>Ga0065721_10050818_pt1 | contig 17769 bp, 29 predicted proteins | sample Mesricmetagenome_FD_59108 | JGI IMG/M metagenome (GOLD analysis project Ga0065721, IMG submission 59108) | Mesophilic microbial community from rice straw/compost enrichment Sample: eDNA_1 v2 (version 2) | ecosystem: Engineered > Solid waste > Grass > Composting > Bioreactor | place: USA: Davis... | reverse complement strand
TCCGCGAGGGTGGCCGCACGGTCGGCGCCGGCGTCGTCGCCTCCATCATCGAGTAAGCAGGACACAAGGCCGCGCGCCGCATCACGCGGCGCCGGTCTCTTCGGGGTCGGCCCAAGGGGTCTGTTATGAACGGTCAGAATATTCGAATCCGCCTGAAGGCGTTCGACCACGGCATTCTCGACGCGTCGACGCGCGAGATCGTGTCGACCGCGAAGCGGACGGGCGCGGAGGTCCGGGGCCCTATCCCGCTGCCGACGCGCATGAAGAAGTTCACGGTCAACCGCTCGCCGCACATCGACAAGAAGTCGCGCGAGCAGTTCGAGATGCGCACGCACATGCGTGTCCTCGACATCGTTGAGCCGACTCCGCAGACGGTCGATGCGCTGATGAAGCTCGACCTCGCCGCGGGCGTCGATGTGGAAATCAGGCTCTGATGGGCTTTTGCCCATCAGCCTCGGGAACGCCTTAGAGGATACGCTCATGCGCTCTGGCGTCATTGCAAAGAAGGTCGGCATGACCCGCGTCTTCACCGACGCCGGGGAACATGTTCCGGTCACGGTCCTGAAGGTCGACAATTGCCAGGTTGTCGCGCACCGGACGATGGAAAAGAACGGCTACACCGCGCTGCAGGTCGGCGTCGGCACGGCCAAGGTCAAGAACGTGTCGAAGGCCGAGCGCGGCCGCTTCGCGGCTGCCGAGGTGGAGCCGAAGAAGCGCCTCGCCGAGTTCCGGGTCGACCCGCAGCACGTCATCCCCGTGGGCGCCGAGATCACGGCTGACCACTTCGTCGTCGGCCAGTTCGTCGACGTGACGGGCGTGACGACGGGCAAGGGCTTCGCCGGCGGCATGAAGCGCTGGAACTTCGGCGGTCTGCGCGCCTCGCACGGCGTGTCGATCTCGCACCGCTCCATCGGTTCGACCGGCGGCCGCCAGGATCCGGGCAAGACCTTCAAGAACAAGAAGATGCCCGGCCATCTCGGCAGCGAGCGTGTCACGACCCAGAACCTGCGCGTCGTCCAGACGGACGCCGAGCGCGGTCTGATCCTCGTGCAGGGCGCCGTTCCCGGTGTTGCCGGCGGCTGGATCATGGTTCGCGACGCGGTCAAGCGCACGCTGCCGAAGGATGCGCCCGTGCCGGGTGCGTTCCGCGAGCGCGGCAACGGCGAGGCCGCTGCGGCGACCGAAGGTGAGGAGCGCGCGTGATGAAGCTCGACGTGACGACGCTCGACGGCGGCAAGGCCGGCTCGATCGAGCTCAACGAGGCGATCTTCGGCCTTGAGCCGCGGACCGACCTCATCCACCGTTACGTGCGCTGGCAGCTGGCGAAGCGCCAGGCCGGCACGCATAAGACGCTCGGCCGCTCCGAGATCAGCCGGACGACCAAGAAGCTCTACCGCCAGAAGGGCACGGGCAACGCCCGTCACGGCGCGGCGTCCGCGCCCCAGTTCCGCGGCGGTGGCAAGGCTTTCGGCCCGGTCGTGCGCGACCATGACCACGACCTGCCGAAGCGGGTGAGGCAGCTCGCGCTGCGCCACGCCCTCTCGGCGAAGGCCAAGGACGGCTCGATCGTCGTTCTCGAGGCCGCGGCGGTGTCCGAGCCGAAGACCAAGGCGCTCAAGGAGCGGTTCGGCAAGCTCGGCCTGACCAATGCGCTGATCGTCGACGGTGCGGCCGTGGACGGCAATTTCGGCCTGGCGGCCCGCAACATCCCGAATGTGGATGTGCTGCCGGTTCAGGGCATCAACGTCTATGACATCCTGCGGCGGGACAAGCTGGTCCTGACCAAGGCCGCCGTGGACGCGCTGGAGGCACGCTTCAAATGAGCATCGATCCGCGCCATTACGACGTCATCGTCGCCCCGGTGATCACCGAGAAGGCGACCTCTGCCTCGGAGCAGAACAAGGTCGTGTTCAAGGTCGCTAAGACGGCGACGAAGCCGCAGATCAAGGCGGCCGTCGAGAAACTGTTCGACGTGAAGGTGACGGGCGTCAACACGCTCGTCACGAAGGGCAAGGTCAAGCGCTTCCGCGGCATGGTCGGTCAGCGCTCCGACGTCAAGAAGGCGGTCGTCACCCTCGCCGAGGGCCAGACGATCGACGTGACGACGGGTCTTTGAGCAGGTGAGGGAGTGAGCCGATGGCTCTGAAGACATTCAAACCGGTCACGCCGGGCCTGCGCCAGCTCGTCATCGTCGACCGTTCGGAGCTCTACAAGGGCAAGCCGATCAAGACGCTGACCGAGGGCAAGTCCGGTTCGGGTGGCCGCAACAACAACGGCCGCGTGACCGTGCGGTTCCGTGGCGGCGGCCACAAGCAGAGCTACCGGCTCGTCGACTTCAAGCGTCGCGAGAAGCTGGGCGTGCCCGCCACCGTCGAGCGCATCGAGTACGATCCGAACCGTTCGGCCTTCATCGCGCTGGTGAAGTACGAGGACGGCACGCTCTCGTACATCCTCGCGCCGCAGCGCCTCTCGGCGGGCGACGTGGTGATGTCCGGCGAGCAGGCCGACATCAAGCCGGGCAACGCGATGCCGCTCGGCAACATCCCGGTCGGCACGATCGTGCACAACGTCGAGCTGAAGATCGGCAAGGGTGGCGCGCTGGCGCGTTCGGCCGGCACCTATGCGCAGATCGTCGGCCGCGACCAGGGCTACGTCATCCTGCGTCTCAACTCGGGCGAGCAGCGCCTGGTCCATGGCCAGTGCTTCGCGACCGTGGGCGCGGTGTCGAACCCCGACCACATGAACATCTCGATCGGCAAGGCGGGCCGCTCGCGCTGGCTCGGCCGCCGGCCGCACAACCGCGGTGTGACGATGAACCCGATCGACCACCCGCACGGTGGTGGTGAGGGCCGCACCTCCGGTGGTCGCCACCCGGTGACCCCGTGGGGCAAGCCGACGAAGGGCAAGAGGACCCGCTCGAACAAGCGGACGGACGATTTCATCGTCACGAGCCGCCACCAGCGGAAGAAGAAGTAAGGGGCGCGCGATGGCACGTTCGGTTTGGAAGGGCCCGTTCGTCGACGGCTACCTCCTCAAGAAGGCCGAGGCCGCTCGCGGTTCCGGTCGCTCTGAGGTGATCAAGATCTGGAGCCGTCGCTCCACGATCCTGCCGCAGTTCGTCGGCCTGACGTTTGGCGTCTACAACGGTCAGAAGCATGTCCCGGTCCTGGTGACCGAGGAGATGGTCGGCCACAAGTTTGGCGAATTCTCTCCGACGCGGACCTTCTACGGGCACGCGGCGGACAAGAAGGCGAAGAGGAGGTGAGCCATGGGTAAGCAGTCCGCTACCCGCGCGCTCAACGACAACGAGGCCAAGGCGGTGGCGCGCAACCTGCGCGTTTCCCCGCAGAAGCTGAACCTCGTTGCCGCTTTGATCCGCGGCAAGAAGGTCTCGACCGCGCTCGCCGACCTCGAGTTCAGCCGCAAGCGCATTGCCGTCGACGTGAAGAAGGCGCTCGAGAGCGCCATCGCCAACGCCGAGAACAACCATGACCTCGACGTCGACGATCTCGTCGTCGCCGAGGCCCATGTCGGCAAGTCGCTTGTCATGAAGCGCTTCCATGCCCGCGCCCGCGGCCGCGGGGCGCGCATCGAGAAGCCGTTCTCGAACCTGACCATCGTGGTTCGGGAAGTCGCTGCGGAAGCGTGAGGAGCAACTGATGGGACAGAAAGTCAACCCGATCGGTCTGCGGCTCGGCATCAACCGGACCTGGGATTCGCGCTGGTTCGCCGACAGGGGCGAATACGGCAAGCTCCTGCACGAGGACATCGCGATCCGCGCAGCGCTGATGAAGCAGCTCAAGCAGGCCGCCGTGTCGAAGATCGTCATCGAGCGTCCGCACAAGAAGTGCCGGGTCACGATCTACTCCGCCCGTCCGGGCGTGGTGATCGGCAAGAAGGGCGCGGACATCGACAAGCTGCGCAAGACCGTGGCCAAGATGACGGACGCGGACGTGGCGATCAACATCGTCGAGGTGCGCAAGCCGGAGATCGACGCGACGCTCGTCGCCGAGTCGATCGCCCAGCAGCTCGAGCGCCGCGTGGCTTTCCGCCGTGCGATGAAGCGTGCCGTGCAGTCGGCGATGCGTCTCGGGGCCGAGGGCATCCGCATCAACTGCTCGGGCCGCCTCGGTGGCGCCGAGATCGCCCGGATGGAATGGTACCGCGAGGGCCGCGTGCCGCTGCACACGCTGCGCGCCGATGTCGACTACGGCACGGCCACGGCGTTCACGACGTACGGCACGTGCGGCATCAAGGTGTGGATCTTCAAGGGCGAGATCCTCGAACACGATCCGATGGCGCAGGACAAGCGGCTTGCCGATGAGGGCGGGCAGCGCTCCGGCGGCCGTCGCGAGGCCGCGGCGTAAGGCGGCCGGCGGTCAGGAGGCAGGATAATGCTGCAGCCCAAGAAGACGAAATTCCGTAAGCAGTTCAAGGGGCGCATCCATGGCGTCGCCAAGGGCGGCACGGACCTGAATTTCGGCCAGTTCGGCCTCAAGGCCCTCGAGCCGGAGCGCATCACCGCGCGCCAGATCGAGGCCGCGCGCCGCGCCATCACGCGTCACATGAAGCGTGCCGGCCGCGTGTGGATCCGGATCTTCCCGGACGTGCCCGTGACCGACAAGCCGACCGAAGTGCGTATGGGTAAGGGCAAGGGCGCGCCGGAATATTGGGCGTGCCGCGTGAAGCCTGGTCGCATCATGTTCGAGCTCGACGGCGTCGCCGAGGACATCGCCCGTGAGGCGCTGCGTCTCGGTGCGGCCAAGCTGCCGATCAAGACGCGCTTCATCCAGCGCATTGCCGAGTGAGGGAGCGGGAGATGAAGACCAAGCAGCGGCTCTCCGACCTCAAGACCATGACGGTCGATCAGCTCCAGGACGAGCTCGTGAAGTTGAAGAAAGAGCAGTTCAATCTTCGCTTCCAGCGTGCTACGGGGCAGCTAGAGAACACCGCCCGCGTCGATGAGGTCCGCAAGGACATCGCGCGCGTGCGCACGTTGCAGCGGGCCAAGCTCGCTGAAGCGAAGGCTTGAGGAGGCGACTATGCCGAAACGTGTATTGCAGGGCGTCGTCGTCAGCGACAAGCAGGACAAGACCGTCGTGGTCAAGGTCGAGCGCCGGTTCACGCATCCGCTTTTCAAGAAGACGGTGCGCCGGACGAAGAACTACCACGCTCACGACGAGAACAACCAGTTCAAGGTCGGCGACATCGTCTGGATCGAGGAGTCGCGGCCGTTGTCGAAGCTGAAGTCCTGGATTGTCCTCGAAGAGGCGACCAAGGGCTGAGGATCTGGACGAAGCGGGCGGGTGAAAATCCGCCGGTCGTTCCACGATTTATCTGGTTGCACGGGCATTTCCGAACGTCCGCCCCCTTTCCCCGGGGCGGACATTCGGTTATGGAGCGTGCGCTAATGCGTAGGCGAGGGGACGAGAGATCCCCGTCAGGCGTAGTCCGGCAGGCAGGGCCGAGCCGGAAACCGCTTGAGACAGAGAAAGGATCGTTGCCATGATCCAGATGCAGACGAATCTCGACGTCGCCGACAATTCCGGCGCCCGTCGCGTGATGTGCATCAAGGTATTGGGTGGGTCGAAGCGTAAGTATGCCGGCGTCGGCGACATCATCGTCGTCTCCGTGAAGGAAGCCATTCCGCGCGGACGCGTGAAGAAGGGCGACGTCATGAAGGCGGTCGTCGTGCGCACCGCCAAGGACATCCGCCGGGCCGACGGCTCGGTCATCCGCTTCGATCGCAATGCGGCCGTTCTGATCAACAATCAGAAGGAGCCCGTCGGCACCCGCATCTTCGGGCCCGTGCCGCGTGAGCTGCGCGCGAAGAACCATATGAAGATCATTTCGCTGGCGCCCGAGGTGCTGTGATGGCTGCGAAGATCAAGAAGGGCGACAAGGTCGTCGTGCTGACCGGTCGCGACAAGGGCCGTTCCGGCGAGGTCGTCCAGGTCATGCCGAAGGAGGAGCGTGCGCTCGTCCGCGGCGTCAACATCGTCAAGCGCCACCAGCGCCAGACGGCGAACCAGGAAGGCGGCATCATCTCCAAGGAGCTGCCGGTCCACCTGTCCAACCTCGCCGTTGCCGATCCCAAGGACGGCAAGCCGACCCGCGTCGGTTTCAAGGTGCTCGAGGACGGGCGCAAGGTTCGGTTCGCCAAGCGCTCGGGAGATCTGATCGATGGCTGAGACGGCGAAGATGGACGCGGCCTACACGCCGCGTATGAAGAAGCATTACGACGAGGTCGTGCGGCCGAAGCTCATCGAGGAGTTCGGCTACAAGAACCCCATGCAGGTTCCGACCATCGAGAAGATCGTGATCAACATGGGCGTCGGCGAGTCGGTCAACGACTCCAAGAAGGCGTCCGTGGCGGCCGAGGATCTCGGACTCATCGCCGGCCAGAAGCCGGTGATCACGCGTGCCCGCAAGGCCATCGCCGGCTTCAAGGTGCGCGAGAACATGCCGATCGGCGCCAAGGTCACCTTGCGCAAGACCCGCATGTACGAGTTCGTCGACCGTCTCATCACGGTGGCGCTGCCGCGCGTGCGCGACTTCCGCGGCCTCAACCCGAAGTCGTTCGACGGGCGCGGCAACTTTGCTCTCGGGATCAAGGAGCACCTGGTGTTCCCCGAGATCAACTACGACAAGGCCGAGGCGATCTGGGGCATGGACATCATCGTCTGCACCACCGCCAAGACCGACGAGGAGGCGCGTGCCCTCCTCAAGCACTTCAACTTCCCGTTCCGGCAGTGAGAGCCTTCTCTCTCAAACGCGGACACCGGAGATAGACATGGCGAAGAAGAGTTCAGTCGAGAAGAACAAGCGGCGCGAGCGGCTTGTGAAGAAGTATGCCGGCCGGCGCGAGCGCCTGCTCGCCATCGCCAACGACGAGACGAAGTCGATGGAGGAGCGCTTCGAGGCGCGCCTGAAGCTGGCGGAAGTTCCGCGCAACGCGAACCCCACGCGCATCCGCAACCGGTGCGAGGTGACGGGTCGTCCGCGCGCCTTCTACCGCAAGCTGAAGATGTCGCGCGTCGCGCTGCGCGAGCTCGGGTCGAAGGGGCTCATCCCCGGCCTTGTGAAGTCGAGCTGGTAAGGAGGATCCCCCATGGCGATCAATGATCCGCTCGGCGATATGCTGACCCGCATCCGCAACGCGCAGATGCGCCGTCGCGGCAAGGTTTCCACCCCCGGCTCGAAGCTGCGTGCGCGCGTCCTCGACGTGCTGCAGTCCGAAGGCTACATCCGCGGCTATTCGACCACCGAGTACGGCAACGGCCGTACCGAGTTCGAGATCGAGCTGAAGTACTACGACGGCGAGCCGGTCATCCGCTCGATCGAGCGTGTATCGAAGCCCGGCCGTCGCGTGTACGCCTCGGTCGACACCATGCCGCGCGTGGCCGACGGCCTCGGCATCACCATTCTCTCGACGCCGCGTGGGGTCATGGCCGACCACCTGGCGCGCGAGACGAACGTGGGCGGCGAAGTGCTCTGCAAGGTCTTCTGATCTTCAGGGCACGGACTAGAACCACGGAGAGGCCAAATGTCTCGTATCGGTAAGAAGCCTGTTGCGGTGCCGTCCGGCGTGACGGCCAACCTCGACGGCCAGACGGTCAAGGTGAAGGGCGCCAAGGGCGAGTTGTCCTTCGTCGTTCCCGACGACGTTGCCGTCGTCCTGGAAGATGGGGCGATCAAGGTCGACCCGCGCGACGAGTCGAAGCGTGCGCGTGCCCTTTGGGGCATGTCGCGTTCGCAGGTGTCGAACATCGTCGAGGGCGTGTCGAAGGGCTTCGAGAAGAAGCTCGAGATCAGCGGTGTCGGCTACAAGGCCGCCGTCGCCGGCAAGGTGCTGAAGCTGTCGCTCGGCTACAGCCACGACATCGACTTCGAGATCCCGCAGGGGATCACGATCACGACGCCCAAGCCGACGGAGATCGTCGTCGCCGGCATCGACAAGCAGCAGGTCGGCCAGACGGCGTCGGAAATCCGCAGGTTCCGCGGTCCCGAGCCCTACAAGGGCAAGGGTGTGAAGTACGCGGACGAGTTCATCTTCCGCAAGGAAGGCAAGAAGAAGTAAGGAGCGGATGAGATGGGCAAGCACCTCAACGCGACGGAACGCCGCACGGCGCGCGTGCGTCGCGCGATCCGCGCCGCCGCCAATGGCCGCCCGCGGCTGAGCGTTTTCCGGTCGTCGAAGCAGATCTACGCGCAGATCATCGATGACGCCGCCGGCCGTACGCTGGCTGCGGCCTCGACGCTGGAGAAGGACATGCGCGAGCAGCTCAAGACGGGCGCGACGGTCGAGGCCGCCGCCGCCATCGGCAAGCTGATCGCCGAGCGCGCCGTCAAGGCGGGCGTCAAGGAAGTCGTGTTCGACCGCGGACCGTTCATCTATCACGGCCGCGTGAAGGCCCTGGCTGATGCGGCCCGCGAGGGCGGTCTCAGCTTCTGAGGCAAGAGGATCGGGGCGGGCGGAGTACCGGAGACGGTGCTTCGCCCGTTTCCGTCGCCGGAACGGCCTGTGAAACGCAAAGGCGCGCAATCGCTTTTGCGTTTCAGAGTCTGGTTGGGCTCTTGTGTTTGGCTCTCGTGCGTTGCATGTGTGTCCCACATTGCAGGCGCGAGTCTGCCACAGGCGGCATGTTTTGCGAGCGGAGCCGTCCCGCGTCAGTCGAGAAGAAGATATGGCTAGAGAACGTCAACCGCGTGAGCGCGAGGAGCGCGACAGCGAGTTCGTGGATCGTCTGGTCCACATCAACCGCGTCGCCAAGGTCGTGAAGGGTGGCCGTCGCTTCGGCTTCGCCGCCCTCGTCGTCGTCGGCGACCAGAAGGGCCGTGTCGGCTTCGGCCACGGCAAGGCCCGCGAGGTGCCGGAGGCCATCCGCAAGGCCACCGATGCCGCCAAGCGCGGCATGGTCCGCGTGCCGCTGAAGGAAGGCCGCACGCTGCATCACGACGTCGCCGGGCGCTGGGGCGCCGGCCGCGTCGTTCTGCGCGCCGCTCCGGCCGGTACCGGCATCATCGCCGGCGGCCCGATGCGCGCCGTCTTCGAGACGCTCGGCATGCACGACGTCGTGGCGAAGTCGCTCGGCTCGTCGAACCCGTACAACCTCGTGCGGGCCACGTTCGACGCGCTGAAGCGCGAGGACAGCCCGCGGGCGGTCGCCGCCCGTCGCGGTCTCAAGGTCTCCACCCTCCAGGCCCGTCGTCGCGATGGTGACGCCGAGGCCGCCGGCGCCGACGCGTGAGGGGAGGGCTGGTGATGACCGACAAGAAGTCCGCCAAGACCGTCACGGTCGTGCAGATCGGCAGCCCGCTGCGCCGTCCCGGCGTGCAGCGCCAGACGCTGATCGGCCTCGGCCTCAACAAGCTCCACCGTCGCTCGACCCTCGAGGATACGCCCGCCGTGCGCGGCATGATCGCGAGCGTCAAGCACCTCGTGCGCGTCGTCGACGAGCAGTGAGGAGGGAAGACCCATGAAACTCACTGACATTCGCGATAACGAAGGCGCGACCAAGAAGCGCATGCGCATCGGCCGGGGCATCGGCTCCGGCAAGGGCAAGACCGGCGGGCGTGGCGTCAAGGGCCAGACCTCCCGTTCGGGCGTGCGCATCAAGGGCTTCGAGGGTGGCCAGATGCCGCTCTACCGGCGCCTGCCGAAGCGCGGCTTTTGGAACCCCTTCTCGCGTGATCTCAACGAGGTCAACGTGGGCCGCGTGCAGGCCGCCGTCGATGCCGGCAAGCTCGACGCCGCGGCTCCGGTCACGGTCGAGGCGCTCGTCGCCGCCGGCGTCTGCGCCCGTGCGCGTGACGGCGTGAAGATCCTCGGCCAGGGCGAGCTCACCGCCAAGCTCGTTTTCGAGGTTGCCGGCGCGTCCAAGAACGCGGTCTCGGCCATCGAGAAGGCCGGCGGTTCGGTGAAGATTCTCGCGCAGCCCGTGGCGGAAGCGTGAGCTAGATCCCACTTGAGCAACGGTGCGGCGGCTGGGGCCTTCTCCGGCCGCCGTGTCCATGCAGGGGATCGTAAGGGATGAAGCGACATGGCATCGGCAGCTGAACAGCTCGCAGCGAATCTGAATTTCGGGGCCTTGGCGAAGGCCGAGGAACTCAAGAAGCGGATCTGGTTCACGCTCGCCGCCCTCGTCGTCTATCGCCTCGGCACCTACATCCCCCTGCCGGGCATCGATCCCGTTGCCGTGGCGGACATCTTCCGCCAGGCGCAGGCCGGCGTGCTCGGCCTCTTCAACATGTTCGCGGGTGGCGCGGTCGGCCGCATGGCCATCTTCGCCCTCAACATCATGCCGTACATCTCGGCATCGATCATCGTGCAGCTGCTGACCAGCGTCGTGCCGACGCTCGAAGCCCTCAAGAAGGAGGGTGAGCAGGGCCGCAAGGTGATCAACCAGTACACGCGCTATCTGACCGTGCTCCTGGCCGTGTTCCAGGCCTATGGCATCGCGATCGGGCTCGAGAGCTCCGGCAACGTGGTGCAGGATCCCGGCATGTTCTTCCGCATCTCGACGGTGATCACGCTCACGGGCGGCACCATGTTCCTGATGTGGCTCGGCGAGCAGATCACCTCGCGCGGCATCGGCAACGGCATTTCGCTCATCATCTTCGCCGGCATCGTGGCGGAGCTGCCGTCGGCGGTCGCCGGCACGCTCGAGCTCGGCCGCCAGGGCGCGGTCTCCACCGGCCTCATCCTCGGCGTGATCGTGATGGCGATCGCCGTCATCGCCTTCATCGTCTTCATGGAGCGCGCCCAGCGCCGCCTCCTGATCAACTATCCCAAGCGCCAGGTCGGCAACCGCATGTACGAGGGGCAGACGTCGTTCCTGCCGCTCAAGCTCAACACGGCCGGCGTCATTCCGCCGATCTTCGCCTCCTCGCTGCTGCTCCTGCCGACGACGATCGCCACCTTCTCGCAGGACCAGGGCACCGGCATCCTGTCGACGATCTCGGCCTATATCGGCCACGGCCGGCCGGCGTACATGATCCTCTACGTGGCGCTGATCGTCTTCTTCGCGTTCTTCTACACCGCCATCGTCTTCAATCCGACGGAGACGGCGGACAACCTCAAGAAGCACGGTGGCTTCATTCCGGGCATCCGGCCCGGCGAGCGCACCGCTGAATATATCGACACGGTCCTGACGCGCATCACGGTGATCGGCGCAGCCTATCTGGCGCTGATCTGCCTCATTCCGGAGATTCTCATCTCCTATGCCGCATTGCCGTTCTATTTCGGTGGCACATCGCTCCTGATTGTCGTGAGCGTGACCATGGATACGGTCGCGCAGGTGCATGGGCATCTTCTCGCCCATCAGTACGAAGGGTTGGTGAAGAAGGCCAAGTTGCGGGGGGCAAGGCGCAAATGAGGCTCATTCTGTTGGGGCCGCCGGGAGCGGGCAAGGGCACGCAGGCCAAGCGGCTGGTCGCCCGCTATGGCATTCCGCAGCTTTCGACGGGCGACATGCTGCGCGCCGCTGTGGCCGCCGGCACGCCGATCGGCCTGAAGGCCCGGGCGGTCATGGATGCCGGACAGCTCGTCTCCGACGAGATCGTCATCGGCATCGTCGCCGAGCGGCTGGACGAGCCGGACGCGCGCAAGGGCTTCATCCTCGACGGCTTTCCGCGGACCGTCGCCCAGGCGAAGGCCCTCGACGCCCTCCTCGAGGCCAAGGGCCTCAAGCTCGATGCCGTGATCGAGCTCAAGGTCAACCAGGATGAACTCGTCGGCCGTATCGTCAAGCGGGCCGAGGAAACGAAGGCCCGGGGCGAGGCCGTGCGCAAGGACGACGATCCGGAGGTCTTCAAGACCCGGCTCGCGGCCTACAACCGCGATACGGCGGTCGTCGCTCCCTATTATGCGGAACGGGGTCAGCTCGCCGTCATCGACGGCATGCAGGACATCGACAGGGTCTCGGCGGACATCGAGCGCGTGCTCGTCGCCGCGTGACGGATTTCCTCGGGTGGGTTGACTTTGCCTCGACAAGGCGTTAGTGGACGCGCCCTACGTACATGAGCGATGCTGCTTCCTCTGCGAGAGGAGGCGGTGTCGCTCGTCTTATTGACGCCTGCAAGGGCCGGGCTCCACCGGACGCAGGCCACAACGTCCGGTCGGGTTGTCCGACCGGCCACATGGAGACGGCAATGGCCCGTATCGCTGGTGTAAACATTCCGACGAGCAAGCGCGTCGTCATCGCGCTGCAGTACATCCACGGCATCGGCCCGAAGAATGCGGGCGAGATCTGCGAGAAGGTCGGCATCCCGGCCGAGCGTCGCGTCAACGAGCTGACCGACCAGGAAGTGCTGCAGATCCGCGAGACGATCGACCGCGACTATCTCGTCGAAGGCGACCTGCGTCGCGAAGTGTCGATGAACATCAAGCGGCTCATGGACCTCGGCTGCTACCGCGGCCTGCGTCACCGCCGCAACCTGCCGGTCCGCGGCCAGCGCACGCACACGAATGCGCGCACCCGCAAGGGCAAGGCCAAGCCGATCGCCGGCAAGAAGAAGTGATTTCGCGGGCCCGCCACGTGCGGGCTCGTGTCGTACGTCCCCTCGGGGGCATCATCCCGAGCGCCTGGTGTGACGGGCGCGCTTGAAGGATCCTGAAGAATGGCAAGAGAAGCCACCCGCGTTCGCCGCCGTGAACGCAAGAACATCGTGTCGGGCGTCGCCCACGTGAACGCCTCGTTCAACAACACGATGATCACCATCACCGACGCGCAGGGCAACACGATCTCCTGGTCGTCCGCCGGCGCCATGGGCTTCAAGGGCTCGCGCAAGTCGACCCCCTATGCGGCCCAGGTCGCGGCCGAGGATGCGGCGCGCAAGGCGGCCGAGCACGGCATGCGCACGCTCGAGGTCGAGGTGTCCGGCCCGGGTTCGGGTCGTGAATCGGCCCTGCGAGCGCTTCAGGCGGCGGGCTTCACGGTGACGTCGATCCGCGACGTGACGCCGATCCCGCACAACGGCTGCCGCCCGCGCAAGCGCCGGCGCGTCTGATGCCTTGCCGGCACGGCTTAGTCGCCGTGCCGCGCCTGTAGCGGGCGAGGCTGTCGTGCCCCGCCCGACGTTTGAGACACGCATGAGGTGCGGTCGTGATCCAGAAGAACTGGCAAGAGCTCATCAAGCCGAACAAGCTCGAGGTGTCGCCGGGTGACGATGCCAGGCGCGTGGCGACGGTTGTCGCCGAGCCGCTGGAGCGCGGGTTCGGCCTGACGCTCGGTAACGCGCTCAGGCGCGTGCTGCTGTCGTCGCTGCAGGGCGCGGCGGTGACGGCCGTGCACATCGACGGCGTCCTGCACGAGTTTTCGTCCATTCCCGGCGTGCGGGAAGACGTGACGGACATCGTGCTCAACATCAAGACCATCGCGGTCAAGATGCAGGGCGACGGCCCCAAGCGCATGACGCTGCGCAAGCAGGGCCCCGGCGTCGTCACGGCGGGCGATATCGCCACGGTCGGCGATGTGGAGATCCTCAACCCGGATCTGGCCCTGTGCACGCTCGACGAGGGCGCCGAGATCCGCATGGAGTTCACGGTCAACACGGGCAAGGGCTACGTGGCGGCCGAGCACAACCGTCCCGAAGATGCGCCGATCGGCCTCATCGCCGTCGACAGCCTCTACAGCCCGGTCAAGAAGGTCTCCTACCGCGTGGAGAACACGCGTGAGGGCCAGATCCTCGACTACGACAAGCTGACGATGACGGTCGAGACGAACGGGGCGGTCAGCCCGGAGGACGCCGTGGCCTATGCCGCGCGCATCCTGCAGGACCAGCTGGCCGTGTTCGTCAACTTCGAGGAGCCCCGCCGCGAGGAGGCTGCCGTCTCGACGCCGCAGCTGCCCTTCAACCCGGCACTGCTCAAGAAGGTGGACGAGCTCGAGCTTTCGGTGCGTTCGGCCAACTGCCTCAAGAACGACAACATCGTCTACATCGGCGACCTCATCCAGAAGACGGAAGCCGAGATGCTGCGCACGCCGAACTTCGGCCGCAAGTCGCTCAACGAGATCAAGGAAGTGCTCGCCTCCATGGGCCTGCACCTCGGCATGGAAGTGAGCGGCTGGCCGCCGGACAACATCGACGAACTCGCCAAGCGCTTCGAGGAGCACTACTGAGTTCGTTCCCGGCGGCTCGTCCGCCGGGCGCCATCGAGGCGGGCGAGGGCCCGCCTCGTCACTACCGCCAGAAGCAAGAGACGGCCGTACCTTGGCACGGCGGCCGTGAGACAAGGAGAGAGCCATGCGTCACGGTTTCGCGCATCGTCGTTTCAACCGCTCGTCCGAGCACCGCAAGGCGATGTTCGCCAATATGGCCGGTGCGCTGATCAAGCACGAGCAGATCGTCACCACGCTGCCCAAGGCGAAGGACCTGCGCCCGGTCGTCGAGAAGCTCGTCACCCTCGGCAAGCGCGGCGACCTGCACGCCCGCCGCCAGGCGATCGCCCAGATCCGTGACGTCGCCCTCGTCAAGAAGCTCTTCGATGTGCTCGGCCCGCGCTACAAGGAGCGCAACGGCGGCTACACGCGCGTGCTGAAGGCCGGCTTCCGCTACGGCGACAACGCGCCGATGGCCGTGATCGAGTTCGTCGACCGCGACGTCGATGCCAAGGGCCAGGATTCGGGTCCGACGCAGAAGGAAGAGGTCGTCGAGGCCAGCGAGAGCTGAGCCATCGCCTCGTCTGCGTTGAAGGAGGGCGGCTTCGGCCGCCCTTTTGTTTTGCGCCGCTGCGGCCCAGCTCCCTGAAGGAAAGGCGGGCGCGGGGGACGCGCCCCGCTTTGCGCGCAATCGCGCGGGAAACTATATCTGCCGGTGAGAACTTTCCGGATCTGTCCACGGCAGCACAGCGAGACACCATCGATGCATCGTTCGCTTGTCCTTCCTGCTCTCGTCGCGGCCCTCATCGCAGCAGGGCCGGCGCCGGCGCAGGAGCGCCAGGTGCCCGCCGACAGGGCACAGGTACAGCTCTCGCTCGCGCCGGTCGTCAAGCAGACGGCGCCGAGCGTCGTCAACGTCTATGGCGCGCGGGTCGAGAAGCGGCCGTCCAATCCCTTCTTCGACGATCCCTTCTTCCGCCGCTTCTTCGGAGACGGCGGCTTCGGCGTGCCGCGCGAGCGCGTGCAGCGCTCGCTGGGTTCGGGCGTCATTGTCGATCCGTCGGGGCTTGTCGTCACCAACAACCATGTCGTCGAGGGCATGACAGAGGTGAAGGTGGCGCTCGCCGACCGGCGCGAATTCGCGGCCGAGATCGTGCTGCGCGACCCGCGGACGGACCTTGCCGTCCTTCGCCTTGCGGAGAAAGGGCCGTTCCCGGCGCTCACCTTCGGGGATTCGGAAGGGCTCGAGGTCGGCGATTTCGTCATCGCCATCGGCAACCCGTTCGGCGTGGGGCAGACGGTGACGCAGGGCATCGTGTCGGCGCTCGCCCGCACCCAGGTCGGCATCAGCGACTTCCAGTCGTTCATCCAGACGGATGCCGCCATCAATCCGGGCAATTCGGGCGGTGCGCTCGTCAACATGCGCGGCGAGCTCGTCGGCATCAACACGGCCATCTTCTCGCGCTCGGGGGGCAGCCACGGCATCGGCTTCGCCATTCCCTCGGCCATGGTGCGCGTCGTCGTCGAATCGGCGCGCAACGGTGGCGCTGCCGTGCGCCGGCCATGGTTCGGCGCGCGGCTGCAGCAGGTCACGACCGACATCGCGGAAAGCCTCGGCCTGCCGCGGCCGGCGGGGGCGCTCGTCGCCTCGGTCGACGAGCGTGGGCCGGCGGCCAAGGCGGGGCTCCGGCGCGGCGACCTCATCACGGCCGTCGGCGGGCAGCCCATCGATGATCCGGACGGTTTCGGCTACCGCTTCGCGACGCGGCCGATCGGCGGCACGCTGCCGCTGACGGTGCTGCGCGGCGGCAAGGAGGTGACGCTTTCGGTTTCGCTCGTCGCCGCGCCGGAGGATCCGCCGCGCGAACCGGTCACGGTCGGCGGTCGCACGCCGCTCACGGGCATCACGGCGGTCAACCTGTCGCCCGCCGTGGTCGAAGAGCTGTATCTCGAGCAGGCGGAGAGCGGCGCCGTGGTCTCGGAACTTGCCGAGGGCAGCCCGGCAGCGCAGTTCGGCTTCCAGAAGGGCGACATCATCCTGGCGATCAACGGCGTGAAGATCGCCTCCTCGCGGGATCTCGCCCGTGCGACGAGCCAGCGCGCCCGCTATTGGGAGCTGACGATCAACCGCAAGGGCCAGGTCTTCACCACGGTGCTCGGGGGCTGAGCGGGCGCGATGACCGATCTCTTCGGGGCTGCGGGGCTGGACAAGGAAGCGCCGCGACCGCTCGCCGACCGGCTGCGGCCGCAGCGCCTCGCCGAGGTCGTGGGACAGGACCATCTCGTCGGCCCGGACGGGGCGCTGACGCGCCTCCTGCGCTCAGGCTCGGTGGGCTCTCTCATCTTCTGGGGACCGCCGGGGACCGGCAAGACGACCGTCGCGCGGCTGCTCGCCGGCGAGACGAAGCTCGTCTTCGAGCCGATGTCGGCCATCTTCTCGGGCGTCGCGGACTTGAAGAAGGCCTTCGAGACCGCCCGCGGCCGCCGCGCCGCGGGGCAGGGCACCCTGCTCTTCGTCGACGAGATCCACCGCTTCAACCGGGCGCAGCTCGATGCCTTCCTGCCGGTGATGGAGGACGGCACCATCACGCTCGTCGGCGCGACGACGGAGAACCCGTCCTTCTCCCTCAACGCCGCGCTCCTCTCCCGCGCGCGGGTGATGACCTTCAAGGCCCTCGATGAGGAAGCGATTCAGAAGCTCCTCGCAAGGGCCGAGGAAATCGAGGGAAAGCCGCTGCCGCTCGATGCGGAGGCGCGGCTGTCGCTCGTGCGCATGGCCGACGGGGACGGGCGCGCCTCGCTGACGCTGGCGGAAGAGATCTGGCGCGCGGCGGGCGAGGGCGAGGTCTTCGACACAGCCAAGCTGCAGGACATCGTGCAGCGGCGGGCGCCGATCTACGACAAGGCGCAGGATGGGCACTACAACCTCATCTCAGCCCTGCACAAGACGATCCGCGGCTCCGATCCCGACGCCGCGCTCTATTATCTCGCCCGCATGCTGGACGCGGGGGAGGATCCGCTGTTCCTCGCCCGCCGCCTCGTGCGCATGGCGGTGGAGGACATCGGCCTCGCCGACCCGCAGGCCCTCGTCGTCGCCAATGCGGCGAAGGAGGCCTATGACTTCCTCGGCACGCCGGAAGGGGAGCTGGCGCTGGCGCAGGCGGTGATCTATCTCGCCACCGCGCCGAAGTCGAACGCGGCCTATGTCGCCTTCAAGGCGGCGAGCCGCGTCGCCAAGGAGGCAGGCTCCCTCATGCCGCCGATGACCATCCTCAACGCGCCGACGCGTTTCATGAAGAACGAGGGCTACGGCGCCGGCTACGCCTACGACCACGACGAGCCGGACGCCTTCTCGGGGCAGGACTACTGGCCGGAGAAGCTCGGGCGCCAGCACTTCTACGAGCCGGTGGAGCGCGGCTTCGAACGCGAGATCCGCAAGCGGCTGGAGTGGTGGGAAAAGCTGAGGGCCGAGCGGCGGCGGTGACTTTGGCCGCCGAAGGAGCTATCGACGGGGCAGGGCGCGACGACGCCAGGCCCGGCTGCATTCGGAGCATCGCATGAAGAACACGAGAACCGGCTCCGGCGGCTCAGGCCCTCGCTCCGGCCCATCCGCACGAAACGGCCGGGGGCAGGCGCGCGCGGGCCGGCCAGCGGCTCAGGGCACGGG
>Ga0065721_10005015_pt1 | contig 17778 bp, 12 predicted proteins | sample Mesricmetagenome_FD_59108 | JGI IMG/M metagenome (GOLD analysis project Ga0065721, IMG submission 59108) | Mesophilic microbial community from rice straw/compost enrichment Sample: eDNA_1 v2 (version 2) | ecosystem: Engineered > Solid waste > Grass > Composting > Bioreactor | place: USA: Davis... | reverse complement strand
TTGCAAGCCTCGGGCACCGGCTTTTCCGCCGCCGATCTCATGCGGCCCGGCCGTGTGGCGCAGACCGGTCTCGACGCGGGCCGCCCGCTGCTCGAATCCATCTCCGGCTTGATGGGTTACTGGTCCTTTTTCGAGAACTTCATCCAGATCGCCTGCCTGTTTTTCGCCTGGGCGCTGGTGCTGCTCGCCTTCTTCATCCTCGCCGTCCAGCTCTTCGTCACGCTGATCGAGTTCAAGCTGACGACCCTTGCCGGCTTCGTCCTCATCCCCTTCGGACTTTTCGGCAAGACGGCCTTCATGGCTGAGCGTGTGCTCGGCAATGTGGTTTCCTCGGGCATCAAGGTGCTGGTGCTCGCCGTCATCATCGGCATTGGCTCGACCCTATTCGGCCAGTTCACCGCGGGCTTTGGTGGCGCCATGCCGACCATTGACGATGCCATGGCGATCGTCCTGGCGGCGCTGTCGCTTCTGGGGCTCGGCATTTTCGGGCCAGGCATTGCGTCCGGGCTGGTTTCGGGCGGACCGCAACTGGGCGCAGGATCGGCCGTTGGCACCGGCCTTGCCGCCGGCGGCATGATGGTCGCCGGAGGCGCTGCCACAGGCATGGCGGCGAAAGGCGGCCTTGCAGCGCTTTCGGGAGGAACCGCCGCTGTCCGGGGTGGTGCGGCCGCCGCGGGCGCTGCCACATCCGCCTATAGCCTTGGCTCGTTCGGTCAGACTGGCGCGGCCGGCGTTGTGTCCGGTGTCGGCGGTGTTGCCCGGGCGGCGGGCTCGGCCGCCATATCGCCGTTGAAAAACGCCGTCTCCAGGGCTTCGCAAAGCGTGAAGTCCAGCTTCTCCGATGGCGCGCGTGCCGGCCTCGGTCTGACCGGAGGCTCATCCTCCACGGGCGGAGCCGGTGGTGCGAGTGCCGCTCCAGGGGCGGCAGAATCGTCCCCGCCGGCCGGTGGCCCGCCCGCTTGGGCACGGCGGATGCAGCGGCGGCAAGCGCTCAGCCACGGCACCACCATGACCGCCCATGCCGTCCGCTCCGGCGACAGCCATGGCGGCGGCTCTTCCGTCTCCGTCTCCGAAAGTGACCGATCATGAGCTTGTTTAAACGCCCGGCCGTCCATTACGGCAAATCCCCCGAGCCTGAGACACCCTATCAGAAGGCCGCGCAGGTCTGGGACGAGCGCATCGGCTCGGCCCGCGTCCAGGCGCGCAACTGGCGCTATATGGCATTCGGCTCCCTGATCCTTACCGCCGGATTTGCCGCGGCTCTCGTCTGGCAATCGGCGCGCGGGACCGTGGTGCCCTGGGTGGTGCAGGTCGATAGTCTCGGCCAGGCGCAAGCGGTCGCGCCGGCTACAGCCGACTACCGGCCAACAGACCCGCAAATCGCCTGGCACCTCGGCCGCTTTATCGAGCAGGTGCGCTCAATTCCGGCCGATCCGATCATTGTGCGACAGAATTGGCTGCGCGCCTATGAATGGACGACCGATCGCGGGGCGGCGGCCTTGAACGATTATGCCCGCGCCAACGACCCGTTCACCCGTGTCGGGCGTCAGCAGATCGCCGTCGAAATGTCCTCAGTCATTCGCGCTTCACCGGATTCCTTCCGCGTCGCCTGGATCGAGCGGCATTATGAAAATGGCCAGCTCTCCACCACCGAGCGTTGGACCGCGATCCTCACCATCGTGATCCAGACACCGCGCGATGCCGAACGCCTGCGTGCCAATCCGCTTGGCATCTATGTCAACGCCATCAACTGGTCGCGGGAGATGAGCCAATGATCTCCGCCATCCGTACATCCGCAAGTCCGGCTTTCCGTAAACCCGTATCGGCAGCTTTGCTGCTCGGCGCGACCCTGCTCGCGGGCTGTGCCACAAACCGAACGCCGCAGTTCAGCTACGATGCTGACGTGCCGCCGCTGCCGGCAGTCCAGGCCTCCGTCACCGATGATCGGCAGCGCCCGCTGCACACGCCCCCTGGCTGGACCGTTGCGCGCGGCGGAGAACCTGCGAGCACCGCGGCCCGCCGCGTTGAAAACGCCAACGCTGCCGCGCGCGTCGAGCCGCGCCGCGCGGGCTATTACAATGCCATTCAGATCTACCCCTGGTCGCAGGGCGCGCTCTACCAGGTCTATGCCGCGCCTGGGCAGATCACCGATATTGCGCTCGAGCCGGGCGAAAGCCTGACCGGCGCGGGGCCGATTGCAGCGGGTGACACCGCCCGCTGGATTATCGGCGATACGACGAGTGGGTCGGGCAATGCCGCACAGGTTCATATTCTGGTCAAGCCGACGCGGCCGGAGATTTCGACCAATCTGGTCATCACCACCGACCGGCGCACTTATATGATCGAACTGCGGGCTCGCGAGGCGCTCTATATGCCGGCGGTGGCCTGGGCCTATCCGGCGCCGCCACCCGGGCAGCGCCAAAGCGCGCCTGCCGCGCCGATCATCCCCAAGGAAGCCGCGCGCAACTACCGCTACGGTCTGACCGGCGACAGCCCGCCATGGCGTCCTATCTCGGTCTTCGATGATGGCCGCCGCGTCTATGTCGTTTTCCCGCGCGGCATCGTGCAGGGCGAGATGCCGCCAATCTTTGTTCTTGGCGCCGATGGCGAGCCGCAGATCGTCAACAGCCGCGTCCACCACAATATCCTGATCATCGATCACCTCTTCGGTGCGGCCGAGCTTCGCCTTGGCAGCGGTGATCGCCAGCAAACGGTCCGGATCGTCCGCATCGAGCAAAGGCAAGCTGCGGCATCGTCCTCTTCTGCGACCGGAGGCGCCCCGTCATGACGGAAGCTACTACCCCCAAGGACGCCGCAGCTCCAATGCGGCTGCGCGCGCAGCCGCCCCGGGTCACCCGCCTGTCCCGCAAGATGCTCGCCGCTATCGGCGGTATCGCACTTCTCGGCATTGGCGGTGCGCTCATCTACGCGCTGCAGACGCGCGATGCCGAGCCTGGAGGCGACGAGCTCTATTCTGTCGAGAACCGTCCGACGGCAGACGGGCTATCCGAACTGCCGCGCGACTATACCGGCCCGGTTCTTGGACCGCCCTTGCCGGGTGATCTCGGCGGTCCGATCCTCGATGCCCAGAACCGGGGGCAGCCAGTCGCGCCGCCTGCAATCACAGCGCCGGCCGTCGATCCCGAGGAGCAGCGCCGTTTGGCCGAAGAAGAAGCCGCTCGCACCAGTCGTGTGTTCTTTCAGACCGCTCCTGCAACTGGAGCCACACCGAGTGCGGCTGTATCCAGCCTTGCCGGCCTCGATCTTGGGGGCCTGCCTGCCGCACAGGACAGACACACCGCTTTCCTCAATGAGCCCGTCGATCGGCAGACAGTCGCCCTCGATCGCGTCATGGCACCTGCATCGCCATACATCCTTCAGGCGGGAGCCGTGATCCCAGCGGCGATGATCACCGGTATTCGTTCCGATCTGCCGGGACAGGTCACCGCCCAGGTGACCCAGAACGTCTATGACAGCCCGACCGGTAGCCTGCTTCTGATCCCGCAGGGCACCCGCATCATCGGCGAATACGATGACGACGTGACTTTCGGTCAGCGGCGCGTGCTGCTGGTGTGGAACAGGTTGGTCTTTCCCAATGGCCATTCGATCGTGCTGGAGCGTCAGCCCGGCGCGGACGCCGCCGGCTATGCCGGACTTGAAGACGGCGTCGACTATCATTGGTGGGATCTGATGAAGGCCGCCGGGCTCTCGACATTACTCGGCATTGGAACCGAACTCGCGACCAGCGACGAGGACCGGCTGATCCGCGCCATCCGTGACGGCGCGCAGGACACCATCAATCAGGCTGGGCAGCAGATCATCCAGCGGCAATTGCAGGTCGAGCCAACGCTCACCATCCGCCCGGGTTTTCCGGTTCGGGTAATCGTCACCCGCGACCTCGTGCTCGAGCCTTACAGGAGCTGATCATGGCGAAGTTGAAACTGGGTCCCATCGTCGAGGACAAACCCGTTAAGGTGACAGTGGCGCTGCCCGGGCCGCTCCATCGGGATCTGGCCGCTTATGCCGAAGTGCTGGCCCGTGAGAGCGGTCAAGCCGCGGCGGATCCGGTGAAGCTGATCGTGCCGATGCTCGAGCGGTTCATTGCCACGGATCGCGGCTTTGCCCGGGCCAGAAGGGGCTCCCCAACCACGTCCTGATCCGCGCGATTTGAAACAGCCGCCGACATTCGCATCCCTCGTAGATTGACCAGCCATCCAGATGGGGATAATAACTTAACGGGTCACGTCGATATTCCCATAGGGTCTTTGTCTCTATCGACTTTGGGATGCTTGCGATGCCGGGGGGCAAAACGGTGCTGAAATGGGGCGTAGAGCGCCGGCTCGAATTCATTGAGTTTCGCCTTTATTGGGAAGGCGGGGTCAACCGGTCCGATATCGTCGAGGCCTTCGACGTGTCGGTGCCGCAGGCCTCGAAAGATCTGACGCTCTATCAGGAACGCGCCCCGCACAACGCGGTCTATGACAAAAGCGCCAAACGGTACGTGGCGAGCGAGACGTTCCAGCCCTGCTTTTTAAAACCTGACGCCGCCCATTATCTCACGCAGCTGCGATCTGTTGCCGAAGGTATATTGCCGGCCGCGGCGTCGTGGATCGCACATTTCCCGCCCTTTAGCGGCCCACCTGTTCCCACGCGGGATGTCACGAACGAAACGCTACGGACCGTGCTCGGCGCCATTCGCGACAACCTTGCCATCGAGATCAAATATCAGTCGCTTTCGCGGCCGGAGCCCCGCTGGCGCTGGATCGCGCCGCACGCCATCGGCTTCGATGGCTTTCGTTGGCATGCGCGGGCCTTCTGCTGCATCGACCAAACCTACAAGGATTTCCTCCTCGCTCGGATTGTCGAAACGCGTGCTTCCAAACCCGGTGTGGTCGAGCCCGGTACCGACACCGACTGGAACGAGGAAATCACGCTTGAGATCGGACCGCATCCCGAGCTGTCCGAGACGCAGGCTAAGGTGATTGCACTCGATTATGGCATGCGTGTCGGCAAGACGAAGATCAAGGTGCGCAAGGCGTTGCTCTATTACGCGCTGAGGCGTCTCGGGCTTGATACCGATCCGAACGCGCGAAGGCCTGAGGATCAACAGATCGTTTTGTTGAACAGGGAGGTGGTCGATGAAAATCATCGATAATACCTCTCAGCTTCTCGGAGATGATCTGAAGAGCACGATCGGGCGCGGAACACGGCTAAAAATCGCCGCGTCGTGCTTCTCGATCTATGCCTTCGAAGCGCTGAAATCAGAGCTTTCCAAGATTGATAGCCTGCAGTTCATTTTTACCGCTCCCACATTCATACCCACCGAAGCCACCGATCGCTTTCGCAAGGAGCGGCGAGAGTTTTTTATCCCAAAGTCGCGGCGGGAAAGTGGGCTCTATGGGACCGAATTTGAAATCCAGCTGCGGAACAAGCTGACGCAGCGTGCTGTGGCTCGCGAATGCGCCGAGTGGATACGCAAGAAAGCCAAATTTCGATCGAACACCACGAAAGCTCCGATGCAGCAGTTTCTGCACGCCGCGAGCAACGATGGAGGGGTGGCCTATATGCCCATCAGCGGCTTTACGGCCGTTGATCTCGGCTACCAGAAAGGCGACGCGGTCTCGAATTTCGTGACCCGGTTCGACGATCCGAGTCACACGCAAATGTATCTTCATCTGTTCGATCAGATTTGGTCGGATCCGGAGAAACTCAACGATGTCACCGCCGCTGTCTGCGACCATATCGCGTCGGTCTACCAAGAGAATTCGCCAGAGCGCGTCTATTTCCTGATGTTGTACAACATCTTTCAGGACTTCCTGGAGGATGTTGACGAGGACGTTCTGCCGAACGACCTCACTGGCTACCGCGACAGTCTCGTCTGGAACAAACTCTTTAACTATCAGAAGGATGCCGCCACAGGCATCATTAACAAACTCGAGACCTATAATGGCTGCATTCTTGCCGACAGTGTTGGCCTTGGAAAGACCTTCACTGCCCTGGCGGTTGTAAAATACTACGAGCTGCGCAATCGCTCCGTGCTAGTGCTTTGCCCGAAAAAACTCGCAGACAACTGGCGCAACTATAACACCAATCTGACCACCAATATCTTCGCCAAAGACCGGTTCAATTACGACGTCCTGGCGCATACCGATCTGTCGCGAACATCGGGCGAGTCCTTCGGCATACCGCTCAATCGAGTGAACTGGGGCAACTATGACCTGGTAGTCATCGACGAGTCCCACAATTTCCGGAACAATGACGTCTATAAGGACCGGGAAACTCGTTATCAAAAGCTGATGAATAAGGTCATCCGCGCCGGCGTGAAGACCAAGGTTTTGATGCTTTCCGCAACGCCCGTGAACAACCGTTTCACCGATCTCCGGAATCAGCTCGCGCTCGCCTATGAGGGGCAATCAGAAACGCTCAGCGAGAAGTTGGGTACGCAGGCCAGCATCGAAGAAATTTTCCGGCGGGCGCAAAGGGCCTTCAACGACTGGTCAGCACTTCCGCCCGAGGAGCGGACAGCGGCTTCAATCCTGAAGGCGCTGGATTTCGACTTTTTCGAATTGCTCGACGCGGTGACCATCGCGCGCTCGCGCAAGCATATCGAGACCTTCTACGACACGACCGACATTGGCAAGTTTCCGGAGCGGCGCAAACCGCTCTCTTTCCATTGCCCGATTACGCAGCGGCCAGACGTAATGGGCCTGAATGAGATCTTCACGCAGCTGTCAGTGCTGAAGCTCTCGGTCTACGCCCCCATCAGCTATATTTTGCCGAGCCGGCTGCGCAAATACGAGGACATCTACGATACGCAGGTCGAGGGCGGCGGCGGCAAGCTGCGGCAGGCCGATCGTGAGCGCAGCCTCCAGGCGCTGATGACCACCAACCTGCTGAAGCGCCTCGAAAGCTCGGTCGCGGCATTTCGGCTTACGCTGCGTTCTCTCGCTGGCAATATTTCACGCACACTCGATGCTATCGACGAATTCGAAAGAACCGGCCGCAGCGGTAGCGTCGGCGACCATCTGGCCGAGATCAGTGATTTCGATCCCGAAGATGACGATCTGTCGGGCCTCGATGAATTTACCGTTGGCAAGAAGGTTCAGATCAGCCTCGGCGACATGGATTTGCCGTCGTGGAAGCATGACCTATCGGCAGATTTGGCTCTGATCGACAGCCTGATTGCGTCGATGGACATGGTGGCGCCTGGGGATGATTCAAAGCTCCAGCACCTGCTATCCCTGCTGAAGCGGAAAATCGAGGAGCCGCTCAACCCCGGGAATAAAAAGGTTATAATTTTCACGGCCTTCGCGGACACGGCAAACTACCTCTTCGAGAATCTGGCCCCGATTGCTCAGAGTCTGGGTCTAACTCTAGGTCAGGTAACAGGATCGGGTGCGCCGAAGACTACGCTCCGAAAGTCTTATGATTTCCAGAGCGTACTGACGCTGTTCTCCCCTCAATCGAAAGAGAAAGCTGTCGTCCTGCCCAATGAGCCGGCCGAACTGGACATTCTCATTGGCACCGATTGTATTTCGGAGGGGCAGAACCTCCAGGACTGCGATTTCCTGGTGAACTACGACATCCATTGGAATCCGGTGAGGATCATCCAGCGGTTCGGTCGGATCGACCGCATCGGCTCGCCCAACAGCCAGATCCAGCTAGTGAATTATTGGCCGGACATCTCGCTCGACGAGTATATCAACCTGAAGGAACGGGTTGAGAACCGGATGGTGATTGCGGACGTCACTGCCACGGGCGATGACAACGTACTCACCGCGAAGTCCAGCGACATTGCCTATCGCAAGGAGCAGCTCAAACGGCTCCAGGACGAGGTGATCGAGCTGGAGGATGTGAAGGCCGGCATTTCTATCACCGATCTCGGGCTGAACGACTTCCGGATGGACCTGCTCAACTACGTCAAGGCGCATGGCGAGCTCAACAACGTTCCCTTTGGGATGCACGCCGTCGTTCCGGCGCAGCCGGAGTTAGGCCTGCAGCCCGGCGTTATCTTTGCGCTAAAGAACATCCATGAGGGCGTGAACGTCAATCAGCAGAACCGCCTCCATCCCTTCTATCTGGTCTATATCGGCGATGACGGTGAGATCATTGCCGACCATACCGAGGTTAAGCGGCTGCTCGACCTGATCCGNAGCAGTTGCAAGGGACGGGCGGAGCCGATCCCGGACGTCTGCCGTATCTTTAATGAGCGNACGGACGATGGGCGGCAGATGGGGCGTTATTCCGATCTGCTCTCNAGCGCGATCCGGTCCATGATCGAGGTGAAGGAAGAAAAGGACATTGATAGTCTGTTCAGCGGTGGGCGTACGACGGCGCTGACCCACATCATCAAGGGTCTGGACGATTTCGAGCTGATTGCCTTCTTGGTCATCGAAGGGGGTGAACCATGACCCTCTACGATTGGCCGCGCGCATCCGGCTTCGGGCGCGTGATCCCCAAGAACAAGATCTATGAACATGCTGGGGCGAACACCAGCCTCAAGGATCTCTTCGTGCGCGAGGTCGATCAGATCATCTGGTCGCACAAGCTGGCGCCAGAGACGGTCAATCTGGCGGCGACGAAGCAGGTGGCCGAGATACAGGTCTTCCGCATCACCGCGCGCACTGCCACGCTCGACCGTGACGTGCTGCGCGCCATCGACAAGGCCATCCCCTTTCCGCTGTTCTTCGAGGTTGCCCATGGCGGCCGCGTCAGACTGGCCGCGGCCTACAAGCGGCCGAGCGAGGCCGACAGCGCCCGCTGGGTGGTGGGCGACTACTTCCAGGGAGACTGGCTACCCGAGGATGCGCCGCGTACCCCGCTTCCCGTGGCGCTGACCATGGGCGCGCTGTATGAGCGGCTGCTCGAGCCGCTGGTGGCCGGGCAGACGGCCCGGTTGGTCCGCGGCATGGGCGAAGCGCCGCAGACGCCCTTCGCCCCGGCTGACGCGGAGCGCCCTGTGTCGCTGGAAGCGCGCATCGCGCAGGCCGAAGCGATCGAGCGCCAGGCGCGTGAGGTTGAGCGGATCAGGGCGCGGCTGGGGCGCGAGAAGCAATTCAACAAGCGCGTGGCGATCAACGCCGAGCTGCGCACGGCAAAACAGGAACTGGAGCGGCTGACAGGGGCACACCCCAGCGCCGCCGTGACGAACGATTGAGAGGACGAGCATGGACAAGCTGAAGATGCACAGCCCCGACCTGAGCCAGGACAACATCGCGAAGATCCGCGCGCTGTTCCCCGGCTGCGTGACCGAGGCGCGGGACGAGGCGACGGGGGCGGTGCGTCTGGCGGTGGACTTCGATCAGCTGCGTCAGGAGTTGAGCGACCACATCGTGGAAGGGCCGCAGGAGCGGTATCGGCTGGACTGGCCGGGTAAGCGGGAGGCTTTGGCACTGGCGAATGCGCCGGTAGTGAGGGCTTTGCGCCCCTGCCGCGACAGCAGCATCGAATTTGATGCGACCCCTAATTTGTTCATCGAAGGCGACAATTTGGAGGCGCTAAAACTTCTTCAGGAAGCCTATCTCGGTTCTGTCAAAATGATCTATATTGACCCGCCCTATAATACGGGAAATGATTTCATCTACGACGATGATTTTTCTGAAACAATTGACGAATATCTTGCGCGAACCGAGCAATCGGACGAATTGGGAAACAAGCTAGTCGCAAATACCTCAGCGAATGGCCGCTTTCACTCTGACTGGCTCTCCATGATTTACCCACGCCTGAAGCTTTCCAGAAACCTTCTTAGAGATGATGGCGCAGTATTCATTTCCATTGATGACAATGAATATGACAATCTCCGAAAAGTATGCGATGAGGTTTTCGGGTCGACAAATTTCGTCGCTACTGTAATTTGGCAGAAAGTATTCTCGCCGAAAAACACAGCGTCATACTTCTCCGAGGACCACGATTACATAGTGGTGTACGCGAAGGACAAGAACTCCTGGCAGCCGACATTGCTGCCACGCTCGGATGAATCGGTAGCTCGTTACAAAAATCCTGATAACGATCCCCGTGGCCCATGGCTATCCGGTGCGATTCAAGCCCGTAATTACTACAGCAAAGGATCGTATGAAGTAGTCAGCCCTTCTGGGAGGAAGTTTTCGAACCCAAAGGGTACCTACTGGCGTTTTTCAAAGGAACGCTTTGACGAGCTGGATAAAGACAACCGCATCTGGTGGGGCGATGCTGGAGATGGTGTACCGCGCTTGAAGCGCTTTCTGTCCGAGGTGAAAGACGGAGTAGTTCCCCAGACCCTTTGGAAATATGAAGTCGTTGGACATACACAAGAAGCGAAAGAAGAGCTGATAAAGTATGTTGAATTTGAGAATTCAGAGAACATTCTGAACTCTGTAAAGCCAAGTCGGCTTCTAATGCACGCGATCAGAATTGGAACTAAAAGCGACACAGACGACATCGTAATGGATTTCTTTGCCGGGAGCGGCCCAACTGCGCAGGCAGTGATGCGCCTCAATGCGGAGGATGGAGGGACTCGGAAATTCATTCTTGTGCAGATCCCCGAGCAACTCCCGGCTCCCGAAGAAAAAGTGAAGACAATCGCTGATCTGGCGCGATCTAGAATAACGAATGTAATAAAGGAGCTTGGTTCCAAATCAAATGAGAGCTTCGTTGGAAAGAATCTTGGCTTCCGCGTGCTGAAGGTGGACACGTCCAACATGAAGGACGTCTACTACCGCCCGGACGAGCTGAAGCAGTCGGACCTGCTCGACATGGTAGACAACGTGAAGGAGGGCCGCACGGCCGAGGACCTGCTGTTCCAGGTGCTGGTCGATTGGGGCGTGGACCTGACGCTGCCTATTCGCCGCGAGACGGTGCAGGGCAAGACCGTGTTCTTCGTCGACGACAATGCCCTTGTCGCCTGCTTCGACCGCGGCATCACCGAGGATATGGTGAAGGAGCTGGCGGGCCACGAGCCCCTGCGCATCGTCTTCCGCGACTACGGCTTCGTCTCGGACGCGGTGAAGATCAATGTCGAACAGATCTTCCGCCAGCTCTCGCCCACCACCGACGTCAAGTCGATCTGAGGGCGCACCATGAAGCTTAAGTTCAAGGTCCAGCCCTATCAGACCAACGCCGTCAACGACGTGGTCGACTGCTTCGCCGGCCAGCCCATGACCCCTAGCCTGACCTACCGCATCGACCCCGGCCGCAAGGCGCAGTCCAGCGCCTTTGAGGAAGGCTTCAAGAACGCCGACCTTGCGCTGACCGACGTGCAGATCCTGGAAAACATCCAGAAGGTCCAGCGGCGCCAGAACCTGCCCGTCTCGCAGTCGCTGACGGACTTCACCACCTTCAACGCCCAAGGCGCGCGTGTGCCTGTCGCAGCAACGTACAAGCGCGACGCCTTGGCCGCGACCCGCGTCCACCTCGACGTCGAGATGGAGACCGGCACGGGCAAGACCTACTGTTACATCAAGACCATCTTCGAGATGAACAAGCGCTACGGCTGGTCGAAGTTCATCATCATGGTGCCGTCGATCGCCATTCGCGAAGGGGTATACAAGTCGCTGCAGATCACGGCCGACCACTTCACGGAAAGCTATGGAAAGAAGGCGCGGTTCTTTATCTACAACTCCAAGCGCCTGCACGAGCTGGAGAGCTTTTCGTCCGACGCCGGGATCAACGTGATGGTGATCAACATCCAGGCGTTCAACGCGCGCGGGGCCGATAACCGGCGCATCTACGAGGAGCTAGACGACTTCCAGTCGCGCAAGCCCATCGACGTGATCGCCTCGAACCGGCCGATCCTGATCCTGGACGAGCCGCAGAAGATGCAGGGCGCTGCGACGATGGAGGCGCTGCCAAAGTTCAAGCCGCTGTTCATCCTGCGCTATTCTGCGACCCACCGGACCCAGCACAACCGCGTACACCGGCTGGACGCGCTGGACGCCTATAACCAGAAGCTGGTCAAGAAGATCGCGGTGCGCGGCATCCAGACCCGCGGCCTGGCCGGCACCAACGCCTATCTCTACCTCGAAGGCATCGACATCTCGAAGAAGGCCCCCCTGGCGCGGATCGAGATGGAGGTGAAGCTGAAGTCGGGCGAGATCAAGCGCCAGCTCAGGCGGCTCGAGTTCCGCGACGACCTGTTCGTGGAGTCGGGCGAGCTGGACCAATATCGCGGCTTCACGATCAGCCAGATCGACGCCGTCAACGACACGGTCGAATTCACCAACGGTGAAGTGCTGAGGGCTGGTGAGGCAAACGGCGACGTCTCCGAACGCGACATCCGCCGCATCCAGATCCGCGAGACGATCAAGGCCCATCTCGACAAGGAAAAGCAGCTGTTTGCACAGGGCATCAAGGTCTTGTCACTCTTCTTCATCGACGAGGTCGTGAAGTACCGGGATTACGGCCAGGCCGACGAGAAAGGCGAATACGCTCGCGTCTTCGAGGAAGAATATGAGCTGCTGAAGGATGAGTACCTGTCGGAGCTTGCGATCGACAACGAGGCGTACCGGAAATATCTCGCCGGCATCGCCCCCCCCAAGACGCACAACGGCTATTTCTCGATCGATAAGAAAACGAACCGTCTGAAGGATCCGGCGGTCGGCGCCCGGTCGGTCGATTCCGATGACGTCGATGCCTATGACCTGATCCTGAAGGACAAGGAACGGTTGCTGTCCTTCGCCGAACCCACGCGGTTCATCTTCTCGCACTCGGCGCTACGCGAGGGGTGGGATAATCCGAACGTCTTCGTCATGTGCATGCTCAAGCACAGTGACAACACCATTTCCCGCCGCCAGGAAGTCGGGCGCGGCCTTCGGCTGAGCGTTGACCAGCATGGAGACCGGATGGACCATCCGGCCGTCGTGCACGACATCAATGTGCTGACCGTGGTGGCGAGCGAAAGCTACAAGAATTTCGTTGCGGGCCTGCAGAAGGAGATTGCCGAAACCCTGTCGTCGCGTCCGCGGCAGGCGACGGAGGCTTATTTCACCGGCAAGACGATCACGACCGAACAAGGTCCGGTCGAGGTGAGCGCCGCAATGGCCAAGCAGATCTACCGCTATCTCGTGAAGAACGACTACACCGATGATGCCGACCAGATCGCCGACGCCTATCACGAGGCCAAAGCGGCTGGAACATTGGCTGAGCTACCCGACGAGCTGAAGCCTCACGCCGAGCAGGTATTCGGGCTCATCGATGGTGTCTTCAGCGACTCTCAGCTTCCGGACATCGGCGATGGCCGGAAGCCCAAGACCAATCCGCTCAATGCAAATTTCGAGAAGAAGGAATTCCAGGAGCTCTGGAAGCGGATCAATCGCAAGGCGGTCTATCGGGTCGAATTCGATTCTGCGGAGTTGATCCGCAAGTGCGTCAGCGCGCTGGATAGCCAGCTGCGGGTTACCCCGCTGCAATACACCGTGCAGGTTGGTGTGCAAAATGACGGTTTGACCGACGACCAGCTTCGCGGGGGCGACGGCTTTACCGTCACGAACACGACTACCCAGCAGGGGGACTCGATCCACTCGCTGGTGAAGTACGACCTCGTCGGGAAGCTGGCTGAAAACGCGCAGCTGACACGGGACACNGCCGCGACNATCCTTGGCCAAATCGAGGCTGCGGTTTTCGGGCAGTTCAATAGCAACCCCGAGCACTTCATCTCCGAAGCTTCGCGCATCATCGCCGAACAGAAGGCCGCCATGGTGATCGAGCGTCTGGCCTATGACGAAGTCGACGAAAAGTACGATGTCGACATCTTCACCGCCAACCAGACCGGGCAGGATTTCTCGCGCGCCACGGCGAAGCTCAAGAATCATGTCTATGATTACGCGATCACGGACTCGGATGTGGAACGGGCTTTCGTCAAAGAGCTCGATACGAGCAGCGAAGTCGTCGTCTACGCCAAGTTGCCGCGCGGTTTCCTGATCCCAACCCCCGTAGGCGATTACAATCCTGACTGGGCTCTTTCGTTCAGGGCCGGCAGCGTCAGGCACATCTACTTCGTCGCGGAAACGAAGGGCACGATGTCGTCCATGAAGATGCGGGAGATCGAGAACACGAAGATTGCGTGTGCCCNNAAATTCTTCGATGAGATCAGCCGGCAGGTGACTGAAGATCGCGTCAAATATGACGTTGTTACCGACTATGGGAAGTTGATGGAGGTCGTGGGCGTTACTGCATGACAAATGGGGGCGGGGTGGGTTCTCGCGCATTAAAGTTGGTGGCCTGACCGACTCATGGCGATTACCCGACAATCCATACAGACTGCTTTGGAAGCAGAACGTCGTCTCACTCAAAAGGGCGGGGGCTTGGAGGTTGCCTCCGTTTTCTGGGAGGAGCACTATCTGGTTTTGAGCGTCAAGCCGCTCAAAGGCCGTAACCGTGTCGCCATTGACGAAGCCTTGGAAGGCGTGCGTGTTAAATGGGGTGCGGAACTTGAATATGCAGGCTTGATCAAGGTCGTCGATGCGGACCTCGAGCGCATCATCGTGTTGCCGGCGACCGGCGGGCAGCCCAACATCGGCGACACACTTTGGTTGTTCCCCGGAGATTTTCTTGGCCCGCTTATCGATATGTGGGGCGGGGAAATGGGCAAGCTGGCGGCGAAGCGATTGCGCCAGTCCAAAGAAGAAACCGAACCGCTTCAGCAAATTCGTCCGCTTGGTCCTGAATTCGACGAGCTGCGCGAGCGGCAGAAAACTGCCGTTCAAAATGCCGCATACCGGTGCTCGGTGGTGATTGGCCCGCCCGGAACCGGCAAGACGTTTACGGTTGGCGCGCTGGGCACTTATCTTCTGCGGCGGTTCAGCAAAGCGCGCATATTGGTGATCGGCCCGACCAACGTGGCGGTGGACACGGCTCTCCTGTCCATCGATGACTGGTTGGCCAAAGCCGGGCGCCCCGACATCGCCAAGCAGATGAAGCGGGTCGGCGCGCATTTCGATCCGCGCAAATATGTTGACCGTCCCCATCTTCTGGCCGCCGGACTGGACCAGAAGGTCACGGAATTTCTGCTTTTGGAGGCATCCGAACCATCAAAAAGCAAGATTGCCGAGTATGTCAGATGGAAGGACCGCCTGGCAGCCGCACGCAAGGAGCTTGGTGCGGATATCGAAAGCGTCGCTCATAGCGCCCGTGTTGTCGGGATCACTGTCGCCACGGCGGTCAAGTGGCATCATGTCTTGAAGGCCGCAGGCCCATGGCCATTCGTCATTTGCGACGAAGCCAGTCAGATAATCGGGCCGGCGGCCCTCATGGTTCCGGCGCTGGGGCAGCAAACGATTTTTGCCGGCGATCCCAAGCAGCTTTCGCCGATCGTCCAGTCTGACGGTCAGGTTCATCGGAATCTGCTCGGAAAGACTGCCTTTGATCTATTTGCCCACGCACCGACTACACTTCTGAACGAACAGTCCCGTATGGCCATGGGGATTTGCCATGCGGTGAGCAGAACCTTCTACAACGGTGAACTGACGGTTTGCCGCAAAGCTCGGCGGGACAAGGCCTGGAAGGTGTATCGCAGTCCGTATTACGTGAACGGGCGTGAAGTTCCGCGCGTGTGTTTCGAGCAAGTGTCGGAGCCCTACCAATACTCGCAGAATTACGGCGGCTTCATCCGTTTTCAGTCAGCCAAAATGGTCGAGACGATTATTGATCATCTCGCGGGCTCTTACATCGAAGCGGATGACGTTCTCATCCTCACGCCTTTCCGTGCGCAACGGACCCTGATCAGGAGTTTTCTGAAGCGTCGACACCCGACGATCTCCGTCAGTACAGTCCATCGCGCACAGGGTAGCGAGCGCAAGGTGATCATTTTTGATCCGGTCGACGCAACATCCAGTTTTCTGCGTGGGAAGGAAGGTGATCGGCTAATCAATGTGGCGATCTCACGCGCCCAGGCCCACGTGATCATCCCCTATCATGCGTCCGAACTTACCAATCCAACGATCTCTCGCCTCCAGCATATTTCCTCAGGTATCTTCCAGACCAGTGGCCGATATATGCGGCCGTTTTCCTTTGCGACTGCTGGATAAGGCTGCGAACGATCTGTCCGGCCGATGCCTTGCAGCCTATCAAGGGACGACCGGATAGAAGGGCTTGCCCCAGTCCTTGTCGGGATTGTCCATCATCAGATCGGTGAAGACGGGCATCAGGAAGCCGAGGATCGCCGCGCCATCGCGGACCTGGGTGCGGTTGATGCCGCTGTTCCAGGTCGAGCCGCCATGAACGAGCTGGTTGCGCAACACATATAGCCGGTCGAAGACGAAGCTGAGCACGCGCTTGGTATCACCGCTCTGGATGGCCTGCGCGAAGGCGCGGGAGGAGGCTTTGAAACGCTCTTCCCAATCCTCGAAGCCGGCAATCCCGTTATGGTGCTGCCAGAACGGATTGAAGACGTAGCGGTTGTCCATCAGCAGCCGCACCGGCCCCGAAAAGCGCTGCCAGATCGCCCAATAGATGCGGCGCTGCTCGTCGAGGTCGATCAACTTTCCGAAGAAGTCTGCAAAGGCGGCGCGTTCGCCAGGCCGGATGGTCTGGAATTCGCCCTCGTCGGCATAAGCGGCGTTGAACGCGATCCATAGGAAGACGAATTTTGCGTCGTCGTCGGTCCCGCAGGCTTCGGCGCGGCCGATCCAGCTGATGGCGCGATGGACGCGCAGGCCCATCGTTTCCGGAAAGCCCTCACGGATCGCGCGCTGCTTGGTTTTCAGTTCTGCATGGGTGAGGCCCGTCTTTGTGGTCATTCCGCTTCGTTCCTGTTGCCTTATGGCAGGGCGCCAAAATCGCCCCTGCGGTGATTTGCGACCAGCGTGCGCAGCCCCTCGGGCGCGATAACCTCAACCGCATCGCCCCATTGATAGAGATGCCACGCCATCTCGAGCCAGCCCGCTGCATGAAAGCGCACGATGAGCCCGCCATCTTCTTGCACCTCAACGGTTTGCTTTGGGTGAAAGCAGAATTCGGCCGCCCTTGCCGCAGCGTGCGGCGCAAACCGCCAGATGACTTCGTCATATTGCGCCGGGTCCTGGTAGACGCCGAAGGATTGCGCCGCATAGTCCTCCAGCGAAAAGCCGGGCATCAGGCTGAAGCTCTCATCCAGGGGCTGGGCGCTCAGGATCTGGTCCATCCGGAAGTTCAACATGTCTTCGCCGCGAGCCGGCTGGCGCGCCACCAGATAGCTGCGATGCCCCAGCAGGAGCCCGTGCGGCTCGATGATCCGTTCGGGCGCATCCTCGTCCCGGTAGCGCAGCCGCAGACGAAACGGGCCGCGCAGTCCCTCGATCACGGCATCGAGCACCGCCGGCGCCAGATTAACGCGCGGGCCGGGCCGCGTCACCGAGCCCATTGCCAGCAGGACCGCCTCGACGTCGGCTTCGGTGCGCAGCGCATCCTTTGGTGTCAGGCGCGCCAGCAATCCGTCGCGCAGATCTTCAAGGGCCGCCGCGTGGCGTAGTCGCCCATCGCCGCGCGCCGTTCGGCCGGCGATCTCCAGCGCTTCGACCGTCGTTTCCTGGCGGCTCTGAAGCCGGTCGAGCATGGGGTCGGCAACACGCCAGCGCCGCCGGCGGTCGTCACCATCCACCGCTTCGACATTGGTGAACACGGTTTCCAGCGCATCAGTCATGCGCTGCGCCGTGCGATGCGAAACGCCGAATTCCTCGCAGATCTCGTCGAGGCCGATGCCCGTCCGCCGCGTGGCGGCCAGACGCGCCAGCCTGATCAGGTCCTGAGCCTTGGCGAACGACATGATGCAAATCCTGGTCACAGACTATGTCAGATATTGACACCCACACACGCTATGGCTGAACGTGC
>Ga0065721_10050817_pt1 | contig 17782 bp, 13 predicted proteins | sample Mesricmetagenome_FD_59108 | JGI IMG/M metagenome (GOLD analysis project Ga0065721, IMG submission 59108) | Mesophilic microbial community from rice straw/compost enrichment Sample: eDNA_1 v2 (version 2) | ecosystem: Engineered > Solid waste > Grass > Composting > Bioreactor | place: USA: Davis... | reverse complement strand
CGACTGGGTCGCCGAGTCCGAGACCGCGGCTGAGCTCCAGGATTACCTGCTGGCAGAGGGGGTCGCGGGACAGCGCATCGCGGTGCAGCACCACGGCAACGGCTCCGATGGTCTGGACGAGGCATTCACCGCAGCGGGAGCCGACGTCATCGGCCTTGTCGTCTACGGCTGGGGTCCCCCGCTTGACCCTGACGCGCATGTCGAGTGGCTCCGGGCCGCGGCCGCGGGGCAGTGTGATGCGGTGCTGTTCACCTCCGCGCCGGGAGCGAGCGCATGGGTGGCTACAGCTCGCGAATTGGTGCTGCTTGAGGCTATCTCCGCGCGCGCGGCTGCGGGGGAGCTGCTGCTCGAGGCCGTGGGGCCGGTCACTGCGGAGCCGCTCGCGCTCGCGGGTCTTGCTGTGCAGTTCCCCGATCGCTGGCGACTGGGCGCCATGGTGCGCGACCTCGTGCGGCACTATGGCGACGAGACCCTGGTGCGGCCCACGCGCGCGGGCTCTCTCGTGATGCGTGCGACCCTTGCGGTGCTCGACGGGAAGCCGCTGCCGCTTTCTCCTTCCGGCTTCGCGATTCTCAAGGCGCTCGCCGCGGCGAACGGCTCGGTGCTCACGCGCGAACAGCTGGGAGAGGTCATGCCGTCAGGTGACAGCAGTGCGCACGCCGTGGAGGCGGCGATCAACCGGCTGCGGGAGGCCTCGCAGGCGCGATCGCTGATTCGCACCGTGGTCAAGCGCGGCTATGCGTTGGCGGTGGCGGCGTGAGCGAACCCATCCTCATCCTGTGTGCTCACGGCACGCGAGATCCGGCCGGCCAGGCCTCCGTCAAGGCGGTGGGGGACAGGGTGCATCAGCGGCTTGGGGTCGAGGTGCGTCTCGCGTACGTGGATGTGCAGGAGCCCACGATCGACGAGGTGGTGCTTGGCATCCCAGAGTCCACCGAGGGGATTGTTGCCGTCGTGGTTCCCTATCTGCTCGCTGGCGGGTATCACGTGCATGTGGACATCGCGAACGCCGTTCGCGACCGGCCAGATGTGCTCGCCGCGCCGCCCCTCGGACCCGACCCCCGCCTCATCGCGATCGTCCGTGACCGCATTGAGCAGGCGGACGTCCACCCCACGGCGACGCTGGTCCTGGCTCCCGCTGGATCCTCCGATGCGCGGTCGCAGGCGGACACCGAGCGTACCCTCGACCAGCTTCGCCTCGCGTGGGACGGACCGGTGCGTGTTGGCTACGCGGCCGGAATCGAGCCAACGGTTGCGCAGGCTGTCGAGGCCGCGCGCAAGTTCGGCGAGGACGACGAGGACGGCGACGTCGCCGTCGTGTCCTACCTGCTGTCGCCCGGTTTCTTCCAAGACAAACTGGGCGAGGCGGGCGCCGACCACGTCACCGCGCCGCTCGCGCCCGACGAGCGGCTCATTGACATCATCGCCGACCGGTACCGAGACGCCGCGGGCGCCTGACCCCGCCCCAGCGTCGGCCCTCCTCCACACAAATTGCCTTCGCTGCGGACTTGCCGCGAGCATCATGCCTGGTACACGAGTTTCTCGGTCGCGACCATGAGCAAAATGTGTGGAGGAGGGACGCGGCGCGGAACAAGTTGCGGACGCCGGGCGTTGCCTCCACCCTGAGCTAGGAGGACTCATGCCCGTACTCACCGCCACGCTCGAAGCCCAGGTGGACGCCTATGTTGCCGCCGGCTATCCCCATCTCGCGGGCCTCGACGAGGCGAGTTTCCGCTCGCTCTTCGACGGCCTCCCCATACCGGCCGACGCTGACTCGCCTTGGGTCGCAGTCGTCACCTCCGCGGTGATTGCCCCCGAGAAGCGTGTTCCGCTGCTGCGCGTGCCTGGCTCGGCGAAGGAGGGCATTCTCGACAAGAACCACGGTGAGGAGGGGCTCGCGCCGTTCAAGCCGGTGGTGGACGTGCCGGATGCGCCCGTGTACATCCTGACCGGCTGGGATCGCGGCGATGAGTTCCGCAATGTCGCTCCCAAGGACGCGCTGCCCATCATCGCGAGCCGCGACCGCACTCCCATCACGATCGATGAGGGGCTGTCACTCGCGACGGTCTTCCCGGAGCTCGTCGAGAAGAACCACTGCTTCATGCTTGGCGGCTCGCGCAGGGGCGACAAGCGGGTGCCTGCCCTGTGGATCTCTGGCGACGCTCCCAAGCTGGGATGGTGCTTCGAGGGCGTGCCTCACACGTGGCTGGGCATCGCGTCCGCTGCGCGACGCATCGTGTAGCGCAGCGGGCAGCGGCTCAGCCCTGCCCCTCGTCGTGCAGCTCGTCGTAGAGCTCGTCGTAGAGGAGCTTGTGAACTGCCTCGACCTTGGGAATGTCGTCGAACTCGAGCGGGTCGTCGGAGGCGGACTCGATGACGAGCGTTCCGCTGCGGAACATGCGGTCAATCAGCCCGTGACGGAATTGCACGGAGTTGATGCGCGCCATGGGAATGTCGATGCCCTCGCGCGTGAGGATTCCGGTGCGAAACATGATGCGGCGATCGGTGATCACAAAGTGCGTGGTGAGCCAGCGGATGAACGGCACGATCACCCAGATGACCGTCACAATCAGCCACGCCACGGCGATGATGATCGTCCACACCGTCTTGGCAGTTCCCTGCACAGAGGTGCTGTTGAGCCACACGAGCAGCACGATCGCCGCACCTGTACCGAGTACAAAGATCAGGTCCGCCCCGATCAGTCGCTTCCAGTGCGGACGCGAGTGAATGATGAGCTGTTCCTGCGGCGCGAGGTGATCCTGCGGGTATCCCATGAGCGGCAATCTATCAGCGCGAACACTGCTTGGCGCGCCTGTAAATCATCACATCGAACGGAAAACACTTTGTAGCGCGCGCGAAACACGAGCGCCCTAGGCTCGGGTTATGTCGCAGGACACTTCCGAGACCCCATGGTCGCGTTATGCGCCCGTGGCGGCCTGGGATGAAGCCGTCGATCTCGTTGGCAAGGTGCGGGAGCCATATGCGCGCGTATATGCCGAGATCGACCGCATGTCTGGCGACGACCTCTACGCCCGCGCGGAGGCGCTCGCGAGCACCTATCTCGCTCAAGGCGTGACTTTCGACCACGCAGGCGAGGAGCGCCCCTTCCCTCTCGACATCGTGCCCCGTGTGGTCAGCGCCGACGAGTGGAACATCATCTCTCCGGGCGTCGCCCAACGGGTGCGCACCCTTGAAGCCTTCCTCGCAGACGTGTATGGCTCGCAGCACTGCGTCACCGACGGTGTGGTTCCGCGGCGGCTCATCGCGTCCAGCCAGTACTTCTATCGGTCTGTCGCCGGCGTCGAACCCACCAACGGCGTGCGCGTGCACGTCAGCGGCATCGACCTGGTGCGAGACCAGCACGGGATCTGGCGAGTTCTCGAGGACAACGTGAGGGTGCCGTCGGGCGTGTCCTATGTGCTTTCCAACCGCCGCGCCATGTCCCAGATGTTCCCCGACATGTTCGGCGCGATGGGCGTGAGGCCCGTCATCGAATACTCGCAGCGGCTGCGCGCCGCTCTCGCGAAGGCAGCGCCGGAGGACGTCGACGATCCCACGATCGTGGTGCTCACGCCCGGCGTCTACAACTCCGCGTACTACGAGCACTCGCTGCTTGCTCGCACCATGGGTGTCGAGCTCGTGGAAGGACGCGACCTCGAATGCCACAACGGTCGCGTGTTCATGCGCACCACCGCGGGGCGCAAGCGAGTGGACGTCATCTACCGCCGTGTCGACGACGACTTCCTCGACCCCGTCGTGTTCCGGCCGGACTCCACGCTCGGCGCGCCAGGACTGATCAACGCTGCCCGCCTTGGCAACGTCACGATCGCCAATGCGGTGGGCAACGGAGTTGCCGACGACAAACTCATCTACACCTACATGCCTGACCTCACGAGGTACTACCTGGGCGAGGAGCCGATCCTTCCCAACGTGGACACGTGGCGCCTTGAGGAGCCCGACGCTAGGGAAGAGGTCTTGGATCGTCTCGATGAGTTGGTGGTCAAGCCGGTAGACGGGGCCGGTGGCAAGGGCGTGCTGATCGGTCCGGCGGCCAGCAGATCCGAACTCGACGAGGTGCGCGCGCACATCCTCGAGGACCCCCGTGGCTGGATTGCGCAGCCGGTCATTCAACTCAGCACCGTCCCAACGCTCACCGAGAACGGCCTTGAGCCGCGCCACGTGGACCTGCGCCCTTTCGCGGTCAACGACGGCTCGGATGTGTGGGTGCTGCCAGGAGGCCTCACTCGCGTGGCGCTCGCGAAGGGCCAGCTGATCGTGAACTCCTCGCAGGGAGGCGGCTCCAAGGACACGTGGGTGCTGGGAGGCGTGCGTCACCGCGGCTCCATGGCACCGCCGCCCGAGAGCCGCGTGGAGTTCTCCGGGGTTGGCGCCGTCCCGCAGGCAGCACATCCGGAGGACTATGTCCACGGCCAGCAGCAACAGCAGCAGCAACAGCAGCAGCGGGACCGTGAAGGCGGTGAATCATGCTGAGCCGCATCGCAGAGTCCCTATTCTGGATTGGGCGCTACGTCGAGCGCGCGGACAACACCGCGCGACTTCTCGATGTGCACCTCAACGTGCTGCTCGAAGACCCCTGGGTCGACGAGCCCAGCGCAAACGCCTCGCTGCTCAACGTCATGAACTGCGACTTCACCCAGCCCGTCACGCGCAAGGACGTGCTCAATCACTTGGCGTTCGACGCCGACAAGGCGTCGTCGATCGCTGGAACCCTCACCGCTGCCCGCGAGAACGCTCGTCGCGCTCGCGAGGTCATCTCCACTGAAGTGTGGGAATCGCTCAACACCACGCGCAACCAGCTGCCGCGCTGGACCAGTTCGGCACGCCCGCACGAGTACTTCGTCTGGGTGCGAGAGCGCGCCGCGGTGGTCTGGGGACTGAGCTCCGCAACCACGAGCCGCGATGATGCGTGGCACTTCATGGAGCTCGGTCGCTCGCTCGAACGCGCGGACATGATCGCGCGACTGCTGATGACACGCCACTTCGAGGGAACCTCGGGCCCCAACTGGACCACGCTGCTGCGCTCGTGTTCTGCACACGAGGCGTACCTGCGCACCGTGCGCGCCCTCGTCACCGAGGAGCGTGCCGCGGAGTTCCTCCTGATAGACCGCCTGTTCCCGCGCTCCATCGCCTACAGTCTGGCCAAAGCGGAGGAGACGCTGGGACTCATCGAAGGCGCCTCGAGCAACAAGGCAATGAGCGACCGCGCGCGCCTCGCGCTCGGCCGGGCACGCACCAATCTTGAGTACCGAGACGTGCGCGAGATCCTCGACAACCTGCCAGAGCAGATGCGGGAGGTGCAGCGTTCCTGTGCCCTAGCGTCGGACCTCATCAGAGACCGCTACTTCCTGCCAGCCTCCACCGTGCTGTGGAACCAGGAGGCACTGTAGATGTCCCGCCTGCGCATCGAGCACAAGACCGCGTTCACGTACGAAAGCGAGGTGGTCTCCTCGTACAACGAGGCGCGCCTGACGCCCGCGTGGCTGCCGCGCCAGCGCGTGCTTGACAGCCGCATCGAGGTCACGCCCGTAACGTGGCGGCAGACGTATCGCGACTATTGGGAGTCCGACGTCACCGTGTTCGAGGTGCTGCAGCCGCACCAGTCGCTCACCGTCAAGGGCCTGTCGCTCGTGGAGGTGAACTCGATCCCTCCCAAGGAAGACCGCATGGACTGGGAGGCGCTCACGGGACCGCGCTTCCAAGACCTGCTGTGCGAGTACCTCACTAACACGCCCACCACCGAGCCCACAGAAGAGCTGCTCGCCTTCGCCCAGGAGATGGCGGCAAAGAACACGCCCGACGCTGCGGCAAGGGCCATCTGCGACCGCCTTCACGGGGAGATCAGTTACGTCCCTGGGGTCACCTCGGTGCACACGCCGGCGGCTGACGCATGGGAGGGGCGCTCAGGTGTGTGCCAGGACTTCGCGCATCTTGCGATCGGCGCGCTGCGTGCCGTGGGGATTCCCGCGCGCTACGTATCCGGTTACCTGCACCCCAAGCGTGACGCGGAGATCGGCGAGAAGGTGCGCGGCGAGTCTCATGCGTGGGTCGAGTGGTGGACCGGCGACTGGTTCGGCTTTGACCCCACCAACGATCGCGAAGTGGGGGACCACCACGTCGTCGTGGCGAGAGGTCGCGAGTACGGCGACGTGCCGCCGCTGACGGGAGTTGTTGCTGGCTCCACCAAGACGCTCAACGTGACGGTGGACATCACGCAAGAGGCGTGAGGCGCTACGAGACCTTCTTGGCCGCGCTGGTCTTGGTCTTGGTGGTGTAGCCGGACTTCTTCGCCTTCACCTTGACCGTGATCTTCTTGCCTTTGTCGGCGGACTTGAGCGTGTAGGTCTTGCCCGTGGCGCCGGAGATCTTCGCCCCGTTGCGGTACCACTGGTAGGTGAACTTGGGAGTGGGGGACCAGGTGCCCACCTTGGCGGTGAGCTTCTTGCCCACCTTGGCAGTGCCAGAGATCACGGGCGTGGGTGCCTTGGAGAACACCTTGGGGATGTACTTGCCTGCGGAAACCGAGCTCTTCGAGGTGTAACCCGAACGCGTGGCGGTGACCTTGAGCGTGATGGTCTTGCCGCGGTCGCTCTTCGTCAGGCGATACGTGGGGCCAGTGGCGCCGGAGATGGCAATGCCGTTGCGCAGCCACTGGTACTTGAACTTGCTGGGTGAGGGAGACCAGGAGCCGGTCTTGGAGCCCAGCACGTATCCCACTTTGGTGGTGCCAGAGATCGTGGGCTTGCCCGCCTTCGTGAAGGCGAACTTGCCGGAGGACGTGCTGTTGTACTTCGCGAAGACCTGCACACCCCATGTGCAGCCCTTGCTGTCCACGGCTACACCAACGCCAAGGTGGGTGTAGTTGGCGTTCAGCATGTTCTCGTTGTGACCGCTTGAAGCCTTCCACTGCGCCACGAGCTTCGCGGCTGCGCCCGAACTCGCGCAGTTGTACGCGATGTTCTCGCCGATTGCCGTCCAGCCTGAGGGCATGCCCGCACTGAGGTCCGAGCGGTGCTTGAGGACTCCCGACTTGGCCATGGACTTCGCCCAGTCCTGGGCCACCGTGGTCATGGCCGACTTGCTCGACAGCGCCGCGCGACCGTTGTCTGCACGGTGCTCGTTGGTGAGGCGGAAGACCGTGTCCTGCGCATCCTCTGCAGACTGCGCAGCCACGGGTGTGGCGAGCGCAACGGCGAGCGCCGCGATGAGCGCGATCGCAATGTTCTTACGCACGTTTCCACTCCGCCGGGTCGGAAGGGGACCCGCGGTCGCGGGCCTACCTCGAGTGTCCCAGTCCTACCAGGCCGTTTACAGGGTTGTAGGAGTGGGATTTGTCACAAAGGGCTACTTTGCGACGGTCTTCCCCTTGGAGGTCTTGGTCGTACTTGCGTAGCCAGACTTCTTGGCCGTCACCTTGACCTTGATGACCTTGCCCTTATCGGCTTTGGTCAACTTGTAGGTCTTCTTGGTGGCGCCGGAGATCTTCTTGCCGTTGCGATACCACTGATACGAGTAGGACGTGGGGGTGGGCTTCCACGTGCCGCGCACGGCGGTGAGGGTCTTGCCGGCCTTGAGCGTGCCCGTGATCTTGGGAGTCGGCGTGGTGGCGAACTCCTTGAGGATGAGCTTGGCTGCGGACGTCTTCGAGACGGTCGTGTGCCCCGTGCGGCTCGCGGTGACCTTCACCGAGATCTTCTTGCCGCGGTCCGATGTCAGCACCTTGTACGTGGACTTGGTGGCTCCAGAGATCTTGGTGCCGTTCCTGAACCACTGGTACTTGAACGTTGCCGCCGGGGTCCAGGTGCCCGGCTTGGCCGTCAGCGTGTACCCAGAACGTGCCGTCCCGGTGATCGTGGGAATTGGCGTCGAGGCGAAGTCCAGCAGCGGCACGCTCACCGTGTGCTCCTTGACGGTCAGGCCATATCCGGGTGCCTGGCCCGAGACGCGGACCTTGAACTTCTTCCCGCGGTCGGAGTCGCTGAGCATGATGATGTCGGAAGTAACCCCGGGGATCTCGACCCCGTCGCGGAACCACTGGTACGCGAACGCGGTGGGCGCGGGCGTCCAGTCACCGGGGCGTGCCTGGAGTCCGTTCTTGTCGTCGTACCAAACGATGCGGGGCCCATTCTCCACGGAGATGGCGCGCTCGAGGGCAGCATTGATGCCGGTTGTCGTTGCACCGGCCGTGACCGTCACAGGCGTCGCCTGCGACTCGAGGTACACGTTGTTGAAGTATTCGCTGGCCAGCAGCGGCGAGAAGCTCGGCCCGCCGCCAACAGAGGCCGAGGCGGCGACGCTGAAGTGGACGGTGTAGTCGCCCGGCACGAGCCTGGTGATCCGGTACTCGCCGGTTTCGCGGTCGACGCGTGCCGTGTGCCTGGTTCCATCTGCCTTGACGGCGAACACATTGAAGCCGTGGGCCCACTCCGAGGGCACCCCGGCCGGGAGGGTGACTTTCCCCGAGATGCCGCCGCCCACGTCGAGGGTGGCGTTGATGCCAGTCTTGTTGGCTGTGGTGATCGAGACCTTTGTTGCGGTCTCTGCGTTGGGCTTGTTGTTGTAGTACTCGGCGAGGACATCGCTGTACTTCCAGGGGCCACTGGGCGAGTCTCGGTACATGTCGTTCACGCCGAACCGCACGGTGTAGCTGCCCGCGTAGAGGTCGGTGACCGTCCAGGCACCCGTGGCGGGATTGATCGATGCTCCTCGCGACCAGCCGGTGCTGTCGGTGAAGTAGACGTACACCGACTTCAGCAGGTCTTTGTCCGCCCACGCCGGAAGAGAGACGGTTCCTGAAGCGGTGAATGATTTCTCGAGGGTGAAGTTGATGCCCGTCTTGTTTGAGGCGCCCACCTTGACTGGAGTTGCCTTTTCAGGGGTGCGGCTTTCCTTCCAGTACTCGCCCAGGAGCCGCGGCGTGACTGCCGTAGTCGCACCCGCTGGCCAGTACGCGCGGATGTGTGCCTGGAGGCGGTAGGTGCCAGGCGGAACACCATTGATGGAGTAGGTGCCGTCGCGGCGGACGTTGACCTCGTCGACCCGGCCCTGCCCGTCGTACGCGGTGATGAACACGCCCTTCCACCAGTCTGCAGCGGTTCCCGACGGCACGGTCACCTTGCCCTGAATGCTGGCACCCATGTCGAGAGAGGCGTCGATGCCGGTGGCATTGGCATGCGTGAGGTCGACCGGGGTGAAAAGCGCGGAGTTGCCAGCGCGAACTCCGTCGTAATACTCGGACACCAGCGGGCCCGCTTCGTAGACGCCGTCAGCGTCGGTGTAGCCCAGCGATCGGAAGTGAACGTGATATACGCGTGGTTCCAGCCCGCGGATCTCGTACTTGCCCGTGGTCGCGTTGGCCATGGTCGTCACCGCGTCGGTGCCACCACTCGCGGTGGTCCAGATCGCGGTGACCTGAATCCGCGACTTCCACTTGCTCGCGAGTGTCGAGGGCCACGTGACTGTGCCGGAGATGCTGCGGGTCTCTGCACCGCTCGAGGGGAGCGCAACGAGCATGGACAGGACGAGCGCAATGGCGAGCGCGGTTGACGCAAGGCGGCGTGAAATGGGCATGGTTCTCCTCAGCTGAGCCACACATTCGGCGCTACCTTAGCGCAACGTTTCGATATACGCTCCTGCTATTTAGGGATTTTCTTGGATGCTGATGTCTTGCTGACGGTTATGTAACCGCTCTTCTTTGCGGTCACCTTGACCTTGATCTTCTTTCCCTTGTCCGCAGCTTTCACCGTGTAGGTGGACTTTGTGGCCCCGGAGATTTTCTTGCCGTCGCGGTACCACTGGTACGAGAAACTCGGCTTGGGCGACCATGTGCCCTTCGTGACGGACAGCTTCTTGCCAACCTTCAGCGTCCCGGTGATCTTTGGCGTCGCGGTCTTCGAGAATGGCTTGGGAATGAGCACCGCGGCGGATGTCGCCGACTTTGTCGTGAACTTGCTCAGCGTCGCCGTGGTGGTCAGCGTGATCTTCTTGCCACGGTCCTTCGTGGTGATCTTGTAGGTGGCTTTCGTGGCGCCGGAAATCGCGACGCCATTGCGCTTCCACTGATAGGTGATCTTGGCGGGAGTCGGAACCCACACTCCGGTCTTGGAGCCAAGCGTCGATCCCACGGTGAGCTTGCTCAAGACGATTGTGGGCTTGGGACTTGAGGTGAAGTGGCCAACATTGCTGAGCGTCGCATTGATCCCACCAGCTGCACCGTGCGCGGGCAGCGTCACGAGAGTGGCCGCGGAGGGTCCGTAGACGTCGTTGTAGTACTCGGTCAGCAGATCGGGCAGAACAACCCCGCCGTCGAAGTACGAACCCACCGAGAACTGCACCGTGTACGCGCCCGCCGGAAGTCCCGTGAGCTCGTAGGCACCAGTAGCGGCGTTGGGCACCGCGGAACCGCTCGCGCCATTGGCACTCCACGCCTTGACCGTCACGCCCTTCACCCAGTCGGCATTGAGGGCCGACGCTATGGTCACCTTTCCGGACAGCGTGCTCGCCCACTCCAGGGTTGCGTCGATCCCCGTCGCGCTGCCCGCGGTGAGGTCGACGAGTCCGGCGTTCTGCTGCTGGTACACGCCGGGATAGAACTCGGTCACATATTCGGGGGTCACGACCGGGTCTGAGGCAGGGAGGGGGACTGCAGAGAACTGCACGCGGTACTGACCTGCCGGGAGACCGCCGAGGGAGTAGGTGCCGTCGCTCGCTGGCGTGGCAGAGCTGCTGATGCCGCCTCCCGCTTGGGAGACGTAGACCTGCACGCCCTGGTACATGTGTGCCGGCTCGCCCGCCGGCAGCGTGACCGTGCCCGAGATCGAGTGGGTGTCGGCGGCATGAGCCGCTCGAGCGTCGGCCACCACCGTGGCGGCGGCAAGCACTAGGGCGGCAAGTGCGGCGACGGCCGCGGCGGATCGGTCCTTCAAGGCCTGCATGACCCCTCCCTCAGCAATTCTCATGCGTGGCGTGTGACGTATGTCACACTCTAGGGCCGCGAGCAGGGGAGCGCGAGGGGTAGATGAGTTGTCCGAGGGGCTGCGCGGCGGAGCGTTGCCGCCCCTTCGCACCCGCGGGCGCCGTGGCGGCGACACCCCATCCGCACGGCGCAGCGTGCAGAGCCCCATCCCGACGCCGCGAAGCCTTCCCCCCGGCCCCCGCGAGCGCGAAGTGAGCACAGAATATTGCTGTCAGACCGGCCCTGACCAGTGGTTTGTGACCGTTGAGAGACCGCAGCGCGTCCTACTTGGCGATGGTTTTGGCTTTGCTCGTCTTCGCCGGGAGGTAGTAGCCCGCGAGCTTGGGCTTGACCATCACGGTGATCTTCTTTCCCTTGTCCGCGCTCTTGACTTTGTAGGTCGATGCGGTGGCCCCGGAGATCTTTGCTCCATTGCGGTACCACTGGTACGTGAACTTTGTGGGCTTGGGCGACCACGTGCCGACCTTCGCGGTGAGGGTCTTGCCGGCCTTGGCCGTCCCGCTGATCGTGGGCGACGGGGCCTTCGAGAACTCCTTATAGATGGTCGTCGCGGCCGATGTCTTGGCGTGGGTGCCGTATCCGGACTTCTTCGCGGTCACCTTGACGGTGATCTTCTTTCCCTTGTCCGACGCTGTGAGCTTGTAGGTGCTCTTGGTCGCCTTGGAAATGGCCTTGCCATCGCGGTACCACTGGTACGAGAGCGTCGGCTTAGGAGACCAGGTGCCCGCTTTCGCGGTAAGCGTGTAGCCCGAACGCAGGGTGCCGCTGATGGTCGGCGCGGGCGCCTTGGTGAAGAACGTGGGCATCGTCACCTTGGCGGAGGTCTTGCTTGTCGCTTCGTAGCCTGCTTTGACGCCGGTGACTTTGACGGAGATCTGCATCTTCGAGTCCGACGACGTGAGCTTGTAGGTGCTCTTGGTGGCGCCCGAGATGGCCGCGCCGTTGCGGTACCACTGGTAGGTGAAGGAAGTGGGCGCAGGACTCCAGGCGCCCGGCTTCGCGGTCAGAGTCTCACCAAGTCCCTTGGTGCCGCTGATCGTGGGCGTGGGCGTCGAGTAGTAGTGGCGCAGCTTCTTGAGCACGGCGTTGATCCCCGTCACGGGCGCGTCGGCGGTGACGTTGACGAGGGTTGCGCGCTCCGGTTCGTAGACGTCGTCGTAGAACTCCGTGGCGACATGCTGCGAGTACTGCGAAGCAAACCTCACGAGGTAGTCGCCGACCGGCAGCGGCGAGCTCGTGTACTCGCCCGTCACGGGATCCACGGAGACGAGTTCCGAGGTGTACGTGTCGTTGGAGAACTGCACGTACAAGTCGTTCATGAGATCGTCGCGATCGAAGCTCCCCGAGAGCGACACGGTTCCGGACACGGGCTGACCGGGTGCCAGGGTGACGAGGCCCAGGTCGTTGTTTCCCGGCCCGTTGGGAAAGGCCGTCGCACCGCCGCGCGTGCCCTTGTTGTCATGCCACTCGGTGACGACGCCTGGGCCCGAGAACCTCACGTAGATGGGGTACTGGCGGGGGAGTCCGTCGAGGCTCCACGCTCCCGTGTTGGGGTCCACGGTGGTCGATGGCATCGTCACGTAGTACTCGGAGTAGATCTCCACGGAGACCTGGCCCAACTGGTCAGGGTCGTCCACACCCTCAATCTCGACGGTGCCGCTGAGGTTGAACGCGTCGAACAACAGGGCTGACGACAGTGTTGCGGGCGAGGTGGTGCGCGGGGCAATGTTGATGTTTCCCGGCTGGTCGTGGCCGTTGCCAAAGAGGAACGCGCTCGCGATGTTCGGCGTAATGGGCCCGCCGGATCCCATGTACTCCTGCGCGTCCACACGGAAGGTGTACGCGCCCGGGATGAGGCCGCTGAGAGAGTACTGTCCGTTGCTCGCGGGGCTGGTGGACACCACACCGGAGGGCCCGAACGCGGTGACCTTCACGCCCTTCCAGTCTTCCGTGGGCAGAGTTCCGCCTATGTAGAACAGTGTTCCCTGCACGTAACCGCCGTAGTCGAGCGCGATGTTGGCAACCGGATAACCCGCGCCACCGCTCACTCCCACCGGGGCAGCACCCGATGCGACGTAGGACCCGCCGAAGTATTCGGGGATGACGTTGACCGTCACGTTCGTGCCCAGCGCGCGCACCGTGTACACACCGTCCGGCAGGTCGGTGAAGGTGAAGCTGTTGGCGACGGGTACGAGGAGCGTGCTTCTGTGCACCGGCCCATCGAGTTCAACCACGATGTTGCTCGCCCATGACTCCGGCGCCCCCTCAGGAAGCGAGACGGTACCCGAAATCGCATTGTTGTCCGCTGCTTGCGCGGGGGCTGCCAGCACCACCCCAAACCCAAGAGCCATGCCCACAAGTGCCGCCGCAGCAGCAAGCCGACGCTTCATCTCGCCCTCCCTCAGCCCCCGCGTGCGCATGGGACAAGGCAAACCTATGGCCAGCGTCGGGCCGCAATCTAGGAATCTGAGACTGAAATGAGACTGGGAGCGAGACGGGTTTGCCACGCGGTGGCCGCGGGGCGAGGGGCCGTACTCGCCCTTCACTAGAATGCTGGGGTGACTTCAGAGCCCACCGTCGAAGACCGGTACGACTTCCGCGCGATCGAGGAGCGCTGGCTGCCCGTGTGGCGAGAGCGCCAGCCCTTCCGCAGCGGCGACCCCAACGACGCTCGCCCCACCAAGTACGTGCTCGACATGTTCCCGTACCCCTCTGGTGACCTGCACATGGGTCATGCGGAGGCGTATGCGCTCGGTGACGTGATCGCGCGCTATTGGATTCAGCGCGGCTACAACGTGCTGCACCCCATTGGCTGGGACTCCTTTGGTCTTCCCGCGGAGAACGCGGCGATCAAGCGTGGAGTGGACCCGGCTGGCTGGACCGAGGACAACATCGCGCAGCAGCGCGCCTCGATGGAGCGTTACGCATGCTCGTTCGACTGGGATCGCGTCCTCGCTACGCACCGCCCCGACTACTACCGCTGGAACCAGTGGCTGTTCACCAAGCTGTTCGAGCGCGGCCTCGCCTACCGCAAGCCGTCGATGGTCAACTGGTGTCCCAAGGACCAGACCGTGCTTGCGAACGAGCAGGTCGTTGGCGGCCTGTGTGAGCGCTGCGACACCCCCGTCACCAAAAAGAAGCTCACGCAGTGGTACTTCAAGGTCACGGACTACGCCGACCGCCTGCTCGACGATCTTGACGGACTCCAGCAGACCTGGCCGTCCAAGGTCATCGCGATGCAGCGCAACTGGATCGGCCGCTCTCGCGGTGCCGACGTCACGTTCGTGATCGAGGGTCGCGACGAACCGGTCGACATCTACACGACCCGTCCGGACACTCTCTACGGCGCGACGTTCTTTGTGGTCGCCGCTGACTCCGACCTTGCGGCGGAGCTCGTGGAGGGTGCCGACGCTGGGGTCAAGGCCGAGTTCGAGGCGTACCTGGAGAAGGTGAAGGCCGCCAGCGAAATCGAGCGCCTGTCCACCGAGCGCCCCAAGACTGGCGTGTTCCTCAACCGCTACGCGATCAACCCGGTCAACGGCGAGAAGCTGCCGATCTGGGCCTCCGATTACGTGCTTGCCGACTACGGCCACGGCGCGATCATGGCGGTTCCCGCGCACGACCAGCGCGACCTCGACTTCGCGCTCGCGATGGGACTGCCGGTGGTGCCCGTGCTCGACGTTCGCGACGAGGACGGCAACGAGCTGCCGCACCCGGCTGAGTCTGGCGTGGCGACCACAGGCGAGGGCGTGCTGGTGAACTCCGGTCCGCTCGACGGCCTTCCCAAGTCGGAGGCGATCCCCGCGATCATCGCCAAGCTTGAAGCAGAGGGCGTGGGTCGCGAGGCCGTGAACTTCCGCCTGCGCGATTGGCTCATCTCGCGACAGCGCTACTGGGGCACCCCCATCCCGATCGTGCACTGCGAGAGGTGCGGAGAGGTGCCCGTTCCCGAAGACCAGCTGCCCGTGCTGCTGCCTCCCACGGAAGGCCTCGACCTCAAGCCCAAGGGACAGTCGCCGCTCGCTGCTGCGACCGACTGGGTCAACACCACCTGCCCGTCATGTGGCGGTGCCGCGCTGCGCGACACAGACACGATGGACACCTTCGTCGACTCGTCTTGGTACTTCCTGCGCTACCTGTCGCCCTCCAAGGACGACGGCCCGTTCGACATCGAAGAAGCCAAGAAGTGGGCGCCCGTCGACCAGTACGTGGGCGGCGTGACGCACGCGATCCTGCACCTGCTGTACGCACGCTTCTTCACCAAGGCGCTGCACGACATGGGCTTCGTCGACTTCGAAGAGCCCTTCAGTGCTCTGCTCAACCAGGGCATGGTGCAGATGGACGGCTCGGCAATGTCCAAGAGCCGTGGCAACCTTGTGCGACTGAGCGAGCAGCTTGATGAGTTCGGCGTTGATGCCGTGCGTCTCACGATGTCCTTCGCCGGACCTCCCGAGGACGACATCGACTGGGCGGACGTCTCTCCGGGCGCGAGCGCGAAGTTCCTCGCCCGTGCATGGCGACTCGCGCGAGACGTGACGTCCGAGCCGGGAGCCGACCCAGCGTCGGGCGACCAGGCGCTGCGCGCCGCAACCCACCGCACGCTTGCCGACTGCGCCCAGCTGGTCGAAAGCTTCCGCTTCAACGTGGCGGTCGCGCGCATCATGGAGCTCGTCAACGTGACCCGCAAGGCGATCGACACCGGCGCGGGTCCCGCCGACCCTGCCGTGCGTGAAGCTGCCGAGGCTGTAGCGATCCTGCTGTCGCTGTACGCGCCGTACGTGGCGGAGGACATGTGGGCGATGCTCGGCCACGACGGCCTTGTCGCGCTCGCCGGATACCCCGAATGGGACGAGTCGCTGCTGGTGCAGGAGACCGTCACGTGCGTCGTGCAGGTCAAGGGCAAGGTGCGCGCTCGACTCGAGGTGCCACCCAGCATCGGCGAGGACGAGCTGCGTGAACTCGCGTTCGCCGACCCCGCCGTGATTCGCACGCTCGACGGCGCCGAGATCCGCACGGTCATCGTGCGCGCTCCCGGCCTCGTGAACGTGGTGCCCGTCTAGGCTGCCTCGCTCGTGTGCGCACAGCGCACAGCGGCTATGGTGCTGGCATGACGCCGCCGGTTGCCGTTGTGACGGACTCAGCGGCCTCCTTGCCGCCCGGACTCGCCGAGAAGTGGGGCGTGCGAGTGGTGCCGCTCGAGGTCATCATCGACGGCGTCTCGTACTCCGAAGGCGTTGAGATCACCCCTGACGAGGTGCTCGCGCACCTGCAGGTGGGGGCGACGGTCACGACCTCGCAGCCGAGCGCCGGGGCATTCGAGGAGGCATTTGCGGCGGCCGTCGCCGACGGTGCCGCGGAGATCGTCGCCGTACTGATCTCCGGAGAGCTGTCCGGCACGGCCTCCGTCGCACGCCTGGCTAAGGCCGACGTCCCTGTCACCGTTGTCGACTCGCGCACCGTGGCCATGGCAACCGGTTTCGCGGCCCTTGCGGCTGCTGCACTCGCGAGCACAGGCGCCGATGCCGACGCTGTGGCCGCCGAAGCGCGCCGGGTCGCCGCATCGTCCGTGTGCATGTTCACTGTGGACTCCCTCGAGCACTTGAAGCGCGGCGGGCGCATCTCGCCTGCGGTCGCGGCCGTGGGGAAGGTGCTTGGCGTGCGCCCCATTCTCGAGGTGAAGGACGGCAGCATCGCCCTTCTCGATCGTGTGCGCACCACTGCTCGTGCACGCGAGGCGATGGTGGAGCGCGCGAAGGCGGCCATCGCCGCGTTGGAGCGACCGGCCGCTGCCGTGATGGCGCTCAGCGAAGAGGCCTACGTCTCCGACTCCGCCCGCGTCCTCGAGTACGCGCATCCTCACCTCGCGATGACGGTGACCACGCCGGTGAGCGCGGTGCTGTCGGCGCACACCGGGCCGGGCGCGCTTGCGGTGGTGGTCGCGGACCTGCCCGCCGCCGTTCACTGAGCCGCGTCCACATCATCAGCGCGACCGGTCGCTGTCCCCAGGTGCCCCCGGCTCAAGATCTTGTTCGGCGCTGAGTGTTCGTAGCGTCGACCGCATGACCGAGGTGGATTCGCGCTGGAAGGAGTCGCTCGCGACCGCCGCCGCGCGCGCCTACGAGGCCGCGCACGGCTCTGCGATTCAGGAGACCCGGCGAGGGCTGAGGCTGCGGATGACCTGGAGACAGGCGGGCGCCGCGATCGCCTGCGTGGTGCTTCTAGCGGCGGGTGCTTGGGCACTTACCAGGCCCGACGCTCCCGCCGGGGTGCCGCTCGACCTTGCCTCTCAAGCGCCCGGCGCGGCAGTTGTGGTGGTCGATGTCGCGGGGGCCGTCGAAGCGCCTGGACTAGTAGAGCTCGAGGCGGGAGCGCGCGTCGCGGATGCCATAGACGCGGCGGGCGGGCTCCGTGCTGACGGGGTGCTCGACGGCGTCAACCTTGCGCGCCGCGTCGTGGATGGTGAGCAGATTCGGGTGTCTCGCGAGGGCGAAGTTGAGGCAGCTGGGGGAGGGCTGATCAATCTCAATCGCGCAACGGCAGACGAGCTTGAGCAGCTTCCTGGTGTGGGTCCGGTGCTCGCCGCCCGCATCGTCGCCGACAGGGAGGCGAATGGGCCATTCGCGTCGCTCGACGACCTGTCGCGGGTCTCGGGAGTGGGTGCAGCGATCGTCGGTGCACTCGGCGGCATCGCGACTGTCTAGGTGACACCTCACGACGCTCGGCTCGCGCCAGCCGCTGGCACCGCTTGGCTCGTCGGTGCAGCGGTGCTCCGGGGCTGGGAATGGGCGG
>Ga0065721_10050816_pt1 | contig 17782 bp, 18 predicted proteins | sample Mesricmetagenome_FD_59108 | JGI IMG/M metagenome (GOLD analysis project Ga0065721, IMG submission 59108) | Mesophilic microbial community from rice straw/compost enrichment Sample: eDNA_1 v2 (version 2) | ecosystem: Engineered > Solid waste > Grass > Composting > Bioreactor | place: USA: Davis... | reverse complement strand
CGCGCAGGTACGCTGCACCGGCGGGCCTTCACCATAGTTCTGCATGTGACCACCGAACGGGCGCTGGTAGATGCGTCCGTCTTCGGTGCGCGAGAAGGGCACGCCGTAGTGCTCGAGCTCGTAGACGGCCTTCGGCGCTTCCATGGTCATGTACTGCATGGCGTCGAGGTCGCCGAGCCAGTCGGAACCCTTGACCGTATCGTAGAGGTGCCACTGCCAGCTGTCGGGCGTCATGTTCTGCAGCGAGGCCGCAATGCCGCCCTGGGCAGCGACCGTATGCGAACGGGTCGGGAAGACCTTGGTGATGCAGGCAGTCTTGAAGCCCTGTTCGGCCATGCCGAGGGTCGCACGCAGACCTGCGCCACCGGCGCCGACGACGACCACGTCATAGGAATGGTCGACGTACTCGTAGGCCCTGCCGACTGCTGCTGGATTGGAAATTGCCATGACGATTTATCCCACAAATCCAGTCTTGAGGACGGCGAAAAGACAGAGAGCGCCCATCAAGAACGAGAAGAAAGTGTTGAGCATCAGGAGAACCACCTTCACGCCCTCGTGATGCACGTAATCCTCGATGATAATCTGCATGCCGAGGCGCATGTGGGTGAATACGGAAACCATCACGAGTCCCATCATCACCGCGACAATCGGATTGCCGAGCGCGGCGCGCACTTCCGCATAGGAAGAATTGGAGTGCGCGATGATGAAGCAGACGAAGAAGCTCACCAGCACCAGGTTGGAAACGGCAGTGAGCCGCTGCAGCCAGAAGTGCTCCGTTCCATCCTTGGCCGAACCCAGGCCACGGACCTTGCCGAGTGGCGTACGCATATCCATGGACGATTGCCTCCTAGCGAACGGAATAGCCGATGATCCAGAGCAGGATCGTGATGACCGGCGCTGCGATGAACGTGGCTTTCGCGAGCTTGGTCGCGAAATGCTTCTCGAAGCCGTAGCCCAGATCCCACATCAGGTGCCGCAGGCCGCCGAGAAGGTGCTGGACCAGCGCCCAGGTGAAGCCAAAGAGGATGAGCCGGCCGATGAACGAGCCATAGATGGCGCTGACAAGATCGTAGGCGCCTTCGCCGGTTGCGATGGCGATCAGCCACCATGCGACGAGGAGCGTGCCGAAATAGAGGGCTCCGCCGGTGATGCGGTGCGTGATCGAGCTCGCCATCGTCGGGATGAGCTTGTAGATTTGCAGATGCGGAGAAAGAGGTCTGTTGTTCGTGGCCTTAGCCATATGGGGGTCTCCCGAGAGGCAGGATAGCGCCCTTCATGAGGCGACGTCGATCGCGTCGCAACCGCCTATTGCCCGGTGCAACGCGTTATGCGGTGTTTAATCGCGCGATTGCGCCACCGCAAGCCCTGCCAAAGGCGTATTTTGGATTTAATCGATTATTCTAATCCCGCGATTTTCAAGTGCTTCTCCGAATCCGTTAAACTTTTGGCCCAGATCGGGCGGGGCCGCAGAAAGTTGTCATTGATAAAACCGGAACCCAAGTGTTAACTTCCCGTTAACGATTTGCCCGGGCCATGAGGGCCCGGTTGCCTCGGGAAGAAGGGTCTGGCCATGTTTCTGCGTACCGCAACCCTCGTTCTGACTGCCCTCACTGTCGCGCTCTGGTATCCTGCGCCGTCGGCAGACGCCGGCGAACGCTGGAAGAACCGCCACCGGATCGTCAAGAAAATCGATGTGCGCAACCACATCCGCATCGTCGACCGCTCGAAGACCGTGGTGAACATCGACCGGCGCACCAACCGTGGCGATCGTGCACGCCAGGTCAACGTCTATACCGGCGTGGACGGTTATCATCGCCATGGCGTCGGCACCTGGACCTATGGCGCAGGCGCGCTCACTTCCCTGCCGGCGGCAGCCATTGCTTCAGGTGTGAAGGTGATCGACGTGGACAAGGCCGGCGTTGACGGCCATTGCAGCATGGAAATGGGCGTCTGCGTCATCCGCCCCTGATCAGCGGATTCCGATCACAGCATCGATGGCCTCGATCAGCCGGTCGCACTCCGCGTCGGTGCCGATCGAGATCCGCAGGAAATCGGCGATCCGCGGCTTGGCGAAATGTCTCACCAGCACCGCCCGCTCCCTGAGGCCGGCGGCAAGATCCGCACCGGCAAAATCCGGATGGCGGGCAAAGACGAAGTTCGCGAGCGACGGCAGCACCTCGAAGCCGCGTTGGCCGAGTGCACCGGTCACGCGCTCGCGGCTCGCCATCACCTTCCTGCGCGTTTCGTCGAACCATTCGACATCGTCGATCGCAGCAGTCGCGGCGACTTCCGCCAGCCGGTCGATCGGATAGGAATTGAAGCTGTCTTTCACCCGCTCGAGTGCTTCGATCAGGTTGCGCTGGCCGATGGCGAAGCCCACCCGCATGCCGGCGAGCGAGCGCGATTTCGACAGCGTATGGATGACCAGCAGATTGTCATACATGCGGGTGAGGGGAATGGCGCTCTCGCCGCCGAAGTCGATATAGGCCTCATCGATCACCACCGGAATGTCGCGGTGCGCGACAACCAGCGCCTCGACCTCGGCGCGCGTGAGCGCAATGCCGGTCGGCGCATTGGGATTGGCGATGATGATCGCGCCCGCCGGCCGGTCATAATCGGAGAGCCGGATGCGGAAATTGTCGTCGAGCGGCACTTCGACCGCTTCAATGCCGAAGAGGCCGCAATAGACTGGATAGAAGCTGTAGGTGATGTCCGGATGGAGAAGCGGCAGATCGTGCTTGAGCAGGCCCTGGAAGGCGTGCGCCAGCACCTCGTCCGAGCCGTTGCCGACGAAGACCTCGTCGACGGAAATGCCGTGCAGCCGGGCGATTGCCTGGCGCAATTTCAGTGACGCCGGATCGGGATAAAGCCGCAGCCGGTCACCGGCTTCCTCGCGGATCGCCGCAATTGCCCTGGGCGAGGGGCCGTAGGGATTCTCGTTGGTGTTGAGCTTGACAAGGTCCGGGATGCGCGGCTGCTCGCCGGCCACATAGGGCTTGAGAGTGGAGACGATCGGCGACCAGAATTTGCTCATTTCTCAATTCTCCCGCGTGGCGACGAAATGGGCGAGCCGGCCGAGGGTAGCGCCGCGCGCGCCGAAGGGCGCAAGCAGCGTCTGGGCTTCGCCGACGAGCTCTGCCAGCTTCCTCTCCGTCCAGTCGATGCCGTGTAGCCCCGGCAGGGTTGCCTTGCCGCGCGCCGCATCCTTGCCCGCAGCCTTGCCGAGCGTCTCGGCATCCGCGATGAGGTCCAGGAGATCGTCGCGGAGCTGGAAGGCAAGCCCGATCACCTCGCCGAAGCGGCGCATGCGCAGGCGGTCCTTCTCGCTGGCGTTGCCGACCAGCGCACCGGCCTCGCAGGCGAAGCGGATGAGCGCGCCCGTTTTCATCGCCTGCATGATCGTGGTTTCTTCCTCGTTGAGCCGGCGTGATTCGGCCTCCAGGTCGAGCGCCTGGCCACCCGCCATGCCGCCCGGCCCTGCCGCGCGCGCCAGCGCCAGCGACAGCGCCACCTTGCGCTCGGCTGCAAGCGAAAGCGCATCGGATGCAATGATCTCGAAGGCATAGGTCAGCAGGCTGTCGCCTGCGAGAATTGCCGCCGCCTCGTCATAGGCCTTGTGCACGGTCGGCTGGCCGCGACGCAGGTCGTCGTCGTCCATGGCCGGCAGGTCGTCGTGGATCAGCGAATAGCAGTGGATGCATTCGAGTGCCGCCGCGACGATGAGTGCGGCGTGGGCATCGGCATCGAAGAGGGCTGCGCTTTCGAGCACCAGCGCCGGCCGCAGCCGCTTGCCGCCGTTGAGTACGCCATGGCGCATGGCTGCAAAGAGGCGCGCCGGCCGCGCGATCTCGCCGTCCCGGGTCTCCGGTGACAGAAGGTCACCGAGAAGCTGTTCGACGCGCGCAGCATGCGCCTTGAGGAGGTTGTGCAAATCCGTGTCCTGCATGCGGCGCTCTTTGGCATGCCGCCGGTGCCGATGCAACATGGCTGTCGGCAGGTGAGGCCCAAGGGCCGGTTTCGGGCCGCAGGAGTTAACAAACTTTGGTATAAATGCTGGCAATGCAGGGTGGCAAAGTTTATGAACTTGCCAAAAGGCAGAAAGGAACCACGAGGCATTGGCGCTTGGACATCACCCCGGAAGCACGGCTGACGGAAAGACCGCCTTCCGTGGCGGATGTGGCATCCGTCGCCCCGGCGAAGGCTGACCGCCCGATGCGCCGCTGGCTGGTGAGAGTGGTGAAGGGCCTGATCGTTCTTGCCCTGCTGCCCTACGTCCTCATTCTCGTCTACAGGCTCGATTTCGTCCGTCCCGTCTCGACGCTGATGCTCTGGGACCTGGTGACCCGCGGCGGCTATGAGCGGCAATGGGTCGAGTTCGAGGACATTTCGCCGGTACTCGTGCAATCGGTGATGATGTCCGAGGACGGCCAGTTTTGCAGTCATCGCGGCGTCGACTGGGTGCAGATGAACAGCGTCCTCAAGGATGCGCTCGAGGGCGAATCGACGCGCGGCGCCTCGACCATCCCGATGCAGACGGTGAAGAACCTGTTCCTCTGGAACGGTCGCTCCTTCCTCCGCAAGGGGCTGGAACTGCCGCTTGCCATGGCCGCGGATTTTGCCTGGTCGAAGAAGCGGCTGATGGAGATCTATCTCAACATCGCCGAATGGGGCCCGGGCATCTATGGCGTCGAGGCCGCCGCGCGGCATCATTTCAAGGTGCCCGCCTCGAAGCTCACCCGCCGGCAGGCAGCCTTGCTTGCCGCCGCCCTTCCCAATCCGATCACCCGCGTGGCGTCAAAGCCGGGCCGCGGCATGAAACGCATCGCAAGCCTCATCGAGCGCCGGGCGCGCGCCTCCGGCGGCTATATCAAATGTCTTTATGATTGAGCGCAAATCTATTGATTTGTCGCCTTCCGGCCATCGGGGTTAGGCTCGGCAAAAATCGCAGGAGGCCCCATGACCCGGTTGAAGCTGTACGTCGGCAACAAGAACTACTCTTCCTGGTCGATGCGGCCGTGGCTCGCACTGAAGGCCGCCGGCGTGGATTTTGACGACGAGGTCATTCCCTTCGATTTCCCCAACGGCAATCCGGCAATCCGCGCGATCTCCGAAACCGGCCGTGTGCCGGTGCTCGAGCACGACGGCTTCAAGGTCTGGGAATCACTGGCGATCATCGGATATGTCGCCGAGCTGTTTCCGGAGAAACGCTTCTGGCCGGAAGACCGGCAGGACCGGGCGCTGGCCCGCGCCTGGTCGCTGGAAATGGCGACCGGCTTCCGGGCGCTGCGCAATGCCTGTCCGATGAATCTCCGGCGCCCGCCCAAGGCGCTTGCCGTCACGCCGGACATGCAGGCCGACATCGACCGCATCATCCGCATCTGGAGTCAGGCGCGAAAGAAGAGCGGCGGCCCCTATCTTTTCGGTACGTTCTCGGCGGTTGACGCGATGTTCGCCCCCGTGGTCAACCGCTTCGAGACCTATGTCCTCACCGATGACCCCGAAGCGCTGGACTACATGACCGCGATGAAAGCGCATCCGGCATGGATCGCCTGGGCGGCTGATGCGGCGCGCGAAACCTGGATCGTGCCCGAGGACGAGGCGTGAGTGGAGTTTACCAAGCTTGCGCGGGCGCGAAGAAATTTTTGTGGGGGGACTGGTCAAACAGGCCTTGCCCATGTATAAGCCCGCCAAATTTTCCGGAAAAGGTCAGTGACTGGTAGAGCCCGTCAGGCTGATCGAAAGTGTTGTCCGGTCGAGATTGGAGTTTGAAAAATGGCAGTTCCGAAGAGAAAAACAAGCCCGTCGCGCCGTGGCATGCGTCGTTCCGCCGATGGTCTCAAGGCTCCGGCCTACGTCGAGGACAAGAACTCCGGCGAGCTTCGTCGTCCGCATCACATCGACCTCAAGACCGGCATGTACCGCGGTCGCCAGGTCCTGACGCCGAAGGAAAACGCGTAAGCCTTACGCGCCCAATCTGCTGTGTCTCAAGGCTGGCGGTTCGCCGGCCTTTTGCTTTATGCGCTGAGAAACATGCAAGGCATGTTCAAAGCTGCGGGACTCTGTAGTAGGAAAAGCCGCAATCTGCCTTAGCGAGGAAATCTGATGATGGCTGCACTTCCGCTGATGCTTATTCCCTTCGTGCTCTACAACCTCACCATGGTCGGCCTGTTCGGCGAAGGGGGCACGGCGGTGCTGCAGAATCAGATCTTCAGCCTGAACATGATGTCGGGGGCCACCTGGACCATGTCGCTGGGCGACCTCTTCATCGTCATCAGCCTGCTGATTCTCTTCCTCGAAATCTTCAAGGCTACGCGGCGCAGCTCGCTCGCGCTCGTCGACCATCTGTTCTCGATGGTCCTGTTCATCATCTATCTGGTGGAATTCCTGCTGGTGCAGGGCGCGGCGACGCAGATCTTCTTCATCCTGATGATGATCAGTTTCATCGACGTCGTGGCCGGCTTCACGGTGTCGATCAAGACGGCGAGCCGCGACGTTTCGATCGGGCTCTGAGCCGAGCAACAGGCGCCGTCACCAGGCTCACATATTCTCGATCTTGGCCTGGAGCGCGCGCAGCTGCTCCTTGAGGTCCTCGACGTCCTTGGCGTCAGCCTTGCGCGAGGTCTCCTTCGGCTCCGTCTTGGCGCCGTTGAGCGGGAAGGGCGTGAAGACTTCGAGAGCCTGGCGGAAGAGCTCGGTATTGCGTCTGATCTGCTCTTCCATGAGCTGCATCGGGATCTGCAGGTTCTTGGCAAGCGGCGTGTCGCCCAGCGATTTCGACAGATGCTCGCGGATCTGCGCCTGTTGCTCGCTGAAGGCCATCATCGACTGTTCCAGATAGGTCGGCACGAAGGACTGCATCTGGTCGCCGTAATAGGAGATGAGCTGGCGAAGAAAGGAGACGGGCAGGAGCGTGTTGCCGTTCTTGGATTCCTGCTCGAAGATGATCTGCGTCAGCACCGAGTGGGTAATGTCGTCGCCGGTTTTGGCGTCCTGGACATTGAAATCCTCGCCGCGCTTCACCATCTGCGCCAGGTCGTCGAGGGTCACATAGGTGCTCGTGCCGGTATTGTAGAGCCGTCGGTTGGCGTATTTCTTGATGATGACGGTCCCATCATTCTTGGCCATGAACTCCTCCTGACCCGAGTGTTCTTATTTTCGTTTTCAAACGCCCCTCCCAGTTTTCTGCGGCGTTTTGTCCAGTCTATGCGAAAAGCGGGTAAAAACAATCGTTTTGTGCATTGCGGCGGAAACGTCTACAGTTTGTGCGCTTTTGGTTTGCAGCGCGATATGGGGACGGGGGAGTTGCCTGGCAGGGGAGCCCCGACGACCCGCAGTACACGTCATTGACAGTCAGGATCGCGTTTGCAACTGTCGGGTCAAAGACCATGGAGGAATAGAATATGAGCAGCCCGTCCATCGTTATCGCCAGTGCCGCGCGCACGGCCGTGGGCTCGTTTAACGGCAGCTTTGCCAACACACCTGCCCACGAACTGGGGGTCGCCGTCATCAAGGGCGTTCTCGAGCGTGCCGGCGTGGAGCCTGGCGAGGTCAACGAGGTGATCATGGGCCAAGTGCTGCAGGCAGGCGAGGGCCAGAACCCGGCCCGCCAGGCCGCCGTCAAGGCCGGCATTCCCGTCGAAGCCACGGCACTCGGCATCAACCAGCTTTGCGGCTCGGGCCTGCGCTCCGTCGCCCTCGGCATGCAGCAGATCATTGCCGGCGACGCCTCCATCGTGGTTGCCGGCGGCATGGAATCGATGTCGATGGCGCCCCACTGCCAGCACCTGCGTGCCGGCGTGAAGATGGGCGACTACAAGATGATCGACACGATGATCAAGGACGGCCTCACCGACGCCTTCCACGGCTACCACATGGGCATCACCGCCGAGAATGTCGCCCGCCAGTGGCAGCTGACGCGCGAGGAGCAGGACGCCTTTGCCGTTGCCTCGCAGAACAAGGCGGAAGCCGCCCAGCTCGCTGGTCGCTTCAAGGACGAGATCGTGCCCTTCACGGTCAAGACGCGCAAGGGCGACACGATCGTCGACACCGACGAATACATCCGCGCCGGCACGACACTCGAGGCGGTGCAGAAGCTCAAGCCCGCCTTCGACAAGGAAGGCACGGTGACCGCCGGCAATGCCTCCGGCATCAATGACGGCGCGGCCGCAGCCCTGCTGATGACCGAAGAGGAAGCCGCCCGCCGTGGCATCGTGCCGCTTGCCCGCATCGTTTCCTGGGCAACCGCCGGCGTCGACCCGAAGGTCATGGGCACCGGCCCGATCCCGGCCTCGCGCAAGGCGCTGGAAAAGGCCGGCTGGTCGATCAACGACCTCGACCTGGTCGAGGCCAACGAGGCTTTTGCCGCCCAGGCCTGTGCGGTCAACAAGGATCTCGGCTGGAACCCGGACATCGTCAACGTGAATGGCGGCGCGATTGCCATCGGCCACCCGATCGGCGCCTCGGGCGCGCGCATCCTCAACACGCTTCTCTTCGAGATGCGACGGCGCGGGGCCAAGAAGGGCCTCGCCACCTTGTGCATCGGTGGCGGGATGGGCATAGCGATGTGCTTCGAGGCGATGTAGCCCGAAAGCGCCGGAAGCCAGGAGGCTTCCGGCTTTTTTGTCTGTGATGCGATGGAAAGAGGGAGGTAGCGTGGATGTCGAGAGTAGCCTTGGTCACCGGTGGTACGCGCGGCATCGGAGCCGCCATTTCGATCGCACTCAAGGAAGCCGGCTACAGGGTAGCAGCCAACTATGCCGGCAACGACGAGGCGGCGAAGGCCTTCACCGAGAGGACCGGGATACCCGCCTTCAAGTGGGACGTCTCGAGCTACGAGGCCTGCGCTGAAGGGGCACGCCAGGTCGAGGAGGCGCTGGGGTCGATCGAGATCCTGGTCAACAATGCCGGCATCACCCGCGATATCCTGTTCCACAAGATGACGCCGCAGCTGTGGAACGAGGTCATCAACACCAACCTCACCGGCCTGTTCAACATGACGCACCCGGTCTGGGGCGGCATGCGGGACCGGTCCTTCGGCCGCATCGTCAACATTTCCTCGATCAACGGCCAGAAGGGGCAGCTGGGGCAGGTGAACTATGCGGCGGCCAAGGCCGGCGACATCGGTTTCACCAAGGCCCTGGCGCTGGAAGGTGCAGCCAGGGGGATCACGGTGAACGCCATCTGCCCCGGCTATATCGCCACAGAAATGGTGCAGGCAGTGCCGGAAAAGGTGCTTAACGAGCGCATCATCCCGCAGATCCCCGTCGGCCGGCTGGGGACGCCCGAGGAGGTGGCCCGTTGCGTCGTGTTCCTCGTCTCCGACGATGCCGGCTTCATTACCGGCTCGACCATCACCGCCAATGGTGGGCAATATCTCGCCTGACAGGCAGGAGGCTTTCGCTTCCTTTACCGTCTGACGCGGTAGCGCGACTGCACCATGCCGGACGGATAGGTTTGCGTGCCGAGATGCTCGAGCCGGATGTCGGCAGCGAGCGGCCCGAAGAGCGGCCGGCCCGCGCCGATGAGCACCGGAATGCACGTGATCACCATGTCGTCGATGAGCCCTTCGTGCAGGAAGGACTGGATCACCTGCCCGCCGTCGACATAGGCCGCCTTCCAGCCGCGATCCGAAAGTTCATGCATGAGCTCGGAGGGGCCGAGCCGGCTTACAGTCACCCTGTCGCGCAGTTCGGCGCCCAGCGCCTCGTCCCCGAGGCTGCGGCTCATCACGATCTCCGGCTTTGGATAGGGCCAGGGCGAAAAGTTGCGCACCGTTTCGAAAGTCCCGCGACCCATGACGATCCCATCGATCTCCTGCACGAAGGCGTCATAGCCATAGTCGCCTTCCGTGGAGTCTTCCGGTTTCGGAAGCCAGTCGATGTCTCCGTTCGTGCGCGCAATGAAGCCGTCCAGGCTGGTGGCGATGAAGACGCGTCCTCGGGTCATGCCGCTCCTCACGTTTTGCGGATGAAATCGATGTCCAGCCCCGCAGCCGGTCGGGAATAGCGTATGGTTAATAGGTAGTTAAACCACAAGATACAGCGGTGAACAAATCAGGAAGACACCCTCAGGGCCGATTCGTCGGTGATTCGTTCCTGCTCGGTTCGAGGCGCGAAATCGGTAGCCAGCTTGATCCGACACGGAGCTTTACAGTCACGTGTACTTCCGCGTGGACCATCCTGAAACAGTCAGATCATGGTATTTTTCGTCCATCGGCGCAGCGCTATGGTTAACAAATGGCAAATCCGCAAGATATAGTGGAGAACAGAACCGAAACATGTTTCCGACTGCGATTCGTCGGCGATTCGTTCCGGCTCGGTTCACACCTGTCTCGCGCTCACCGGAAGTATAGCCGCAGCCCAAATTTACAAAGTGTTAACCATAAATTCCTGAAGCGTTTGACGAAGATTTTCGCGCCTTTGACCGCACTTCCGGCCTGCCGCAGCGATTCCACGGCTCGAGAGACGATTTAGCCTGTGTATCATTGCGAAACACAAAATATAGTATAGAACATTTGCGGAACGCAGAAGCGTCAGCGATTCGTGTTCGATTCGTTCTCAACCTGTTCCGAACCTTGCGTTGGCGTTCGATTTTCATGGCTTTTCACCACAATTAGCGCGTATAAGCCTCCGCGGCGGCGAGACCGCCTGAGAAGCAGTATCCTGGACTGGACCGATTTGAAATCCGATCCCCTGACTTTGAGCGGCCGCGGCGTCACTGCGGTTCTCGGGCCCACCAATACCGGCAAGACCCATTACGCCATCGAGCGCATGGTCGCACACTCCTCCGGCGTGATCGGCCTGCCGCTGAGGCTGCTTGCCCGCGAGGTCTATGGACGGGTGGCGGAAAAGGTCGGGGCGGCCAATGTCGCGCTAATCACCGGCGAGGAAAAGATCGCGCCGCCGAATGCCCGCTTCCACGTCTGCACCGTCGAGGCGATGCCGAGCGAGACGCGCGCCGCCTTCGTGGCCATCGATGAAGTCCAGCTTGCCGCCGATCTCGAGCGTGGCCATGTCTTCACCGACCGCATCCTGAACCTGCGCGGACGCGAGGAGACGCTGCTCTTGGGCGCGGCGACGATGAAGCCGATCCTCACCCAGATCCTGCCCGGCCTCACCGTAATCGAACGGCCGCGGCTTTCGCAGCTCTTCTATGCCGGACAGAAGAAGATTACCCGCCTGCCGCAGCGCAGCGTCATCGTCGCCTTCTCGGCCGACGAGGTCTATGCCATTGCCGAGCTCGTCAAGCGTCAGCGCGGCGGTGCAGCCGTCGTTCTCGGCGCACTGAGCCCCAGGACCCGCAATGCCCAGGTGGCGCTCTACCAGGAAGGCGATGTCGAATATCTGGTCGCCACCGATGCGATCGGCATGGGGCTCAACCTCGACGTCGACCACGTCGCCTTCGCCCAGGACCGCAAGTTCGACGGCTTCCAGTACCGAAATCTCAATCCGGGTGAGCTCGGCCAGATTGCCGGCCGCGCCGGCCGCTACATGCGCGACGGCACCTTCGGCGTCACCGGCCAGACCTATCCCTTCGATGATGAGCTGGTGCGCCGCATCGAAAGCCACGAATTCGATCCCGTGAAGGTCATGCAGTGGCGCTCCAACAATCTCGACTTCTCGTCGATCACCGCACTGCGCCAGAGCCTCGAGACCGCACCCAGGGTCCAGGGGCTGACAAAGGCACTTCCGGCCGATGATGTGAAGGCGCTCGAACATCTTGCGCGCTATCCCGACATTTTGGAGCTTGCCACCACGCGGGAAAGGGTGGAAAAACTCTGGGAGGTTTGCGCGCTTCCGGATTACCGGCGGATCACCTCCCTCCAGCATTCCGATCTGGTTGCGGCAATCTACAAGGATCTCGTGCGGCACGGCAGCGTCAGCGAATCCTTCATCGCCGAACAGGTCAGGCGATCGGACCGGACGGATGGAGAGATCGATACGCTGGCGGCGCGTATTGCGCAAATCAGGACTTGGACCTATGTGTCGAACCGGCCCGGCTGGCTCAAGGATCCGGTGCACTGGCAGGAGAGAACGCGCGATGTCGAGGACCGCCTCTCGGACGCGCTGCATGAAAGGTTGACCAAACGCTTTGTGGACCGCAGGACATCTGTGCTCATGAGGCGGCTAAGAGAGAATGCGATGCTGGAAGCTGAAATCAGTGTGAATGGCGATGTCTTCGTGGAAGGGCATCATGTGGGTCAATTGTCGGGCTTCCGCTTCACGCTTGCGGGTGGAACGGAGGGACAGGATCTGAAGGCGGTTGAAAACGCCGCGAGCAAGGCGCTCGCGCTCGAGTTCGAGGCGCGCGCCGCGCGGTTGCACGCCTCGGGCAACGGCGACTTTGCGCTGGCAAGTGACGGACACGTCCGCTGGATGGGCGAACCCGTGGCACGACTGACGGCGTCGGACCACATCATGCGTCCGCGCGTGGTGCTGCTGGCCGACGAGCTTTTGTCCGGCAATGCCCGCGAACTCGTTCAGGCGCGCATCGAGCGTTTCGTCAACCATCATATCGCGACCGTCCTCAAGCCGCTCGACGATCTGGCCCATGCCGAAGACCTGCAGGGTATCGCCAAGGGTCTGGCCTACCAGATCGCGGAAAATCTCGGCGTGCTGTTCCGCCGCGACGTCGCCGATGACGTCAAGGCGCTCGACCAGGAAGGCCGCGCCTCGCTGCGCAAATACGGCATCCGCTTCGGCGCCTACCACATCTTCATGCCGGCGCTGCTGAAACCCGCACCGGCCGAGCTGATCACCCTTCTGTGGGCGCTCAAGAACGATGCGCTGTCGAATCCGGGCTACGGCGATCTCATCCCGGCACTTGCCGCCGGCCGTACCTCGATCGTCACCGACCACTCTTTCGACCGCAACTTCTACCGCCTTGCCGGCTTCCGCTTCCTCGGCAAGCGTGCGGTCCGCATCGACATCCTCGAGCGTCTCGCCGACCTCATTCGCCCGCTCCTGCAGTGGAAGCCGGGCAGCGGTCCGCGTCCGGACGGCGCCTATGACGGCAAGAGCTTCATCGCCACGCCGGCGATGCTCTCGATCCTTGGCGCCACCGCCGACGACATGGAAGAGATCCTCAAGGGCCTCGGCTACCGCGCCGACAGCGTGCTCGCCGAGCAGGTGACCAGGCAGCTCGCCGAAGTCGACCAAGCCAATGCCCCGGCCGCCGTGATTGGTGAAACGGCCGAGCAGCCGGCAGAGGAAGGCGCCAACGAAGGTGCATCCGAGGCTGAAGCGCCCGCCGAACAGGCCGCCGCCCAGGAATCCGAAGCGGCAGCGGCCGCTGTCGAAGCGCCCGCAGAGCAGGCGGCCGAGGAAGCTCCGGCTTCGGCTGCCGGCACCGAAGAGGCAGTGCCTGCCGAAGAGAAGCGGATTCTGCTCTGGCGGCCGGGTGGCGGTCGTCCGGAACAGAACCGCGGCAATCAGCCGCACCGCAATCGCCGTGGCCAGAACAACCGCGAAGGCCAGCGCCCCGGTGGCGATCGGCAGGGCAAGTCGGCAGAGGTGCGCGGCGAGCGTCCGCAGCGCCAGGAGAATGCCGGCCGCGGTCCGCGCCCCGACAAAGGCGGCAAGCCGCAGCGCTTCGAATCCAAGCCTGCCCGCAAGGAGAAGCCGATCGATCCGGATTCGCCCTTCGCCAAGCTCGCAGTGCTCAAGGAGCAGCTGAAGAAGTAGGACCGGTTTGATGTGCGCAGACCAGCCAGCCCGCCAGCGGATCGACAAGTGGCTGTTCTTTGCGCGCATCGCCAAGTCCCGCACGCTGGCACAGGAATGGATCACGGCCGGCCATGTCGCCGTCAACGGCGACAAGGTTCGCCGGCCGAGCGCCGAGGTGCGGGTGGGCGACCGGCTGGAAGTGGTCAATCAGACCCGCAACACGGTCCTGATCGTCAGGGCGCCCGGGGAAACCCGGCGCCCCTACGAAGAAGCAAAGCTGCTCTACGACGACCTGTCGCCGCCGCGCGAGAAGGTAACACGCTTCGAACAGGCGACACGCGAGCCGGGCGCCGGCCGGCCGGAAAAGAGGGAGCGCCGGCAGATCGAAAGGCTCCGGAACCGCTTTGGCGACGATGCTTAGAAGGATTTCCTGCAAAGCATCAATTTCACAGGAGATTTGCGCTGGCTGCATGGCTGCTTTTGGCCGTCCAGTCCTTGCAAACACCCGCCAAACTCGTTAGTGGACAGACAAAAATCGTGGGCCTTGGCAGCCTCACAAGTAACACCTGGAGTGTCACATGACATATGTCGTGACCGACAATTGCATCAAGTGCAAGTATACCGACTGCGTGGAAGTTTGCCCTGTCGACTGCTTCTACGAGGGTGAAAATTTTCTGGTCATCCACCCCGACGAATGCATCGACTGTGGCGTCTGCGAGCCGGAATGTCCTGCCGAGGCCATCAAGCCCGACACCGAGCCGGGCCTTGAAAAGTGGTTGAAAATCAACGCTGAGTACGCCTCGGTCTGGCCGAATATCACGCAGAAGCGCGATCCGCTGCCGGAAGCAAAGGAAATGGACGGCGTTCCGGAGAAGTTCGAAAAGTACTTTTCTCCGAATCCTGGCCAGGGCGACTGACAGCTCGCTCTGAGCAAGCCCCGCGCAAGTTTCGCGCCCTATGCTGATCGCGTCCTCTATGGGATCGGACGCGATTTTCCCGCCTGTTCCGCGAACGAGATTCCAGCAAATCAGTCGGCTGACTCGGCGTGCTCGCCGCAGTCAAAGCAAATTATTGATTTCCACCGTTTTTTGTGTTATGTAAGCGGCACTGATCCCGAGGGGCAGTTTTTGCCCACATATCACGAAAGCTACGATCCCCAAATGCGGTTTGTCTGGAATGTGCGCCCCTACGGTTGCTGATTTCACATGCTCCGCATTGCTGGGTGCTTTTGCTGTCTCAACTGGGCGCAGTCAAGAATCCCGGCGGTGTTCCGCCCCCGTCCCAGGCCGATGGGCCGCATCCGGTTCGCCGGTAGCATTTTAGGGAGTTTGTAAAAAGCATGACAACTCAGATCAAAAAAACGGCAGCAACTCGTCACGGCTTCAAGACCGGTGAATCGATTGTCTATCCTGCGCATGGCGTCGGCCAGATCGTGGCGATCGAGGAGCAGGAAGTCGCCGGCATGAAGCTCGAGCTTTTCGTGATCGATTTTGAAAAGGACAAGATGCGCCTGAAGGTTCCGGTCTCCAAGGCCGTGAGCATCGGCATGCGCAAGCTGTCGGAGACGGACTTCGTTGATCGTGCACTGAAGGTCGTGCAGGGCAAGGCCCGCGTGAAGCGCACTATGTGGTCGCGCCGCGCCCAGGAATATGATGCGAAGATCAATTCGGGCGATCTGATCTCGATCGCCGAAGTGGTGCGCGACCTCTATCGCGCCGAAAACCAGCCGGAGCAGTCCTATTCCGAACGCCAGCTCTATGAGCAGGCTCTTGACCGCATGGCGCGCGAAATCGCTGCCGTCAACAAGATGTCCGAAACCGAAGCCGTGCGCCTGGTCGAGATGAACCTCGCCAAGAGCCCGCGCCGCGCCGCAAAGGCCACGGAAGAGGACGAGCAGGAAGAGGCAGCCTGATAGGCCTTCTGCCAGCGACAGATTTCAAAAGCCCGCGGGATCAACCCCGCGGGCTTTTTTCATGTCTGTGATCAGCGAGGAAATCTCGGGCAGCCGTGGAGAGCAGCCTTCATTCGGCAACAATCTTGACCTTCTGGCCGGGCTGCAGCGTCGCGCCGATCGGCAGGCCGTTGAGCAGGCGGAAAAGCTCCACCTTGCGGTCGGTGCCCAACATCTGCTGTGCAAGGCTCTGCACCGTATCGCCCGGGCGCACCGTGACCACGCGGATCCTGAGCGGCTTGAGGCTGGCGACCTCGCCCGGCGACAGCCGGCGGAAGCTCTGTCTCAGCTTGTTGGCGGTAGCGTTGAGCGTCGCCTCGTTGCCCTTGGGAACCGCCGTCAGGAAGCGGTAGATCTTCGCGCCGTTGCGGATGACGGTAACGTCGAAATCCCAGCGGTCTGCGGAGGCGCGGGCACGCGCGGCCGGCATGCCATTGACGAAATCGGTGCGGATCGTCTCGGGCATCAGGCCGGTGACCCAGCCGCTGGCGATGTAATCGGTGAGCGCGCCGCCCGCCTTGTCGTCCACCAGGTCAAAGCGCACCGCGACTTCGCCCGGACCGGTCGCCATGACCGCATCGGCCTTGTTGTCGATGCGGAAGCCGGTCGGCACTTCGAAGCGGATGGCAAGGTTGCCGTGCAGGAAGGTCTGGCCGCGCACATAGCCCTCGTTCGGGCTGTCGCCATAGAGCAGGCCGTCGATGCCGGCGAGATAGTAGTCGCGGCCGGTGTCGCCCGTCTGCCCTTCCATACCGAAATTGCGCGCATGCCCACGGGCAAACTGGACGCGCTGCGGCGTGGTCGGATGGCTGGACAGGAAGTCGAGACCCTGGTCGTTCGTCGGATCGACGGCGTTGAAGCGGGCATAGGCCCCCATCGCGTCGAGGAATCGGGCTGCGGCGTAGGGATCGTAGCCCGCCTCGCCCAGCATGCGCACGCCGATCACGTCGGCCTGCAGTTCCTGGTTCCGCGAGAAGGCGGCCAGCCTGAGCTTGGAGCGGGCGAGTGCCTGCTTGCCGGCGAGCTCGGAGGACAGGACCTCGGTCACGACGCGGCTGGCAATGACCTCGGCTTCCTCGCGCTGCTGGCGTTCGATGCCGTGGTTGGCAGTCACATGCGCCATTTCGTGGCTGAGCACGGCGGCGACTTCCGACGCGTCGGTGGCGAGCGCCAGCAGCCCGCGCGTCACATAGACGTAGCCGCCGGGCAGGGCGAAGGCATTGATTGCCGGCGAATTGAGAATGGTGATGCGGTAGCTCTGCTGCGGATTTTCGGAGACCAGCGTCAGCGCGCCGGTAATGCGCGCCACGAGTTGCTCGGTCTTCACGTCGCGATATTCACCGCCGTAGGAGGCGACGATGCGCGGATGTTCGCGCGCACCCATCTCCGCCCGCGGATCGTTCTTCTGCACCTCGTCAACGATCTGCGGCGTCTGCGAGGGGGCGACCGACGGCTCGTAGCTCTGCTCGAGGATCGACTGGCAGCCGCCGAGCATGAGCGCGGCGGCAAGCGCCGTCAGCCCGCGCGCCGGTTTGCGGCCGAGGCTGTAGCCATGCCTGCAGGCGGCGGGATTGGTCATTGCTCCGCTGGTTTGTGCGCTCTCGACGGTCAGAGCCCTGTCCTTCATTTGCCCGTGACGTCCCTGGCGGGAACGGGCGACCTTTATCCGATTTTCCGCATCACTGCATAGCACAAAGTGGGGAAAACAGAGTGACAAAGTCCTAAACAAATCAGTCTATTTTGAGGCTTCCGACGGTTTCGTCCGGCCCGTTTGCGAAGCCCTCCCATTCTGCCCGTGTTCCTTCGAAGATATTGCGCCCGTCCCGGATTTCAATAACGCGGTCGGCGAGCCGGCGGATCTCGCGCCTGTCGTGCGAGATCATCAGCACCATCAGGCCGTTTTCTTGCTGCAGGCGCTTGAGCAGCTCGCCCATGCTTTCCCGCAGCACCTCGTCTAGGCTCGAAAAGGCTTCGTCGAGCAGCAGGAAGGGTCGGTTGCGGACCAGCACCCGGGCAAAGGCTGCGCGCTGCTTCTCGCCGCCGGAAAGCTGCTGCGGCATGCGTTCCTCGAACCCGCTCAGGCCGACGGCATCGAGCGCCTCGGAAATCCGGAACTTGTCCGTCCGCCCAAGCGTGAGTGACGGCGAGATGCCGAGCGCGACATTGG
>Ga0065721_10050813_pt1 | contig 17784 bp, 10 predicted proteins | sample Mesricmetagenome_FD_59108 | JGI IMG/M metagenome (GOLD analysis project Ga0065721, IMG submission 59108) | Mesophilic microbial community from rice straw/compost enrichment Sample: eDNA_1 v2 (version 2) | ecosystem: Engineered > Solid waste > Grass > Composting > Bioreactor | place: USA: Davis... | reverse complement strand
CCCAGCCAGTCCACTCTGGCCAATCTGCGGCGCAAGAACGGACGCGAAGAGCCGTGGAAAGTGCACTATTTTGCCATTGGCAATGAAGCCTGGGGTTGCGGTGGCAATATGACGCCGGAGTATTACAGCCATCTCTACAAGCATTACGCCACCTTCCTGAAATCTCCCGAGGACAACCGCCCCGAATTGATTGCCAGTGGCGGCTATGAGCATTTGACCGAGTGGACCGAGACGCTGATGAAAAATGTTCCGCAGACATGGAGTCTGCGAATGAATGGCATTGGCCACCACTACTACACGCGCCCGACCGGACAGTGGGATGTAAAAGGTGCAGCCACAGGTTTTCCCGAGTCCCAATGGATATCCACTTTGGTCGATACACTTAAAATCGAGGATTACATCAAATCCAACGTTGCCATCATGGATAAGTATGATCCGGAGAAAGTGGTCGGATTCTACGTCGATGAATGGGGTACCTGGTACGACACGGAGGAGGGTGATAATCCCGGCTTTCTCTTCCAACAGAACACCGTCCGCGATGCGCTTGTCGCTGCGTTGAATTTCAATGTCTTTCACCGCTATGCGGATCGTGTGCGCATGACTAATATCGCACAGATGGTCAATGTTCTGCAGGCCATGATCATCACCGATAAGGAAAAAATGCTGCTTACGCCCACATATCATGTATTTAAAATGTATGTGCCTTTCCAGGAAGCAACCTATCTGCCGGTGGCTCTCAAAAATAATCCGAATTATGCGCACGGTGAACTGTCGGCTCCGCAGGTGAGCGCTTCTGCGGCGAAGACCGCGAAAGGCGAAGTGGTCTTGGCCCTGACTAACATAGATCCCAATTCTGATATCAAAGTCACTCTGGAGGGATCCTGGAAGAGTGCCGAAGGCACTGTGCTGACGGGTGAAAAAATGGATTCGCGCAATACATTTGAAAGCAAAAACGCGGTTGCGCCCAAAAAGATCCGCGCCGATAAAAAGGGCAAATCCTTGTCGGTGACACTGCCGTCCAAGTCGGTAGTGGTTCTGTATCTGAAGTAACAGCGGCTTTCTTTCGCTGAGTTTTTCCACCAAATTCTGTCTTGATCGGCCGAAGGGCTGATCAAGACCATTTCTTGTCCCCGTCTTTTTATTCTCTGTTATCGGTGATTCCGCTACGCCTGTCGGAGCCTTGTTTGCATCCCTTCCGAAGTAAAGGTAATTGATATATCATATTATGAATTTATCTTTCGGCGGCATCCAAGGGAAAAGGCTGTCGCCGTGCAGCATAAGACCCGCGGTCAGAATTAGAGGTCTCGGAGCCGGCATGGAGGTTTCGAAAGCTGCTGAAATTTTCTGATGTGATTGTGTCCTATATGGTGGAGATGGATTACCAGTTTCCGTGGAAAGGGATTTCCACTTTTCTTTGAATGGCACCCATTTCAAGTTCGCATCGGCAGGAATTTCATGAGTCCTGATGATTTTTCAGATTTGCAACTCTGCTTTTTCTGTCGCATGGCCTTCCCGCGTTCTATTCTCATTTCTATCTTTAACAGCCAACGGAAAATAATCATGTCATTTCAGTCCCACCTGAAAACTTTCCGCTCGATCTCAATGGGATTTTTGATCCTATGCGCCATGGGCACGGAAGCCGTAGAACCTCAGCCGCCTTACAAGGATACCACCCTGGATTTCGCCGAGCGCGCCAGGGATTTGGTGTCGCGCATGACCTTGGACGAGAAAATTCCGCAGCTCATCAATGATGCGCCCGCTATTCCCCGTTTGGGTGTGCGCGAATACAACTGGTGGAACGAGGGATTGCACGGTGTTGCGGCTCTGGGCGAGGCCACTGTATTTCCTCAGGCCATAGGTATGGCCGCCACTTGGGACGTTCCGTTGATGCAGCGTGTGGCGGACGTGATCAGCACGGAATTCCGCGCAAAGCATTACGCCAAGCAGCATCGCTTCGGCGGGTCTGATTGGTTCGGCGGTCTGACGGTCTGGTCGCCCAACATCAATATATTTCGCGATCCTCGCTGGGGACGAGGGCAGGAGACTTATGGGGAAGATCCCTACCTCACGGCGCGTCTCGGCGTTGCCTTTGTGAAGGGATTACAGGGTGATGACCCGCGTTATCTGAAAACCGTGGCCACACCCAAGCATTACGCAGTGCACAGTGGTCCGGAAGCGAGCCGCCACAAGGATGACATTCATCCCAGTCGCAAAGATCTGGAGCAGACCTATCTGCCCGCGTTTCGCGCCGTGGTGAAAGAGGCCAACGCGCAATCTATCATGTGCGCCTACAACGCCGTCGACGGGGTTCCCGCTTGTGCCAGCGGTCATTTGATGGAAGATATTCTGCGAAACCAATGGGGATTTGACGGTTTTGTGGTTTCCGATTGCGGTGCCGTCTATGACATTTACCACAGCGCCAATCACGGTTATGCGCCCACTCCGGAGGAGGGCATAAAGGCGGCGTTTGAAGCGGGTATGGATCTTATTTGCGGTGATGCCAATGAGGCGGACCATATTCATCAGGCGATTAAAAAGGGACTCATCACCGAAGCGCAGATCGATCAATCTCTTATCCGCCTGTTCACCGCCCGAATGCGGCTGGGCCAGTTCGATCCGCGTACCATGGTATTTCCCAAAATCACCGCCAGTGAAAACGATACCGATGCGCACAGACACTTGGCGCGCACCATGGCCGAAAAATCCCTGATACTGCTGAAAAATGAAAATGCCTTTCTACCTCTCAAGCCCTCCGTCCGCACCATCGCCGTCGTAGGCCCCAATGCCGACAGCCTGGATGCATTGGTGGGCAACTACAACGGCACGCCGTCCCAGCCGGTGACGGTTCTCAAGGGTATGCGCGCGCGTTTCGGCGAAGCCAACATCCGTTATGCCCAGGGAACCGGCCTGCTGGATCCGGTGCAGGCTCCTGTGCCGGCAGAAGTGTTGTGCCTGGATGCCAAATGCCGGAAGCCCGGGCTGCAAGGAGAATATTTCTCCGACAAAAGCTTGAGCGGCAAACCTATTTCGAAACGAGTGGACAGCTCTGTGGCATTGAGTTGGCGCAATGAGGTCGCCAGTGGGGCTGTGCGTTGGAGCGGTTATTTAAAAGCGCCTGAAACCGGCACCTACACATTGCGCTATATCGCTGACGGCGGTTACCGCATATGGGTAGATGATCAGATCATCATAGACGCCTGGAATGTGGATTGGCGCCCAGTTATTGCCAGTGGCTCAGTGTCGCTGGATGCCGGCCGTATATATCGCCTGAAAATTGAAGCCTTTCAGCGCGGCGAACAGGGCGATGAAAAACTGGTATGGAGTACGCCGTCTGATCAGGGAGCCGAAGCAGCACTGGCTGCGGTCAAAGCCTCTGATGCCGTGGTTTTTGTCGGCGGTTTGACCGCGCAGGTAGAAGGCGAAGAAATGCCCGTTCCTCTGCCCGGATTTACTGGTGGTGACCGCACAGATCTGGCCTTGCCGCGCGCTCAGCGTGAGCTCCTGAAACGGCTCTACACCTCGGGTAAACCGGTCATAGTGGTGTTGATGAATGGCAGTGCCCTGGCGGTCAACGAAGAGGATGCTTCGGCCAAGGCCATTATTGAAGCCTGGTATCCGGGTGGGCAGGGCGGAGAAGCAGTTGCCTCACTTTTGGCGGGAGATTTCAGTCCTGCCGGTCGCCTGCCTGTCACTTTCTACAAGTCACTCGAACAGCTGCCGCCTTTCGAGGACTATTCCATGGTCAATCGCACCTACAAATATCACCAGGGCGAAGTGCTGTATCCGTTTGGTTATGGCTTGTCCTACAGCCAGTTCACCTACGGCAATTTGAAAATTTCGCCAGCGCAATGGCAGGGCAAGGGGACCGTGACTGTGTCAGCGACTGTGACCAACAGCGGCGCCATGGATGCGGATGAAACGGTGCAACTCTATATCACGCACAAGGATCTGCCGGGTGCTGCAATCCGAGAGCTGGTTGGATTTGAACGCATTCATTTGCGCAAGGGAGAAAAAAGGACTGTGTCATTCCAATTGGATGACAGACGCTTAAGTTATGTGGATGCGGAAGGCCGCCGCGCGGTGGAACCTGGAAATATTGCTATCTGGGTGGGTGGTGGACAGCCAGCACAGCGCCCGGGATTGGTACCTGCCTCTGGCACTCAGGGTTCATTGGTGGTGAAAAAGAGGGTGGAGGTACGTCCGTAGACCAGGTTTGTAGCGGATAAAAAAATGGATGGTGTTCTTATGGAACACCATCCCAATAGGACTACCACACCTTTTTCAATTTGGAGAAAAAATTACCGTCGCTCGTAGAAAGTGATGGAAACTCCACCACCGCCGACGCCCGGATCGGAACTCAGATATTTATTTTCATTGAGAAATGCGTAAGGGCCATCCTTGCGCGCTTCGAATTGCGGAACCATAGCCCCGAACGGGCCGCAGTTGCGCACCAGAACATATTCACCCTCATTGCTTTTGAGGGTATAGCGGGCGTCCAGCACTGTATTGCCGCCCAGGAGTTGATAGTCAGCGCCGCCTGGAATTACTGTGCCATTGAATCGGCCCGACACGGTACCGCCGGTGATGGGGATAATATTGCGCGAACCCCGTTTGCTGGCGCCGACGGAAAGCGATGATCCGAGCGTGACGTTTTCGGTGAATACAGTGGCACCCCTCGATCCAGTCAGAGTCGAGCAGTTCCAGGGTTGATGAGGAAGTCCTGAAGGGTCCTGGATACGTATGCTGGGCTCTCCAGGTCGCACAGCGGAAATATCATAAATCGCCAGTTCGACTGTGCCATCCCGCGAATTTACTTTACGCGTTCCAGCGTATTGACCGCTGTTCAGCCAAGCGTGGCGGCTGGAATTTGCCACTTCAAAATCCGGCACGAAACGAGCGGTTTCTTCACCCGTAATCGCAAAGCCACAGGTTCTCATAAAAATCAAAGCGCCGTCGCTGGTGCGCAGTATGTCGATCTGCTCCAGTTCGAGAGATCCTGTTGGCAGCCGCAACTCAAGTTCCAATCCGCCAGTGAGAAATGTGCCGGAAACGCGGCTGCCGGAAAAAGTGCCGCCGGTGACATCCAGCAAACGCCGTTTGCCATATTGGGTATCACCGAATTCGTGCGTCTCACCCAAACGCAAAGTCGCATTGAAAACCAGTTGTCCCTCTTCGGGTGCCGGCAGACCGTTGCTCACGCCACAGGCCCATGAGGGGTCGGGAATCCAGGTTGCTTTGTCGCTTGCTATTCCAGATGAGGAGCTGGAAGAAGACGAGCTGCTGGAGGAAGACGTCGAACTGCTCGATGATGTGCTCGAAGTGGATGCACTTGAACTCGAAGAAGAGCTTGAAGAGGAACTCGATGAATCCGGATTTGAACCGGCGCCGCAGCCTGTCATGAGTGCGAGAACAACGAGGGCGCAGCCGTGGGATTTCAGCCGAATGCTCATATATCGTTTCTCAGGAATATTGCCCGATCCATCGCGCTAGTCCTGCGTTCACGCAAAGAAAATCGGACTTTGAAAATAAATTCGGCCCCGGGAAAATCCCCGGGGCCTGAGGTGTGACGGCTTAGGGCAAGGTGAATTTCTTCATGAAGTTCCACCCGATATTGGCATCCGCGGGTGCGTGGCCGATACTGTTGGTACACAGACCCACTTCAACCCCATCGGTACACTGGGTGTTGATGACGCATTGACCCTGTTGTGTGGTCTGGTTGGTACAACCGCTCTTTTGCTTCCAGGTATTGTTGGTGCCCACCGCACCCAGGAAATTGATACAGGTACCGGTCAGACAGTCGCGGCCGCCACCATAGACCACCAGGCTGTCATTGGTGGCTCGTTGACTCAGCAGAGGAACGGCTCTGGGCGGATTACACTGATTGACGTTCTCCTGCAGCAGGTCGAAGGCTTCGGGGGCGAAAGCGGCGAAGACATCGGATGCATGACAGGCGAGGTAATGTGTCATGCCGCCACCCATGGAAAAGCCCGTTGCATAGACCCTTTTCACGTCTATGTTGGCTATTTTTTTGACGTCTTCGACAATTGCCTTGGCGAAGGCCACATCGTCAATGGACCTGTCGCTGGTGCAGCAGGGACCCACGTTCCAAGCGTTGCCTACGCTGCCCGCAGCGCCAGTGGGAGCCACCAGAATGAAACCCTCCCGGTCGGCTATGCCTTTATAACCAGAATTGATTTCCTGACCGCCATTGCCTCCGAGGCCGTGGAAGCGCAATACCAGAGGTACATGGCGATCTGTGGGATAGCTGCTGGGCACGTACAGGTTGTAAGAACGGTTTCTGCCGCCCACGTTGAGCTGTCGCTGTCCGCTGCTGGGGCGGGTGGGGATCAGGACGCCGGATGAAGAGCTCGAACTCGAACTGGATGAAGTGGATGAGCTGGATGACGAACTGGATGAGCTCGAACTGCTGGATGATGAACTGCTACTGGATGAACTGGAAGAGCTGCTGGAGGACGAGCTGCTGGAAGAGCTGGTTGATCCACCAGAATTTTGTTGGCCTCCGCAGCTTGCCAAGACCACCGCCACCAGAATAGTCGCAAGGTTAATGCCCGCGCCCCGAATATGTTTGGATTTCAGCAATGCACTCATATGGCGATACCCGATTTTAAGTTTATTGTGAGTGTTAGATGTAATGCCGGCTGACGGAAATCCGTCATCGGAGCCATTGGAATCCAGACTCCGCTTATTTTTATTCAGCGAACTATATTCACTAAATGTGAGGAACTTGTGAGGGCAGGGCCTATCGAGGGCTGGCGAGCTAAAAATGCGACAGGGTAGGCATTTCGGTTGTGCCATTGGTAAATATAAAGGGCGAAAGACTCGCATCTGTAAAAGCTGTCGCGACGGTTATACTATTGACGCCTTCATTTGTATAGCGGTCCCTGGTCATGCGTCTGAAACTCGCCCATAAATTATTTCTGATTAACGCTGGCATAATATTTGCCCTGACCGCTGCCTTTGTGAGTCTGAGTTATTTCGTCAGCAAGAGCATGTACAGCAATGCCTTGAACGGCATAGATCTGGAGGTAATGGAGCATCTTTCGGAGAAAATGTCCGAGCATTATCGCCAGCACGGGTCTTGGGATGCCTATCTCAATGATCGGGGTTATTGGGCGGCCACTGCGGACGAGAGTTTTTTTTCCGTATTTTTTTCTCTGATGGCGAAAGTGGCGGGCAAAGGACCTCAGGCTGTCCTCGAGGGCTTTTCTCCGCCGGAGTCATCGCAGGAGCCCCCAAAATGGGAATTTCCCTTTGGCACTTTTTTTCAAAGACTTTCGCTGCTGGATGCCAATAAGCAGACGCTGATCCAGGCGGAAATATTAAATGCCGACGCCAGTTATCGGAAAATCAAAGTCAAGGGCAAGGTGGTGGGATGGCTTCGCGTCGGGCGGATCAATGTGGATATGCTGCCGCTGGCACAGTATTTTTTTGACCAGCAGCTGAATATAGTTTATTGGTCTGCGATATTCGGGGGACTGGTCGCCGTGATTCTCAGCTTCGCCTTGTCACGCCATATCACTGCACCTATACGCACCCTCACACTGGGGGCCCAGCAGATAGCACGGCGCAATTTCCGCAACGTCATCACCATTAAGACCCGGGATGAATTGGGAGACCTGGCCGAAAGCTTCAACGCCATATCCCAGGAGCTGGATCAATACCAGACACGACAGAAGCAGTGGCTGATGAATATCTCCCACGAGCTGCGGGCGCCCTTGACGCTATTGGTGGGTGAGGTGTTTGCTGTTTGCGACAATTTGTCAAAATGCGACGACACCACCGCAGCTTTTCTGCAGGATCAGGTCAACCATGTCAAGCGCATTGCCGATGATCTCTACCAGATTTGTCAGATGGATGAAGTGGGTTTCCATCTGAATCGTCGCAGTATCGACCTGCAGGAATTTGTTACTTATCAGGTTCAGCGTTATGCTGACAGCTTTGCGAAAAATCAGCTGACGTCCCATGAGGAGTATGAGCCCGAGTCCATGTATGTCTTTGTGGACAGCGATAGATTCGGGCAGGTGCTAAGCAACATATTCGAGAACTGTCTGAGATACAGCAATTCCCCTGGCGATATCTGGATCCGCATCAGTCGCAGCGGGGGCGATGCCATACTGGAAGTGGAAGATTCCGGCCCCGGTGTACCGCAGGAGTCCCTACCGAGACTGTTTGAGCGGCTTTATCGGATAGAATCCGCCCGCAGCCGATTGGCCGGAGGGGCGGGACTCGGGTTGTCCATTTGTAAAGAAATCATTCTGGCGCATGGCGGCGTCATAGATGCGCGGGCGGGCGCACACGGCGGATTGTGTATCCGCATAAGGCTGCCGCTGGCTTCTGAGGAAAATTGATGACTAAAGCCATTCTTGTGGTGGAGGACGATGCGCGGATCGCGGATCTGGTCTGCAAGTATCTGGCGGCCGAGCAATATGCCTGTCACCGGGCTCACAGTGGCGCACTCGCCATTACCCTTTTTGAGCAGGTCAAACCGGATTTGGTGATTCTGGATATCCTACTGCCGCAGATGGACGGCGTGGCTGTGTGCGAAAGAATCCGTTCCATGTCCGATGTGCCTATTATCATGGTGACCGCGTTGGCGGAGGACGCGCACCGGCTGGACGGTTTTGCCAGGGGGGCGGACGACTATCTGTGCAAACCTTTCAACCCCCGGGAACTGGTGGCCCGTATCAAGGCAATATTGCGCCGCTACAGTCCGGAATCCTCCAAAACCAATTTGCTCACCTGTGGTGCCATACATCTGGATCTGGATGAGCGGATAGTGAAGGTCAACGGAACGCCAGTCGATCTGACGCAAATCGAATTCAATTTGCTGAACATGCTTATCGCCAATCCCAATCGCGTACTTTCCCGCGAGGAATTGCTCAACGGCAGTCACGAAAGTTTTACCGAGTCCTATACCCGCTCAGTGGATTTCCATATCAAGAATCTGCGGCGCAAGATCAACCTGACCCCCGATCTCAACTACATCAAAACGGTCTACGGCGTCGGATACAAGCTGCTGTAAACTCGGCCTCTTATTGGTCGCCCAAAGCTTGGTTTTTCAATTTGAGATAGGCCTGTGTGTATCTGGGCCCCATTTGCGCCTCCCGGTGATCAAAGCCGAAAGCACGGCGTTTGACCGCCAGCACCGGCGGGGCCTGAATGCGTTTGGCAATGGCCATGCCCTGATAGAGATTCCACCAGCGTTCCAGATCGGCGATAAATTCTGCGGCGCTGGGAAACAGCTGCTGAATATCGCTCGTATATCCCAGTTGCGCAGCCAGATTCCCATCCAGATACCAGCGCAAATTGTCCTCCGGCGTGGCTCTCTGCCAGCGCTCCACCCAGCTGCGAAAGAGGCAGTCGTGATAGGGATAGACCAGCGGGTCGCCCTGGTTGAGATCCACGTTTTGCCGGTCGCTCAGTTCCGCCGAGGGCACAATCTTGAAAATGCCCTGGGGAATGACTTCGCGTCCGTAGACGCTGCGGTTTAACAATTCCCCTAATGCGTAGACTTCGCCTTTCCACAGATCTGCGAGATTGGCCAGGAATCCACCCAGGTCGCCGTATAGGGTGCTGTATCCCACGGTCATCTCGGATTTGTTGGCGTTACAGGTGAAAGCGCCGCCAAAAGCGGCTGCGACTCCCGCGAGCACGCGGGAAGACCGGTCCCGCGCCTGAATATTTTCCAGCACGAAGTCGGAAAGATGCAGGCGCGTGGTGCCCGGACGATTGTTGAACTGCGCCGCCAGCAATTGCTGGCGGGTGAGCTCCACTGAAGGTGCAATGGGAATTTCCGCAAAAGGGCAATCGAGATTTTCAGCCAGTTGACGGCTGAGCTGCCGTGTCGTTTGTGACGTGTGCGGGCCGGGCATGCTCACCAGCAGCAGATTTTCGGGAGGCAATATATGGCGGTAGATAGCAGCGGCTACGGCGGAATCTATGCCGCCGGAAACGCCGATCACCACTTTTCTCACGCCCACCCGCGCCATGAATTTGCGCGTGCCGTATGCGATGGCGAGAAACTGGTTTTCGATGGTGTCATCTGCGGAGGCGGCAACCGGGGGCAGAGTTGTATTTAGGGCGACATGGATCTGCGCTTCGGTGAATGCGGGCGCCTGCGCTATGACCTCACCGCGGGCGTTGTAGGCGCAGCTGGCGCCGTCGAAGGTGAAGAGCGTCTTGCCGTTGTCCTGCAGTCCTACGGCGTTGACGTAGATCAGCGGCAAACCGTGGGTGCGTGCCTGGCCGGAAAAAACCCGGTTGCGTTTGGAATTTTTGTTGAGTGTATAGGGCGAGCTGCTGATATTGATCAGGAGTTTGGCACCCTTCTGCGCCAGTATGGACAGGGGCGACAAATGGTAATCCTCATCCCAGCCGTCTTCGCACAAAATGCAGCCCAGTTTGCCCCACCGAGAAGGCACGGGCGCAATCATATCCTCCCAGGTCCATTGATTTTCATGGGCCAGTTTGCGTGGGTCGTGGAAATGGCGATTATCGTCAAATTCACGGTAATTGGGCATCAGCATCTTGATATAAAACGCCTGCCCAGTGGTGGGGTGTCGGAGGAATTCGCCATTTTCCGCAGCGAAAAGCGCATTGTATTTGCGCGCGCGCCCGTCTTCGTTTTTGCGCGACCGGTCCACGGCCACATTGCCAAAAATCACAGTGATATTTTGACTGGTCTGTCTGATGAGTTCGCCGCAATCCTCACATTCCTGCAGAAAAGCGTTGCGCTCCCATTCGTCGCCCAGCAGGTATCCGGGTATCGCCATTTCTGGAAATACCAGTATATGCACACCCGCATCCTGCGCGGCCCGGATCTCTTGCAGCATTTTCTGCGCATTGAGGAATGGCTGCCCGGGTATGACTTCGATCTGCGATAAACCGATTTTCATAAGCGAAGATACTCGATGGTCCAAAACGAAAACGGGCGCCTAGGCGCCCGTTCCTGGGTAAAAAATCCGGTTAAAACTCCATGCGGAAACCGGCCTGTACTTGCGTCGCCTTGTAATCGTTGTAACCGAGTACTTGGCGCACACCGGCAAACAGGCTGGAACCGCCGGGCAATATGGCGCTGAAGCCTATGCCCACTTGATAGTAGAGGGAGTCCGGATCTTCCGCCTCCAGTTCGAAGGACAGGCTGTCCTCTGGTGCAAAGGCGAATCTGCCGGTCACCAGTTTCTGGTCGGTGTTCAAGTCCGCGATCAGGTTGAAATCCATATTCGGTATGAATACGCCCCAACTGGTGTTGATGGCGTAGGTGCCTTGTACGCCTGCTTCAAATACCCAGCGGTCGATGGACTGATCGCTGAGTTCCACCTCCCAGCCGCCGGCGCCATTGTCGGCATAGCCTTTGATCTCGGAGCTGGAGTAACTCAGCCGCGCGCGCGGATAGAGTGTGAAAGCCTGAAGGCTCCACAGGTACTGAGTCTGGAGGCTGAAAAACACTTCGCTGCCGCTGGTCTCGCCCTCTGTATCGGCGACAAAGTCGACCTCGGAGGGATCTGCTTTGGCGTAGCGGATAGAGCGGGAAATATCGATTTCGCTGCTGGAATAACCCAGTTGAACATCCAGGCTCCAGTTGTTGCGGTTATAGGTGGTGTAGCCGATAAAAGTGAAAATATCCGCGGAGACCTCGCCGTCGTCGTTGGCGTAATCCAGGTCATTGCCGGTCCAGCCAAAGGCGGCGCCCAGGAACAGGTCGTTGCTGAGGGCGTAGTCGGCGCCCAGGGTCAGAGCCGTGGACTTGTAGTCGAAACCGGATTCAGAGACAGTGCGGTCTTTTTCCGCATCCTCCAGTTGCAGGGAGCCGAAAAAGCCGATTCGGGCCAGGAGTCCGTCGCCATCACCGGCAGCGGCGCCCAGGGGCAGGGAGGACCAGCTGAGACGGTTGCTGGAGGCGGCATTTATGCCCTGACCCAGCTGGGTCAGGCGCGCGCCCACCACATCCGCCTGGAGCTTGGAGGCATTGGTGCCCAGGCGCCTGAGACTCAGGGTCTCCTCGGGTGAAATTTGTTCGATAGCAGCGGCGGCGGCATCCGGGTCGGATTGCGCCAGGGAGGTCAGCTCCTCGCAGCGCGCTGCTAGGTTCTGGATACCCTGACCAGCGTCTGAGAAATTTCCATCGCTCAGCTCGGCGCAGATACTGTCGAGGGCCTGGGCGACGCTGACCTGATTGCGTGTACTGGTGTTCTGGCTGATGACATTGGGAACAACGGTGATCTGGACGCTGCCCTCAGAGGTTTCCCCTAGGTCCGAATCGTCCTGAATCGTATAGGAGAAAAAGATAATCTCCGCTTCCTGCACGCCTACCCCGGGGTTGGGCACCACCTGAATGCCGCCGTCGCTATTGATGGTGACAGTGGCATTTTCCGGCTGTATGACGGAGGTGACCCTGATGCCATCGCCGTCCGGGTCCGAATCGTTGCTCAGAACATTGATGGTGACTGCCACACCTGCGGGTATCGTGCGCTGATCCAGATTGGCAACCGGAGGGGCAGCTTGGGTGGCAGCGGCGAAAGTTAAGAGGGAAAGTGCGATCGGATAGCGAATGTCCATAACCGTTCCTTGATGGGCATGAGTAAGTGGTGTGCGAAATCTGTTCAAAATCCGCACAGAGACGTCAAAGGCGGCGATTATAGAACGAAATCGGGGTGGCAACTAGGCGGAATTTGTCGCCAGTTTTAACAAGAAGTGGTGGGTGTCGTGACGAAAGCGCTCACAAGTGTTGTCGCCGGCGTTGATCTGGTGACGAAATTATCCGCCCCTTCCTTCTGTCGGCACGCGGTTATTGGTGTGGGCCTGCAGGCGCTTCAAAGATGCCGTTCTTCGCCTGTACAGGCATAATGCGCGCCTTCTTCAATCGACCTTGTTTTGCCCATGCAGGAAACGCCACTTATTCCGATCTCCGCAGCTGAGCTGGAAGCCGCATTGGCGGATACATTGCTGATTCACCGACCGAAGTTGCGCAAGCTGTGGCGCATGGCCCGGGAGCAGGGAAAACCGGAAGATCAATCCAAAGTGCAGCAGAAATTTCTGGCGTTATTGCAGGAATCCCGCGCACTGGTGCAATCCAAGCGGCAGAATCTGCCGGTGGTGGAATTTCCTGAGAATCTGCCCGTCAGCGGCCGGCGCGAGGAAATAGCCGCGGCCATCCGCGATCACCAAGTGCTGATACTGGCCGGAGAAACCGGCTCTGGCAAAACCACTCAACTGCCGAAAATCTGTCTGGTCTTGGGCCGGGGCATTCTGGGGCAGATCGGCCATACGCAGCCGCGCCGCATAGCCGCCAGCACGGTTGCCAGCCGTATAGCGGAAGAATTGAAGGTCGGCCTGGGCACCAGCGTGGGCTACCAGGTGCGCTTTACTGATCAGACCCTGCCCAATTCCCATATCAAGCTGATGACCGACGGTATATTGCTGGCGGAAATCCAGAACGATCCGCTGCTGCTGCGCTACGACACCTTGATAATCGACGAGGCCCATGAGCGCAGTCTCAATATCGATTTTTTGCTGGGATATATCCGGCAGTTGCTGCCCAAGCGCCCGGATCTCAAAGTCATAGTCACCTCGGCCACCATCGACCTGGAGCGATTTTCGCGGCATTTCGATAATGCCCCGATTCTGGAGGTCTCCGGCCGCACTTATCCCGTGGAAATTCTCTACCGGCCCTGGGCGGGGGAGCTGGAGGATCAGTCCCAGGCCATAGTCGAAGCCATCGAGGAAATCGTCACACTGCCGCGCCGCTCCGCCGGCGACATTCTGGTGTTTCTGCCCGGTGAGCGGGAAATCCGCGAGACCGCGCTGGCGATCCGCAAGGCGGAAATTCCCCATCTGGAAGTTCTGCCCCTGTATGCGCGTCTGAGTCTGGCGGAGCAGAACCGCGTGTTTCAGAGCCACAAGGGGCGGCGCGTGGTGCTGGCCACCAACGTGGCGGAAACCTCTATCACTGTGCCCGGCATAGGTTATGTGATAGATCCGGGCTACGCGCGCATCAGCCGTTACAGTGTGCGCACCAAGGTGCAACGCCTGCCCATAGAACCTATTTCCCAGGCGAGCGCCAATCAGCGCGCCGGGCGCTGCGGTCGGGTGAGCGACGGTGTGTGCATACGCCTCTACGCTGAAGAGGATTTTCTGCAGCGTCCCGAATTCACCGATGCGGAAATTCTGCGCACCAATCTGGCGTCTGTGGTGCTGCAGATGCTGCACCTGAATATAGGTGATATTCGCAAGTTCCCATTTGTGGAAGCACCGGACAAAAAATTCATCAGCGATGCTTACCGACTTTTGGAGGAGCTGCAGGCGATCAATTCCAAAGGTCAGTTGACACCCATGGGGCGAAAACTGGCGGCGCTGCCCCTGGATCCGCGTCTGGGACGCATGGTGTTGGAAGCCCAGAAGCAGGGTGCCTTGCGGGAAATTTTGATCATAGTGGCGGCGCTGACCATTCCCGATCCGCGCGAGAGACCCGCGGACAAGCAGCAGGCGGCGGACGAAAAACACCGACGTTTCTGGGATGAGAATTCGGATTTTCTGACCTTGCTGAATCTGTGGAATTACGCGGAACAACAGCGCCAGGATCTGTCGCAAAGCCAGTGGCGCAAACAGAGCGCGCGGGAATTTCTGTCCCATTTGCGGCTGCGTGAGTGGCGTGAGCTGCACCACCAGATTCGCCTCGCCTGCAAATCCCTGGGCTTGAAAGAAAATCAGGAGCCGGCGGCTTACGCGTCCGTACACAAAGCGCTTCTGGCGGGTCTGCTGGGCAATGTGGGCGTCAAGCAGGACGAACCCGGAGAGCTGCAATATCAGGGGGCGCGCACTCGCCGATTTGCGATTTTCCCCGGTTCCTGCCAATTCAAAAAGCGCCCGCGCTGGTTGATGGCGGCGGAGATGATCGAGACCTCCAAACTGTTCGCCCACTGCGTCGCCCGCATAGAACCCGAATGGGTACTGGAATTGGCCCAGCATGTGGTGAAGCACCATTACTATGAGCCCCATTACAACAGCAAGACAGGACAGGTTCTCGCCTACGACCGCATCACCCTCTGGGGGCTGGTGCTCGCGGATCGCAAGACTGTCAACTACGGTCAGCTGAACACCCAGGAGGCGCGGGAGGTGTTTATCCGCTCCGCGCTGGTGGAGGGCGCCTACGGTGCCCACCCTTCGCGTCAGCACGCCAAATCCGGAAAAAGCGCGGATTTTTATGCGCACAATCAACGGCAGATTGCCGAGGTGCAGGAGTTGGAGGCCAAGTCGCGCCGCCGGGATATTCTGGTGGATGACGAGGTTATTTATCGCTTTTACGACGAGCGTCTGCCGGCCCATGTGGTGAATTTCGCCGGCTTCGAACATTGGCGCAAACAGGCGGAGCAGCAGCAACCGGAGTTGTTGCACATCCCCCGGGAATTGCTGATGCAGCACGGCGCGGCGGATATCACCGAAGCGCAGTTTCCGCAGACGCTGTCACTGGAAGGCATGGCGCTGCCTTTGTCCTATCACTTCGAACCTGGCCATCCGGACGACGGTGTCAGCATCGGCATTCCCGCCAGTATTTTGCACACTGTGCCGGAGCACAGATTGGAGTGGCTGGTGCCGGGTTTTCTGCGCGACAAATGCATAGCCCTGATCAAAAGTCTGCCCAAGCAGTGGCGCAAGCAGTTTGTGCCAGTGCCGCACTATGTGGATCGCATATTGCCGCGCCTCAAGCCGGGAAATCAGCCGCTGTTGAGCGCTCTGCAGCTGGAATTGGGGCGTCTGCTCGGCAAACCCCTGCCGCAGGATTTATGGGAAGGTGTGACCTTGGATGCCTTTTATCGCATGAATATCCATGTGCTGGATGAGCGCAATCAGGTAATCGATCGCGGCCGCGATCTGACGGAATTGCGCGAGCGCTATCGCGGTCATGTGCAATCCAGCCTGCAAAGTGCTGGCGAAAGTATCGAGCGCGATTCAGTCACCGCCTGGGATTTCGGTGTGCTGGAAACCGCCTGCACCCTGAAGCGCGGTCCTGTGCAGATGCGGGCATTTCCGGCTCTGGTGGTGGAGCAGGAGCGGGTGGCATTGCGCCTGTTGGACAATCCCCAGGATGCGGAGGTCGCCAGTCGCGCAGGTGTGGTGGCGCTGGTGGGCCTGCAATTGGGCAGCGCGCTGAAATATCTGCAAAAGGATCTGCTGAAAAACAAAGACATGGCCCTGAGCGTGATCAAGCTCGGCAGTCGCGAACAGGTGGTACAGGATCTAGTGCGCGGCGCGCTCCGCAGAATCTGTTTGGATAATACCGAGCTGCCGCGCACGGCTGGGGCCTTTGAAAAACTCGTGCAGCGGGCAAAATCCTCGTTGATTCCCACAGCCAACGAATACGAGCGCTGGTTGCTGCAGGTGCTCGACAGTGTCGTGCAAATTCGCAAAACCATGAAGAGCAGTGCCAATGTCCTGGCATTGATGCACACGTTCAGCGATATAGACAAGCAGTTGGAGCAGTTGATTTATCCGGGCTTTATGGCGGACATTCCATGGGAATGGCTGGAGCAGTATCCGCGCTATCTCAAGGCTGTGTTGGTGCGCCTGGAGAAAGCGCCCATGGATATGTCCCGCGATAGAAGCCATATGCTGCTGTTGCAAAAATACTGGGAAAAACACGCTGCGCGTTTGCAAAAGGAGGGGCGGGCGGTCTATGTCCTGCATCCGCTCTGGCAGCAATATCGCTGGTTGCTGGAGGAGTTGAGAGTGTCTCTGTTTGCCCAGACGCTGAAGACCAGGGTGCCTGTGTCGGAGAAACGTCTGGACAAGCTTTGGCAGGAAAGTCTACAGCCGGTGCGTCTTGCATAACTAGAGAGGCTGGCCCGGAGCCCATGGCAATCCAGGCGCTTATGATCGGAACTTCGCCGCCGTAGCCAAGGGCTCGCGTCCGCATTATGATGCCTTGGCCTTTCTGTCTATCCGAGAGTAACTTCCATGACTGTTTCCCATCGCTGGACATTCTCCCGTATTGGTGAATTTGATCAGGTCCTGTTGCAACGTGGTGAGGACCTGCAACATCTCGAGGAGCTGGATCCCAAACTCTGGGCAGCTCTGGCTTGCCCGGTAAAGGGTCTGCATTTTGATGAACGCACTCTGCAGCTGATCGATGTCGACAAGGACGGCCGGGTGCGCATCCCGGAAATTCTTGCCGCCGTGCGCTGGGCGCGGGTGCGCATCAAGGATCTGCATTTTCTGCTGAGCCCCGGAACCGACCTGCCTCTGGTGGAGATAGAGGATTCCACTCCGGAAGGCGCCGCAGTTCTGGCGAGCGCCAAGACCATGTTGCAGTTGTTGGGCACTCCGGATGCCTCCGCCATCACGCTAGCGGATGTGGAATCTCAGCAGACGGCCCTGGTCCATGCGCCACTCAACGGCGATGGCGTAGTGTTGCCGGAGTCCGCCTCCGATGAGGCATTGAAGAAACTGATCGAAGAAATTATCACCGCCATTCCCGGAGTGGTGGATGTCTCCGGCAAACCCGGCCTGGATCTGGCATCGCTGGAGAAATTTTACGCCGCAGTGGCGGCGCGGGCCGCTTGGCTGGAGCAGGGCAAGGTCAAGTGGCTGGATGTGCCTCTGGATTACGCAGCGGCCTTCTCCGCACTCCAGGCTGTGCGCGCCAAGATCGACGATTTTTTCAGTCGCTGCCGCGCTGTGCGCTTCGATTCCTGCGCTCAGGCTTCTCTCAGTCAGACCCCGGAGACCTGGACGGCGCTGGCTGGGCAGGTGCTCTCGGCGGATTGT
>Ga0065721_10002785_pt1 | contig 17787 bp, 17 predicted proteins | sample Mesricmetagenome_FD_59108 | JGI IMG/M metagenome (GOLD analysis project Ga0065721, IMG submission 59108) | Mesophilic microbial community from rice straw/compost enrichment Sample: eDNA_1 v2 (version 2) | ecosystem: Engineered > Solid waste > Grass > Composting > Bioreactor | place: USA: Davis... | reverse complement strand
GACCGCGCCGATGGCGAGCCAGCCCCACTGCCTGATCCGCGCCGTCGCCATCACCGCCGTCGTCACCACCAGCGTATGGATGGCGAGCGCGAAATAGTTGGGCGAGGTCGAATCGACCAGAAGCGGCGCGGCGAAGGCGCCGAGGAGGCCGATCGCGGCGAGCTTCGGCCCGTGCAGCGAGGCGCCGACGAGGCAGGCGATGCCGATGGCGGTGAGTGCGACAAAGGCGACGCCCGGCCCGATGAAGCCGTAGAGCGCGTGGGCGGCGAAGACGGTCCCGAAGGCGGCGACGGCGCCCGCGCCGGTCAGCACGCTCGGAATGTCGGCCGAGAGAAGCGGCGGCAGGTCCTCGCGCCTGTCCTTGCGTCGCAGCCATTCGCCGCCGGCAAGGAGGCCGAGGGCGAGGAGCGCGCCGCCGGCAATGCGCGGGCCGGGGCCGAGCAGGCCCGCCTCGATGGAATAGCGAACGAGGAACAGCGCGCCGAGCGCCACGGTGATGCCGCCGAGGATCACCGTCCAGCGGCCGCCGATCAGGCTCTCGAGGTCGCCGGCAGGACGCGGCGCGGCAACGGCGGCGGCGATCTCGCTGGTCGCATCCGGGGGCGCCGATGCGGCGACGCTTTCCTCGACGCGGTCCTCCTCGCCCGGCGCGGCCTCGGGCGCTTCCTCCGGTAGAATCGCCTCGGCGGAAACGGGCTCGCCTGTCTCTTCGACGCGGGGATCGTCGCCGCGCGGGCGCAGCGGCGGCGGACGCAGGCTGCCGCCCTGCCTGAGCGTGACGAGCTCGGCTCCCAGCATCTCGACTCGGCGCTCGAGCCGGCTGATCCGGCTCGAATACTGGGCGTTGATGATCATGAAGACGACGAAGCCCACAACCGCCAGCAGCAGCAATTCCGTAAACATCGACTGCCTCCCTTCGGAGCCGGCGCTGCAGCGTCCGGTTCCCGCTCGATCCCCCGGCGGCCGTGTCCGGCGCTCATACTGCCACGCATGCTGGCTGGCCCGGCACTCGAAACCTAGCTTGTCGAAGGCGGCGGCCGAGTCAAGCGGTCGCGCTGCGGGCAGTCCGGGACGGGCTTTCTGACGACGATCGGCGACATCGGGAAGCCCCTTNCCTCGNCGGAGGCAGGAGAAAGCCGGGACGGATAGCCATTCCTGGCCAGGGTTCGCCCGACGAGGCCTTTGTCCAGCCGGAGCCNGACTTNGNTNCCAGACCGCACCGCGTGCCTTTTCCGCCGCGCGTTCCGAAGTTCAGGAAATTTGATCCTGCAATCGAAAATATGCGCTTGCCCGGAAACGGCCGCCTTCTACATTCGGGGATCGAGAGCGCATCATTGTTGCGCGACATCCGAGGCGTGCCGGCCGTGATGTCGCGAGTTCATGCCGGCACCATCGCACACGACCACCCATTCAGGAACCATTCCGCATGACCTCCGCCTCCCGCTCCAGCCTGCCCTGGTTGATCATCATTGCAGGCTGCCTGATCGCCCTCCTCTCCTTCGGCCCCCGTTCGGCCATGGGCTTCTTCCAGCTTCCCATGCTCGCCGACCGCGGCTGGGACCGGACCACCTTCGGTCTCGCCATGGCGCTGCAGAACCTGGCCTGGGGGCTCGGCCAGCCCTTCTTCGGCGCGCTTGCCGACAAGTACGGAAGCTGGCGCGTGCTCGCCATGTCCGCCGTCCTCTATGGCAGCGGCCTGACGATGATGGCGATCGGCCCGACGCCGATCTGGCTCCATGTCGGCGGCGGCATCCTCGTCGGCCTCGGCGTCGCCTCCGCCTCGTTCTCGATTATCCTCGCCGCCTTCGCCCGCAACGTCGCGCCGGAGCAGCGCTCCTTCGTCTTCGGCATCGCCACGGCGGCGGGCTCGGCCGGCATGTTCGTCTTCGCGCCCCTGAGCCAGGGACTAATCGACGCCTTCGGCTGGTCGGAGGCACTCCTGTGGATGGCGGGGCTGATGCTTCTGATCCCGCTCCTCGGCATTCCGCTGCGCGGCAATTCCGCCTCCGGACGCCAGCAGGTCGCCGAGATGTCGCAGACGGCGCTCGAGGCGCTGCGCGAGGCGCTCGGCCACAGGAGCTACGTGCTCCTGATCACCGGCTTCTTCGTCTGCGGCTTCCAGGTCGCCTTCATCACCGCGCATTTCCCCGCCTATCTGCGCGACATCGGCATCGACGCCTCCTACGCGGTGACCTCGCTGGCGCTGATCGGCTTCTTCAACATCATCGGCTCGCTCGCCTCCGGCGTCATCGGCCAGCGCTATTCGAAGCCGATCTTCCTCGCGTTCATCTACGTCGCCCGCTCGGTGGCAGTGACGTTGTTCCTAATCCTGCCACAGACGCCGAGCTCGGTCGTCGTCTTCGCCATCGTCATGGGCCTGTTGTGGCTGTCGACCGTGCCGCCCACCAACGGCCTCGTCGCCATCATGTTCGGCACGCGCCATCTCGGCATGCTCGGCGGCATCGTCTTCCTCAACCACCAGATCGGCTCGTTCCTCGGCGTCTGGCTCGGCGGCTACCTCTACGACCGGTTCGGGACCTACGATCCGGTCTGGTGGCTCGGCGTGGCGCTCGGCCTCGTCGCCGCCCTCGTCCACTGGCCGATCCGCGAGAGCGCGGTGCCGCGGCCGGCGACAACACCGGCTGAATAAGACACAAAACCAAGGCGCCGGAGACGGCGCCTTTTTCATGAAGATAGATCGCGCGAACCGTCAGCGCTGCATCTTGGCGATCGGGAAGATCGCGCAGGTCTCCGTACCGTGGGCGAGGAGTTTTCCGGAAGCGTCGCGCAGGAAGGCCTCGGAAGTGGCGATGGTGCGGCCGCGATGGACGATCCGGCCCTCGCAGGAAACCTCCCCCATGCCGGGCATCAGCGGGCGCACGAGGTTTACCTTGAATTCGACCGTCGTATAGGCCTCGCCCGGCGAGAGCGTCGTCATCACGCAGCAGGCGAGTGCGGAATCCATGATCGTCGCGGCCCAGCCGCCGTGGACCGTGCCGATCGGATTGAGATGGCTCTCGTCGGGCGCGCCGCGGAACTCGACCGCGCCTTCCTCGACGCGCGAAAGCCAGAAGTTCAGCGGCCTGGCGATGGTGGCGCCGGGCAGCCGCCCCTCGAGAATGCCGCGCATGACCGACAATCCGCTCTCGCTGGCGAGCGTCTCCAGCGGCACCACGCCCAGCGCGCGGTCCTGCCCGTCTTTCAGTTCGGCTTCGGTCATGGAAACGCCTTTCGTTGAGGGGCGGGGTCGATGGCGGCCGCCGGGGCGGAGAGCGCCCGCACCAGCGACGACAGGAAGCTCGCCCGCGCCGCCGGCTCGGCGATGGCGCGCGGATCGAAGACGTGGCGGTGCAGGAAATGGCCGGTCAGCCGGAAGGCGTCGACGAGCATGTCGGCGTCGTCGCAGCCCTCGGTGCGCGAGAGAAGGAACGGCGGCAGCCCCATCAGCCTGTCGGCCCAGGCGAGCCCTGCCCCGGCGCTGACAGCGCGGCCCGATTTCGGCGAGACGTAGACGAGGTCGGTGCGCGCGCCGGTCGCCGCGCACTGGCTGAGATCGAGGCCAAAGCCGAGATCTTCGAGCACGGCAAGCTCGAGGCGCACGTACATGGCGCCCGCCAGCGCCGGCTCGCCGAGACTGTCGAGGATGATGGCGAAGGCGTCGTGCAGGCGCGGATGCGGGTCACGTTCGGGGAGAAGTCTCAGCAGCGCCGCCATGGCCTGCACGCCTTGCACGCCGGCGGCGCTCTCCATCAGCCTCCCGGCGCGCTGGTCGAGCGCCTCGATCTGGTACTGGCCGAGATGCTCGTCGAGGCGCGCCCGCCAGACGAGCGCCACCGAATTGCCCGGCTGCAGGATCGGCTGCATCCAGCGCGAGCGGCCACCGCGGACGATGCCCATGTGGCGGCCGTGGGCGCGGGTCATCACCTCGGCGATGGCCGAGGTCTCGCCATGCCGCCGCAGACCCAGGATGATTCCCTCGTCGCGCCACTCCATGGCTCGGAATGTGCCCGCTCAATGGGGAAATTCAAGCCCCATCTCGCGATAGCGCTCGGGGTCGTCGCCCCAGTTCTCGCGCACTTTCACGAACAGGAAGAGGTGGACCTCCTGCTCGAGGATCTCGGCGAGCTCCTTGCGCGCGGCCTGGCCGATCGCCTTGATCGTCTCGCCGTTCTTGCCGAGCACGATCTTCTTCTGGCTGTCGCGCTCGACATAGATGACCTGCTCGATGCGCACCGATCCGTTCTTCCGCTCCTCCCAGCGCTCCGTCTCGACGTGGGAGGAATAGGGCAGTTCCTGGTGGAGCCTCAGATAGAGCTTCTCGCGGGTGATCTCGGCGGCGAGCTGGCGCATCGGCAGATCGGAGATCTGGTCCTCCGGATAGTACCACGGACCCTCCGGCAGGCGTCCGGCGAGATAGGCGAGCACGTCGTCGCAGCCGGAGCCGTCGAGGGCCGAGATCATGAAGGTGCGTTCGAATTCGGCTTTCTCGTTGGCCGCTGCGGCGAGGGCGAGCAGGTTTTCCCGCTTCACCCGGTCGACCTTGTTCAGGACGAGCACCTTCGGCTGCGCGACGGTGGCAAGCGAATCGAGCAGCGCCTCGGCGTCGCCGCGAATGCCGCGCTCGGCATCGATCAGGACGAGGACGATGTCGGCGTCCTTCGCCCCGCCCCAGGCGGTCGTCACCATGGCGCGGTCGAGCCTTCGGCGCGGGGAGAAGATGCCGGGCGTGTCGACGAAGACGATCTGGGTCCGGTCCGCCGTGACGATGCCGCGCACGATGGCGCGCGTCGTCTGCACCTTGTGCGAGACGATCGACACCTTGGCGCCGACGAGGCGATTGACCAGCGTCGACTTGCCGGCATTGGGCGCGCCGATCAGCGCGACGAAGCCGGAGCGGGTCGGCGCCTCGGCGCCTCCGCCTTCGGCCTGAGTATCATCGGGGGAAACGTCGTCCTGCATATCTCGGCCTATTGCCATACGCCTTCGCGCATGAGGATTGCGGTTGCCGCCGCCTGTTCGGCGGCGCGTTTGGAGCGGCTCTCGCCGGTGGCGGGCGCCACGCCCGGTATCTCGACCGTGACGACGAAGACCGGGTCATGGTCGGGGCCGGAGCGGTCGGTCACGCGGTAGACGGGCGTCGCGGCGAAGCGCGCATGCGCCCATTCCTGCAATTCGGTCTTGGCGTCGCGGCGCGCCGCACCGGTGTCGAGCGCGCGCGCCTCCCAGTGGCGGATGACGAAATCCCGCGCCGCCTCCAGCCCGCCATCGAGATAGATGGCGGCGATGAGCGATTCCACCACGTCGGCGCGCACGTTGGCCATGCGCTTGCCCGTCAGCTTCTTGATGTCCGAGCCGGTGCGGATGAACTCGTGCAGGCCGAGCGCGTCTGCAACCTCTGCACAGGCCTTGGCCGAGACGAGCGCGTTGAGCCGCACCGACAATTCGCCCTCGGAAGCGTCGCGGTAGTGGCGGAACAGGAGCTCGGCGACGCAGAGACCGAGCACCCGGTCGCCGAGGAATTCCAGCCGTTCGTAATTGCCGTTGCCGGAGGTGCGCAAGCTCGAATGGGTCAGCGCCCGCGAGAGCCGTTCGTGGTCGGAGAAGCGATGGCCTATCCGCTCCTCGAGCCGCGCGATGGCATCGGCCTGGGCCGCCTTCGCCGGCTTCATCTCTGCGCCGACTTGAAGAAGCGGTCGAACCTCAGGTCGGTCGGCCATTTCCAGATTGCGAGCGGCGAGGTGTCGCCCGAGATCGAGAAGAAGATGATGGTGGCGCGGCCGACGAAATTCTCGAGCGGCACGTAGCCGACGGAGAAGCGGCTGTCGGCGGAGTTGTCGCGGTTGTCGCCCATCATGAAATAGTGGCCTTCCGGCACCACGAACTCGCGGGTGTTGTCGCCCGGCGAGTTGGGCGTGAGGTCGAGCGTCGTATAGGTAACCCCGTTCGGCAGCGTCTCCTCGTAGAGCGGCACCTCGGCGCCGGTGTCGTACTGGCCGTCCGGACGGTAGCTGCCGATCAGCTTGCGCTCGACCGCCTCGCCGTTGATGTAGAGCACGCCGTCGCGCATCTGGATGCGGTCGCCCGGCAGGCCGATCACCCGCTTGATGTAGTCGACCTCCGGATCGGAGGGCAGGCGGAAGACGGCGACGTCGCCGCGCTCGGGCTCCGAGCCGAGGATGCGGCCGGAGAACAGGTCCGGCGAGAACGGGAAGGAATATTTCGAATAGCCGTAGGAGAATTTCGAGACGAAAAGATAGTCGCCGACGAGCAGCGTCGACATCATCGAGCCCGAGGGAATGCTGAACGGCTGGAACAGGAAGGTGCGGATGACGAGCGCGAGGAGAAGCGCCTGGATGATGACCTTGACGTTCTCCCACAGTCCCGAATTCGACTTGGTTGTTTCGGACACGCTCATCAATTCCTCTTTTGGCGGCTGGTCGGCGGGACGGTGGCGGCCGGTTTAGGCCCGTACCGCGCGTCCGTTCGCGCCCTCTCTAGAACATCGCACCTGCCGCGGCAACCGCAACGCGGCGGGAGGGGCGGGTGGTCAGCCCCGCTCGTAGAGCGCCTCGATCACCACGAAGGCCTGAGCGAGCGGATAATCATCGGTTATTGTCAAATGAATGGCGACCGTCGCATTTGCCGGTGTCATCGCCGCGAGCCGCTCCGCCGCCTTGCCGGTCAAATGCATGGTCGGCTTGCCGGAAGGCAGGTTGACGACCCCCATGTCGCGCCAGAACACGCCCTGCGACAGGCCGGTGCCGAGCGCCTTCGAGCAGGCCTCCTTTGCCGCGAAGCGCTTGGCGTAGGACGCCGCACGCATCTTGCGCCGGTCAGAGCGGGCGCGCTCGATCTCGGTGAAGCAGCGCTCGGTGAAGCGCGAGCCGAAGCGCTCGATCGTCTTTTCTATGCGCCGGATGTCGATGAGGTCGCTGCCGATGCCGATGATCAAGACGAAATCCCGTTCGTGGTGCCGTTCCTGCCATTCATAGCGCATGCGGCGGCGGGGTGAAGCCGAATCCTGCCTCCCCGCCCCCGTCTCGCCTGCCGAGACAAGCCGGTCAATAGTAGACCCGCTCCACCGTCGAGACGCAGTCGCGGCTCTTCAACTGGCCGATGAGCTGGTTCAGGTGCTTCAGGTCCCAGACCTGCAGGTCGATCAGCATCTCGGTGAAGTCGGCGGCGACCCTGACCATCGATAGGTTCTGGATGTTGGTGTCGCTGTCCGCGATCGTCTGCGCCACTTCGGCGAGCGTGCCGGGAGCATTGATTCCGGTGACGAGGATGCGCGCCGGGAAGCGGCTCTTGTTGTCCTCGTCCATGTCCCAGCGGATGTCGATCCAGCGCTGCGGCTCGTCGTCGAACTTCATCAGCTCCGGCGACTGGATCGGATAGACCGTGATCCCCTGTCCCGGCTCCAGGATGCCGACGATGCGATCGCCCGGCACCGCGCCGCCCGGACCGAATTTCACCGCCGCATTGTCGTCGACGCCGCGGATCGGCATGGCGGCCGGGTTCTCGTTCCCGTCGCCCTTGCCCTTGGCCCGCGCCTTGGCGACCCGGGAGGGCTTCGGCGATTTCGACAGGCCAGGAAGCCGGAAGATCAGCCCGGCGGCGCTCCTGAGGTTGAACCAGCCCTCATCGACCGGCTTCCTCGCAGTGGCGCGCTCCTCCTGGTAGTTGGGATAGACCGCCTTGAGCACGTCGTCCGAGGGCAGTTCGCCACGGCCGACGGCGGCGAGGACGTCGTCCACCTCCTTCTGGCCGAGCCGGTGCAGCACCGGCTTCAGGGCCTCGCGGGAAAAGGGCTTGCCCGTGCGCGAGAAGGCGCGCTCGAGGATGCGCTGGCCGAGGCCGGAATATTGCTTGCGCACCGCGGCGCGGGTCGCCCGCCTTATCGCCGCGCGCGCCTTGCCGGTGACGACGATCTCTTCCCACGCGGGCGGCGGCACCTGGACGCCCGAACGCAGGATCTCGACCTCGTCGCCGTTCACGAGCCGCGTGACGAGCGGCATGATGCGGCCGTTGATCTTGCAGCCGACACAGGTATCGCCGACGTCGGTATGGACGGCATAGGCGAAGTCGATCGGCGTGGCGCCGCGCGGCAGCGCGATCAGCCGGCCCTTAGGCGTGAAGCAGAAGACCTGGTCCTGGAAGAGCTCCAGCTTGGTGTGCTCGAGGAACTCCTCGGCATTGTCGCCTTCCGAAAGCTGCTCGATCGTGCGGCGCAGCCAGGCATAGGCGGAGGAATCCTTCGACAGGAGCTCGCCGCTCGTTCCCGCCTGCCGGTCCTTGTAGAGCGCATGCGCGGCGACGCCGAACTCGGCGATCTCGTGCATTTCGCGGGTGCGGATCTGCAACTCCACGCGCTGGCGCGACGGGCCGACGATGGTGGTGTGGATCGAGCGGTAGTCGTTCTGCTTCGGCGTCGAGATATAGTCCTTGAAGCGCCCCGGAACGACCGGCCAGCGCATGTGGACGATGCCGAGCGCGCGGTAGCACTCTTCCCTGGTCTCGACGATGATGCGGAAGCCGAATACGTCGGACAGCTGCTCGAAGGAGAGCGACTTCGACTGCATCTTGCGGAAGACCGAATAGGCCTTCTTGCGCCGTCCCTTGACCGTCGCCTTCAGGCCCTGCTGGGCGAAGAGATTGGAGAGTTCCTCCTCGATGGTCGAGATGATCGAGCGCTTCCGGCCCGACATCTCGTCGAGCTTGCGCGTCACCGTGGCGTGGGCCTCGGGATTGAGCGTCCTGAAGGCGAGCTCCTCCAGCTCCTCGCGCATGTCCTGCATGCCCATGCGGCCGGCGAGCGGCGCATAGATGTCCATCGTCTCCTCGGCGATGCGGGCGCGCTTGGATTCCGGCACGTGCTCGAGCGTGCGCATGTTGTGCAGCCGGTCGGCGAGCTTGACGAGGAGCACGCGCACGTCGTCGGAAATGGCGAGCAGGAGCTTGCGCAGGTTTTCCGCCTGCTTGGCGCGCTTCGACACGAGGTCGAGCTTCTTGATCTTGGTCAGCCCCTCGACCAGCGCGCCGATGTCCTCGCCGAAGAGCTGGTCGATCTCGGCGCGCGTGGCGGTCGTGTCCTCGATCGTGTCGTGAAGGAGCGCGACCGCGATCGTCGACTCGTCGAGATGCATCTCGGTGAGGATCGCCGCCACTTCGAGAGGGTGCGAGATGTAGGGGTCGCCGCTCGCCCGTTTCTGCTTGCCGTGCTTCTGCATGGCATAGACGTAGGCCTTGTTGAGAAGGGCCTCGTTCACATCGGGCTTGTATTTCTGCACGCGCTCGACGAGCTCGTACTGACGCATCATGGACTGCGCACTCCGCAAGAAAAATGCGCCGATGGCGACGACCGGCGCATTGATCTGCTTCGGGTGACTATCGGGCCTATGGGCTTAATAGTCGTCGCTTTTCTCCGGCGGCACAAGACCCTCAATGCCGGCAAGAAGCTCTTCTTCCGACATGGAGGCGAAGGCGACGGACTCGGCCATGTCATCCTCGACGGCGGCCTCCTCCGCATCGCCGGCCTGGATGAAGCGGGCCGGATCGGGTTCGGGCTCGTCCACTTCGACATGCTTCTGCAGCGAGTGGATCAGGTCTTCCTTGAGGTCGCCCGGAGACAGGGTCTCGTCGGCGATCTCGCGCAGAGCGACGACCGGGTTCTTGTCGTTGTCGCGGTTGACGGTGATCGGGCTGCCCTGCGAGATCTGGCGGGCACGGTGGCTGGCGAGGAGCACCAGCTCGAAACGGTTCTCGACTTTGTCGATGCAATCCTCGACGGTGACGCGGGCCATTGCCTGTCCTTTGCGGAATGGAACTGTGCGGATTGGGTGCCGGATAAACCCATTGTGCGGCGATTTCAAGTCATTTGAAGGTTTCCGACCGTCTCCGCGCCCCGGCCGGGCCTCGCGGGACGCGCGAAACCACATGTGCACGGACAATCAAGGCGTAAAGTGCGAAAACACGGGTATTCAGGTTCTTGAAGAATTTATTGTATAAAGGTGTTCTTAATCGCCGTTGCAGCCCCGTTCCGCTTGAGATTCCCTTCCCATACGGTATCAGCGAGTGCAGGGAACCGGATATTTGAACGAAACGGGCACTAAATCGTTTCACTTGAAGCCATTTCAGAAGGAGTATTGACGTGTTCGATCCGCGTGAAAAAATTGCCCTGTTTATTGATGGAGCTAATCTTTATGCAGCTTCCAAGAGCCTCGGCTTCGACATCGATTACCGTAAGCTGCTGAAGACCTTCGCCTCCCGCGCCTACCTCCTGCGGGCCTATTACTATACTGCCCTGATCGAGGATCAGGAATATTCCTCCATCCGCCCGCTGATCGATTGGCTCGACTATAACGGCTACAAGGTCGTCACCAAGCCCGCCAAGGAATTCACCGACTCCATGGGCCGCCGTAAGATCAAGGGCAACATGGACATCGAGCTCGCCATCGACGCCATGGAACAGGCCGCGGTGGTCGACCATCTCGTCATCTTCTCGGGCGACGGCGACTTCACCACCCTGGTGGAGGCGCTGCAGCGCAAGGGCCGCAAGGTCTCGGTCGTTTCCTCGCTCGCGACCCAGCCGCCGATGATCGCCGACGACCTGCGCCGCCAGGCCGACTATTTCATCGACCTGATGTCGCTCAAGGCCGATATCGGCCGCGACGCCTCCGACCGCCCGGTGCGTGCGCCGGCCGCAGCCCCGGTCGCGGCGCCTGCCGGCGCCGGGGAAGACGATTTCGACTGATCCGGATGCGCTCCCCCGCCCATCCGGGACCGAGCGAGCCCGATCGCGACTGCCCNCTTTGCCCGCGCCTGCGCGCCTTCATCNTCGACAACCGCGAGAANTTTCCCGGCTGGCACAACGCCCCGGTGCCNACCTGGCATCCGGCTGAGGGCAAGGCCGCNGTNCGCCTGCTGGTCGCCGGCCTCGCGCCCGGCCTCAGGGGCGCCAACCGCACCGGACGCCCTTTCACCGGCGACTATGCCGGCGACCTCCTCTACGCGACGCTCGGAAAATACGGGCTCGCGCGCGGCCGTTTCGAGGCGCGCCCCGACGACACGCTCGAACTCGTCGAAACCGCGATCACCAACGCGGTCCGCTGCGTGCCGCCGGAAAACAAGCCGGTCGGCTCGGAGATCAATACCTGCCGCCGCTTCCTGGAAGGCACGCTCGCCGAGTTGCCGAACCTTCGGGCGATCGTCACGCTCGGCAAGATCGCACACGATTCCACGATCCGGACGCTCGGCGGCAGGCTCTCGCAACATCCCTTCGCCCACGGCGCCGCGACCGATGTCGGCGGCATTCGGGTGTTTTCGAGCTATCATTGCTCCCGCTACAATACGAATACCGGCAGACTGACGCCGGAGATGTTCGAAGCGGTTTTCGCCAGCGTCGCCAGCTATCTCGCATCCGGACGTTGAACGGCGCGCGTGGGCCGGTATAGTCGCAGACCACCAGCACCATGCACGACGACCCGCTCGCCACTCCCGCTTCCGCCGCACGCCTCCTCGATCTCATCGACAAGGCCTACGAAGTCGCTGAAGACCCCTCGAGCTTCGAGGCGCTCCTCGATGCGGCCACGCGCTATTTCTTCGCCGGATCGGAGCAGCTGGCGAGCGACATTGCCCGTTCCATGGCGCTCGATCCCCATCTCAGGCCGCACGTGGCCCGCATCACCCGCCAGCTCGCCGCCCTCGCCCGCGAACGCGAGGCCCGGGCCGAGCCGCCCGCGATGCCCGCCTATGCGCGGATCGCCATCGGCCGTGGCGGCGCCATCCTCGCCGTCAATCCCGCTGCCGCGGCGCTGACGGGGCTTTCGCTCCCCGCCGCCGTGTCGCAACTGCCCTTCGACCGCGCCAGCCTGCGTACCATCAACGAGGCGCTGCGCGCGCTGTCGGCCGGCCGCGGCGAGCCGGCCGAGCGGCGCATGCTCAACATCACGCTGGAGACGACCGGCGCCTCGCTCGTCGGCCTTCTCGCCCGCTCTCCGTCGAGCGAGGCCAATCCCGAGCCGATGCTCGTCCTGTCCTTGTCGCACATCGACTGGCAGACCAAGCTCGACCTCTTCTGCGCCCCGCCTTTCGGGCTCACCGCCTCGGAAGCCGAGGTGATGGCCGGCCTGATGGAGGGGCTGACCTACGACGAGATCGCCAGCCGCCGCGGCCGGCTCGTCTCCACCGTCCGAAGCCAGGTCAAGTCGATCATGCGCAAGACCGGGCGCAACCGCGTCGGCTCGCTGATCGAGCTCGGCGTGAGCCTCGGCTACCTGACGGAGCTCACTGACGCGGTGACGCGCCCCCGCCCGCCGGCGCTGCCGGTCGCGCGTGATGCGGCGGCGCCGCTCAACCGGCTTCTCGGCCTCGACCTTCCCGGCGGGCGGCACCTCGGCTACCACCTGCACGGGCCCGAGGCGGGGCGGCCCGCCCTGTTCTTCCACGGGCTCCTGATGGGTCCGACCGTCACGCCGGAAGTGGCGCGTGCGCTGGAGGTGAACGACATCCGCCTGATCGCGCCGTCGCGGCCGCATTTCGGCGAAACGAGCCCGCCCGCCCCCGGCCACGGCTACGACGAGACCGTCATCGCCGACGCCGCCGCACTCGTCGAGCATCTCGGCGTCGAGGACATCGTCATTGTCGCGCATCAGGGCGGGGTCAGCCACGCCTTCCGCGCCGCCACGCGCTTCGCAAACCGGCTGCGCGGCATGGTGATGGTCGGCGCCGGCATTCCGATCGACGAGAAGCGCCACTTCGCGAGGATGAATCCGCAGACGCGGCTTGCCGCCGCCGCCGCGCGCCATGCGCCGATGCTGATGGAACTGATGGTGCGGACCGGCATCGCCGTCTACCGCCAGCGCGGCCTCGAGAAATTCCTGTTCGACCATTTCGCCCAGAACGAGGCGCAGATCGCCACCCTCAGGGACCCCGAAATCCTCGCCGTCTTCGTCGATGGCCTCAACCACATGATCGCCCAGGGGCCGAAGGCCTTCGTCGCCGACGGCGGCGCGGCCATGGCCGACTGGGCCGAGGATTTCATCCGCGTCGCCGCACCCTGCCACTGGATCCACGGCNNCGAGGACCCGGTGCTNTCGCCAGANGCCATCGCCGAATGGATCGCGCCCCATCGCAACCATTCGCTCGACCGCATCGCGGGCGGCACCGGCTCGCTGCTCTACACCCATCCGGAGACGGTGATGGCGGCGGTCGCCCGGCGCTTCGGCTGAGGCCGGCCTCAGGCCTCGAACTCGGCCTTCATCGTCACCGTTCCCGACGCCTTCTCGCACCAGACCGCGCCCTCCTCCTCGCGCAGGCGAAACGCCTCGCCGGAAAAAAGCGGCGCGAGGCCCCGGAAGGCGAAGCGCGCCGGCACGGCCCCGAGCCGCGACGCGACGCGATTGAGAAGCAGCGTCGCCTGCAGCGGCCCGTGCACGACGAGGCCGGGATAGCCCTCGACGTTGCGGGCATGGTCGAGATCGTAGTGGATGCGGTGGCCGTTGAAGGTGAGGGCCGAATAGCGGAACATCTGCACCGGCCCGCTCGACATCCAGCCCTCGCCCTCGGGCCGCGCCGTCTCGATTGCGGCGGGCAGGCTCCCCGGCGTCGGATCGCGGTAGACGATGTCCTGCCTCTCGGTCACGATCAGGCGGCCATGGACGAGATAGTCGTGCGCGACGGTGACGAAGACGAGCGGTCCCGAACGGCCGGCCTTTGCCACCACGTCGGCGATGCGGGCGATGTGGACCACCTCCTCGCCGACGCGGATATGGCCGTGATGGCGCAATTCGCCGCCGGCCCACATGCGCGAGACGAGCGGCACCGGCGGCAGGAAGCCGCCGCGCGCCGGGTGCCCGTCGGGCCCCAACCCATCGAGCGGCAAGGCCGGCAGGCCAAGACACCAGATGAGGCCAAGCGGCGTCGGCGCGCCGTCCCAGAGCCCGTCGGGGATGGTCGCGTGAAACCGCTCGACGAGCGTTTCGGCGACGACTTCGCGCCGGACCTCGCGACGCCCGATCCACGTTCTCAGATGATCGATGTCGATGTCAGTCACGTGGCCCCCCTCAGAATGAGCGCGGCAGGCCGAGAATATGCTCGGCCACGTAGGAGAGGATCAGGTTGGTCGAGACCGGCGCCACCTGGTAGAGCCGGGTCTCCCGGAACTTGCGCTCGATGTCGTAGTCCTCGGCAAAGCCGTAGCCGCCATGGACCTGCAGGCAGGCGTTCGCCGCCGCCCAGGAGGCGTCGGCGGCGAGCAGTTTGGCCATGTTCGCCTGCGCGCCGCACTCCTCGCCCGCGTCGAAGCGCCGGCAGGCCTCGAAGCGCATCAGGTTGGCCGCCTCCACGTCGACATAGGCGCGCGCCAGCGGAAACTGCACGCCCTGGTTCTGCCCGATCGGCCGGTCGAAGACGATGCGTTCGCGCGCATAGGCTGACGCTTTCTCGAGAAACCAGTAACCGTCGCCGACGCATTCGGCGGCAATCAGCGTGCGCTCCGCGTTGAGCCCGTCGAGGATGTAGCGGAACCCCCTGCCCTCCTCGCCGATCAGGTTCTCGGCCGGAATCTCGAGACCGTCGAAAAAGACCTCGTAGGTCTCGTGGCCGACCATGTTGCGGATCGGGCTCACCTCCATGCCGTGGCCGGTCGCCGCCTTCAGGTCGACGATGAAGACCGAGAGCCCTTCCGACTTCTTCTTCACCTCGGCAAGCGGCGTGGTGCGGGCGAGGAGGATCATCAGGTCGGAATGGCCGATGCGGCTGATCCACACCTTCTGGCCGTGGACGACGTAGCGGTCGCCCTTCTTGACGGCGGTGGTTTTGAGCTTCGTCGTGTCGGTGCCGGTCGTCGGCTCGGTGACGGCCATGGATTGGAGCCGCAATTCGCCGCGCGCGATCTTCGGCAGGTAGGTTTCCTTCTGCGCCGGCGATCCGTGACGCAGCAAGGTGCCCATATTGTACATCTGGCCGTGGCAATGGCCGGCATTGCCGCCCGCACGGTTGATCTCCTCCATGACGATCGACGCCTCGGTCAGGCCGAGGCCGGAGCCGCCATAGTCCTCCGGGATCATGGCCGCGAGCCAGCCGGCTTCGGTCAGCGCGGTGACGAATTCCTCGGGATAGGTGCCGGCGGAGGCGTGGCGGCGGTGATAGTCGGGCGGGAAGGCCGCGCACAGCGTCCGCAGCGCCGCGCGCAGGTCGTCATGTATGTCGGGGGCGCTCGTGCGCATCGCCTCTCCTTCTCATACTTCCGGCATCGCCGCGATCTCGGCGAGAATCCGCTCCGTGTGCTCGCCGAGCGCCGGCACCGGACCGAAGGCCGGCTGCCAGCCGCGGCCGCTGACGGGTTTCAGGGCCTGCACCGGCCGCCCGGCGACCACGATCTCGCCCCATCGGCCGCGGGCGGCGAGTTGCGGATGCGCCCAGAGCCCGGCCATGTCGCGCACCTCGGCCATGCCGATGCCGGCGCGCGCGAGCCGCGCCATCGCCTCCCCGACCTTGAGCCCGCCGAGCGCCTCGCGGATCACCGGCTCGATCTCGTCGCGGTGGGCGAGACGTCCGGCATTGCCCCGGAAGCGGGGATCGGCCGCCATTTCAGGCCGTTCGAGGACGATTTCCGCGAACGCCGCCCATTCGCGGTCGTTCTGGAGCCCGAACAGGATCGTGCCGTCGGCGGCCTGAAACGGACCGTAGGGATAGATCGTGGCGTGGCCCGCCCCCGAACGCATCGGCGGCGGCGCCCCGTCATAGGCATAGTACATCGGGAAGCCCATCCAGTCGGCCATGGCCTCGAGCATCGACACCTCGACATGGTCTCCCTTCCCCGTGCGCCCGCGCTTCAGGAGCGCGGCGAGGATGAGGTGATACGCGGTGACGCCGGCACAGATGTCGGCGATCGAGATGCCCGACTTCGCCACCGCCTCCGGCGTTCCGGTCACCGAGAGAAAGCCCGTCTCAGCCTGGATCAGGAGATCGTAGGCCTTGCGCCCACCATAAGGGCCGTCCTCGCCGTAGCCGGAGATCGAGCAGGTGACGAGGCGCGGGTTGAGCGCGGCAAGTGCCTCCGGCCCGAGGCCGAGCTTGGCGGCCGCGCCCGGCGCGAGGTTTTGAACGAAGACATCGGCCTTGCCGATCAGCCGTTTCAGCGTGTCGACCGCACCCGCCGCCTTCAGGTCGAGCGCGAAGCTCTCCTTGGATCGGTTGCACCAGACGAAATGGCTCGCCTCGCCGTGAACGCGGCCGTCATAGTGGCGGGCGAAATCGCCGCCGTCCGGCCGCTCGACCTTGATGACCCGCGCGCCCTGGTCAGCCAGAAGCCGCGTGCAATAAGGCGCGGCGATCGCCTGCTCCAGCGAGACGACGACAAGGCCCGAGAGGGGCAGGTCGTCGTCTGGCAGGCTTGCGGCGTCGGTCATCGTCGGTTCCTCATGTCTCGGGCCTCGCCCCGCCGCCGGGCGACAGGACGAACTCGGTGCGATGGCGATAACGGTCGGGCGGATGGATACTCCATGCAACCTCGAAAATCTCATCGCGCTCGTCGCAATACTCACGCAAAACCGCGAGCGCCGGTGCCCCGGGGGGAAGCCCCAGATGGCGGGCCGCGAAATCCGGCGCTGCCAGTGCGGAGAGGCTTTGGCGGACCTTCGCGGTGCGGATGCCAAAGCCGGTCTCGATCAGGCGGTAGACGAGATCGTTGCCGGTGAGCCGGTCGAAGACGGCGCCATAGCGCGGCAGGACGAAGATCTGCGTCCAGGCGACCACCGTCCCGGTGCCTGCGACATGGCGCACCGCCTCCACCATCCGCCAGGCCTTACCGGGTCCGCCGGGCAGGTTCACCTTCGCATCCGCGGCGTGGATCGTGGCGCGCGACACGACGCGCCGGCTCGTTTCGGCGACGTAGTCGTCGAGATCGGAAATTTCCTTGAGCGTCTGCATGTAGGCGCCGGGCCGTGCCCGAAGCACGCGCGTGCCGATGCCGGGCCGGGCGTCGACCAGGCCGAGACCGGCAAGCGCGCGGATCGCCTCGCGCACCGTGTGGCGGCTGACGCCGTGCGCCGCACAGAGCCGGGCCTCGGAAGGTAGAAGCTCGCCGGCGCGGATACGGCCGCTCTCGATCTCGGCGGCGAGCGCCTCGGCGATCACCTGATAGAGCGGCCGCTTGGCCTCGAACAGCGCGCGCACGGTCATTTCCGCGTCCATGCGAAGGTGCCGGCAAACCGCGGCGCGGTATCGAGGCAGCGGATCGCGGCGAACCGCAGATCGACGTCGGCCGCGAAGAACGGGCTCGTCCCCTCACCGCCGGAAAAGTCCGTGGACGGTCCCGCGACCGGCGCCATCTCCGGCGCAAATTCGCGGGACCAGCGTGTTGGCGTGGCCTTCGCGCCAGCGCGCGCGGAGCGAAGCCAGTCGACAAACAGGTCCTCGATGCTCTCGACGACCGACGGAGGAATTGTCTCGAAGGTCAGCGCGGCAAGAAAAGCCGCGCGCCGGGCTGTCCGACCCTCTTCCACCGCATCACCCATCCGGCTTTTCTCCGATCAAATGTCCGGACATTTGGACATATGCGGTCAGGCAAGTCAACGGCGTCCGTCGGCATGCCGACCCGGGATGGGGAGTTAAGGGAATGGCGTCCGGAGATCATCGCCGCCGGATGCAACCATCGGGGACCGGACAGGCTCGCCGTTCAGCCGCGCTCTCGCAGCAGCCGGGATTTCTGGCGGTTCCAGTCGCGTTCCTTGGAGGTCTCGCGCTTGTCGTGGACCTTCTTGCCGCGGCCGAGCGCGAGCAGGAGCT
>Ga0065721_10050815_pt1 | contig 17798 bp, 14 predicted proteins | sample Mesricmetagenome_FD_59108 | JGI IMG/M metagenome (GOLD analysis project Ga0065721, IMG submission 59108) | Mesophilic microbial community from rice straw/compost enrichment Sample: eDNA_1 v2 (version 2) | ecosystem: Engineered > Solid waste > Grass > Composting > Bioreactor | place: USA: Davis... | reverse complement strand
GCCGGCGCATCCAGGCCCGCCACTCTGGAGCAGGCCCTGGCAGCGCCCGATGTGGCTCATTTGCACATTGCGGAATTCGCCACTCTCAAAGACAATCCCGATGTCATCGCTATGGCGCGGGACCGGGGCCTGACGGTCTCGCTCGATCCGAGCTGGGACGACCAGCTGATCCGCCAGGATGCTGGCTTCTTCGAGACCTGCGCAGGGATCGATATCTTTCTGCCAAATGTCGAGGAAGGAAAGGCTCTGACCGGGAAAAGCTCGGCGGAAGCCATCCTACGCGATCTGCAGGAAAGGTTTCCCCTGGTCGTGCTGAAACGCGGCGAGCGTGGCGCAATGGCGTCCTGCGGATCGACCCATATGTCAGCCGAGGCGCTTCCCGTCGACGTAGTTGACACGACGGGTGCGGGCGATGCCTTCAATGCCGGATTCCTGCATTCCTGGCTCGGAACGCGCAATCTGGAGAAGAGCCTGCGCGCCGGGACCAAAGCAGGCGCCCTCTCGGTCCAATCTGCGGGCGGCGTACCATCACGTTCGTGCAGATAGGGCAACTCTAAGCGCCCCGCAGGCAAGCATATTTCAGACGAGAATTTACCGACACGCCTCGGACATGAAATACCCGCATGCTGAACAGCATGCGGGTATTTCTTTATGCTCGTGGAGCAGCAATTATCTTTGCTGCCGACACTCTTTCGACGGCAGCAGGGGCAAATTCGCTGGCTCCCTTTCAATGGGCGCTGCGTATCACCAGGTGATCTTGAGCCCGGCCGCGAAGGTGTGGGCTGTCACATCCTTCGCGAGCACCGCATCGTAGTGGGCAAAGAGGCTGAGGTTCTCGCCCTGCTGCGCCGTCAAACCCATGCCAAGGACGCCAATATCCCGGCTGAGGCCGGCACCCGTGACCGTGAACGGGGTGTTGCCTGCACCCGCAAGGGCTGCCGTAATCGTAGAGTTGAGGTCTCCAACGTTGCGGTAGTAGCGGGCGCGGAGTTCGGGGCTCACGACGAAGGAACCGATATCGAAGCTTTGCGAAAGCCGGATGCCGACCGAAGGCAGGACGAGATCCTGCGTCGCGTCCGCGATGTCAAGCGAGGCGGCGCCAGCGCCCGTCTCGAGGAAGCCCTCCCGGTAGAGGCGATACCAGTCGAGCCCGATCGAAGGCTCGGCATTCCAGCCGGCAAAGATCAGGCGCGCGCCTGCCTTCACGGCAAGGCTCAGATCGTGACCTTTGGGCGATCCGGAGGCCACGCGCGATAGATCCGCAAAGGCCAAGCCTCGCGTCGTGCTGTAGTCGAGATAGGTATAGGCAGCGGTGCCGTCGATGAACAGGTTGCCGGCGCTTGCCGAACCGTAGAGCGAGACCTGGTACGCATCGGCGCTGGTGCGGGTGAGGCCAGCCTTGCTTTCGGTGGTCATGCTGCCATACCCGAAGCTGAGGCCGGCTAGGCCCGATCCGAGGCGGGTATCGGCACCGAGCAGGACGCCAGCGCCGGTCATGTCGAACCCGCTCGCACCATTGATCTGTCCGGGACCGCCGAAGACGCGGGCCCAAAGGGCGGTGTTACCAGGCGCGGCGCGGTCCATTCCGGCCGCGGCGGCATTCCCCACTGTCTGTTGCAGGGTGCTGCCAACGCCAGCGGAATCCGTTCCGATCGTCGCGCCGGATGCTCCGCCGATGACCCCTGCAGCACGTCCTGAACGGCTGTCGGCCATCCGGTCCTCGATCGCCCGGACGAACTGGCTGCGCTGGAGAGCATCTGCCGTACCAGCATTTCCGAGCACGCTTCCGGAGAGCGCATCGAGAGCGGCCGCACCGGCAGCGTCGGTCCCCGTATGGTCGAGGGCGAAGAACACATTGTCGAGATCGTCCTGTGACCGAGTGCTGTAGACACCGTTCAGATAACCGGCGACCGCCAGTTGATTGCGCGTGAATGCAGGAGCGCGGAAGTCACGGGCAAAGCTCATGGCCACAAAGGTCGGGCCATAATGAAGGGTTTCGGTCAGGAACGGACTGAGGTCGACGACTTCGTCATATTGTCCCTGGACGTTTCCTGCGGATGTCGCGAACGTAAATGTCTGATTGAGCATCTTATCCGAGGGGTCGAAGGCCATATGAACCTTGCCGTCGAGCGCCATTGTGCCGGTGACATGGAATGTATCGGAGCGATCCGTGTCGACCTCAAGCAGCAGATGTCCGGAATCCTCCTGGACATAGTCGCCGACGATCGTGAGGGTGCCGATTGAGTTGCCAGGAGTCAGCTGGCCGGCATTTTTCACGGTTCCGACAATGGTACCGGAACCACCGAGAGCGCCACCAGCCGCGACTTGGATCTCCGAGCTGCGGTATTCATTCGTCGTGTTGACCTTGAACGTTCCCTGCTGAATGGCCGTGAGAGCACGGCCATCGGCCATGATCGAGCGCAGGTCTAGAGTGCCGGCCCCGGTCTTGGCGATATCTCCGCTTCCGGACAGGATGTTCCCTTGAAGGGTCAAGACAGTACCCGCGTCCGTCTTGAACGTTCCGCCGAAGGCAGATCCGCCGATCTCGTTCTTGGATACCGACGGCTCCACCCGAACGTTGCGGGTCATGACAAGCGACTGGCTGTTGCTCAGTGCGCCTCCGCGCAGCGTCAGTTGTCCACTGACAGCACCGAGGTTCCTGTCGCTCGCGATCCGAACGGCTCCATTATCGATACGCGTGCCGCCCGCATAGGTGTTGTTCCCCGCGAGCGTGAGCGTGGACTCGCCTTTCTTCAACAGGGCGCCCAATCCACCAATGGCACCGGCGAAGGTCCGGTCGCGGATCTCGATATTGGCCACATAGGGGATTGTCAGGGATACGTCCTTTCCCGCCTCCAGCCGATCCGTATCCTGCGCATATTGCGCGATCATCGCATGCGCCTTGGTGGTCGGGTGGAACTGATCCCAGAACAGGAAATCTGTAACTTTGGCAGCCGAGCAGCCATTGGCGTATTCGCCACTCTCCGCGTCGACGCAGTTCTGAGACGCGTTCTTGAATCCGAATGGAACTGGATTGGCCTGAACCTCTGCCAGAAGAGCCGCTGCATCGACGACAACGATACGGGTGCCCGCCTTCTTGGACTCAAACTCGTCGCCAAGTGTATAAAGCGCTTCCTTCAAACCACGGTTGGTATCCTTAACGGCGGCGCCCAACGAACCGCGTACGTTGTCAGGGGCTCCCGAAAACTTCGGTGTGGTGCTGACATCAGGAACAGTGGGGACATAATAGGTCACCCCGCCCTGCCCCACATCGCTGCGTGACAGGAAGGAGTCGTTGATCTTGCGCAGATTGGCCGGCACGTTCGCCAAGATCGTGTTCTTCGGGATATCGAAGTTCTGCTTGCTCCAGAACCAGGCGGAGTGCCAGTCCTTGTCCTCGACCTCCTGGCGGAAGTTGTTGCCGCCAATCCACATCGTGACGAGGGGATTGGCGCCGAAATTCTTTGCATCGAGCTTGGGACTGCTGAACCATCCTCCGATGGTGCCGAAGAAGCCCTTCGTATTGCCGTCGATCTTCGGTCGGAACTCCTCGTCGACCTGCTGTTCCAGGTGCTGGATCAGCGCAGAGATTCTGATGTCCCTGGCAGACCCTGTGACGGCGCCGCCCCAGGCGAGGTTGCGGTCAGGGTTATAGGTAAGCCCGTTTATCTGGTTGAGATACTCGACCCAGACAGGGCCATTCGAGAAACGGCCCTGATAGTAAAGAGGGCCAACCGGTTGCCTGAGATCGACAAGATAGCCATCGAACGGCCAAGGTTTAGGAACGCTGATGTTCGTCGTTCTCTGATAAGTCCGTCCCGTATCCGACAGGCTATCGCCAAGATTCCAGATTGATGAGTAAGACTGAGCGTGTGCAACGCTGGAGAGGAGTGCGAAGGTAAGAGGCGCGAGAATCAAGCGCATGTGAAGGGTTCCTGAGGCGCGGACAACGACGGCAGAATAGAGCCTGCTTTCTGCGTTGGATTATTTCAGGAGGCTGTCTTAAAGCTTGTGCCGAGCATAGGATCGCGTTGGCATAGACACGTTCGCTCGAGTTTTTCGACGCTTTATCAGATCGTTTCCCGGGGAATATTGACCTATCCAGGAGCTGTTCTGGACCGGCCTTGTGGGTCACCGGACAGCCTTACAGATCGGGACATTTCTCTTGACGCCCCTTTCCGACGGGCGCATTGGCATAGTTCCGCGCTCGGGCCTTCCGGCACAGCGCGTTCACAGGATGCCAAACCTCATGCCAAGCGACAGTCACAGTCGATCTTCGAGGCCGTCATCGGCGCTCCGGACCTGATCGCTTAGGGATCGGCTCATCCGGTTCGGCCGCTGACGGCGGATCGACCCGAAAGGTGAGCCATGAACGATATTGACACTGCCTCGGACGTTGTGGCGGCCCTCGATCCTGCGGCGGCGGCCGACAGGTTGCTGAGCGAGCGTGCCCCGGACGTCGTTGAAGTTCTCAACGGGCAGGATCCGGCATTTGCTGCGCGGATTCTGGCGCATCTCCCTCTCGATCGGGCCGTCGAGATCCTGGATCAGCCGGAACTGGACAGCGCCTCAGAAATTCTTGCTGCCATTTCCCCGGATCATACGGCGGCTCTTTTGACTGGTATGTCGGCGGACCGCGCTGCCGATGTGCTGCGGGAACTCGAGGAACCTCACCGGTCTGGCCTGCTCGCCCTCCTCGAACCGGAGTCGCGGGACATGCTGCGCCGCCTCCTGGCCTATCCGGAGGACACGGCTGGCGCGATCATGACGACTGAATTTGTCAGTGTCCCGGCCACTTGGACCATCGCCGAGGTCCTGCACCACATCCGCATGGTCGAGCGCACGCGCGAAACAGTTTATGCCGTATATGTGCTCGATCCCGTCCGACACACTCTCACTGATGCCGTCTCCCTCCGCCGTCTGATTGCCGGCGATCCGCACGCGAATGTTCTGACTGCGGCTCCCGGACGCAAGCCGGTCGCGGTCTCTCCCATGGCGAGCCGCGATGAGGCCACCCGCGTGATTGCAAAATACAATCTCCTGGCCGTTCCTGTCGTGGATCCGAAGGGGCACGTGCTCGGGATCGTAACGGTGGATGACGTGATCGACGCGATCGTTCGGCGTTCGACCGAGGAGGTCCAGCGTTTCGGCGGCGTCGAGGCGCTGGATGAGCCTTATCTTCGGATTGGTTTCTGGGAGATGATCCGCAAGCGGGCTGGATGGCTTTGTGTGCTCTTCCTTTCCGAGATGCTGACGGCCTCGGCCATGCAGACCTTCGAGGCGGAGCTGGAGAAAGCCATCGTCCTCACTCTTTTCATTCCGCTCATCATGAGTTCGGGTGGCAATTCCGGCTCTCAGGCGACATCTCTGCTCATCCGCGCTTTGGCGCTCGGTGAACTGCGTCTGCGCGACTGGTGGCGAGTGGCTCTCCGGGAGTTGCCGACCGGCTTGGTGCTCGGCGCGACGTTAGGGGCGATTGGACTGCTGCGGATCACGCTTTGGCAGCAACTCGGCTTTTATGATTATGGCGAGCACTGGGTGCTTGTCGGCCTTACGGTCGCGACGGCGCTTGTCGGTATCGTCACGTTCGGCTCGATGGCAGGATCTCTATTGCCTTTCATCCTGCGCGGGATCGGCTTCGACCCGGCAAGTGCATCGGCTCCCTTTGTGGCCACGCTCGTGGACGTGACGGGACTTGTCATCTACTTCGGAGTAGCAGCTTTCATCCTCAGGGGAACTTTGCTGTAAGCCAGCCAAGACATTGAAACCAACTGCTGCGCCCTCATCGAATATAAAAGCCACCCGGGAAGAAGCTCTGAGACTCCTTCCCGGGTGAAGACCGTGGGTTTACGGCTTAGCGGTTGTTTCCACCGCCACCATGGGACTGCTCGCCGCCCTTACGGCCAGCCTCGGAAGCCCGTTGGGGATCGTTCTTGAAGTTGCCGCCGCTGGCTTCGCCGCCCTTCTTGGCGATCTCATGCTGCTTATCCTTGTCCATGGAAGCGAAACCGCGATTGGAAGAGCTGTTGTGATTAGCCATAGTCGAAATCTCCTTTCACTATCCCTCTCGGGAGCCTGATTAACGATCCCGAAACAACAAAGTTCTTCGGCGCGGCCAGAAATCCTATTGCTACGCAACATGAGCCGCATGCGCTCAGCGAATACACTCGCCAAACTCATGCCATGAATCGTCTCGGCTTATGAAAAGATAGATATCCTCTAAATCCACGATCCAGTGTTTTAAAAACCGTGGCTGTGCACTTCGCGTTTTCTATGGCCAGGCATTCGGCCGTGTGACCACAAACTTCATTTCCCTGTTGATGCGATTTTCCTGGTGGCGAGGCACAGAAGCTCGAAGAGCACCTGAGCGCCAGCCTGGGCCGTGTTGCTCGTCGCGTCATATTGAGGCGCGACCTCCACCACGTCGCCGCCCACAATGTCGATGCCCACGAGGCCCCGCAGGATCTCCAGCACCTCACGGGGCTGAAGTCCTCCGACCTCAGGCGTCCCGGTCCCTGGAGCAAAGCCCGGATCGAGGCTGTCGATGTCGAAGGAAACGTAGGTCGGCCCGTCCCCGACGACGGCACGTGCCTTTTCGATGATGGCCGCGATGCCCATTCGCGGCACTTCCTCCGCATGGATGACCGTCATGCCCGAGACGTAGGAGAACTCCCATAGATATTCGGCGCCGCCACGGATCCCGATCTGAATCACGCGCTCGGGATCGAGCGTTCCCTCCAGGACGGCCTGTCGGAATGGTCCACCATGGTGGAATTTCGACCCTTCATAGACGCCACCCGTGTCGCAATGGGCATCGATATGAATCATGCCCACCGGGCGATCCTTCCCGACCGCCGCGAGAATGGCCCGCGTGATCGAGTGGTCGCCCCCAACGGCTAGCGGCAGGACGCCTGCGCCGACGACCTTCGTGAAGAAATCCTCGATGTCAGCATGACAGGATTCGAGGCTGAAGCGGCTACGGAAGGGTACGTCGCCGATATCGGCGACTTTTGCGTCCGCCATGGGCGTCATGCGCAGGACGTGCTCATATGGTCCGACACGCTCGATAGCTCGGACTGCGCGCGGCCCAAGGCGGGCACCGGCCCTGTTGGTGACGCCCAGATCCATAGGCACGCCGATAAGCGCCACGTCGAGATTGCCGAAATCGGGCAAATCGACCACGTCCGGGCGGAACGGCGCATCGAGGAACGTCGCCGGATCCGCGAAGGGCCATTTGCGCCGGTCACTCTCCGAGAATTGCAGGCTCGCGGCCTTGCGAAAATCCGGATCGTCGATATCGCCTCCGGTCGCCCCCAGATAGCGGGCACGCAAGGCTTCGAGTTTGTCCCGGTCCATGTCGAGGTTCTCCAAGGCGTCGCAATGTTAACGGAAGAGTGCCGGTCGGGCTTTGGCCCGCAAGGTTTCGTTCAACCACCGCATGTCCCCCTGCCCCCACAAGCTGAGAACGCAGTCAATCAGGCGCTCGGTCCCGGCCCCATCGAGGGCCATGGTCGCGAGGCTCCGGATCTTGGCGAAATAAGCCTCGTCGGTGACCGGGTTGGCCGGCGAGCCGAGCGCCTTCTCGACGCGCATGTCGTCAGCGCGGCCATCTCGTGCCAGGACACGCACAAAGGGTTCTTCGTCAGCTGCGATGGATGGATCAACAACCAGCGACACGCGCTGCATGGCGGCTGCCACGCGTGGATCCTCCCGGTCAGTTGCCGAGTAGGCCGAAAGACCGGCATGTCCGAGCGCGAGTCGCGCCGCAAGCGCATAAGGCAGACTCATCTGCGCAAAAGGCAGGGTTGCGACGTCCCGTCCGCCACACATATCGGACAGGAAGAGGCTGAGCCGGACTTCTATCCTCTCTACCTCGTCAGGCGCGAGTTTATGGCGGTCGAGGAGCGCTCCCAGGGCGTCGATCGCCGAATGAGTGCCGCGGCAGGAAGCATAAGGCTTCAGGGACACCCGCTCAAGGCGCCAGCTCTCGCCGAGCCCCACAGTCAGGGCTTCTGGTCGCGAACTGCTCGGCGCAAAGGTCGCAAGAAAGCCGCCCCACACATTCTCAAAGACATTGGACGGTCCGCTCACGCCGGAGTGCGCAAGAAGAGCAGCCAGAAGCCCCCCTTCGGCTGCCCTGCCCGCATGGATGCGCTTGGTCTGGCTGCCGTCATGGATGAAGGCCCATAGGCCGCCGCTGAAGCTCGCCGCATGGCCGAGCGCATGGGCAACGCCTGCCGCATCGAGCCGCAGGAGGCGCGCTGCTGCCGTGGCGGCGCCAAAGGTTCCACAGGTAGCCGTGGAGTGCCAGCCCGCTTCGTTATGGGGCTCATAGCCTCCGCAGGCTTCCAGAACGCGCCGCGCGATGTCGTAGCCGAGCGTCACCGCCAGCAGGAACTCCTCCCCGCTGATCGGGCGGTCAGCCATTGCGGCGGCTGCCAGGGCAGCCGGAATGACGACGGCGCCCGAGTGATCGCAGCCGCCTGTATCGTCGAGTTCAAAGGCGTGACAGGCAATTCCGTTGACAAGGGTTGCGGAGCGGGCCGAGAGCGCTTCGTTCGTGCCCCAGACCGGCACATCACCTCGCTGCTCAGTGGCGAGGATCAGGTCGAGTGCAGCCTGTGCCTCCTGTGAGGCGGCTCCTGCGACGCCGCAGGCCAAAGTGTCGAGAGTGTGGCGCGCGACTTTGGTGCGGATCGCCGGAGGTAGGTCCGACGGTGTTGCCGCGGCGACGAAATGGGCGAGCGCAGCCACGCGCGTTGCCCTGGCCTGGATGCTCATGGGCGAGAACAATCCTGTCAGAAGGGTGAGTGAGCCGCTCGTTGCGCGGGGTCGCCGACATTCAATGACGTCGGCGCCCCCGGCAGCATTTCTTTATTGGGTCTTGGCGGGCTCGCCGTTGATCATGACCTTCTCGACCTTCGCGGAGGTCAGCTCCCACTTCTTGAGCACGGCCTCATAAGTGCCGTCCTTGAGCATCTCGGCAAAGGCTTTGGCAACCGCGTCGCGGAGCTCCGTATCCTTTTTGGCGAAGCCCATGCCTTGGTAGACCGAGGTAATCGGCTCGCCGATGATCGCATAGGTATTCGGCTCGAGATTCAGGAGATACGGCAGGGTCTCGGAGCCCTGCACCGCAGCGTCGAGGCGCTTCTGGCGAAGCTGCGTGCGCGCATCCGCGGAGCCTTCCGTCCCGACGATCTTAAGAGCAGGCTTCCCGGCTCCTTCGCATGCCGTCTTGCTCCAGGTCTCCATTTCCTTCGGGAAGGACGTGCGGCGGCTGGCGCCGACGGTCTTGCCGCACAGATCGGTCAGGGTCTTGAACTCGTTCTTGCGGTCGGCGGTCGTATAGAACTGCGCGCCGGAATCCAGGTAATCAACGAAGTCGAGCGTGTCGCGGCGGGTGGGCAGATCGCTCATGCCCGAGAGGATCATGTCGGCGCGTCCGGTGGTCAGTGCGCTGACCATCTGCTCGAAGCTGATCTCCTCCCATTTGATCTCGATGCCGAGCTTCTTGGCGAGCGCGTTACCAAGGTCGATGTCGAGACCCGTAAGCGTATTGGTCTTCGGATCCTTGAACTCGAGCGGCGGATAGTTCGGCACGTTCGCGACAACGAGGACCTTCTTCGAGGCAATGCGTTCCGGCAGCTGCTGGGCCATGGCGATGCCGCCCGCGGCCATTAGGGCAACGAACGAGCAGAGGATCGTTTTTGCTTTCATGTTGAGTTTCCTTTTTAGTTAAAATTAGTTGAAAGGCCTGATGACGGTCTTATTTGTGCACGGCCGAGATGAACTCCCGGGTGCGCGCCTGCTGCGGATTCGACAGAACGGATCGCGAATCCCCGATCTCAACGAGCTGGCCCTGGTCCATGAACGCGGTGCGGTGGCTTACCTCGCGAGCGAAGCCCAGTTCGTGCGTCACGACGATCATGGTCATTCCGGTCCGCGCCAGATCCCGCATCACGTTCAGAACATCGCCGACGAGTTCCGGATCGAGTGCTGAAGTCGGCTCGTCGAAGAGGAGGAGCTGCGGACGCATGGCGAGCGCCCGGGCAATTGCAACCCGCTGCTGCTGGCCACCGGAGAGGTGCGCCGGGTAGACGTCCTTCTTGTCGATCAGGCCGACCTGCTCAAGCAGGGCATGAGCGTGCTCTTTCGCCTCGCGCGGGCTCTCCCGCAGGACCTGAACCGGGCCCTCGATGATGTTTTCGGTCACCGTGAGGTGCGGAAACAGGTTGAAACGCTGGAACACCATACCGATGGAGCGCCGCTGCCGTGCGATCTGCACGTCGTCGAGCTCGTAGAGGTTGTTGCCCTCGCGCCTATAACCGACCAGCTCACCGCCGACCCAGATGGCCCCGCCATCGATGCGCTCGAGTTGGTTGATGCAGCGCAGAAATGTGCTCTTGCCCGACCCGGACGGTCCGATAATGCAAAGGACCTCACCCTTCTGGACCTTGACGTTGATGCCCTTCAGAACCTCGAGCGGACCGAAATGCTTGCGGACATCGGCCGCGACGACCAGCGGAGCATCGGGAGAGAGATTTTGCGTATCCATATCCGACCCTCCTACTTCGCGTTACCGGACGAAGCCACGCCTCTTGAGAAATACTTCTCGATCCGGCCCTGAATGAGGCTGAGGATCGTGACGACGACGAGGTACCAGATCGCTGCCACGATCAGGAGCTCGATGACGCGGGAGTTGGCGTAGTAGATGTTCTGCGCGCTGTGGAGGATTTCTGCGTACTGGATCACGCTGGCAAGCGATGTCAGCTTGACCATGCCGATGAATTCATTCCCGACGGGCGGTACGATCACGCGCATGGCCTGGGGCATGACGATCCGGCGCAGCATCTGGAGCCGCGTCATGCCGATGGTCTGGGCCGCCTCATATTGCCCCCGATCGACCGAGAGAAGGCCGGCCCGGACGACCTCGGCCGTAAAGGCGCCTTGCTGAATGCCGAGGCCAAGAAGCGCCGCCACGAAAGGCGTCATCACGTCGACAGTGTTGACCGAGAACAGGCCCGGGATGCCGATGGTCGGGAAGACCAAGGCCAGGTTGAACCAGAGAAGCAACTGCAGCAGTGCCGGAATGGCCCGGAAAAACCACACATAGCCCAGCGCCGTTATCGACAGGACGGGATTCTCCGACAAACGCATGATCGCGAAGACGACACCGAACATGATGCCGACCACCATGGCCAGGATCGCCATGACGATAGTGTTCACAAGCCCCGACATGATGACCGGCACGGTCAGGAACTCACCCACGTAGCTCCATTCGATCTGCCCGACCGCGAATGCCCGAGCGATGAGCGCCAGCACCAAGATGACCAGAGCGGCCGAAACCATCCGTCCGTAATGACGGCGGGGAACAAGCGTGAGATGGCTGACTTGATAGACTGTATCGGTCATGAGGCGATTCTTTCTTCGCTGCTTTTCTTCACACCTAGCTCTCTTTTATGCTCACCACGATCTTTCCGACATGCCTTCCGCCCTCCATATACCGATGCGCCTCGGCCATTTCGGCGAGCGGAAAGATCCGGTCCACGACCGGCAGGATATCGCCGTCTTCTATGCGGGGCCATAGATCCCGCCTAACCCCTTCCACGATCCGCGCCTTGGCCGCAAGCGGGCGGTCTCTCAATGATGTGGTGCAAAGCGAGCCGCGCTTGCCCATCATGCGGCCGAGCGGGATTTCCGCATCGCGTCCGCTCTGGAGGCCGATCATTGCAATTCTGCCGTCCGGTGCGAGCACATCGATGTTCCGGGCAAGGTAGGCCGCGCCCATATTGTCGAGAACGATGTCTGCCCCGTAACCTTCGGTCTTGTCCCTGACCACAGCGACGAAATCCTCGTCCCGGTAGGAAATAGCGTATTCCGCGCCCAGTTCGACGCAACGTTGCATCTTGTCGGCGCCGCCCGCCGTGGCGAAGACCCGGGCCCCGATTGCGCGGCCCGTCTGGATGGCGAAGGTTCCGATCCCCCCTGCCCCACCATGGACGAGAAGGACATCTCCGGCTCCAAGGCCCGAGATGTCGACGAGATTGGACCAGACTGTGCAGGCCGCCTCGGGCAAGGCCGCCGCCATGATCAGATCGACGTTGCGCGGACGCCTGAGAAGCTGGGTGGCGGGAACCGCCACCCGCTCCGCATAGGCTCCGCCGGAGACCAGCGCGCAGACCTCGTCCCCTACGGCCCAGCTCTCGACACCTTCGCCGAGGGCCACAACCGTGCCCGAACACTCGATGCCGAGAATACCGGGCAGGGTTGCGGGCGTTCCGTATGTCCCCTTCCTCTGGAGAAGGTCGGCGAAGTTCAAGGCGGTTGCATGAACATCGATGACGACCTCGCCTGTGGCAGGGCGAGGCTCGGGAACGTCGGCCAGAACCAAAGCCTCCGGCCCGCCCGTATGAGGCAGAATGACGGCGCGCATATTCGTCTCCGCAGCGATCCGGATCAGGTACCGGCGTCGATCTTGACGTCAGTCATGGCCTGACGCTCGAGACCGAACTTCTGAAGCGTCTGCTTGTACGCTCCGCTCTTCATTGTCGCCGTCAGGGCGGCAGCGACGGCATCGCGCAGGGCTGTCTCGCTCTTGTTGAAGGCGAAACCGAAGAGCGTCCTGGTCAGAGGCTCGCCGGCCAGCACATAGGTATTGGGCTCGTCGGCCATCAGGTGAGCGACGAATTCGGGCCCAAGGACCGCTGCATCGAGACGTCCCTGCTTGAGATCAAGCCGTGTCGCAGTCGCGCCAGCGGTGCCATTGACGGTCGCGGCGGGCTTGCCGGCCGCAACACAATTCTTCTCGCTCCAGGCCTGCGCAATGGGGTAGTAATTGGTCGTGCGCGGGGCGCCCACGGTCTTGCCGCAGAGATCGGCTTCGGTCTTGATCGAGTCCTTCTTCGCCACGGTCGTAAAGGGCTGCGCTCCGGTGACGAGGTAATCAACGAAGGTCAGCTTCTCACGGCGGGACGGCAGGTCGCTGATGGCGGTCCCGATCATGTCGATACGGCCGGTCGTGAGAGAGGTCATGAGCTGCTCGAAGCTCATCTCCTCCCACTTCACCTTGACCCCGAGCTCCTTCGCGATGCTCTCGACGAGATCGATGTTCACACCGATGCGCTCGTTGGTCTTCGGATCCTTGTATGCCATGGGAGGATACGTGGATTCGATGCCGACCACGATGGTGCCCGCGGATTTGATCTTTTCAGGAAGAGGAATGCTCTGAGCCGAAGCAGCGATCGGCAGGAGCATCGCCATCGCCGTTCCGAACGCGACAGTGCGAAGAGTCCGGATGACCGGATTACATGTGTTCATCGTTTCTGTTCCCTTGGGTGGATCAAGGCCGCAGTTTGCCCCGCGGCTCGTTGCTCTTATTCAAGAGATCTTGCCACCGGCGCGCTTCCTCCACGCCGGCTTCGATCACGCCTTCGTCCAGCTGCGTTGGCGCGCGACGATCTCCTTCAGGCGCTGAATCTGCTCGGCAACGCGGGCCGGAGCGGTTCCACCATACCCGGCTCGCGCAGCGACCGCGGCTTCGGGCGTGAGATGCTCCAGAATTCCCGCTCCCAGGCGCTGATCGACCGCGCCGAGGTCCGCGGGTGTCAGGTCGGAGAGCTCGAGATTCCTCTCCTCGCAATAGCGCACCAGGGCGCCTGTAATCTCATGCGCCTCGCTGAAGGGTACGCCGTTACGAGCGAGCCAATCGGCGACCTCCGTGGCCAGCGTGAAGCCCTCGGTCGATTGCGCCTTGAGGCGGGCGGTGTCGACCTGCATCGTCGCAATCATGCCGGCCATGGCCGGAAGGACGACCTCGAGGGTATCGATGGCCTCGAATGCAGCCCATTTGTCTTCCGACAGATCACGGTTATAGGCGAAAGGCAGGCCTTTCAAAGCCGTGAGCATCGTGTTGAGCGCCCCGATCAGCCGAGCGGCGCGGCCACGCGTCAGCTCAGCGATGTCCGCATTCTTCTTCTGCGGCATGATCGAGGAGCCGGTGGCATAACCGTCATCCAGAACAACCCAGCGGAACTGGCGGGACGACCACAGGAAAACCTCCTCCGCAAGGCGTGAGAGGTTCACGCCGATCATCGCCGACACGAAGAGGAACTCGGCCACGTGATCACGGCTGCCGACCGCATCGATGGAGTTCTCGCACGGCGCGTCGTAGCCCAGCTCCTGCGCCGAGAGCTCCGGATGAAGCGCGATGGCTGAGCCCGCGAGTGCCGCAGCGCCGAGCGGCGAACGGGACGACCTGCGATCCCAGTCCTGCAGGCGGTCGACATCGCGGGAAAATCCCTGTGCATGAGCGAGGAGCTGATGCGCAAAGGTGACCGGTTGAGCAGGTTGCAGATGGGTGAAGCCGGGAGCGAGCGTGGTCTGGTGCTCACTGGCCTGTGCGATCAAAGCGTCCTGAAGTGCCAGCAACTCGCCCGCGATCCGCCTCGCGGCACCACGCAGATGCAACTTCAAGTCGTTCGCCGCCTGATCGTTGCGCGAACGACCGGCCCGCAGCTTGCCGCCGACGGGGCCGAGGCGCTCCACGAGAACACGTTCGAGGAATGTATGCACGTCCTCGTCCGCATAGGATGGTGCGATCTTTCCAGCCGAAAAATCCTTGCCGATCTCCGTCAAAGCGTCGCTGATCCTGTCGCCCTCGTCCTGCGTCAGGATGCCGGCCCGCACCAGCTCGCGCGCATGGGCGATGGAGGATCTCAGATCCTCGGGTACAAGCCGGAAGTAATTCTCAGGCGCGCGCGAGAGGCGCATGAGGGCCGCCGATGGCGGCGTGCGAAACCTTGCTCCCCAGAGTCGAACGGGCTCGGTCATTGGCATCCCTCCTGATTGAACGGGATGCTTGCACCCGCCCCTGACGTAGACAATTGAAATGATTTCCGCGAGAGTAGTCCAAAATGGAATACTCGCTCCGACCATGGGAATCGAACAGGGATGTCCAGAAGCCACCTGCCGACCACTGTCGCGCTGCGCGTCGTGGCGGCACTCGCACAATATGGAACGGTTTCCTCGGCCGCAGAGGCACTACATCTGACCCAGAGCGCCGTGAGCAAGCAGCTCAAAAGTATCGAGGAATTGGCCGGAACTCCCCTCTTCCATAGAACGAGCCGCGGATTGTCGCCGACCGAGGCGGGCCTCATCTATATCGAGCAGGCCCGTATCGCACTTGGGGCCCTGGAGACGGCGGCCGTACGTGTGGCGGCCCTGCGCAGCTCCCAGCCGGCGATCCGCCTCCACGTCCTTCCCATTCTCGGCGACCGATGGTTCATGCCGCGCTTCTCGCGTTTCGCGGAACTCCACCCGAACATCGACGTACAATTCACCACTTTCGCTCCGAGCGACACCCTCGAAAAGGCGGATGCGGTCTTCCGTTTCGGGGAAGGGGATTGGCTTGGCTGGAATGCCGACTATGTCCTCGGCCGTGATGTAGTCCTGGTCGGCGCACCCCAGATGATTGCACGGGCGGGGGGAATCTCCTCTCCGGAGGATATCCGCCATTTCCCCGCACTTGAGCATAGCCAGACGCCACTGCGCTGGAACGATTTCGTACAGGCCTGCGACCTCGTGGATTTCGTGCCCTCACGGCTCATCCGCTTTGGATATTATTCCTTGGTCATCCGCGCCGCTATCGGTGGCCAGGGGCTCGCTCTCGTACCGCGAAGCCTGATTTCTGACGAGCTCGCCAGCGGGCAGTTAGTCAACCCGCTCGGTCTCGGCTTCGCAAGCCGCAATTGTTATTGGTTCACGACGCCTAAGGACCGGCCACTCAGCCAGGAGCTTGCAATCCTGCGCGCCTGGGTGTTGCAGGAATCATCCCGCTCCGAACCAACGCAGGCGCCCCTTGAAGCAGGCAGCCGCGCTGTAGAACCTCACTTCGTGCCAGATTCGCAGGCTTCGTAATGGTCTGCGATCTCGCGGCCCGTCGCCCACCATACATCGTCATAGCGCCGAACGTATTGCAGGAACTCTTCGAGAATGCGGTAGCGCATCGGGCGGCCTGATACCTGCGGATGCATGATCATGGTGGCGACCCCGCCCCATTCTCGTGTCTGATCGAACTCGTCCCGCCATATCGAAAGCACTTCCTCGCGACCGAAGAGGGATCGGGAGCTCATCCGGTGGGTGATGCCAAAATTCCAGTCGTCGAAGCTGTAATTGACCGGGATTTCGATGGGGCCGGGACCATCGGGCAGCACATGGCGATAGGGTCGGATATCGTCGCGCCAGGAGCTGGAATAGCGGATTCCGCGATCTCGCAGCAGAGCGAGGAGTTCGGTAAAGTTCTCGCCCGATGGCGCGCGATAGCCGACCGGTGTCACGCCGAGAACGCGTTTGAGGGCCTCGAAGCCGCGATCCACCTCCTCCACCATAGTGGCAAGATCGCCAGGCTCGGGCCGCAGGTGCCAGTAGCCGTGATGGCCGATTTCGTGCCCTGCCTTGAGGATAGCCTCGCAGGAGGCCGGATGAGCCTCGACCGTCCATCCCGTGATGAAGAAGGTTGCCTTGACGTCGTAGCGGGCCAGTAGCTCCAGCAGCTTGGGAATTCCCACACGGGCCTCATAGCCTCCATAGGACATGGTGACGAGGCGGTCCACGTTGCGGCGATCCATGCCGAGCCAGACGGATTCAGCATCCACATCGAAGCCCGGGAACAGGACGCATTTCTTGCCGCCCGGCCACGGAAATTCAGGTGCCGGTGGAGCGGGGTTGGCGGGGCGTGGTGCGGAATCGGTCGGCATGGATGAATCTCTCCTTGCAGAAGGCGGATGCTGCCAGCCTGTCGTCGATTTGCAATGGAATAGATTTCCGCTTCCTAGTCGCAGACGGAATAGGGCGGCTCAGCGGTTCCGGTTCGGAGACGCCGCAAGGGCCTCGAGGGTCTCGGTCGGAAGCGTGTAGTACACCTTCTCCTTCCGGACGCCACCGAGGGAATCATAGAGGCGCTGTGCCCCGACATTGTCGATATCGGTGGTGAAATCCATGCGCCCGATGCCATTCTCGACAGCGAAAGCGGACAGGAAGCGGATGATACGGGTGCCAATGCCGCCACCCCGGGCCCGCTCGGGAACATAGAGATCCTTGAGATAGAGCAGCCCCTGCAGGTCGCGTCCGGGGCGCAGGATCGCCACGCAGGCGAGACCAACTCCCCGCCCCTCTCGGTCCCAGGCCACCACGAAGCGAGTGCCCTCGCGGGTCGCTATGGTCTCCTCCGCTATCCGGCGGTAATCCGTTTCGGGCCGAAGCTCCTCGCCGGGCCGGTAATGCCGATCCATCTCGCGCACCAGCTGCGCCACGGTTTCGGCGTCCTCAAGCTCTGCGAAACGGATGTCAGCAGTCATCATGGGAAATCTCTGATGGAATCAGACACGGGCCTTCGGACCCTACGCAAACGGCAGGCATGGGGGAATGGCCGGTTTGAGACCGGCCTCAGGAAAAATCTAGAACGGCTTCCAGCCCTTGAGGGACCGTGAGATCTGGCGTGCTGTCTGCATGACGACGGGCGCAAGCCGCTCACGCGCACTCTCGACCGTCCAATCAGCCGTCGAGGTCGAGACGCCGACAGCTGCCAAAGGACGACCATTGCCGTCCAGGATGGGTGCGGCGAGCGCGATCTCGCCGTGGTTCACCTCCTCGACCACGATGGCATAGCCGTCACGCCGTGCTGCGGCCAGGCGCTCCTCGATATCGACCCGATCGGTCAAAGTGTGTGGTGTCCGTGGCAAAAATTCCGTGCGGTCAAGGATATCCGCGACCTCCGCAGGCGGCAGCCAGGCGAGCTGAGC
>Ga0065721_10050814_pt1 | contig 17798 bp, 17 predicted proteins | sample Mesricmetagenome_FD_59108 | JGI IMG/M metagenome (GOLD analysis project Ga0065721, IMG submission 59108) | Mesophilic microbial community from rice straw/compost enrichment Sample: eDNA_1 v2 (version 2) | ecosystem: Engineered > Solid waste > Grass > Composting > Bioreactor | place: USA: Davis... | reverse complement strand
TCGCCCCGCCCGCCGCCGGCGCCGCCCCGGCCGTCGTTGCCGCCGGCGGCACCGCGATCTGACCCGGCGGGGCCGGAGCGCCGTGGATGGCGGGGCCGGTCCCGTCACGGGATATTTACACGGCCTCCGCCGGACTGGTACAAGCCGCCGCAACGAGACGGCCGGGCCGGGGAGGGCATCTTCTTCCCCGGCGCCGGCCGAACGGCGTTTCCGCCGGACGGGGGGCCGTCGAGGCGGACCGGCGTCGCCGCGGGCACCTCTCGCCGCGGTGAACGTGCCGGCGTAGATCCGAGGCAAGGGTGCGCGTCAATGAAGATCGTCTCCGGCAATTCCAACCGTCAGCTGTCCGAGGCGATCGCCCATTACCTCGACGTCGACCTGACCCGCTGCTCGGTGCGCCGTTTCGCCGACCAGGAGATCTTCGTCGAGATCCAGGAGAACGTGCGCGGCGCCGACGTCTTCGTGATCCAGTCGACCAGCTACCCGGCCAACGACAACCTGATGGAGCTGCTGATCCTCGTCGACGCGCTGCGCCGCTCCTCGGCCCGGCGCATCACCGCGGTGCTGCCCTATTTCGGCTACGCCCGCCAGGACCGCCGCGCCGCCGGCCGCACGCCGATCTCCGCCAAGCTGGTCGCCAACCTCATCACGCACGCCGGCGTCGACCGGGTGCTGACCCTCGATCTCCACGCCGGCCAGATCCAGGGCTTCTTCGACATCCCGACCGACAACCTCTATTCGGCGCCGGTGCTGACCCGCGACATCAAGGAACGCTACATCCTCGACAACACCACCATCGTCTCGCCGGACGTCGGCGGCGTGGTGCGGGCGCGGGCGATCGCCAAGCGCATCGACAGCCCGCTCGCCATCGTCGACAAGCGCCGCGAGCGGCCGGGCGAATCGGAGGTGATGAACATCATCGGCTCGGTCGAGGGCCGCGACTGCATCCTCGTCGACGACATCGTCGACAGCGGCGGCACGCTGTGCAACGCCGCCGACGCCCTGCTCGCCCACGGCGCCACGTCGGTCACCGCCTACATCACCCACGGCGTGCTGTCGGGCGGGGCGGTGGCGCGCATCGCCGCCTCCAAGCTCAAGGAACTGGTGATCACCGATTCGATCGAGCCGACCAGGGCGGTGATCGAGGCGAAGAACGTGCGCGTCATCCCGGTCTCGACCCTGATCGGCGAGGCGATCGCCCGCACCGCCAACGAGCAGTCGGTGTCGAGCCTGTTCGACTGAGCGGGAGAAGGCGCGGGGCAGGGGGCGGATCGAACGGCCCGCCGTCGCCCCGACGACGCGTCCCGGCGATCCTGCAGACCGCCCATCGGCCCTACGGTTTTGCCCAAGAAAAAAGCCCGGCGGTGCCGGGCTTTTTTCTTCGTTCGACTGATGTCGTCTTTCGAAATTGGTGCCCAGGAAAGGACTCGAACCTTCACGCCTCGCGGCACAGGTACCTGAAACCTGCGCGTCTACCAATTCCGCCACCTGGGCTCGGCGGCGAGAAATAGGGGGTGATCCGGCCGATGTCAATCGGAGTTTTGCCGGCTGCGCCATTTCCCCGAGACGCCCGCCTACGGGCTGCCAAGCGCGTCTCGACCGTCGGCGCCGGGCCGGCGTTTCGCGCCTGCGGAATGGCGGGAATGCGCGGATGGCGCGGGGCCGCTTTTCTCTTGCTTCGGCGCGGGGGCTCCCCTAACCACTCGTCTTTGACGGCAGGAGACGGGCGAGCCATGCACCACGATTCCATTCTCATCGTCGATTTCGGCAGCCAGGTCACGCAGTTGATCGCCCGGCGCGTGCGCGAGGCCGGCGTCTATTCCGAGATCGTGCCGTTCCAGTCCGCCGGCGAGGCCTTCGAGCGGATGAAGCCGAAGGCGGTGATTCTCTCCGGCAGCCCGGCCAGCACCACCGAGATCGGCTCGCCGCGGGCGCCGGAGGCGATCTTCTCCGCCGGCATTCCCGTCCTCGGCATCTGCTACGGCGAGCACACCATGTGCGCCCAGCTCGGGGGCTCGGTCGAGAGCGACCCGCACCGCGAGTTCGGCCGCGCCTTCATCGAGATCGAGGCCGACTGCAAGCTGTTCGAGGGGGTCTGGGCCAAGGGCACCCGCCACCAGGTCTGGATGAGCCACGGCGACCGGGTGACGGCGCTGCCGCCGGGCTTCAAGGTGGTGGCGACCTCGCCGGGCGCGCCCTTCGCCGCCGTCGCCGACGAGAAGCGCCGCTTCTACGCCGTCCAGTTCCACCCCGAGGTGGTCCACACCCCGGACGGCGGCAAGCTGCTGGCGAATTTCGTCAGGAAGGTCGCGGGCTGCTCCGGCGACTGGACGATGGCCGCCTATCGCGACCAGGCCGTCGCCGCGATCCGGGCGCAGGTCGGCTCGGGCAAGGTGATCTGCGCGCTTTCCGGCGGCGTCGATTCCTCGGTCGCGGCGCTGCTGATGCACGAGGCGGTCGGCGACCAGCTGACCTGCATCCTCGTCGACCACGGCCTGATGCGCAAGAACGAGGCGGCGCAGGTCGTGGAGATGTTCCGCGAGCACTACAATCTGCCGCTGATCCTCGTCGACGCGGCCGACCGCTTCGTCTCCGCGCTCGAGGGCGAGCCGGACCCGGAGGTGAAGCGCAAGACCATCGGCCGGCTGTTCATCGAGGTGTTCGAGGAGGAAGCGTCGAAGCTCGGCGGCGCCGATTTCCTCGGCCAGGGCACGCTCTATCCCGACGTGATCGAGAGCGTCTCCTTCTCCGGCGGCCCGTCGGTGACGATCAAGAGCCACCACAACGTCGGCGGCCTGCCCGAGCGCATGAAGATGCAGTTGGTCGAGCCGCTGCGCGAACTGTTCAAGGACGAGGTCCGCGCCCTCGGCCGCGAACTCGGCCTGCCGGAGAGCTTCATCGGCCGCCATCCCTTCCCGGGCCCCGGCCTCGCCATCCGCTGCCCCGGCGGCGTCACCCGCGAGAAGCTCGACATCCTGCGCGAGGCAGACGCCATCTATCTCGAAGAAATCCGCAACGCCGGCCTCTACGACGCCATCTGGCAGGCCTTCGCCGTGCTGCTGCCGGTGCAGACCGTCGGCGTGATGGGCGACGGGCGCACCTACGAGAACGTGCTGGCCCTTCGCGCCGTCACCTCGATCGACGGCATGACCGCAGATTTCTTCCATTACGACATGAGCTTCCTCGGCAAGGTCGCCACCCGGATCATCAACGAGGTCAAAGGCGTGAACCGCGTGGTCTACGACGTGACCAGCAAGCCGCCGGGCACGATCGAGTGGGAATAAGGGATACAAACGGCGGCAATAGCGCCGTTTCGGCGGTGGTTTTCGCTGTCGCCTGATTGCCGTTGTCGTCCGTCTCCATTCCGATTGATCTGCCTCCGTCGTCTGTTCCGCAGAACTGATCTGTGCGCACTCTCACAATGATGTAAGGCTGCTTCAATAGATCCGAATGCTCTGGTGTCAGTTGGTCGGCACAAAGGCAGCTCCGCCTTGCGCCCCAACGTCGGTCGTTCAGGACTCTTTTGCTTGCTCCCGAAGGCCGCCGCTGTCGTTCCGACGGCTGGACTCGCCACTTTGGTACTCTGTCGGCTGATATGGTTCTCCAGATGTCCTGGTCGATGCTCCGGAAGCGCACGATCATGATCGTCATGCCAATGCCGGATGCCTGCCAGACCCCGGCATCGCAATGCCCACAAAGCGTCGAGCCGATCGGCGCCGCCAATCGACGCCCCCGAATGCTTGCTCATTGGCGTCGAAGAGAGCCTTCACCGTCGCGGGATCGGCGCCGTCGGCCTGACGAACGATGGCGCACCCCCGGCCGCCCCGATGTCTGCAACGACGCGGTCCGCGAGATCACGGTTGGTGAGACAGGTCACGGTCACGGCGAAGCCATCGCGCGAGACTCCTGGCGGTGGCCGCACCGATGCCGCGCGGCGAGCCGGTGACGACGGCCGCCCTGCCGGCGCCGGCGAGGGCCTCTGGGCCGGCCGGGGTTGCCTCGGCCGAAGCCATGCTTCCAAGGGCGAGTGTCGCGGGCGCGACGGGCGCGAGGGTCACGAAGGTTCGGCGTGAGATATCGGCATCAGCCATTTTCTCTCGTTCCTTTCTCGATCCGAGGGAATTGGCTTGCGATGCTGCGGCCGCGCCGGGCGATTGTCGGGGCAGGGCTCGTTGTCGGCCGATCGAAGGGAAGTTACCGCCGTAACAGCGATGCGGCGATCCGGCGGTTCGCGATCAGCAGGGCGACGGCCGTCAGGACGCTCGCGATCGGGACGACCAGCAGCCCGAATCCAAGGCCATTGGGTCCCTGCGCCGCCGTCACCGCATCGCTGATCATGCCGACGAAGAGTGGCCCGAGCGCTGGTCCGAGAAGGCCGGAGCCGATCATCACGAGGCTGGACGCCTGCGCCTGCTTGCCATCGCCTGCCACGAGATGGGCCGCACCGAAGGCCCAGGGCAACATGAACGAAAAGGACAGCATGCCGGGCACCAGCAGGGCGATCGACAACCAGCCGGCCGGTGCGAACAAGGCCGCGCTCGTGGTTGCGCTCGCGACCAGGAAGAGAATGGCCGGCGGCCCCACCACTCTTCCGGTGCCTGAACTCACCGCGCGGTCGAACCAGCGTCCGCCGACGAGCGTGCCGACAATGCCCATCAGGCCCTGCAGGAGGCCGAAGGCCAGTCCGGCCTCGCTCGCGCTGAATCCCTGCGTGCGGATGAGGAACGGAGCGGAGAAGGCGTAGAAGGGCGCTGAGGCGAAGCCGACGAAGATCGCGGCGATGAACAGCCAGCGAAAGGCCGGCGAGGCCAGCAACCGCCGACTTGATCGCAGGAAAGGTTCGCTGATGGCGGCCGTGCCAATGACAGCCGGGGTCGGCCCGGGGACGATGAAGGTCAAGAGAGCAACCAGACCGCCGATGGCTCCGGCGCCGATCATGGCGGTGCGCCATCCCAGCGTGTCGCCGATCGCCCCGCCGACGGCGAAGCCGACCATGGTGCCGAGCGGGATGCCCATTGCGAAAAGGCCGATCGCCAGGCCGCGGCGTTCCGGCCTGATCTTGCGGGCGATCAGTGCATGGCCGGCCGGGACTGCGCCGGCTTCTCCGAACGCGACGCCGAAACGCGTGACCGCCAGCAGCAGGAAGCTGGCGGCGAAGCCGCCAAGCGCCGTCATCGCGCTCCAGAGCAGGATGCATGAAACGAGGACGAAGCGAGGAGACCCTCGATCGGAGGCTCGGGCCAGGGGCAACGACAGCAGCGAATAGCAGACCGCGAAAGCAAGGCCTGTAAGCAGGCCCATCTGGGTGTCGCTCAGTCCGAGGTCCGACTTGATCGATTCAGCCAGGATGAACGGAAGTATCCTGTCGATCTGAGAAAAAGCACTTACAAGAAGTAGTATCGTGCAAATCGCAGCGACACGCCAACCCTGGGCATATTGTTTTCCATGGTTCTCCGGCATGGCTGAGGAAGTTCTTTTCAGGAATGTTGACCGCGCGGCGATTTCTGTCATGTTCGACGCACTCCTGGCTTGGTTCGCATCCTCAAGCTAGACGGAGCGTCTGATGACCAGAATGCCGGAAGCCTCAAAAAAATTGCCCGATCCTGCAACTGACGATAGGCTGTCGACCATTGGCCAGGTGTTGGGCTGGCCTCGCAACCCTCCGGAGGTGCGTGTGCCGCCGTCGCTGTTCGGGACAGTCACCGCCCATGTCGAGGCCCAGGGCGGAGGGCAGGGCGTGTTCCCGACCCCGATCGCCGGCTTCAACATCGTCCGTTCATACAAGGAGCGAATGCGGATGCGGCAGGTTTACCGGCCGTCGATCTGCGTCGTGCTCCAGGGGGCGAAGGAAATCATCCTCGGCGAGGACACGCTTCGCTATGGCGCGATGGAGTGCCTGGCCGTCGGCATGACGCTGCCGGCGACGGGGCACATCGTCGAGGCCAGTCCAGAGGCGCCCTATACCGGACTGACGCTCGAACTGGACGTGGCGATGATCCGCGGCGTGCTGGAGCAACTGGAGATGCCGCCGGCGCCCCCCGCCAATTCCGGGCCATGCCTGTTCGTGCGGAAGGTCGACGAGCCGCTGGCTGACTGCGTTCTCCGCCTCCTGCGGATGTGTGAGACGCCCAAGGCGATCCCGATCCTGTTTCCGTCCGTCATGCGCGAGATCTGTTATTGGCTGCTGACCGGACCGAACGGCGGCGAACTGTGCAAGCTGGCCGAGCCAGAGTCGAACGCGGCCCGGATCGCGAGGGCCCTCCACCTCATCCACGAGGACATTGCGCGGACCCTCCGCATGGAGGAATTGGCGAACGTGGCGCGAATGAGCCTTTCGTCCTTCCATCAGCACTTCAAGGCCATGACGTCGATGACGCCGCTGCAGTTCCAGAAGCAGTTGCGCCTCCTCGAGGCGCGGCGCCTGATGGTGATGGAAGATGCCAACGTGGCCGACGCGGCCTATCAGGTCGGTTATGAAAGCGCGTCGCAGTTCAGCCGGGAGTATTCTCGAATGTTTGGTGTTGCTCCCAAGCGTGACGTCATGAACCAGCAGCGCCTTTACAGCGAATATGTCGGTCGCAGAGTGCAGACCGCGTAGCTTCCTGCCCCTATCCTGAGAAAAACCGGTCCCGGGCATACTGTCGGCACCGGTTTCTCCGGCACCCTGCTCGCCTCTCAAACCGAACTCGTCAAGTCTCGCCCCGTCGGGACTTGACGAGCGCAGGCAAGCCCGAACGGGTGCCGGCCGGTCCGGCCGCAACCTCGTGAAATTCCGAACGTCCGGAAAGCCGCGGGCCGGGTATCGGAGGACGGCCGCTTCGACGGCTGCCGGAGCGGACGAGGTGATGTCGGCCTCCGGTCGTCCGCGCGGCCGAGGCTGAAGCCGGCCTTCCGAAGGCGGCCCATCTGCAGGAACAGGCAAATTTCCTGAAGGTTCGGGCATTCTAAGCGTTGGACAGTCCTTCTAGCCTGGATTTCTGATCGCCAACCCGGCGTGTTGCCGATTTCCTTCGACGAGGAGGGCCTCCGGATCGGCGGCATCAGGTCAAACCCGTCGATAACCCGAGATCCCAGACTGTCATGCTTACGCTCATCGAAGATGCACTCGATCGCTTCCTGGAAGAGGACGACGGACAAGCCGTCGTCATGCTGAATCTCCTGCGGTTTCAGGAAGACGGCGGCAGAGAGCGATACGCCGACTACCTCGCCGTCGCCGCGCCGATCGTCGCCCGTTTCGGGGCGGAGATCGTCTATGTGGGCAATGGCCTCCCGGCTCTTTCGGCAGAGCCCGGACAGGCATGGGACGCGGTTGCTCTCGTCCGTTGCCCCAGCCGCCGGGCCTTCGCCGACATGGCGATGGATGCTGACTACCGGGACAGGGCGGCGCCGTTGCGCGAGGCGGCGCTGACTGAAGCCGTCTTGCAGCCTTTCCAGACGGCGTCCTCCTGAGGCGACGAAAGGGCTTCCCGATGCGAAGGAATTGGACCACTCGGGACATGCCGTCCCAGAACGGCAGGACGATCGTCGTCACGGGCACCGGTGGCCTCGGCTTCCACGATGCCCTTGCCCTTGCGCGCGCCGGCGGCGACGTCATCATCGCCGGGCGAAACCCGCGCAAGGGAAGCGACGCCGTCGCTCGCATCAAACAGTCGGTGCGGCAGGCGCGCGTGAGCTACGAACCGGTAGATCTCGCCGATCTGGCGTCTGTCGCCGAATTCGGCCGGCGATTGGGCGATGGCCGGGAACGGGTCGACACTCTGATCAACAATGCGGCCGTCATGACGCCGCCGCAGCGCCAGACGACGACGGCCGGGTTCGAGCTTCAGTTCGGGACCAACTATCTCGGCCACTTCGCGCTGACGGCACATCTGTTGCCCATGCTCAGGCGTGGACGGGATCCTCGCGTGATCACGCTGTCCAGCATCGCCGTGCGCCGGAATGCGGCGATCAATCTCAATGATCTTCAGGCGGAGAAGGCCTATCAGCCGATGCCCGTCTACGCGCAGTCCAAGCTCGCCTGCCTGATGTTCGCGCTCGAGCTTCAGCGCCGCAGCGTCGAAGCCGGCTGGGGCCTGACGAGTATTGCCGCCCATCCCGGGATCTCGCGAACCGACCTGCTGCACAACGCGCCGGGGCGATACAGCGTCCAGGGACTGTTGCGGTCGATCCTGTGGTTCCTGTTTCAGCCGGCGGCGCAGGGAGCACTGCCCACCTTGTTCGCGGCGACGTCGCCCGATGCTCGCGGGGGCAAGTATTACGGGCCCGACCGGCTTTCCGAGACACGCGGCCATCCAGGCGAGGCTGCGATTCCCGCTGCTGCATTGGACATGCAGGTCGCCCGCCGGCTTTGGGAGGTCTCGGAAGATCTGGCGAAGGTCGATTTCACCGCTGCGGCGGCTACGCCACTACAGCCCCATCGGAGCGGACCTGGCCTTGTCGCGGAAGTCTGACGGATGGACCCGCTCGCAAGTCTCGTAGACTGGATCGCTCTTTACGGAGTCCTCGGTCTGTTCGCGGTCGGACTGGCGGAACGCGTCGTCCCGGCCTTGCCGTCCCACGCCATGCTGGTCGCCGTCGGCATGGCCGCAGCCGAGGAAAGCTGGTCGTTTCCCGCCGCTTTCATCATGACGACCGGCGGGAGCATGTTCGCCAGCCTGGCATTGTTCCTCGTCGTCCGGGCTATCGGGCAGGACCTGTCCGCCAGACTCCTGTACGGCGTCGGACGGCTTCTCGGCCTGCCAGCGAAGCGCATCGACAGGATGCTGGTCTCCTTCCGGGCGCGGGACCGGAGCCTGTCGCTGATTGCGCAGATCATCCCGACAGTCCGGTTCGTCGCGCCGCTGGCCGCCGCGCTTGTTCGCCTCGATGCATGGCGCTTCGCGACTGGCACGTTGCTGGGCATCGCCCTGTGGAACGGGGCGTTCCTCGCAGCGGGCTACACGGCCGCCCGGTCGATACCCGGCCTCAATGCTTCGGCCCTGGCCATCAAGCTTCTGCTCCTCGTCCTGGCGGCCGAATTGCTGTCCGTGTCGATCTGGCGCCTGCTCGGGCGAACCGATCGGCGCCGGACCTCTTCGGAGGATCAAGCATGCTGAACAAGTCGTCGGAGGCCCTCCGGTTCTTCCGCGCCTGGCTGTCCGAACCGCTCAGGGTCGCTGCCGTCGCGCCGTCCGGGAGCGCTCTGGCGAATTTGATCGTCTCGGAGGTTTCCGCGGAAACCGGCCCAATCCTCGAACTCGGACCCGGAACGGGGGTGTTCACGCGCGCGCTGCTGGCGCGGGGGGTAGTCGAGGAGAACCTCGCGCTCATCGAGTTCGGCAAGGCGTTTGCCGCAAAGCTGAACGCCGACTTCCCGCGCGCGAAGACCTTGTGCATGGACGCGGCGCGATTGCGCGACGTCGAGCTTTTCCATGGCACCCCGGCAGGAGCCGTCATCAGCGGCCTGCCGCTTCTTTCGATGGCGCCGCGAGCGGTCTACGCGATCCTCGAAGGCGCCTTCGCGCATCTTCGCGCCAACGGTGCGTTCTATCAGTTCACCTATGGCCCGCGCTGTCCGGTATCGCGTCCGTTGCTCGACCGGTTGGGACTCAAGGCCGCCTATCTGGGTGGTACCTTCGCAAACCTGCCTCCGGCGGCGGTCTACCGCATCCAGCGTCGCAAGGCCCTTCGGGTGCACGATGCGACTGCCGACCGCTCCTGACGCGACAAGTCGGTGGCTGACAGCAGGATCAGGCCTTGTCCCTTTTCCCGTGATCAACAGGGGCCGTGATCTGGTCCCAGCCGGCGAGGGCGATTTCCGCGACGGCGGAGAGTTCGGCACGGTCCGCACCGTCACGGGCGCGGATCGACATGCCGCTTTGTACGGTCTGCACGAACCTCGCCAGCTTGATGGTGTCTGCCGTCGCCGGGAGATCCCCGTCGACCTTTGCTTGGTCGAAGCGGGCCTTGAGGAGATCGAAGCCACTTGCGCGGGTGGCTCGCATGACCTCACCGAGTTCCGAATGTCCTGCGCTGCCCACCGTGGCCAGCGTCGCCATGCATCCATGCGGCAGATTGCAATCTCCACCCGTCATGGCCACGGCGGAATCCTGAAGGAACGCCAGCGCTGCGTCCCGCGCGGTCGCAGCCTCCCGGAACCGGGTCCAGACCAGTCCCTCATAGGTCGTGCAATAGCATTCGAGCGCTTCGGCGTAGAGCCCATCCTTTGAACCAAAGGCTGCGTAGAGGCTCTTGGTCCCGATCCCCATCGCCTCGGTCAGATCGGCGATCGAAGTCGCCTCGTATCCCCTGATCCAGAACAGCCGCATCGCGGCGGCGAGCGCTGCCTGGCGATCGAATTCCCGCGGCCGGCCACGTGCCGGGCGGGCCGGCGCCGAACACGCTGGAGAGGCTGGATCAAATTTGTGCATCAATCACTGCATAAATCAGTTGATCGCGAACCGCAATGGGCCTACTGATTTGTGCAGCGATCGCTGCATAAAAGGAAACGAACATGAATTTGCTTGGAAAACGGGCGCTGGTGAATGGCGGCTCGCGGGGAATTGGAGCCGCAATCGCAATTGCGCTGGCTGAGAATGGGGCTGATGTCGCCTTCACCTATCATCGCTCGGCGGATCAGGCTGCGACGGTGGTGCGGTCGATCGAGGAGAAAGGTCGACGCGGGATTGCCATCCAGGCAGACAGTGCCGACCCGGACGCCATCCGCCGAGCCGTCACCGAGACGGTAGACACGCTTGGAGGCCTCGACATTCTGGTCAACAGCGCGGGCATCGCAACGGCCGGAATGACGGCGGACCTGTCACTGGCCGATCTGCAAGCCATGCTTGATGTCAACGTTCGCGCGCCAGTCCTCTTCGCCCAGGCGGCGATCCCGCACCTCTCATCTGGAGGCCGCATTGTCTCCATCGGCTCCTCGCTTGCCGAGCGTGTTCCGTTTCCAGGGGTGACGGCCTACTCCATGTCAAAGTCGGCACTTCTGTCGTTCACACGGGGCCTTTCGCGTGAACTCGGCCCTCGAGGCATCACCGTGAACCTCGTTCAGCCAGGGTCGACCGATACGGACATGAACCCTGCCAGTGGTGAGAACGCCGATTATCAGCGGAGCCTCACGTCGCTCGGCAGGTTCGGGGAGCCCGGTGAGATCGCCAGTGCCGTGGCGTTCCTTGCCGGTCCCGCTGCAAGCCTGATCACGGGGGCGGTTCTCAATGTGGACGCCGGCTTCAACGCCTGACGCCAGCACCCCCGTCACGGGCCGGTTGCCGCGGGCGCTGCAATGACGCGGCCTCGGCTTGGCGACCGGCCTCTTGCTGGCGGTCATATGACGAAGTCGAAACGACCGAACCGTCCGTCGCCGGTTTGCTTCAAGTCGAGGAGGAGTGTCTGGTGGAAGGGTCCAACTCCGACACTACGGAACGCTTCGGGAAAGTAGAGCGGGGTTGTGAGGAGGCGACCGCCCGGAGGCTGGACCTTGAACTGGAAGTGACGTGTTCGGCCGGACTGAAGCGCAGGCACGATGGTGTCGAACCACCCGCGCCCCTGCAACATCGGTGAACGGGTGTCCGCGCAGCCGGAAGCCGATGCTGTCATCGGCGTCGTTTTGATCCGCATGCCAGATCTGTTCCTGGCGGCGTGGATCGGCGGCAGCGTCAGAAACGCAGAAGGAGCGCCGGCTCGAGGGCAAGGTCAGCCGCCACCTGCTGAATTCGGTGTGGCGCGGATCGGACGCGCACGATCATTGCAGGCGTCTTACGGCCTTGGCCTGAGCCTCCCGGATCAGGCCGGAGTACATATTCTCCTTGCCGGGATACCAGGGCATCGAGCCGATGGAGCCGAAGCCAGGGATCGTCTCCATGTGCGCGACCATGCGGGCGCGCATGCGCGCATCGGGTAGAGGGCCGGTCATCGCCTGGACATTGTCACTCATGTGGTCGGGGTTCGACGTGCCGCAGAGCACGCTGGAGACGGCGGGATGCGCCATGACCCATTTCAGGAAGAACTGGGCCCAGCTCGTCGCGCCGAATTCCTCGGCGAAACCGGGAAGCGGCTGGCCCTCGACCACCTTCATCAGGCGTGCCTTTTCCAGCGGCAGGTTGATCAGCACGCCGACGCCCTTGTCGGCAGCCGCTGGAAGCAGCCGGCGCTCGGCGTCGCGGTTGAAGATGGAGTAGTTCGTCTGGATGAAATCGACGTCGCCGCGTTCGACGATTGCCAGCAGCTGCTCCTGCGCGGCCGACTCGTGATGGGTCACTCCGACATGGCGGATCAGGCCGTCCTGCTTCCAGGATTTCATCAGCGGAATGACGACCGGCGCGTTGGTGATGCTGTGGCACTGCATGAGATTGATCGTGTCGCGCCAGGTTCGCATCCGCGACTGCCTGAAGCTTTCCACCGCATGGCTTTCGTCGCCGAGATATTCGCCCGTGGCCCAGACCTTGTTGGCGAGGAACATCTCGTCCGAGCCTGCGAACTCGCCCATGAACTGGCCGACGCTGACTTCGGCGGAGCCGTAGAGCGGCGAGGTGTCGACGACGCGGCCGCCGGCGGCGACATATCGCTCGAAGACCTGACGAAGAGCGTCGCGACGATCGCCGGGCTTCAGGTCGAAGGTGAGGAAGGTGCCGAGACCCAGCGTGGTCACCCGTTCGCCGGTGCGGGGCAGGGTACGGGTTCGCGCCTCGGGATTGGCGTCAGCGGCTGCGGAGGTCGTGTCCCGGGTCTGCGCCGTGGCGGTGACGTGGCCGGCGAGCGCCAGCCCGGTTGCCGCGGTTCCCAGGGTTCCGAGAAAACCGCGACGATTGATCTTCGACTTGTTCATGAGAGGTCCCCCGCTCGATCTTCCTGATGTCAGAACTGCCAGCTGGCGGGGACCCAGGCGTAGGCGCTGTCGGTCTTGAGCATCCGCCCAAGGCCCGGGAACGGAAAATGGAAGCCGAGCACGGGGATGCGGTCAGTTGCCGCCCTGTCGAAGATGCGACGGCGGGAGGCGAGCGCGGTCTCCTTGTCGCGGTCGGGGCCCGGAAGCCAGGGGTTGTCGACGTTGACGACCGGGTGGTAGGCGAGATCCGCCGTCAGCAGCAACTGGTCGTTTCCGGAGTGGACGAGGAAGGTCGCCATGCCCGGCGTGTGGCCAGATGCGACAATCGTCGTGAGACCCGGCACGATCTCGGCGCCGGCTTCGTAGAGCTCGACATCGTTCATGACCGGTTCGAGGCTGTACTTGATGTTCGCCGCAAAGCGCCGGCGGAACTCCTCGGGCACCGGCATGTAGGAAAGATCCGGATCGGTGCGGACGAAAAAATCCCAGTCCGCCTTCGGCACGAAGACCGTGGCGCTGGGGAAGGCCTTGCCGCCGTCTGCGGTTCTGAGATTGCCGACATGGTCCGGATGGGTGTGCGAGATGACGATCGTGTCGATGTCCGCCGCGCTCAGGCCGATCGCCGCGAGGTTGTCGAAGATCCGCCCGCCATTCGGCCCCATCGTCTCGCCCGCGCCGGCCTCGATCAGAATCCGGCGGCCGCCGGTTTCGATGAGTAGCGTGTTCAGGTTGAGCGTCAGGTGGTCGGTGGGCAGGAACGCCTGCCGCAGCACCGCCTCGAGCCGCGCCTCGGTCGCGTCGCTGGCGTAGATGCGAGGCGGGCCGCCGATGACGCCGTCGCTCAGGATGGTCGCGCTGATCTCGCCGACCCGGAAGCGGTAGTGACCGGCATTGCCGCTCAGTGAGGGGGCGACCTGGGCTTTCGCGCTGCTGGTGCCGCCCGAAGTCGGGACGAAAATGCTCGACGCACCTGCGACGGCGGACAGCATGATGGCGCGTCGGTTGAGAGTGAGGGCATTCATCGGCTTTCCCTTCTCGTGGGGCGCACTTGCGCTTCTTTCGTCTGTGCGGGGCTGGAAACGACCAGCGACAGGAAGCGGGCAGGGCGCGGTGGACAACGTCGCGCCGACCATGACATGGGACAATTGATCCGATAAGATCGGCAATCATGATCAGCTTGATTAGCTGTGCTTCACAATGAATCCTGTTCGCCTTGACAGCTTCGACGTGTTCGTCTCCATCGTCCGCTGCGGTGGCTTCCGCGCTGCGGCGCTCGAGCGCGGCGTGTCGTCATCGGCCCTGAGCCAAACGATGAACGGGCTCGAAGAGACCCTCGGCATCCGGCTCCTCAATCGCACCACGAGAAGCGTGTCTCCCACGGAAGCCGGAAAGCGCCTCCTCGAACGGTTGGCGCCCGCCTTGAGCGACATCAGGCTGGCGATCGCGGAAGTCGACGAATTGAGGGACACGCCGTCCGGGACGTTCCGGATCAACGCCCCGGCACCGGCGGTCGATCATTTTCTCTGCCCGCTGGCGTTCGACTTCATGGATGCCTATCGCGAGGTGAACATCGAAATCTTCAGCGATGCGGCGGTGATCGACATCGTGGAGCAGGGCTTCGATGCCGGCGTCAGGTTCGGCAAGCAGCTGGCGCAGGACATGGTCGCGCTCCCGCTTGGCCCCGCGCTTCGCTATGCGATCGTGGCTTCACCGGACTACATCAAGAAGCACGGTGAGCCGCAGGTGCCGCAGGATCTCGTCAGGCATGACTGCATCAAACGGCGATTTCCGGGGGGCACCCTGGTGACCTGGCGATTTGTCGACGGAGACGACGAGATCGACGTCACCCCGACCGGCCGCCTGATGGTGAGTTCGGCGCACAACGAGCTGCAGGCGGCGCTGGCCGGCAGAGGGATCGCCCATGTGTTCGACGACTATGCCAAGCCCCACATCCTCGATGGCAGGCTGGTCGAACTCCTCCGCGACTGGAGCCCGACATTGCCGCACTGGTTCCTGTACTATCCGAGCCGCCGCCTCCCCAGCGCGACCATGCGTGCATTTCTGGATTTCGTAAGGAACTACGATTGGGAAGCCTGACGGTGGGGGCGCCCGATCGCGCCGGTCGGATGGGTCGTGTCCCGCGCCCGGGGTTGCTGGATGGTCGCGAAGCCGACCGCACGCGCCCCGTGTCGTGCCGTAGCGGCGAGCGGAATTGGGGGGGGCACCGGCGGATCGTCGGGCAAGGACCGCCTGCTGCCGATCTTGACGGGACTTCAGCCGTCCGTCAGCGTCGACGTTTGTGATCTGTGCCTTGCACCGGAGCGCCCGAGAGAGGCCGGCAGACGGCGTCTTCGGAACACGGTGGTTTTCGGCGTCCTCTCGCCGCGCACCACCGCCGGCGCGCCCTTCGCCGTGAAGGCCGGGATGTGGTTCCGCGCGGCTCTGCTTGTCGTCGCCTCTCCCGATACCGGCCATGCCGGCCGCCTTCCGGTGGACGATCCACCCGGTCCGCCGTGCAGAATGCCGGACCACCTCGTTGCGGGTGACGACGCCGCTCCGGGCGATCGCCCTTTCTCCCGGGCGATTGCCCTTTCTCCCGGGCCCCGAGCGCCGGTCCTCGATCGTAGCCGGCGCAGGGCGCCTCGACGCCCAACTCGTTCAAGCGATCCGCTTCTTTCCGCCCGAGACTCTCACGCCCGACAGACTGAGCGATGGTGCTGCCCCGAATGTCCGCCGGAAATCACGGGTGAAGTGAGCCTGATCGCAAAAGCCGGCGGCGTGCGCCGCTTGGGTGAAATTCGAGCCGTCGGCGATGGCTGCGATGGCATCGCGCATTCGCATCCACGAGCGATAGCGTCGAAACGGCACGCCGAGCTCCCGCGTGAAGACATGCTGGAAGCGGTGAGGGGAGAGGCCGACGAGCGCGGAGACCGCTTCCACGCCGAGCCGCCGGTCCATGCTGTTGCCGATGGCGTGGATGGCGCGGGAGATCCTCGGGTCCGGGTGCCGGCGCGCCTGCGCCGATGCGAAGCCGAGAAGATCGTCCAGCGCTTCTCCGGCCCAGTCGACGCTTGCCGCATCTTCCCACAATGCGCGCAGCAGCAGGGTTTCACCGGGACGTCCGAGGAGGACCCCGTCCGTTTGCTCGCCCGAGGCGACGAGTGATGCGAGCGCACTCTGCCCGTCGACCGTCGGCTCGATGTAGAGGACGCCGATCGGATTCCCCTCGACGTCCAGTTCGTGCACGACCCCCGCGGGAATCACGGCGGTCCGGCAGGAGCACCAACCGCCGCCGGCCAGCCGAAGGCGAAACGTCCCGTAGAGGCCGGCGAGGAAGACCGGCGCGCCGTGCTGATGGGGCGCGTTGTAGGTCAGCGGGCCGACGAAGCAGGTTCGGCCGGCATCGAGATGCCAGAGCGGGCCATGCTTCGGAGCAGCACGTTCATCCAAGCGTGCAGGCTGGTCCATGCCTAACCTCCGGGGAGGCCGCCACAGGGCGGTCCGTCCATTGAACCATGAAAGACGCCCGCCTCGAAGCGGGTGCCTGGAGGAATCGCCATGTCGACGCGCCCGCTCCGGCCTGATCGCCGCACCGCTCTCATCTCCGCCGCTGCCTTCATCGCCGCGCCGGCTCTCCTGCGATCCGCGCCCGTCTTTGCCAAGGCGCCAGTCCGCGGCGCGGCGTCGCCCGTCTTCCGGCGCTTTCGTCTGGGAGCGTTCGAGGTCACCACGCTTCTCGATGCCGGCGCCATGATCGACGGCCCCTGGCCCATCGTCGGCGAGGATCGACCGGCCGCCGAGGTCGAGCAGCTGATGCATGACAATCTGCTGCCGGAGACCAAATTCCGCCCCGGATTCTCGCCGACGCTGATCAACACCGGTGCGGAACTCGTGCTGTTCGACGCCGGCAACGGTCAAAACGGCTTCGTACCACCGCCCCACGGCGGCTGGCTCGTCGCGTCGCTGGAAGCGGCCGGCTATCGTGCCGATCAGGTCGACGTGGTGGTCGTCACCCATGCCCACCCGGATCACATCGGCGGTCTTCTCGTCGATGGGAAGCCTGCTTTTCCCAACGCCCGCTATGTCGTCGGCGAGGAAGAGTACCGCTTCTGGAGGTCGGATGAAGCGCTTTCAGCGCCGAAGGAAAGCAATGAGTACAATTCGGCTCTGATGTTCCGCACGCACCTTCTGCCGCAGGCCGAGCGGACTAGCTTCGTCAAACCGGGCGGGGACGTGGCAGACGGAATCGTCGCCGTCGAAGCCTATGGGCATACGCCGGGTCATCTTGCCTTTCATGTCGAGAGCGAGGGCGAGCGCCTGCTGGTCTGGGGCGACTGCGCCCATCACGAAGTCGCGTCCCTCGCTCGGCCCGACTGGCATGCGCTCTTCGACCAGGACAAGGCGAAGGGCGCCGCCACACGAAAGAAGATCTACGACATGGCCGCCACCGAGAGGCTGGCCGTGGCGGGCTATCACACGTCCTTCCCCTCGCTCGGCTACGTCGAGCGGCGCGGTGACGGCTACCGCTGGCTTCCGGTCAGCTATCAGCTGGATTTCTGATCGCCGCGGCACTTTTCGGGAGACGACGAGCCCGGTTGCCGCCCGGCGCCGGATGGGCTGCTGGAGCCCGCGAGGGTCCAGCAGCATCCCCAGCGGTCGCTTCCCGCCGCTCCGGGTGCCCTTCGGAGCCGGGGCCATGGATGCGGTAAACCACGACCCGTGCGACGCGCCTCGCGGGATGGCGGGATGGCGGGATGGCGGGATCGGCGATGGTCGCCATCGACCGGCTCGCCGCGCCTTCAGGCCCGTCGGCGTTTTCCGAGCCGGGTGTGATACCGGCGCGCCGATGAACGGACTCGACCGGCCTCATCAAGTCAGTTTCGCTTCGACCTCCCGGATGCGCGCGTTCGCGACGACGATGATCTTTCGCATGACGGCGGTGAGGGCGAGGAGCTTTGGTTTTCCCGCGTCGACGAGGCGTTTG
>Ga0065721_10005620_pt1 | contig 17804 bp, 17 predicted proteins | sample Mesricmetagenome_FD_59108 | JGI IMG/M metagenome (GOLD analysis project Ga0065721, IMG submission 59108) | Mesophilic microbial community from rice straw/compost enrichment Sample: eDNA_1 v2 (version 2) | ecosystem: Engineered > Solid waste > Grass > Composting > Bioreactor | place: USA: Davis... | reverse complement strand
CAGACGAATCCTTGCTGAGGATCGTGGGCGTGAGTGATAAAGCCGCCTTTGCAACGCTCGCATTCCGACAGCTGCACAAGGTTGCTTTCAAAGAAGCGGATCAACATCCACGCACGCGTAAAGCTCAGGACGGGCTCTTCATTTGGCTCGCTTCCCATGCCGGTAGAGGCTTGTTCACCGTAGAGCCGGTAGGCCTCTACCAGCGCCCGCGCCTTCTTGGCAGGTGTATGCGTATCGATATAGCGGTAAATGCTATAGAAGACCGTCGAATGAATATTGGGCAACCAGGTCATGAACCAATCGATCGAGAATGGCAGCATGCCCTTAGGGGGAGAACATCCCCGCACTTCCCGATAGAGACGTGCCAGGCGATCGTAGCTAAGACTGGTTTCAGCTTGCAGGACTTGCAAGCGCGCACCCAGCTCGATCATGTCCGTCGCCAGAAGAATCTCTTCTGCTTCTTTGGCGACACTTTTCTTGGTCATGATGTCGTATCAATCAAGCAAGGTGCTCGGGAGAGCGCTGAGCCAAAAGGATGGTGGAATGCGCTTGTTGCAATACACCGCCGAGTACATCCTGCCCCAAGGTGGAAAGCAGCTCATAATCGTTCAGGCGAAAGCCGCAGATTAGAGTATTAGTGCTTGCCAGCTTCACCAACTGGGCCGGAGACAAACCGAGGACAATATCAGCAACATCGGTGTCAAAGCCGAGCCGATACATTCCTGCAGAATAGTTCTCGCGCAAGAGGCGCTGGGCCAGCATGAGGTAGGAAAGGTTGACTTCCTGGATATCGCTGAGCGCGGTATTGTCGGAAACAGACACGTTGCTATCCTTTGTAGTCATTGAAATGCCACGACGGCGTGGCGCGAAATTATTACCAAATGCGAGCAAAACCTTTACATTCGGTCAAATAAACCTGTTATTGCTTACCGCTATATCGACAACTATGCAAAATTTGCATGAATCGATGTAGAAATAGTATCAAAAATTATGGCGAATGACTATTTATGTTTCAAAAGTAACCAAGGGTTTTTGCGCTATGTCAGGTTTTCGGCGGCTTTTTAGCCACATCTTTAGCCGATGTTGCTTTTTGAGTGCAATCTTGGCTGTAGCCGGCTGTGCCGGCCCCGGAAAATCGCCATCGAGTTCCCCAGGCCTGCAACAAATCCCCCCGTCACATCGACAGGAAGTGGTCATGACAGCGATGGGATTGCTGGGCACACCTTATAAATATGGTGGCAATGATCCCGCGAAGGGATTCGATTGCAGTGGCTTGGTCAACTACGTCTTCCGTATGGCCGCTGGCGCAGGGCTACCGCGTGATACGACCGGCCAGGCGGGCGTGAGTCGCGCAATAGGCGCACGCGAGCTCCAATATGGAGACTTGGTGTTCTTCAACACGTTAGGTCGTCCCAATTCACATGTAGGTATCTATATAGGTGATCGCCGCTTCGTCAACGCACCCTCTTCAGGAGGGCGGGTACGTGTAGACAGTCTCGACAGTCCTTACTTCTCGAAGCGGTTCACCTCAGCGAGGAGTTTGTTCGCGCGGCAATGACCCGTCGACAAAATCGAGATCATCGCTATTGTAACAACAAGTGTTGACAAGCGCCGGTGGAACTGGACCGAGCCGGCACGTAGCGGTCACCTGCCATTCGTCACAGCCGACGACATCGACCTGGTCAGGTCGGCACTGTGCGATACAGCTTCGCCAGGGTAACGAATGCATCGAGCTGGGGATCACGACCAGTTTCTTCGCGAACGATGTCGGCGACATGCGGAGCGATTTCGGCGGCCTTGGCTGCGTCAAGGAAAAGCAATCTGGAGCGACGTGCCAGCACATCCTCGACCGTGCAGGCATACTCGTGCCGAACGGCGAAACGTATCATCCCCTCCGTCAGGCCGGGAACGATTTCTCGATCGGCCCCCGGCTGTGCCTGCACGAACTCAGCTTCTGTTCCATAACTGTGCAGGCCGGGTGCATCGGTCATACGAGCACCCGCTGTTGTATGCGTGGGCGCCCCCACGAGCTTGAAGTCAGCCGTCTCTGCGGGTGGTAGGCGTTCAAGCAATCCGGATTCCATGCACTTGGAAAGTACATCTTCGGCCATGGCACGATAGGTCGTCCACTTACCGCCCGTGACCGTCACCAGGCCGCTGTCGCTCGCCATGACCGTGTGTTCGCGGTTAATCTTCTTGGTATCGCCGCTTTCGTGCGTCGGTCGAACCAATGGCCGCAGGCCCACCCACGCACTGCGCACATCCTCGACGCGTGGTGCTCTAGCCAGATAGCGAGCCGCCTCACCCAGAATGAAACGGGACTCTTCCGCCAGGGGCCGGGGCTCTACCTCGATCTGGTCACGCAAGGTATCGGTCGTGCCAAGTATTACTTTGCCGAGCCAGGGCACGGCAAAAAGAACCCGACCGTCGGTCGTACGGGGAACCAACAGAGCATGATCGCCGGGCATGAACTCGCGATCCACCACCAGGTGAACCCCTTGGCTGGGCGCAACCATGGGCCTGGTCGACCGGCCCGCGGCCTGGTCGTCCATGCGCCGTACTTCATCCACCCATACCCCCGTGGCATTGACGACACAGCGCGCCTGAATCTCTCCCGACCGGCCTGTATCTGCAGTCTCGTAACGGACTCCGATCACCTTGCCATCTTGATGGACCAGGTTCGTTACCGGCACATAATTAACTAGCAAGGCTCCCTGAGCGGCCGCTGTCCGCGCAAGCGTGACCGCAAGTCGAGCATCGTCGAACTGACCGTCCCAATACTTCACGCCGGCCTTGAGGCCCTGCATGCGTACGCCCGGCAAGCACGCCTGAGTCTGGCGGCTGGACAAGAACTCGGTTGAACCGAGACCCGACCGACCCGCCAATGCATCGTAAGCCTTCAGACCTACACCGTAGAAAGGCGCCTCCCAACATTTGTAGGCCGGCATGACAAAGGCCAGAGGCGCCGCCACATGTGGCGCGTTCTGCAAGAGCTTCCGCCGCTCGTGGAGTGCTTCGCGTACCAGCGCGACATTTCCTTGGGCCAGATAACGCACGCCCCCGTGCACAAGCTTGGTGGCGCGAGAGGACGTCCCCTTGGCGAAGTCGCGTGCTTCCAACAGGACCACGGAAAGTCCGCGCAGCGAAGCATCGAGCGCGACTCCCAAGCCGGTCGCCCCGCCGCCTATCACGACGAGATCGACCTGATGTGTCTGAGCGAGGCGCTCAAGCAGTGCCTCGCGACGGGTTTCCAGTGGGGAGACTGATGGCGTCATACCGGGAGCAACTTCATTGATGAGAAAACCCGTCAGTTTACGCCATCGCCGCCGCTTTCCGTGGCGGCGGCGATGGCATGGTTGCGATCAACGTACTCGCCCTTCCTTCCAGGCAGTCAGAAGTGCTTCATAGGCAACGGTTTCGCCCTTAGGGCTTTCGTTATCCAGTTTTTTCCACGGCGCACTCTGGTCGCTCAGCCACTTGCTCGGATCGCCTTTCTCGTTGAGCTTGGGCGCGCAACGCTCCATGCCGACGCGCTCCAACCGCGCCATGATGCGATCCATTTCCTCGGCGAGGTTGTCCATGGCCTGCTGCGGTGTGCGCTCACCGCTAATGGCCGTGGCGACGTTTTGCCACCACAACTGCGCCAATTTCGGATAATCGGGCACATTCGTTCCTGTCGGCGTCCATGCGACACGAGCCGGGCTGCGGTAGAACTCGATCAGACCACCGTATTTGTCGGCATTCTTAGTGAAGTAATCACTGTGAATGTCACTGTCACGGATGAATGTCAGCCCTTCAATGGATTTCTTCAACGAAACAGTCTTGGAGGTGACGAACTGAGCATAGAGCCAGGCAGCGGCCAGCCGATCGGCGTCATGATTCTTGAAGAACGTCCACGATCCCACGTCTTGGTAACCGTTCTGCATACCGTCCTTCCAGTACGGGCCATGAGGCGCGGGAGCCATGCGCCACTTAGGTGTGCCGTCCTGGTTCACGACAGGCAGGCCCGGGCGGGTCATATCGGCCGTGAAGGCGGTGTACCAGAAGATTTGCTGAGCGATCTGGCCCTGCGCGGGAACCGGACCCGCTTCGCTGAATGTCATACCCTGTGCGACAGGCGGCGCATACTTCTTCAGCCAATCGATATATTTGGTAAGCGCATAGACCGCAGCCGGTGAGTTGGTCGCCCCACCCCGCTCCACCGACGCCCCGACCGGGGTACAACGATCTTCGGCTACCCGAATACCCCATTCGTCGATCGGCAGGCCGTTGGGTGTGCCCTTGTCAGCGGTACCCGCCATTGACAGCCATGCGTCCGTAAAGCGCCAACCCAATGATGGATCCTTCTTGCCGTAATCCATGTGCCCATAAATGGGCTGGCCATCCAACGTCTTGACGTCATTCGTGAAGAACTCTGCGATGTCTTCATAGGCCGTCCAGTTCACTGGAACGCCCAAGTCATAGCCGTACTTTTCCTTGAATCGCTTCTGCAACTCGGGGCGAGCAAACAGATCAGCGCGGAACCAGTACAGGTTGGCGAACTGCTGGTCGGGCAACTGGTAGAGCTCCTTGTCGGGGGCAGTCGTGAAAGAGATCCCAATGAAGTCTTTCAAGTCGAGACCCGGGTTGGTGAACTCCTTCCCTGCCCCGTTCATATACTGCGTGAGCGACAGGATCTGACCATATCGATAATGCGTGCCAATCAAATCGGAATCCGAAATCCAGCCGTCATAGATCGACTTGCCCGACTGCATGGACGTCTGCAGTTTTTCGACGACGTCGCCCTCCTGGATGAGGTCATGGTTGACCTTGATCCCCGTAATCTCGGCAAACGCACGCGCCAGTGTCTTGGCCTCGTACTCATGCGTGGTGATGGTTTCGGAGACGACGGAGATCTCGTTCACCCCTTTGGAACGCAGGCGTTCCGCCGCCTGAATGAACCACTTCATTTCGTCCAACTGCTGTTCCTTGGATAAGGTGGAAGGTTGAAACTCCTGGTCGATCCATTTCTTGGCTTCCGCCTCGCCCGCTTGCCCCTGTGCTGCGAACAGGGTCAGAACGGTGAAGGCCAGCGCATTACGGCGTAAGCTCATGGCTGTCTCCTGGGTATAGTGGTTCCCCAACAATCCTTGTCGGTCTGCAGCGGGGAGCTCCGCAGACGATGCGTCGACCATTAGCCGCGACGCATGATGATCAACAACACCAGCATGGACACGACAAATCCGATCCACAACGTAGGTGGCTCACTCAAGCCGAGAGCCGTGCCAACTCGATCGCGCAACCATAGATAGATCAGGTTGAAATAGGCTGCCGCCAGCAAGCCAATGAAAAGACGGTCCCCACGCGTCGTCGCGATGGGCAGAAATCCCTTGCGCAGCCGCGTCGGAGAGCGCAATTCCCATATCGTCATTCCTGCCAGCATGAGGCCGATCACAACGAAGAAAATCGCTGTCGGCAGGGTCCACACCATCCACTCGAACATCGTTGCCCCCAAACTGTGTGCAACTCAATGAAGTTCTACACCCGCCCCATGGCAAAGCCCTTCGCGATGTAATGGCGTACGAACCAGATCACCACCGCGCCGGGGATGATCGTCAGCGTCCCCGCGGCCGCCAACGTGGCCCAGTCCATACCCGATGCGGAAACGGTACGCGTCATGGTGGCGACAATGGGCTTCGCATGAACGCTCGTCAGTGTGCGCGCCAACAGCAATTCCACCCAACTGAACATGAAACAGAAAAACGCAGCCACCCCGATGCCTGCCTTGATCAATGGCATGAAGATAGTCAAAAAGAAGCGCGGGAAACTGTAGCCGTCGATGTAGGCCGTCTCGTCGATTTGCCGAGGCACGCCACTCATGAAACCTTCGAGAATCCACACGGCAAGCGGAACATTGAACACCAGGTGCGCCAAAGCCACCGCGATATGCGTGTCCATCATCCCAAGCGTCGAGTACAGCTGGAAGAACGGAAGAAGAAACACGGCCGGCGGCGTCATCCGATTGGTCAGCAGCCAGAAAAACACATGCTTGTCCCCAATAAAGCGATAACGCGAGAACGCATACGCTGCCGGGAGAGCGACCGCTAGCGAGATCACTGTGTTCATGCCTACGTAGATGAGGCTGTTGATATAGCCGCTATACCAGGATGGATCATTAATGATGCGTAGATAGTTGGCCCAGGTGAATTCCCGGGGCCACATCGTGAAGGACGACAAAATCCCTTGGTTGGTCTTGAAGCTCATCACGACCATCCAATAGATGGGCAGCAAGGCAAACGCCAAATAAGCGAGAAGGAACAGTGCGGCCCAGAATCGCAGCATAGGGAACCGGGTCCCAGCACGGGCCGGAGGCAACCTGCCCCGTTTGTCGGACGTTTTTTCATTCATGGCGAGGCTCCGTATCCTGGGCGCCCACGCGCAACATCCAGTTGTAGAGCACAAAGCAAAACAACAGGATGATCAGGAAATAAATGAGCGAAAAAGCTGCGGCCGGGCCGAGATCGAATTGACCCACCGCTTTTTGGGTCAAGTATTGGCTCAGGAAGGTGGTCGCCGCCCCCGGGCCTCCGCCCGTCAAAACGAATGGTTCCGTATAGATCATGAAACTGTCCATGAAGCGCAGCAGGACCGCGATCATCAATACACCCCTCAGCTTGGGCAGCTGGATGAACCGAAAGACATCGAGCCGGCTCGCGCCGTCGATACGGGCCGCTTGGTAATAGGCCTCGGGAATGGCTCGCAGCCCGGCATACACCAGGAGCGCCACGAGCGGCGTCCAATGCCAGACGTCCATCAGCAGGACGGTGAACCACGCATGCGTGGGATTGGCAGCATAGTTGTAATTGACGCCTATGTTGGCCAGGGCGCGGCCCAGCAACCCGATATCGCTCCGTCCGAAGATCTGCCAGATGGTCGCAACCACATTCCAAGGGATCAGCAAGGACAACGCCACGAGCACGAGGACAAGCGAGGCCTTCCACCCCTTCGATGGCATACACAGTGCGAGCAGGATGCCCAAGGGGATCTCAATCAACAGGACGGACATCGAGAACAGCAGTTGGCGCCCCAAGGCGCCATGCAAGTCCCGATCGCGCATAACCTCTTCGAACCACTCCGTGCCGACAAAGACCGAGCGCGTCGGTGAAATGACATCCTGCACCGAATAGTTCACTACGGTCATCAAGGGCAATACCGCTGAAAACGCCACGCACAGGCAAACCGGAGCAATCAGCCACCACGCGCGATTGTTGACGGGCTTCAAGTAGCCGTTCATGTGATCAGCTCCTCGTTCTGGTAGAAGCGCGTACGCTCACAAAGCAACTGCAAGCCTACAATATCGCCGGGCTCCGGCGCGGCGGGCTCCAGGTCGCGGGGCAATCTCGCCTTGACGAGCTGCCCGCTCACTTCTGCGGTCAACAGTAGATGACTGCCGAGATCCTGTACGCGTCGGACCTCGGCGGGCGCCGCCCCGATATGGTCTGGATTCGCGAGCTGCGTGTATTCCGGCCGCAAACCCAACGTGATGGCTCCTTGGACCGTCCGCATACCGGCAGGAATACGAATGTGAATGTCGCCCAGGCTGACACTACCCCCGGCAATCTGCACGGGCAGAAGATTCATTCCCGGGGAGCCGATGAAATGCCCTACGAATGTATGCGCCGGCTCTTCGAACAGCGACGCGGGGCTGCCCACCTGTAGCACACGCCCCCGCGACATGACCATCACCTCGTCTGCAAAGGTGAGTGCTTCAACCTGATCATGAGTGACGTAGATCAGCGTCAGCCCCAACTCGGAATGGACTTCCTTCAATTTACGTCGCAACTGCCATTTCAGCTGCGGGTCGATGACGGTGAGCGGTTCATCAAAGAGGACGGCCGACACATCGGGGCGCACCAGCCCTCGTCCAAGGGAAATCTTCTGCTGGATATCGGCGGACAGACCTGCCGCCCTCCGGCGCAGAAGTTTGTCGAGATCCAGCATTTCGGCCACGACGTGCACACGTTGCTGGATGTTCTGGGAACTCATCCCTCGATTCCTGAGAGGAAACGCAAGGTTGTCGTAGACGGTCATGGTATCGTAGACGACCGGGAACTGGAAAACCTGTGCGATATTCCGCATCTGGGGCGTGTGAGCCGTCACATCGCGACCGTCGAAAAGCACTACACCTTCAGAGGGCGTCACCAAGCCGGACATGATGTTGAGCAAGGTCGTCTTGCCACACCCCGAGGGCCCCAGCAGTGAGTAGGCGCCTCCGTCCTCGAAGGCAAGCTCCAGGGGAAGCAAGGCGTAGTCTTCATCGCGCTGCGGATTGGGAAGATAGCTATGCGCCAGACGAAGTTCTATTCGCGCCATATACCTGTCACTCCACTATTGGGCGCACGCAGCAAGCGACCAAGCGCGTCGAATATGAAGGCGTCCCGCTCATGGAAATAAAGAGGCAGGGCATCGCCGAGCTCGAAATGATGTACGCCCGTCAACTGCGCGACGAGCGGCCCCGCTGCTGTGTCGACATGAAGAAAGGTGTCGGACCCTGAGATCTCCGCCAGAAGCACCGTCGCATTGAGTGTCTGCACTGGGCTGGGCCGACCTTGGTACACCGGCGAGACTGCCTCAACCTTCAGGGAAGCAGCACGCAGCCCCACGGTCACTGAGGGCTGGGCATCGCGAGGCATTGCAAGCTGCAGCACCTGACCGGACGGCAGGCGGATCCCCTCATCGCAACGAACGCCCGGCACGAAATTCATCGGCGGATCGTTGAATGTCCGCGCGACATCCAAGGAGACAGGCCGATCATAGACCTGCACAGCCGGGCCATATTGCAGAAGCTTCCCCTCGTGAAGCACTGCTGTATGACCCCCCAGCAGCAGCGCTTCCCCCGGCTCAGTCGTGGCATACACGACGGTGGAGCGCCCATCGGAGAAGAGTTCTGACAGCTCTTCGCGCAATGTCTCTCGCAGCTTGTAGTCAAGGTTGACCAAGGGTTCGTCGAGCAGCATAAGGGGTGCGCCTTTGGCCAGGGCCCGGGCCAGTGCAACGCGTTGCTGTTGTCCACCGGAAAGCTCGCCCGGTAGGCGTTGAAGGAAATGCGCAATACCGAGGCGTTCGGCCAAGGCTTCGACGCGCGCGTCGACACCTGATTCACGCCGCAGTTTCATCGGTGACGCAATGTTCTCGCGCACTGTCATGGACGGATAGTTGATGAACTGCTGATAGACCATGGCCACATTGCGTTTGCGCACAGACCAGCCCGTGACGTCTTGGTCATCGACAAGCACCCTGCCGGAACTCGGCGCATCCAGGCCGGCCATGATCCGCATGAGGGAGGTCTTCCCGGCCTGTGTTGCACCCAGCAACACGGTCATTTCGGCGGGCTTCAGGGTCAGGTCCATTTCGTGGAGCCATACATCGTCTCCTACTTGTTTGCTGATTGCCTTGAGAGCCAATTGCATTGCATCCCCACCAGCGCCTTAGAATTATTGTGAGTATTATGGTGCCCCCAGCCGGCGGTCTCGTCTCAGGTAAACCCTTGACTCACAAGAAAAATGGTATCGGCTAGAGACGAATGGTTAGAATTTGCATCGCTTGTACACTAGCAAACGGTTCCACTCCGCACGCACTCGACTATGACCTATTTGCTTGCTCTCGACCAGGGTACGTCTAGTTCCCGTAGCATTGTCTTTTCGGAAAACGGGGAAATCGTCGCCCAGGCGCAAAGGGAATTTACCCAACTATTCCCCCAACCCGGTTGGGTCGAGCACGACCCCATGGAAATTTGGGCTACACAGCTCGCCACTGCACGCGAAGCCCTGTCAAAAGCCGGCCTGCGGGCACAGGACATCAAGGCCATTGGCATTACCAATCAGCGCGAGACAACCTTGGTCTGGGACCGGCGTACTGGTCAACCCGTCTACAACGCCATCGTGTGGCAGGATCGTCGCTCTGAACCCGCATGCGCTGAACTGCGCGAAAAGGGTCAAGATGCAGAAATCCTGCAGCGCACGGGCCTACGCGTCGATGCCTATTTCTCGGCGACCAAGCTCAAGTGGATACTCGATAATGTCGAAGGCGCCAGAGCGAGGGCGGAACGCGGAGAATTGGCCTTCGGCACGGTGGACACGTGGCTCATCTGGCAGCTCACGGCGGATCGCCGCCACCTGACCGACGTCAGCAACGCTTCGCGCACGATGCTGTACAACGTCCGCGATGGGCGGTGGGACCCCGCCCTGCTCGATATGCTGGGGGTTGAAGCCAGCCTACTGCCGGAAGTCCTGCCCTCGAGCGCGCAATTTGGGGTGTCCAACGCTGCCCTGCTGGGCGGAGAAATCCCTATTTGCGGCGTAGCGGGCGACCAGCAGAGCGCCCTGGTGGGCCAGGCCTGTTTCGAGAGTGGAATGGCAAAGAATACCTATGGAACCGGCTGCTTCATGCTGATGCATACCGGCGCCGACTTTCACACCTCGGCAAACGGGCTGGTCACGACGCTGGCGGCCCAGACCGGTACGGGCCCCGAATATGCATTCGAAGGCAGCGTATTCGTGGCCGGGGCCGTCGTGCAATGGCTGCGGGACGGCCTGAAGGCCTTTCCCACGAGCAGTGATATCGAGGCCATGGCGCGCAGCGTACCCGACGCAAACGGGGTCATGCTGGTGCCGGCCTTTACTGGCTTGGGAGCGCCCTACTGGAATCCGGACGCCCGCGGTATTATCACAGGCCTCACCCGAGGGACCACGATCGCCCATATCGCCCGGGCAGCCCTGGACAGCATCGCATTCCAAAGCGCAGCCCTCCTTCAAGCCATGAGCCGTGATTCCGTGCAGGCAGGTGGCGAAGCCTTGCGTGAACTGCGCGTAGACGGCGGCGCATGCGTTAATGACCTGCTCATGCAGTTCCAGGCTGACTTGCTGGGAATTCCGGTACTTCGACCCAGCATGGTCGAAACGACGGCGCTGGGTGCCGCCTTCCTCGCAGGACTAACCTCGGGTGTATATAGCAGCCGTGACGAACTTTCCCGCTTGTGGAAGGTCCAACGAACGTTTGAACCGCAATGTGATCGTGGGCGAGCCGAAGAGCTCATGGCGCAATGGGAAAAAGCGGTGCGCCAGGCATGCGCCGAGTGATATAGGAATCTGAATGCTGCAACGAGCCATACTGATCATCGCCATCTTCCTGGCGATCCTCGTGGCACTCACCTTTGGGGACGCCCTGCTCTCACAGGCTTATGTCTGGGTATCTCGGGTCACTGGATGGGTCGTCCACAATTTCGCGGATGTCTTTGCCGGCATTCAGTACTACTTGTCCACCCACACTACGAAGGTGTTGCTGGCCATCGCGCTCACCATCCCCGTCAGCTGGTGGGTATTTCGCAGTCGTGAAAAAGAATTGAAGAACCCGGCCAACCACCGCAAGATCGCAATCGTGCTTGCCATCTGCCTGGGTTGGCTCGGAGCGCACCGGTTCTACCTCGGCCAGATTGGCATCGGCATAGTCTTCCTCGTGATCTTCTGGTTTTTCCCACCGCTGGCCATCGTGCTGGGTCTGATCGATGCAGTCCGGTATTTCTTCATGACGGACGAACAGTTCGCCATTGTGAAGACCTGAGCTCCTTACTTCGCTGATGTCTTTCGCACTGGACTCGCATCGGGCGTTCAGCCTCTGTGACGCACCCGAGACAGGGGCGCTGGATGCACGGCACGATGAGAATCTGTTGGCGCTTGCAGCCGAATACGGGCCAAGCGCCATGATCTGGCGGGCCAGCCAAAGCCTTGTCGTTCCCCGGACCTACAGGCGATTCACAGAATTTGACGCAGTCTGCCAGGAATTCGAGCACAACGGCTGGCCGATCATTGTCAGGCAAACGGGTGGGGGGATCGTCCCGCAAGGACCCGGCATTCTCAACGTTAGCCTGGCGTACTCCGTGCACGGCCCCGCAATGCGCCACTCTGAGCCCGGCTATCTATTGATATGTGATGTCGTGGCGAACGCCCTTGCCGCTTTGGGTGTTAAAGCATACCCATCGCCCGTGGCCGCGTCGTTCTGTGATGGCAGGTATAACCTCGCCGTCACCCATCACGGTACCGCAGTGAAAATTGCAGGCACGGCCCAGATGTGGAAGCGTCTACCCGACTCACCTGATACCCATGTCGGCCTCGTGCATGCCTTGGTGCTCGTCGACACGGACTCACCCGCCCTCACACACGTCATCAATGCTTTCGAAACGAAGGTCGGGAATGACCGCAGATACTCCGTATCGAGCGTGGTATCGGTCGGGGAACACCTGAATCGAGTCGGCGAAGCGGCCTTGGAATCTGACTTTATCGAAGCCCTGAAAGAAGCCATTCGAAATGCACGCATACCCGTCGTTTGAAGCATGCCCTCCGATTCGGCCGGTCAATTACAATACGATTATCATTTAATCAGCATAGCTTCGACATGGAAAGCAAGACCGCCCGTTTGACCGTCCTCATTGACCCTGCCAAGAAGAAGGCCTTCGAGCAGCTTTGCGCCCGCCAGGATCTCACGCCATCGCAAGTCGTGCGGCAACTCATTCGTGATTATCTCGCCGATCATGGCGTGTCGTACGTGCCCGGGGCGCCTCTGCATGACCAGCCCGTCACGCAAGGACTTGCCGATACGCCCGTCGAGAACCCAGTCGTCAAGAAACGCAAGGCGGGCCGCCCGGCAAAACAGTCCACCCATTAAGTCCGGGATTCCGGGTCGGAGTCCCGGCCCGTCTCTTTCGCCTTGATGCGAGCGACGACCTCTGCAAAGTGCTGCACCACGTTTGCATCGCCTACGCGACTCAGCAAACCCATGCGCCGCATCTTGCCGGCTACCCGATCATTGGTTTCAGTCAACACAACCTCAATACCGCGTGCTCTCAATTGATCTATCAGGTCTTCCAGGGCTTGCAGGCCGGTTGCGTCCACGAACGGCACATGGTGAAGCCGGATGACTACCGTCTTCACCCCCGCCTGAACGCTCTGGAGCAGATGTTCAAACACGTCTGATGCTGCGAAGAAGAAGGGCCCTTCCACGGCATAGACCTGTACGCCTGCAGGCAATGGCCCTGCCCCCTCTGCGTCGAGCTCGCGTTGGACCGCGGTGACATCCTGATGTCGAACCACAACGCTCTCTGCCATGCGACGCAGGAAATGCAGCATGGCCAGGACCACGCCAATGTTCACCGCCACCACCAGGTCGACGAAGACAGTCAAAAGGAAAGTCGCGACCAGAATGATGACATCTGAACGGGGGGCACGCTTGATCAGCTTCACGACATGACGCACATCGCTCATATTCCAGGCGACTACAAATAGAATGGCCGCCAGCGAAGCCAACGGAATATTCGCCGCCAGAGGAGCCAGGAATAGCAGAATGATCACCAGGCACAGACCATGAACGACGCCGGCAATGGGGCTGTTTCCTCCATTGCGAACGTTGGTGGCTGTGCGGGCAATCGCACCCGTCGCAGCAATACCGCCAAACAGGGGCGCCACAATATTGGCCAAGCCCTGCCCCATGAGCTCCTGATTGGAATGATGGCGGGTGCCCGCCATGCGATCGGCCACGACGGCGGAAAGCAGGGATTCAATGGCACCCAGCATGGCGATGGCGAAAGCCGGCCCGATCAACTCGACCAAACGCGTCAATGTGACAGAGGGAAAATCAAAGGTCGGCAAACCGCGCGGAATCTCGCCATACATGCTTCCGATCGTCGCCACCGTATCGAACTTGAAGACAGCCTGGATGACGGTGGCCACCACGAGTGCGACCAAGGGCCCCGGCACGCGCGAAATGGGCCGGAACCGCGGTGCATAGATCACTAACAATAAAGAAAAAACCGCCAGGGCCGTCGTGGCGGGATCCCACTGGGGAAAGGCCTGCAGCAGCGCCCATAGCTTCTCATGGAAATGACCGCCCTGTACTGCCGGCAATCCGAAGAAGTCCTTCCACTGGCCCACCCAGATGACGACACCAATACCCGCCGTGAACCCGACGATGACGGGGGCCGGAATGAACTTGATGACGGCGCCCATGCGTGCCAGGCCGAACAGGAAAAGGATGACGCCCGCCATGAGCGTGGCGATCTGCAAACCCTGGACACCGTGCTCGGCCACGATGCCAGCAAGGATGACGATGAAGGCGCCGGTCGGTCCCGCGATCTGCACCCGGCTGCCGCCGAACAAGGATACGATGATACCGGCGATGATGGCCGTGTAGATGCCTTGTTCGGGTTTAACGCCCGAGGCGATCGCGAAGGCCATTGCCAGCGGAAGGGCCACCACCCCCACGATGAGCCCCGCAACGATATTGGACAGCCAGTTTCTCTTTGCCAGGAGCCCTGCGCGATACGCATCGACGATTGCAAACATCGTATCCCCATAAGATCAAATGTGGATCAAATTATAATGAAATGTGTGCCTCCTGGCCTGAACGACCCTGAAGGAGCGGAACATGAAGATCGGTGAGCTGTCCCAAGCGACCGGATGCAGTACCGAAACAATTCGCTACTATGAAAAAGCCGGACTGCTTCCGCCTCCGGAGCGCTCTTCGAACAACTATCGCCATTACGGAGACGCGCACGTGAAACGGTTGCGATTGATTCGGAACTGCCGCCGGCTGGACATGAGTCATGAAGAAATACGCAGCCTGCTCGACTCCCTTGACCACGGAGGTGGAGACTGCGAACCCGTGAACCGGCTTCTGGATGAACACATCGGGCATGTAGACGCCCGCATCCATGAGCTCTCGCAGTTGCGTCAGCAGCTTGTCGACCTGCGAAAGCGGTGTGGCGAAGGCCGCAGCGTCCACCATTGCGGCATCATCGAGGGGCTGGCCGCCATGGAAGTCACCCCGGCCGCCCCGGGCAGTCACCTGGGTTAGAAATACGACAGCCTGGCCTCACGTACGTCTACGAGAAAAAACCGAAGAACCCTACAAAAAAACCCCACCGAGAACTCGGTGGGGTAAGCGAACAGTATGGATTTTGGGTAAGGCTTATTCGGCGGCTGCTACACCACGGCTGCCGATGGCATTCGTGCTGCGGCGCTGGCCACCGAGAACACCGATGACCACTTGCCAAGCCATTGCAAGACCACCCGCAATGAAGACGATGTCGCCGAAGGTGCGGACCCAACGCAGCGTTTCCAGCAGCGGTTGCTGCATGAAGGCTTCACTACGCGCATACCACATACCTTCTGTGATGCTGGCGTGTGCCTGGATGATACCGATGGGCAGCAGGCTCGTTGCAATCATCATTACCAGGCCGATGTTCAGGCCCCAGAACGCGAAGCGCATGAGCTTGTCGTTGAAGGCAAAGCCGGGAACGATGTAGCGCAGGACCAGGATGGTGAAGCCCAGAGCCAGGAAACCGTACACACCGAACAGGGCTGCGTGAGCGTGGACCGGGGTCGTGTTCAGGCCCTGGATGTAGTACAGCGCGATAGGCGGATTCACCATGAAGCCAAAGACACCTGCCCCCAGCATGTTCCAGAACGCCACCGCAACGAAGCACATGATCGGCCACTTGAGCGACTGCATCCATGGCGCACGGTCCTTCAGGCGCCAGTTTTCAAAGGCTTCGTAGCCCAACACAATCAGAGGCACCACTTCCAGCGCGCTGAAGCTTGCGCCGATTGCCATGATGGGCGTGGTCGTACCCGCGAAGTAGAGGTGGTGCATGGTTCCGGGCACGCCGCCGAGCATGAACAGCGAGGCCGAGGCAAGGCTGGCGACGGTTGCACCGCGCTTGGAAACGAGGCCCATAGTCGAGAAGATAAAGGCCAAGGCTGCAGTGGCAAACACTTCGAAGAAGCCTTCCACCCACAGGTGGACCACCCACCAGCGCCAGTATTCCATGATGGTGATGTGTGTGCGTTCGCCATAGAACAGGCCGGTACCGTAGAACAGGCCTACCGCCACGATCGACGCCGTCAGCAGGGCAAGCAGATTCTTGTCGCCATCCTTCCTGAAGGCCGGCAGGATACCGCGCAGCATGAGCAGGAGCCAGAACGCAAGCCCCAGGAACTTGACGATTTGCCAGACACGACCCAGTTCAATGTATTCATACCCTTGGTGACCCAGCCAGAAGTTGAGTTTTTCAGGCATGACTTGCGCGATGGCCAGATAGTTGCCGATGTACGAGCCCACGACCAGGACGATCAGCGCCCAGAACAGAATATCGACACCCAGCTTTTGGTACTTCGGATCCTTGCCGCCGTTGATCATGGGCACCAGGAACAAGCCACCCGCCAGGAAGCCGGCCGCGATCCAGAACAGGGCAGTCTGCAAATGCCACGTACGTGTCAGCGAATACGGGAACCACTGCGAAACATCGATCCCATAGAAAGTCTGCCCTTCCACGGTGTAGTGAGCCGTGAAACCACCCAGCAGGATCTGGAAGATGAACAATCCCACGACCATCAAGAGATATTTGCCCAGTGCGCGTTGTGAAGGCGTCAGCGAACCGGCGAGTATCGGGTCCTTCTTGGGCGCCTCGGGTTCCGGTTCCTCACGATGGGTGAATGCCCAACCCCACACCAGGAACGCAATACCGGCAAGCAGCAACACAACGCTGACTACGGACCAAATCACGTTGTTCGTCGAGGGCTTGTTGCCAACCAGGGGCTCATGCGGCCAATTGTTGGTGTAGGTGACGTTCGAGTCGGGACGCTCGGTGGCCGCCGCCCATGCTGTCCAGAAGTAGAATTTGGTCAGATCGGCACGACGTTCCGCGCTCGGAAGCGTGTTTTCCTTCATGGCGAAGCTTTCGCGGCTTTGGCGCAGCTCCGGATCCGCCCCGTATAGCTTCTCGTAATAGGTCGCCACTTGCTCGATCGCTTGTGCGCGACGATCAGAGATCGTCACTTCCAGCGTATCGGGATTCAACGTATTACGGCGGTACTCCTGCTTCAGCTCTTCCTTTAGGTATGCCTGCTCGCGGGGCTGGAGCTGTTCAAATTGAACACCGGCAGTTTCCTGCGCGGCCAGGTCGAGCCAGGCAAGGAGCTCTCGATGCAGCCAGTCGGCAGTCCAGTCAGGCGCTTGGTAAGAACCGTGCCCCCAGATGGAGCCAACCTGCATCCCGCCCGTGCTTTGCCAGGCAGTCTGCCCGTCCAATATTTCTTCCTCGGTCGTGACAACCTGGCCCGACGTGGTTACCACTTTTGAAGGTATGGGCGGTACTTGTCGATAAACCTCGACCCCGCTCCATCCGAGCACGCCGAAGGTCACTACCAGCACGACGGCCAATAGCAACCATAACTTCTTGTATTCACGCATTTTGCGCTCCTTTGACTGCTTGCGATGCTTGAGCGAACAGCACGTCGTTCTCGATCCGGATGTGCTGCGCCAGTTCCTGTGCGTATTGACGCAAACCCTCGTAGAGTCGGCGCCACGTATTGCACGCCCCGTCCGGCAGAACGAGGTCGTGGGTCAATGAATGGATGCCTTCGATGGCATCGAAATGCTGCTCGTGCTCAAATCGCATGACCGAGATCGGCCCTTGTGCCGGTCCGTTCATGCCCCGCGCCAGCATGGGAAAGAGCACTTGTTCCTCCTTGAGCATGTGACTTTCCAGTTCTTGCAGGTGAGCTTCCAGCGCATCAGCAAGGCCCTCAGGACAGTGGGCGTGTCCTTGATGGACATGTTCCACCCGCCGGGCCAGGGCAATCAGCTCGGGGAGCTGTTCACGATGGCCGGTATGAAAGCGGCGAACGATGTACTGGGTGAGCGCTTCCGCATCCATGCTGCCGATTTCCGCAAATGACAGGGCATTCATGACGGGAATTCCTCCGTTGGTTAGT
>Ga0065721_10050811_pt1 | contig 17806 bp, 8 predicted proteins | sample Mesricmetagenome_FD_59108 | JGI IMG/M metagenome (GOLD analysis project Ga0065721, IMG submission 59108) | Mesophilic microbial community from rice straw/compost enrichment Sample: eDNA_1 v2 (version 2) | ecosystem: Engineered > Solid waste > Grass > Composting > Bioreactor | place: USA: Davis... | reverse complement strand
CGCGGCATGGCGAGCCACAGCCACCCGGCGTACAGGGAAGCGGCGGTCCGCATAGCGTCGGCGCTCGCCGAGCGCTACGGCAAGCACCCGGCCGTGAAGATGTGGCACATCCACAACGAGTACGGGGTGCCAGTGGGAGAGGACTACTCGCCGGCATCGGTCGCGGCGTTCCGCTCGTGGCTGCAGTCCACCTACAGCTCGCTCGACGCGCTCAATGACGCCTGGGGCACGGCGTTCTGGGGTCAGCGCTACGAAGACTGGGAGCACATCGGCGCCCCGGCGGTCGCCCCATCAGTGGTGAATCCCGCACAGCGACTCGACTTCGCTCGCTTCACCGACGACCAGCTGCTCGAGTGCTTCAAGGCCGAGCGCGACGCCATCCGCGTCCACGCCTCGCAGCCCATCACCACCAACCTCATGGCGAACCAGTCGTACACCACAGACTTGTGGCACTGGGCCGGTGAGATGGACATCATCGCCAATGACCACTACCTCACGGCCGCAGACCCCAACGGGCACATCGGCCTCGCGCTCGCCGCGGACCTCACCCGCTCGCTCGCGGGCGGCAAGCCGTGGATCTTGCTCGAGCACTCGACCTCGGCGGTCAACTGGCAGCCGCGCAATGTCGCCAAGCGCCCCAAGGAGCTCATCCGCAACTCGATGCAGCACTACGCGCGCGGCGCGGACGCGGTCATGTTCTTCCAGTGGCGCGCCTCGCGAAAGGGAGCAGAGAAGTTCCACTCGGCGATGCTCCCGCATGCAGGAACGAACTCCCGGGTGTTCCGCGAGGTTGTGGACCTGGGTGCGAAGCTTGGCGCGGTCGCTGAGACGCAGGGATCTCGCGTGAAGGCCGACGTCGCGATGCTGTGGGACTCGGTCTCGATCTGGGCGCAGCGACTCGAGTGGCGCCCCAGCGAAGATGTCGAGCCCACGGACACAATCCGCGCCTACTACGAGGCGCTGTGGCGCGATGGCGTCACCACGGACTTCGTGCACCCCGAGGGCGACCTCAGCGGCTACCGGCTCGTGGTGGTCCCGGCGACCTACCTGCTCACTCGCGCTGCCGCAGAGAACCTCACCGAATTCGCTCGCAAGGGCGGCACCGTGCTGGTCTCCTTCTTCAGCGCCGCGGTCGACGAGCACGACGCGGTGCACGAGGGCGGCTTCCTCGCGCCGCTCAAGGAGCTGCTCGGCACCACCGTTGAGGAGTACCTGCCGCTTCGCGAGGGCGTCCGCGCGGGCATCTCCTATGGGGCCGACGCTGCGGTCACCTTGGATGGCGACGTCTGGCAAGAGGACCTCGCCTTGGCCGGAGCCGAAGTGAAGGGCACCTACCTGGCCGGACCCGGCGTCGGGAAGGCTGCTATCACTCGCAACCAGGTTGGAGAGGGAACTGGCTGGTACGTGAGCACCCGACTCGGTGCTGAGGATCTGCGCCAGATCTTCGCCGATGTCTACAAGGACGCCGGAATCGTCCCGCCCAACCCCGAGCGCGACCTCGAGATCGTCACGCGCCATGGGGACAACCAGGACTTCGTCATCGCGATCAACCACAGCGATGACGCCGTGGCGGTGAATGCCGCGGGAACGAACTTGCTCACCGGAGAGGAACTCGCCGGTGAGTGGGAGCTCGGGGCAGGCGATGTCGCAGTGATTCGCGCGGCCGCCGCCCCCGAAGGAGGTGGTCGCTGATCGTCACCTCCGAAATGAGCCTCAGTGCTCGGCAGGAAACCACCACTGAAGCGGGAGCGATCCCGCACCCCCCAGTCGCAATGACGCGAACTCACCTGAGGCGCGCAGTGTGGCACAACCCTGGAAGGAACATTCCATGATCAAGAAGATCGGCATCGGCGCAGCCGTTGTAGCGGTCGCTGGTCTGCTCGCTGCGTGCAGCGGTACAGACCCGGAGGAGTCGCCAAGCGCAGCTCCGTCTGAGACCACGCCGGCCATCGACGGCACCGGCGTCACCCTCACCATCTGGGTGGACGAGAACCGCAAGCCCGCGGTCGAGGCCGCGGCCGCGACGTTCGAGTCCGAGACCGGCGCGACCGTCGAGCTCGTCGTCAAGAACTTCGAGGACCTCCGCGCTGACTTCATCGCCCAGGTTCCCACCGGCGAGGGCCCCGACATCACCATCGGTGCTCACGACTGGCTGGGTGGCCTCGTGACCGCTGGAGTTGTCGCCCCAGTCGACATCTCCAACGTGGCCGACCAGTTCGAGAAGGTCGCGGTTGACGCGTTCTCCTACGACGGTCAGACCTACGGTCTGCCCTACGCCACCGAGGCCGTCGCTCTCATCTACAACACGGACCTGGTTGGCACCGAAGCGCCCACCACGTGGGACGAGATGATCCAGAAGGGCAAGGACTCCGGCGCTGAGCGTCCGTTCGTCATCAACGTGAACTCGCCCACCGGTGACGGCTACACCATGTACCCGTTCCAGACCTCGTTCGGCGCTCCCGTGTTCGTTCAGGACGACACCGGCTCCTACACCAAGGAAGTCGGCATGGGCGGCGACGCTGGCCTGGCCTTCGCCAAGTGGCTGAGCGACAACGGCGACAAGGGCACTGGCTACGTCTCCGGCGACATCACTTACGACATCAACAACTCGCTGTTCGCAGACGGCAAGGCGGCCTACACGGTTGCTGGCCCGTGGGCGATTGCCTCGCTCACCGAGAAGGGCGTGCCGATTGCTGTCTCGGCAGTCCCGTCCGCCGGTGGCGAGACCGCGTCTGCGTTCGTCGGTGTTCAGGGCTTCTACCTGAGCGCCCAGTCGAGCAACGCACTCATCGCCAACGCGTTCCTCACGCAGTACATGGCGACCCCTGAGGCGCAGAAGGCGCTCTACGACGCTGACCCGCGCATCCCTGCGATGACGTCGGTTGCGGAGCAGGTCTCCTCCGACCCGATCGTCGGTGGCTTTGCGGCCTCCGCGTCCTCGGGTGTCCCCATGCCTTCCATCCCTGAGATGGGCTCGGTGTGGGACCTCTGGAACGCCGCGCAGATCAAGATCATCACCGGTGCCGACCCCGAGTCGACCTGGAACAAGATGATTGACGACCTCAACGCAGCAGTTGGTGGCTAAGTAGCCACGGTGTGGGGCGAGGCGGAGTCCGCCTCGCCCCACACAGCCGCATTCAGCGCGGCACAATGAACTTGGGACAGTGAGCTTGTGAACACCCGCGGGAGAGCAACGATGCCATCCACCACCCTCGACGCCCCGGCCTCGAAGCCACAGCGAACGTCGCTTGCCCGCGCGTGGACGGGACTGGGATGGGGGTTCCTCGTCAAGCTCGGCGCGATGATGCTCATCAACGCCTTTGGTCTGGCCGGCATTCTGTCCGCGGTCAACGCCGAGGCGTGGGGAATCATGACGGCGGCCATCGTGCTGCTCGTGGTTGCGGACGTCGTCTACTTCACCAAGATTGCGCTCCCGCTCAAGTACATCTACCCCGGCCTGCTCTTTCTGCTGGCCTTCCAGATCTTCACGATGGCGTACACCGGCTACGTCGCGTTCACGAACTATGGCACGGCTCACAACCTCTCCAAGGAGCAGGCGATCGAGGCGGTGCTCGTCCAGAACGAGCGCAAGGTTGAAGGGTCCGCGACGTACCCACTGACGATCATCCGCGACGGGGACACGCTTGGCTTCGCGATCGTCGATGGCGAGACAGTGCGAGCGGGCACCGCAGAGGAGCCGCTGGAGGACATCCCCGACGCTGTCATCTCGAACGGGCGCGCCACGGAGGTTCCTGGCTTCGAGGTGATCCCGACCGCAGAGGTGTACTCAAGTCAGGAACTGCAGAAGCGGGTCGTCGACCTTCGAGTGCCTGCTTCGGATGACCCCGAACAGGGCTCAATCCGCACCCAAGACGGCACCAATGGAGCGATCTATCGCTCCATCCTGGTGTGGGATGCCGATGCTCAGACCATGACCAACGTCGACACCGGCGTTGTCTACAAGGCTGACCCCAGCGTCGGCTCATTTGTCGCCGACGACGGCTCGAGCCTCCAGGTGGGCTGGCACGTCGTCGTGGGCTTCGACAACTTCGCCAAAGCGTTCACCGACAAGAACTACTCGAAGGCGCTGCTGCAGGTCACCGCATGGACCTTCGCCTTCGCGATCCTCACGGTGCTCTCAAGCTTCTTCGTGGGCCTGGTGCTCGCGATCATCTTCAATGACGAGCGCGTTCGGGGGCGCAAGGTATGGAGGACGCTGTTCATCCTCCCGTACGCCTTCCCTGCATTCATGTCCGCGATGCTGTGGCGAGGCATGCTCAACAAGACGTATGGCGTGGTGAACGAATGGTTCACGTTCGGCAACGATCTTGCTTGGCTGCAGGACCCCAACCTCGCACGCCTGTCCGTGCTGCTCGTGAACCTGTGGCTCAGCTACCCCTATTGGTTCCTGGTCTGCACGGGCGCTCTGCAGTCGCTCTCTAGGGAGACTATGGAGGCCAGCCGCATCGATGGTGCGGGTCCCGTGCGCCAATTCCGCTCGATCACGCTGCCCTTGCTCCTCATCTCGACGGCGCCGCTCGCGATCGCATCCTTCGCATTCAACTTCAACAACTTCACGATCATCTGGATGCTCACGGGCGGTGGACCTCCGCTTGAGGACAGCAGCAGCGGCCTGGGGCACACAGACCTGCTCATCTCGGCGATCTATCGCATCTCCGGAGTGCAGGGCGGCAGGGCCGACTACGGCCTTGCTTCTGCGCTGTCGATTCTCGTGTTCATCGTCGTCGGCGTAGTCTCCGCGATTGCGTTCCGCCAGACCAAGAAGCTGGAGGAGTTCTGATGACCACCTCAGAGGTCACCGCCGAGGCGACGAAGGACAAGTCGCCGCGCACGCCAACCAAGCGCTCGCGATGGATGCTGGAAGTCGCCTGGAAGTATCTTCTGGCGGTCGTGGTGGTGTTCGTCGCCGCCTTCCCCATCGTCTACATCATCTCGGCGTCGTTCTCGAAGTCCGGCACGTTGTCGAGTTCGCGGCGGCTCTTCTCGGATCTGAGTCTCGCCAATTACGAGGCCCTCAACGACACCAAGTTCTGGACGTGGGGCGCGAACACCCTCATCATCGGCATCTCGACAGCGATCGGAGCGACCCTGATGGGCGCCGCCGCGGCCTACGCGTTCTCGCGCTTCCGCTTCAAGGGCCGCCGCACGTCGCTCACCGCGCTGCTCATCATTCAGATGTTCCCGCAGACCGTCGCGTTCATCGCGGTGTTCCTGCTGCTGATCTCGCTGGGCAATGTGTTCCCGGCCTTGGGGCTGAACTCCAAGATCGCGCTCATCTGTGTGTACCTGGGTGGAGCGCTCGGAGCCAATACGTTCCTCATGTATGGCTTCTTCAACTCGATCCCGCAAGAACTCGACGAGGCCGCGAAGGTCGACGGCGCCACTCACGCGCAGACGTTCTGGCGACTCATCATGCCGCTTGTCACGCCCATCCTCGCGGTGGTCGCGCTGCTGGGCTTCATCTCCGCGTTTGGAGACTTCATCCTTGCCAAGATCGTGCTGACGAGCGAGGACAACTGGACGCTCGCTGTTGGCATGTACGGCTGGGTCTCCGATCAGCTCGACGCTCGCTGGGGTCTTTTCGCCGCCGGCTCTGTCATCGCCTCCATTCCCATTCTGGTGCTGTTCCTCACGCTCCAGCGCTACATCGTTGGCGGCCTCACGGCCGGCTCCGTGAAGGGATAGTTCGCGTCGATGAAGGTCACCTTGGCTTCCACACACCCCGCACTGGGAGCGGTCACAGTTCTGCCGCCCGACGCTGCCTCAGGCGGTCCTGTCGCCGCCGGGATCTCTGTGGAGCGGGTCGAGAACCTGCCGGAGAACTTCATCGTGGGAGCTGACGTGTCGTCGGTGCTTTCGCTCGAGGAGTCGGGAGTCGTCTTCCGGGACGCGGCCGGGCAGCCCGCGGACCTGTTCGTCGTCCTCAAGGACCACGGCTTCACGGACATCCGCGTGCGTGTGTGGAATGACCCTTTCGACGAGTACGGCAACGGCTACGGCGGCGGCAATGTCAACGCAGAGCGCGCCACGATCATCGGCAAGCGCGCCACCGCTGCCGGACTGAACGTGCTCGTGAACTTCCACTACTCGGACTTCTGGGCGGATCCAGGCAAGCAGATCGCACCCAAGGCGTGGGCCGGTCTCAGCATCGACGAGGTCACCGGTGCGGTCTTCGAGTTCACTCGCGACACTCTCACCCTCATGCGCGACCAGGGCGTCGCGGTCACGATGGTGCAGGTAGGCAACGAGACCAACACGGGCGTCGCGGGCTTCACCGACTGGCCTGGCATGTGCGCGATCTTCAATGCCGGCGCTGCCGCCGTGCGCGAGGTGCTTCCCCGGGCCCAGGTCGCCGTCCATTTCGCGAACCCCGAGGTCGAGGGGTCATACGCCCACATTGCCAGGACCCTCCACGAGCACAGCGTCGACTATGACGTCTTCGCGTCCTCGTATTACCCGTTCTGGCATGGCACCACGGAGAACCTCACGGCCCTGCTCAAGGACATCGCTGAGACCTACGGCAAGCAGGTCATCGTCGTGGAGACCAGCTGGGTCAGCACGCTCGACGATGCCGACGGCTACCCCAACATGGTCAAGGACGCGAGCGAGGTCGCCACGTTCGCGCCATCAGTCCAGGGTCAGGCCGACGCTCTGCGCGCCGTCATCCAGGCTGTCGCCAACGTGGGTGCCTCAGGTTTGGGAGTGCACTACTGGGAGCCGGCGTGGCTTCCGGTTGGCCCACCCAGCGAGGCAGAACGCAGCGCCGAGCTGTGGGAGAGGTTCGGTTCGGGAGCGGGCACCACAGCGTCGGCCCTGTACCTCACGGGCAAGCCGGGCGCACCGGTAGGCAATGAATGGGACAACCAGATCCTGTTCGCTCCGGACGGTACGCCACTCGAATCTTTGCGCGTGTTCCAGTACGCGCGGACAGGCGCGATCGCGTCGACATAGCAGGACGACGCCCACCGCGACGAGGCGGAGGGCCGGCAGCGAGAGGGAGAGGAAGAGGCCAATGACGACCTCACACCGATGGGGAGCGGCGACCGCGGCGGCAGCTGCGCTCGCGATAGCAGCGAGCGGGCTCGTGGCGACAGCAGCAGCGGCAGACGATGGGCCGGTTGAAGCGCCCATCTACGTGGAGAAGGTGGACGGCCTCTCCGCAGACTTCATCAACGGCGTCGACGTCTCGTCGATCCTGTCGCTCGAGGAGAGCGGCGTGGTCTTCAAGGACTTCGATGGCAACATCGCGGACCCCTTTGAGGTGCTTGCCGACGCGGGGGTCAACTATGTGCGCGTGCGCGTGTGGAACGACCCTTTCAACTCGGTGAGCCATGTGGGCTATGGCGGCGGCAACGTCAATGCGGAGCGCGCCACGCAGATCGGCGAGCGTGCCACGGCAGCGGGCATGAAGGTGCTCGTCGACTTCCACTACTCGGACTTCTGGGCCGACCCCGGCAAGCAGCACGAGCCAAAGGCGTGGTCGGCGCTCAACGCCGCCGAGCGCATCGACGCGGTGCACGAGTACACCGAGGCGACTCTTGAGCAGATGGAGGCGGCCGGAGTCGACGTGGGCATGGTCCAGGTGGGCAACGAGACGAACGGCGGCGTTGCGGGTCTCACGGGTTGGGCGAACATGGCTGGCGTCTTCAACGCCGGGTCCTCTGCGGTTCGCGAGGTGTACCCCGACGCTCTGGTCGCCGTGCACTTCACCAATCCGGAGACTGCGGGCAGGTACGCGGGCTATGCGGCGGAGCTCGACAGCAGGGGAGTGGACTACGACGTCTTCGCCTCCTCGTACTACCCGTTCTGGCACGGCACCACGGCGAACCTCACCTCGGTGCTGAGCTCGATCGCGGCGACGTACGACAAGAAGGTGATGGTCGCGGAGACCTCCTACGCGTACACGCTCGACGACGCGGACGGTCATGAGAACGTCATCAAGCCCGGCTCCACCGGCATCACCTATCCGGTGAGCGTGCAGGGCCAGGCCACCGCGGTGCGCGATGTCATCGCGGCCGTGAGCGACATTGGCGCTGCCGGTCTTGGCGTCTTCTACTGGGAGCCCGCGTGGCTTCCCGTTCCCGGCGACACCCTCGGCGAGCGCCAGGCGCTGTGGGAGCAGTACGGCTCCGGCTGGGCAACAAGTGCCGCCGCCGAGTACGACCCCGACGATGCGGGTGTGTGGTACGGCGGTTCCGCATGGGACAACCAGGCGCTCTTCGCGCCGGACGGCACACCACTCGCTTCGCTGCGCATCTTCCAGTACGCGCGCACTGGAGCGACCGCTCCGCGCGAGGTCACTGACGTGGAGAACCCCACGGTGACCTTCACGCAGGGCGACACGATCGCGCTGCCAGCGACAGTCACGGTCACGTACAACGACTCCTCGACCGAGGAGCAGTCGGTGACGTGGAACGACGTGCTCGGCTGGATCACTTCGCCCGGCACGTACAGCGTGCGCGGCGTCACGGAGGACGGGCTAGCAACCACTGCGACGATTGTCGTGAATGCGGTGAACTTCCTCGTAAACGGCGGTTTCGAATCCGGCGCCATGCCTCCGTGGAGTGCGGTGGCCGTTGGGCCTCCGCCTTCGACCTTCGGGGTTTACAGCTCTCCCGGCAACAATGCCATCGGCACCTATGCCGTGAACGTCTACAGCGGCACGGAGTTCGAGATCGACGTCCGGCAGGCGGTCGAGCTGCAGCCGGGCACGTACACGTTCTCAGGGAAGATGCACGGCCAGAACGTCTCGCCGAAGGTCTACGCGACCACCTCTGCGGGCACGCAGGAGGCGTCAGCGACCCTCACCGGCTGGACTGCGTGGAAGTCGCCTTCTGTCACCTTCACTCTCGACGCCGCTGAGACCGTGACTGTGGGCACCGTGGGAACGGGAGCCGCAGAAGGCTGGGCGTGGTTCGACGACTACACGCTCATCGAGGCGGCCGTTGGCGGCGCCGACACGAGCGAGCTCGAGGCTCTCGTTGACCAGGCGAACGGCATCACGCGCTCCGTGTACTCCGAGGAGTCGCTTGCGGTGCTGGACACGGCCCTCGAGATCGCGAACATCGTGCTCGAGGCCTCCAGCCCAACGACCGATCAGATCGCGGACGCGACGGAGCTGCTGAGCACCGCCTTCGAGGCGCTCGTGGTGGTGGGAGACGTTCCCGACCCCACCGTCACGCCCACCGTCATGAGCGTCATTGACGGCGACGCGATTACGCTGCCCAGCGAGGTCACCATCACGCTGTTCGATGGTCGCCACCAGCAGCAGCCGGTGGTGTGGGAGGACCTTCTCGAGTGGATCGACGGTCCCGGCACCTACACCGTGCGCGGCCTCGTGCCCTACGAGGGCGTCGAGGACGGCCTGCCGACCACCGCAACAATCACCGTTGCGGCTCGCGAGTACCTGGTCAACGGGGACCTCGAGGCCGGCGATCTCACCGGATGGACCACCACGGCAACGAACTGGCCAAGCACCTTCTGGTACAGCCAGGACGGTGGCAGCGTGCACGGCACCACAGCGGTGAACATCTACGGCTCTGACGCCTACGACTTCGCGTTGTCCCAGGCCGTCTCTGGCCTGCCGGCTGGTGACTACACGCTCGCGGCGCAGGCCCACGGCGGATCCGACGCTGCGGAGCCGGCGTTCGACATGTCACTTTCCGCGACCACGAGCGAAGGCACAGCAAGCACTCCCGTCACCGTGAGTGGTTGGGGCAACTGGGCCACGTTCACGGTGAACTTCACGGTTCCTCAGGACGGCGACGCCCTTGTCGCGCTCGGTGGCACCGGCGGGGCGGGCGACTGGGCATTCTTCGACGACTTCAGCCTCACCAAGGCCGTAGTCGACGTCGACACCTCTGCACTCGAGGCGCTGCTTGACGAGGCTGCCGCCATTGAGCGCGAGCTCTACACGGACTACACGCTCGCCGCGCTCGATGCCGCTGTGGCTGGGGCCACGACGGTGCTCAGTGCCGATCACCCCAGCCAGTCGAAGGTGACGGCCGCGACCAACGCCCTCCAAGGGGCGCTCGACGGCCTTGACCTCATCGACGTGGAGTTCACCACGGCCCCCACGCCAACCATTTCTGGCTCTGCCAAGGTGGGCTCGACGCTCACGGCGAAGGCGGGCACCTGGGTTCCCGCAGCGTCGGTCAGTTACCAGTGGCGCCGTGACGGCGCGGACATCGCTGGGGCGACCAAGGCGACCTACAAGCTCGCCAAGGCCGATGCTGGCCGCACCATCACCGTCGCGGTCACCGGTGCTGCAGAGGGCTACGTCACTACGACCAAGGTCTCGGCCGGGGTCACAGTGCAGAAGATCTTCACCAAGGCTCCCAAGCCGAAGATCAGCGGCAAGCCGGTCGTGGGGACCACATTGACCGCGAAGGTCGGCACCTGGTCACCCAAGCCCACGAAGTTCACGTACCAGTGGAAGATCGGCTCCAATGTGGTGTCCACCAAGTCCACGTACAAGGTGAAGGGTGCCGACCTGGGCAAGAAGATCACCGTGACCGTGAAGGCTACGCGTTCGGGCTACACAACGGTGACCAGCACCTCGGCGCCGGTGAAGGTGGTCAAGAAGTTCGCCTCGACCGGCTACGCGTCCATTTCCGGCACGCCTCAGGTGGGCAAGGTGCTGACCGCTCACCGCGGCGTGTGGAAGCCCGCACCGTCGAGCTTCACCTTCCAGTGGTACCGCAACGGCGAGCCGATCCTTGGCGCCAACAAAGCGACCTACAAGGTCAAGGCCGCGGACAAGGGAAAGCGGATTACGGTGAAGGTGACAGCGAAGAAGTCGGGCTACCTGCCTACGAGTCACACTTCATCCGCGAAGACGGTGCGGTAGCGCCACCGCACTCGGCGGGGTCCGGCACGGCGGCTGGGCCCCGCTTCGCCGTCTGGGCACCACCTCCCGCGTCGCGGCCCTCCTCCACGAATTTTCGGTTGCGCCCGGAGCATAGAACCCGTCTACCAGGCATGTTGAAAATGCCCGACGCTCGCTCACCTGATTTGTGTGGAGGAGGGCCGCGGGGGGCCGGGTTGGGGGCGCTACGCGGGGTGGCTGATGTACAGGCGCAGGCTCATGGGGCGCAGCTCCTGCTGATCGCCGGGCTTCACGATGCCGGCCGGAATGTCGTCCGGCGTCTCGAGCGCCGAGTCCCACACCAGCTCCCACGGCTCGCCGCCGTCGTCGGGAATGGTTACCTCGGCGACACTGCGCGATCCATTGATGACCACCAGAGCGTCGGCCTCATCCTCGTCGCTCACTGAGCGCATGAACTGCAGGACGCGGGTCTTGGGGTCCTCCCACCAGTCCTCGTCCTCGTGCTCCCCGTCAGCGCGGAACCAGGCGAGGTCGGCGCGGAACTTGCCGTCTCGCGGGTCCTCGTCGGTGCCGTCATAGAAGCGGAAGGGGCGCAGCGCGCGGTGGGTGCGGCGCAGCTCGATGAGTCGTGCCACGGAGGCGCGCAGCTGCTCTTGCCACGGCTCCAAGTTCCAATCGATCCACGCGATCTCGTTGTCCTGGCAGTAGGCGTTGTTGTTGCCGCGCTGGGTGCGGCCGATCTCATCGCCGCCAAGGAGCATGGGAGTGCCGGCGCTGAGCAGGAGGGTGCCCAGCAGGTTGCGCAGGGAGCGCCGGCGCGCGCGGTTGACCTTCTCGTCGTCGGTCTCGCCCTCGACGCCGTGGTTGAAGGAGCGGTTGTTGTCAGTGCCGTCGCGGTTGTCTTCGCCGTTGGCCTCGTTGTGCTTGTTCGTGTAGGTCACGAGGTCGCGCGCCGTGAAGCCGTCGTGGGCGGTGATGAAGTTGACGGACGCCACGGTGCCGCGCATGCCGTAGGGGTCCGAGTGGCCAAACAGGTCAGACGACCCGGCGACGCGGGTTGCGAGCTCCGGTGCGGTGGGGTGGTGGCGGTCGCCCACCTTGCCGGAGCCCCACTCGAGCCAGAACGAGCGCACATAGTCGCGGAAGCGGTCATTCCACTCGGCCATGGGCGGCGGGAAGTTGCCCACCTGCCAGCCGCCAAGGCCCACATCCCACGGCTCGGCGATGAGCTTGACGCCGCTCAGGATCGGATCGGTGGTGAGGGCCACGAGGAACGGGTGGTCCGTCGAGAAGCCGTTCGCCGTGCGGCCAAGCGTGACGGCGAGGTCGAAGCGGAAGCCATCGACGCCCATCCCGTACGCCCAATAACGCAGCGAGTCGAGCGCCATCTTCACCACCGTGGGGTGGCCGAAGTCGAGCGTGTTGCCGGTGCCCGTGACGTCGTCGTAGTGCTGCGGATTGTGCGGCTGCGAACGGTAGTAGGTGCGGTTGTCGAGACCCTTCCAGCTGACCACGCGGTCCGTGGGCGAGCCCTCCGTGGTGTGGTTGTAGACCACGTCGAGGATCACCTCGAGGCCGGCCTGGTGCAGCAGGTCAACCATGCCCCGGAACTCATCCTGGACGGCCTGCGCTCCCTTGGCCCTAGCGTCGGCCGTTGCGTAGCCGGGGTGAGGCGCGAAGAAACCGAGCGTCGAGTAGCCCCAGTAGTTGCTGAGGCCCAAGTGCTCGAGGTGAGGCTCCGAAGCGAAGGCGTGGATGGGCAGCAGCTCGACGGCGGTGACCCCAAGGTTCTTGAGGTACTCGACAGAGGCGGGGTGCGCGAGGCCTGCGTAGGTGCCGCGCAGCTCCTCTGGGACGCCGGGCATGAGCTGGGTGAAGCCCTTGACGTGGATCTCGTAGACGATTGTGTCGGTGGCGGGGATGCGCGGCTTGGGCGTGGGCAGCGGCTCAAGCGGCGGCTCGGTCACGACGGAGCGGGGCATGAGGGGAGCGGAGTCCGTCCCGTCGCGCGTGGACAGCAGGGCCGACGCTCCGGGATCGGTCATCTTGGCGAGCTCGCCTTCGATGCCGCGACCGTAGGGATCGAGCAGCAGTTTGTTGGGGTTGTAGCGCAGTCCCTGCTTGGGATTCCACGGTCCCGAGGCACGGAAACCGTATCGCTGACCCACCCCAATACCAGGGACGAAGGCGTGCCAGACGCCGTTCGTTGGACCATTCAGCAGGTGGCGCGTCTCATTGCCTTCATCATCGAAGAGGCACAGGTGGACGGCCGTGGCGTGAGCGGCCCAGACCCCCACTGTGACGCCGCCTTCGACGGGGAAGACGCCAAGCCTGTGGGGCGTGGGGGACTGTGCAAGTTCGCTCTTGCTCATGTGCCCATTGTGCCGGAGTGAAATGTCCGGTGGATTTCTGACGTTTGCGACAGGGTCGCTCTGGTACCTTTGGTTAGTTACCAAGTGGTAGGCGCGCGGCTCTCGCGCGCGTAGTGAAAGAGGCCCTATGACCAGCGCCGCTGCGCCTGCGCCCGCGACACTTCGCGCCCGCAACGCGGACTTCGTGATCTTCGCTGCCAACGGCTTCGCGTTCGCCACCTGGATGTCCCGCGTCCCCGACGCCAAGCAGATGCTTGACCTCACGCCTGGCCAGCTGGGCGTGATGCTGCTGTCGATCAGCGTCGGCTCACTCATTGGTCTGCCTGTCGCCGGTCGCATTGCGCACCGCTGGGGTGCGGCGTTCGCGGTGCGCCTTGGCGCCGTCGCCTCGCTGCCCGGCCTGGTGCTCGCGGCGCTCGCCGTGCAGTTCACCGATTCCATGTACCTCGTGATGCCGGGACTGTTCCTCGTGGGCCTTGGCTTTGGTGTCTGGGATGTCTCGCAGAACCTCGAAGGCACCATCATCGAGCGAGCGCTCGACCGCGCGATCATGCCCTGGTTCCACGCGCTCTTCAGCGGTGGCACCGTGCTCGGCGCGCTTATCGGTGCGGGCCTCGTCTGGGCGGGGGTCGGCATCGTGCCGCACCTTGTGGCGGTGGCCGTGGCGTGCGCCTTCGCCGCGTGGTGGGGCACCGCCAACTTCCTTCCCGCTTTCGATGAGGACCATGAGGCCGACGCTGCTGCGGACGGCACCAAGGTCAAGCAGCGCTCCGCTTGGCTTGAGCCGCGCACACTTCTCATTGGCCTGGTGGTGCTTGCGGCCGCCTTCGCGGAGGGCACGGCGAACGACTGGATGGCCGTCGCCTTCGTTGACGGTCACGACGTCAGCAACGCCATGGGCGTGGTGGCGCTCGCTGTCTTCCTGAGTTTCATGACGGCTGGCCGCATCCTGGGCACCAACCTGCTCGACAAGTACGGCCGCCTGCTGGTGCTGCGCGTGATGTTCGCCGCAGCAATTGTTGGCTGCCTGCTGGTCGTGTTCGGCAATGTGTGGATCGCTCTGTTCGGCGCTGCTGTGTGGGGTGTTGGCGCGAGCTTGGGCTTCCCGGTGGGTATGTCGGCGGCGGCCGACGACCCGCGTCGCGCTCCTATGCGCCTGTCGGTGGTCTCGACCATCGGCTACACCGCGTTCCTCGCCGGACCTCCGCTGCTTGGCTTCTTCGGCGACAAGTTCGGCGTGCTCAACGCCCTCCTCGTGGTGGGTGCGGTGTCCGTCCTCGCGCTCGCGGTCATCCCTGCAACCAAGCCACTCAAGGTCGAGGCAAACGCCGAGTAATCGGCTCCGTCGAGGCTCTCTGGGCGCCCGCAGCAACCGGTAGACTTACCGCACGAGGCGCTTGGTTCCTCGCTCGTATGCGCCCTCGAGGGTGCATGCAGCCGCCTCGAGCGACTCGTCCACACAACGAAGTCTCGGCCTGCGAGGAGCAACGTGTCAGTTCTGCTGCTGATGTTCGGCGCACTGGCTCTTGTCACGCCCTGGCTCGTCGCGCGGTGGGGTCCGCGCACCTTCCTCTTCATCGCAATCGCGCCCGCCATCGCCGCCGTCTGGACTGCGCTGCAGGGACCGGCGGTGTTCGCAGGGGGAGTGGTCGCCGAATCCCGCGCCTGGATCCCAGAACTGGGCATCAATCTCGCGTTCCGCATGGACGCGCTCGCGTGGGTCATGGCGATGATCGTGAGCGTGGTCGGCGCTCTCGTGCTCGTCTACTGTGCGTGGTACTTCGGCCCGCTCTCTGAGGGCCTCGGTCGCTTCGCCGCGTTCCTGCTGAGCTTCGCAGGCGTCATGTTCGGCCTCGTCACGGCAGACGACATCATCCTGATGTTCATCTTCTGGGAAGCGACATCCGTCCTGTCCTACCTGCTCATCGGCCACTTCACGAGGCGCCGCGAGAGCCGTGGTGCTGCACTGCAGGCGCTCATGGTCACGACGTTCGGCGGACTCGCGATGCTCGTGGGCATCGTCATCCTCATCGCCCAGACGGGCACCACGTCGATGGCCAGCATCGTCGCGAGTCCCCCCGCGCTTGGCGAGCCGCTCATCGTCACCGCGGTGCTGCTGGTGCTCGCCGGCGCGATCAGCAAGTCCGCCCTCGTGCCGTTCCACTTCTGGCTGCCCGCCGCGATGGCCGCGCCCACCCCGGTCAGCGCCTACCTGCACGCGGCGGCGATGGTCAAAGCAGGCATCTACCTCATCGCTCGCCTCGCTCCCGGCTTCGCGGACACCCCCGGCTGGCGCGCAGCGCTCGTGGTCCTTGGCGTCGCCACGATGATCGTGGGCGGCTGGCGCGCCCTTCGCCAAACGGACCTCAAGCTCCTGCTCGCCTACGGCACCGTGAGCCAGTTGGGCCTGCTCACCATCTGCTTCGCCTTCAACACTCCAGCCATGGCGCTCGCGGGCCTCGCGATGCTCGTGGCGCACGCGGCCTTCAAAGCCACGCTGTTCCTGGTCGTTGGCATCATCGATCACGACGCCGGCACCAGGGACATCCGCGAGCTGTCCGGCCTTGGCCGCACTCGCCGCGGCCTCGCCGCCGTCGCGACGCTCGCCGCGGCATCGATGGCCGGCCTGCCGCCGCTGTTGGGCTTCGTCGCGAAAGAGGCGGTTCTCACCTCCCTCATTGAGGAGACCGCGCATGAGCAGGTCTGGTCGTGGACCGCCCTCATCGGCGTTGTCCTGGGCTCGGTATTCACGTTCGCGTACAGCGCTCGCTTTGTGCGCGGCGCCTTCGGTACCCGGCCCGACGCTGAGGACAGCAAGACCCATGCGTCGCCGTGGATGATGGTGGCCGTCCCTGCCGTTCTCGCGGCCTTTGGCCTGGTGGTGGGCATCGTGCCAAACGTGCTCGAGCGCGCCTTCCTTCCGTACGCGGACGCGTTCTCCGGTGAGGGGCCGGAGCACCTGGCCCTATGGCACGGCCTGGTCCCCGCGCTGTTCATCACGGCTGGTGTGATCGCTATCGGTCTGCTGCTGTACCTGCAGCGCGCCGCCGTGGTGCGGATCCAGTCCTCTGTGCCGAAACTGCCCGACGCTGCCCGCGGCTACTACGCGTTCCTGCGGTCTGTCGACCGCGTCGGCCTGTTCACCACGGGGCTGCTGCAGCGTCGGGGCCTTCCCGGCTACCTGACGATGATCCTCATCGTCTTCGTGGCGTCGGCGTCCGTGACGGCCATCGCCGATGGCAACCTGAGCGGCTCGTTCGTGCTGTGGGACTACCCCATGCAGACGGTGATCGCGACGCTCATGATCTTGGCGACCATAGCGTCGGCCATGGTGGGGCAGCGGTTCACCGCGATCCTGCTCGTGGGCATGGTGGGCTACGGCATGGTCGCGCTGTTCGGACTGCACGGGGCGCCGGACCTCGCGCTGACGCAGGCGCTCGTGGAAACCGTGACGCTCGTGGTGTTTGTGCTGGTGCTGCGGCGACTTCCGCACCGCATCGCCGCTCGCAACAAGCCCAACAAACGCGTGCCCCGAGCGCTGATCGGCATCCTCGTTGGCCTCACGATGGCCGTCGTTGCGGTCGCGTCGCTCGGGTCGCGCGTCGATGAGCCCATCTCGGGTGAGCTGCCGCAGATGGCGTACGAGGAGGGCCACGGCCGCAATGTCGTCAACGTGCTCCTTGTCGACATCCGTGCGTGGGACACGATGGGTGAGATCTCGGTGCTCGTCGCGGTCGCTACCGGCATCGCGAGCCTGCTGTTCGTGACTGGCCGTGAGGGGACCGCCCCGCGCCTTACGCGCCGTGGCGAGTCTTCGCGCCGCACGCCGCGACGTCGCGACCTCGCCGCCGCTCAGGTCACGGAGCCGGCGACGTCCAAGCCCGTCACCAAGATCGATGGCGACTCCTACGAGATCGCTGGCGACGAACCCATGGACTTCTCCGCCGGAGCCAACCGCGCGCCCACGCGACAGACATGGCTGCTCGCCGGGCGAACGCTGTCCGCCGCGAATCGCTCGATCCTGCTCGAGGTGCTCGTGCGCTTCCTGTTCCACCCGGCGATGGTGGTGTCCGTGTACCTGCTGTTCGTGGGTCACAATGCACCCGGCGGTGGCTTCGCGGGCGGACTGCTCGCCGGCTTGGCGCTGGTCGCGCGCTACCTGGCGGGTGGCCGCTACGAGCTTGGCGAGGCTGCTCCGCTCGATGCCGGACGCCTGCTCGGCGGTGGCATCCTGCTGGCCGCCGGCACCGCAGCCGTGCCACTCATCTTTGGTCAGCAGGTGCTGCAGTCCACGTGGTTCGAGGGAAGCCTTGGCCCGTTCGGCATCAGTGTTGGCACCTCGACGTTGTTCGACATCGGTGTGTACCTCGTGGTGCTCGGCGTGGTGCTCGACATCCTGCGCAGCCTTGGCGCGCAGGTTGACCGCCACCAGGACCAGCTGCTCGCGGCACAGAGGAGGCGCAAGTCATGAGCGCTTCGCTGACCCTCATCATCGTGATGGCCGTGCTGTACGCGGCTGGTGTGTATGTGCTGCTGGAGCGCAGCCTGACGCGAGTCATCATCGGGCTGATGCTCATCGGCAACG
>Ga0065721_10050812_pt1 | contig 17807 bp, 16 predicted proteins | sample Mesricmetagenome_FD_59108 | JGI IMG/M metagenome (GOLD analysis project Ga0065721, IMG submission 59108) | Mesophilic microbial community from rice straw/compost enrichment Sample: eDNA_1 v2 (version 2) | ecosystem: Engineered > Solid waste > Grass > Composting > Bioreactor | place: USA: Davis... | reverse complement strand
CGGCCGCCGCAGCCGACAGGGCGGCACGAGGCGGCCTCGCGCAAGCGCGCGAAACGTTAACGATGATTCTTCCCCGCTCGCGGGAAATTCAACGGTTTCCGTCTTGTTGGGGTCAGATTATCCGACCATATTAGCGCCGTGGTCCGTCGATCCCGCCGGGCCTATCCTATTTCGACCATCATGAGAGAGGTTTCCCCCATGTCGAATCCGGAACGCAACGCCTATGCGCGCTACGGTTCGGTTTCGTCGCGCGCCGGCGCTGGCGAGATCGACCAGGGCCTGCGGGCGTACATGCTCAAGGTCTACAACTACATGGCCTATGGGCTCGCCATCACCGGCCTCGCCGCCTTCGGCGCCTACAGCGCCGCCGTGACGACCGACCCGGCGATGGCCGAGGCCGAGGTCCGCGGCGGCCTGATGCTGACGAGCTTCGGCGTCGCGCTCTTCGCCAGCCCGCTGAAGTGGGTGGTGATGCTGGCGCCGCTCGCCCTCGTCTTCTTCCTCTCCTTCCGCGTCCACAAGATGAGCGTGATGACCGCGCAGGTCACCTTCCTCGCCTATGCGGCGCTGGTCGGCCTGTCGCTGTCGTCGATCTTCCTCGTCTTCACCCAGCAGTCGATCACCCAGGTGTTCTTCATCACCGCGGCGACCTTCGGCGCGATGAGCCTCTACGGCTACACGACGAAGCGCGACCTGTCGGGCATGGGCTCCTTCCTGTTCATGGGCCTGATCGGCATCATCATCGCCTCGCTGGTCAACATCTTCCTCGCCTCCTCCGCGCTCGCCTTCGCGATCTCGGTGATCGGCGTGCTGGTGTTCACGGGCCTCACCGCCTACGACACCCAGCAGATCAAGGAGATGTATTACGAGAACGACGACGCCACCACGATGGGCCGCAAGGCGATCATGGGCGCGCTGCGTCTCTACCTCGACTTCATCAACCTGTTCATCATGCTGCTTCAGCTGGTCGGCGACCGTCGCTGACACGGGCAGCGTCCGCGGCCTCACGGTCCGGACCCGGAGAGACAGGAGCGCGGCCCCGGCGGGCCGCGCTTTCTTTTTTTCCGCGCGCCAGCCGATCGCGAGGCGGCGGGTGTATTGTTCCTGTGATCTTTTCCGGCCATCTTCCCGCCATGCTGCCGATCTCCGACGCCGACCTGCTGATCCGCTCCGCCACGACCGCCGACGCCGCCGCCATCGCCTCGATCTACGGCCACTGGGTCTCGCGCGGCACGTCGAGCTTCGAGCTGGTGCCGCCGAGCTTGTTCGAGATGCGCCACCGCCTCGACACTCTTCTCGCCGGCGGCTTTCCCTGGCTGGTCGCGGTCCGCGGCGGCGAGATCGCCGGCTACGCCTACGCCGGCCCCTACCGGCCGCGGCCGGCCTACCGCTTCACCGTCGAGGATTCGATCTACGTCGCCCCGGCGGCGACCGGCGGCGGGATCGGCCGGCGCCTGCTCGCCGCCCTTCTCGACGAGGCGACCGCGCGCGGCTTCCGCCAGATGCTGGCGGTGATGGGCGATCCGGCCAATTCCGGCTCCGCCCGCCTGCACGAGAGCCTCGGCTTCCGCGTCGTCGGCACCTTCGAGCGCGTCGGCTACAAGCACGGCCGCTGGCTCGACACGCTCCTCATGCAGCGCGACCTCGTCCCTGCACCGGAACCGGTTGCGACCGACCGCCCGGACCAGACGCCGCCGTCGGCCCGATAGCCTCGCCCGCCGGGCGGGACACCCACTGCGGCCCCCGCGGAACTCCGCGGGGAATCCGGCCGTCCGGGCCGGACCCGATCGACGCCGCGGCGTGGATCTCCGGAGGACTCCGCCCGGTGCATTTCCGGCCAGCGGCGCCTCCGTCCCCGCGACCCTCGCCTCGCGCGGCCGCAGTGCGGCGATGCGCCTCCCGCACCGGCCCGGATCCGGCATTCGTCGACCGTTCGCGAGACTTTCTCGGTCTCCGTTCATCATTCATCAAGTGCGGCCCCCTACCGTCCAACTTGATAAAGAAAACGACAACCGCAACGTCGATCCGGGGTCAGGTCATGCGCTTTGCAGCAACGCTCAAGACGAAGGTCATCGTCGCAACGGTGGTCATCGCCGTCACGACGGTGCTCGGAAGCGCCATCGTCGTGTCCTGGCTGTCGCAGGCCCATGACGGGGCGGTCCGGACCGCCGCGGCGGCCGACCGTCTCGCCGGCGACGTGCTCGACCTCGAACTCGGCCTCGACGCCATGCGCTACGACGCCCTCGAGGTGCAGCAGTGGCTGACGGACGTCTCCGCGACCCGGGCCCTCGAAGGCCACGACGAGGGCTTCGCCAGGGCCGAGGCCGCCGCCGCCTCGTTCGACGACAACCGCGCGAAAACCGTGGCCCTCGCCGAACGGCTCGGCTGGAGCGACGTCGCCGACGCCATCGGCGCCACCGCCGCCAGCTTCCCCGCCTATTACGCCGCCGGCCAGACCATGGCGAAGGCCTATGTCGAGGGTGGCCCCGCGGCCGGCAACGCCAGCATGTCCGGCTTCGATCAGGCCGCCGAGCGGCTCGCCGCCGCGATCGGCACGGTGATGAAGCAGGTCGGCGACCACGTCGAGGAGGAACGCCGCCTGCTCGCCGCCGACATCGCCGACTACCGGAGCGTCGCGATGCTGACGCTTTTCGGCCCGGCCGGCAGCGCCGTGCTCGTGGTCGGCGCCTTCGCCGCCGGCTCCTTCCTGCTGATCCGTTTCGTCTTCTCCCCGCTCGGCCGCCTCGCCGACGCCCTCCGGGTGATCTCCTCCGGCGACTTCTCGGTCGCCATCGAAGGCATCGAGCGCAAGGACGAGATCGGCGAGATCTCGCGCGTCGTCGCCATGCTGCGCGACGGCTCTGCCGAGCGGGCTCACATGGCCCTCGAACGCGAGCGCGAGCAGGCCGCCCGGACGGAGCGCGTCCACCGACGGGAAGGCCTCGTCAACGATTTCCGCGCCGGCGCCGGCGACCTCACCCGCCAGGTCACGCAGACCATGGCCGGGATGCGCGAGACCGCCGCACGGCTGCGCGAGGTGGCGAGCGGCGTCGCCGGCCAGGCCGGCGACGCCTCCGAGGCCTCGGCCGGGGCTTCGGCCAGCGTCGAGACCGTCGCCGCCGCCGCCGAGGAGCTCAGCGCCTCGATCGGCGAGATCTCGCGCCGCGTCGGCGAAACCACCGACATCGTCGCCCTCGCCGCCGGACGGACCCGCGAGACCGACGCCAAGATCACCGGCCTCGCCGACGCCGTCACCCGGATCGGCGACGTCGTCGGCCTCATCTCCTCGATCGCGGCGCAGACCAACCTGCTCGCCCTCAACGCCACCATCGAGGCGGCGCGGGCCGGCGAGATGGGCCGCGGCTTCGCGGTGGTGGCGAGCGAGGTCAAGACCCTCGCCACCCAGACCGCGAAGGCGACCGACGAGATCGCCTCCCAGATCGCCGGTATCCAGTCCTCCACCGCCGAGGCCGTCGCCGCGATCCGCGAGATCGCCGAGACCATGGAGACCGTCAATCACGCCACCTCGGCCATCGCCGCCGCCGTCGAGGAGCAGGGCAGCGCCACCGCGGAAATCTCGCGCAGCGTCCAGGACGCCTCCCGCGGCACCAGCCGGGTCAGCGCCAACGTCCACGAGGTCTTCACCGCGATCGGCGAGGTCGACACCGCCGCCGGCGACGTCGGTGCCGCCGTCGAACTGGTCAGCCGCAACGCCGGCGAGCTCACCACCCGCATCGACCGCTTCATCCGCGACTTCGCGGCGTGACCGGGGCGGGCCTTGGCGGGCCCGCACCGGCGTCAGCGCGCGGCGAGCATCGCCTCGATCTCGCGGCGATGCTCGATCATCCTGAGAAAGACGGGGTAGTCGGCCGACAGCTCGGCCGCCGCGGCCGGGTCGACGGCCCGCAGGGTCGCCGGCTGGGCCATCGCCCGCGCCGCCGTGCCGAGATCGGGATGGAGACCCGCCGCGGTCGCCGCCGCCATGGCGGTGCCGGCGAGCACGCCCCGCCCGTCCTCGTCGACCACCACCGGCAGGCCGAGCGCGTCGGCGTAGAGTCCGGCGAGCAGCGGGCTGCGAGCCTGGCCGCCGGTGAGATGCAGCCGCTTCGGCCGCGGCAGGCCGGGGCTCGCCTCGAGGATGTGGCGGATGCCGAGGGCGAGGCCGACCGCGGCGCGGAAGTAGAGCCGGCAGAGGCCGTCGAAGCCGGCGTCGAGCGAGAGGCCGCTGACGACGCCGAGCGCCTCAGGGTCGGCGAGCGGCGCCCGGTTGCCGTGGAAATCCGGCAGCACGTGGAGCCGGCGCGCGAAGCCCGCTCCCTCCTCCTGCCGCAGCGCGGCGATGCGGGCGGCGATGCGGGCATGGACCGCGGGCCCCGGGATTTCGCCGTTGAGGCGGATGACGTGGTCGAGCAGCGCGCCGCTGGCCGACTGCCCCGCCTCCCAGAGATGAACGCCGGGAAGCACCGCCCCGGCATAGGGACCCCAGATCCCCCGCCCCGCGATCGGCTCGCGGGAGAAGCCGGCGAGGCAGCTCGACGTGCCGGCGATCAGGGCGAGGTCGCCCCCCTCCCCGCCGGCCGGTTCCTCGCCCGATCTCCCACCCGATCCGGCGCCGGGACCGCGCAATCCCGGGCCGAGCACGCCGAGCGCCCCGGCGTGGGCGTCGACCATGCCCGCCCCGACCCGGCAACGGGTCGTGAGCCCGAGCTCCTCGGCGGCGGCGGCGGTCAGCGGGCCGAGGTCGGTGCCGACCGCGGCGGCCCGCTCGGGCAGGCCGGCTCGCTCCCTGAGGTCGGCGAGGTCGACGGCGGCGAAGAAATCCTCCGCCCAGGCCGGGTCCTCCTGCGGCAGGTGGGTCCACTTGGCGGCGAGGGTGCAGCGCGAACGGGCGCGCGAGCCGCTGGCGCGGTAGCTCAGGAAGTCGGAGAGGTCGAAGAGGTCGCCGAGCCGCTGCCAGGTGCGCGGCCGCCGGGCCTTGAGCCACATCGCCTTCGGCACCGCCATCTCCGGCGACATCACCCCGCCCGAGGCGGCCAGCAGCCGGTGGCCGGTGGCGGTGCAGCGCGCCGCCTCGGCGCCGGCGCGATGGTCGAGCCAGGCGATGGTGTCGCGTTCCGCCGCGTCCGACAGCGACACGGTCAGCGGCGCCCCGTCGCGGTCGCGGGCGACGATCGAGCAGGTCGCGTCGAAGGCGATGCCGGCGACCGCCTCCGGCGCGACGCCCGCCGCAACCCGCGCCGCCCGCACCGCGTCGGCGACCGCCCGCCAGATCTCCTCGGAGGCGTGTTCGGCGTGTCCCTCCGCGGTCTCGTGGAGGGCGATCGGCCGGTCGGCCCGGGCCGCCAGCCGGCCGGCGGCGTCGAACAGGCCGGCCCGGGCGCTCCGCGTTCCCACGTCGACGGCACAGACGAAAAGGCGCTTCACGTCGAGGGCTTCCCGGAAGAGGAGGGCGGGGGCTGCGATCCCGTCGCGCAAGAGGTCGTCGCGAGGGACATCGCCGCGTGGCCGATCAGGTCGCCCCCCGCCGGGCAGGGCCGCCCGCGGCTTCCACCCGCGCGACGAGATCCGGCAGGGCCTCCATCCTATCGAAGATCGCGTCGGGAGCCAAACCCGCGAGGGTCGCCGCGAGGCCGGCCGGCACGGCGTGGGAGCCCCCGGTGAAGGCGAACACCGCCATGCCGGCGCGCCGGGCGGCCTCGACGCCGGCGGCGCTGTCCTCGATCACGACGCAGCGCGCGGGATCGACCCCCATCCGGCCGGCGGCGAGCAGGAAGAGGTCCGGCGCCGGCTTGCCGTTGGCCACCATCGAGGCGCTGAAGATGTTCGGCTCGAACCGGTCCCGCAATCCGGTCACATCCAGCGACAGCCGGATCCGCTCCGGCTGACTCGACGAGGCGACGCAGAACGGCCGGCCGAGCCGGCCGAGCACGTCGGCGACACCCTCGACCGCCGCGAGCTCGCGGCGGAAGCGGGCGTAGAGGTCGAGCCGGAGCCGGTCGAGGTCGGCCGGCGTGACGACGAGGCCGGGATCTTCGGCGAGCAGGGCGCAGACACTCGCCATGCTGCGGCCGAGGAAGCGGGCATAGACGGCGCCCGCGTCGAAGGGATGGCCGGCGCGGGTGATCATCTCGACGAGCAGGGCGACCGAGATCGGCTCGCTGTCGACGAGAACGCCGTCGCAGTCGAAGATGACGAGGTCGACGCTCATCGCCCCGGCCCGCCGCCCGCCCGGCCGATCCCCCCTCGCATCAGAGCGCGCCCGCCAGATAACGCGTCAGCGTCGCTTCGGCGCCGTCGGCGTGGAGCGAGGCGAGTGCCCTCGAGAAGCCGGCGACGAAGACCGCGTCGGCGCCGAGGTCGCCGAAGATGTCGGTGAGGGCGAGGAAGGCCTTCGGGTCCTGCCGCGCGGCCAGCGCCGCGGCGTTGAGCCGGTCGGAGCTCGCGTCGTTCGGCGGGATCGCCCGGCCGGAATCGGAGACGCGCTCGCAGTAGCGGCACCAGAGCGCCGAGACGAGGGTGAGGCCGGTTACGCTCTCGCCCCGCTTCAGCCGGTCTCGCGTCGAGGGCAGGATGAACTTCGGCTGGCGGTTGGAGCCGTCGAGGCAGAGCCGGGCGATGGTGTCGCCGATCTTCGGGTTGGAGAAGCGCCGCTCGATCAGCTCGTAATAGTCGGCGAGCTCGACGCCCGGCACCGGCGGAATCACCGGGATGATCTCCTCGGTCTCGAGCTTCTTGAGGAAGGCCCGGATCAGCGGGTTTTCCATCGCCTCGTGGACGAAGTGGATGTCCATCAGCGCCGCCGGATAGGCGATCGCGGCGTGGCCGCCGTTGAGGATGCGGATCTTCATGTGCTCGAAAGGCGCGACGTCGTCGACGAAGGTGACGCCGACCTTTTCGAGCGCCGGCCGGCCGAGCGGGAAATGGTCCTCGAGCACCCACTGCCGGTAGTCCTCGCAGAACACCGGCCAGGTATCCTCGATGCCGAAGTCCTCGGCGAGGATCGCCCGCTCGCGATCGCCGGTCGCCGGGGTGATGCGGTCGACCATGCCGTTCGGGAAGGCGACCTCCTCGCGCACGAAGCGGGCGAGATCGGCGTCGACGAGGTCGGCGAGGCCGGCGACGGCGCTGCGTGTCACCTCGCCGTTGCCGGGGATGTTGTCGCAGGACATCACCGTGAAGGCCGGCGTGCCGGCGGCGCGGCGGGCGGAAAGACCGGCGAGGATCAGCCCGAACACCGTCTTCGGGTTCCCCGGCGCGGCGGCGTCGGCGGCGATCGCCGGGTGCGAGGGATCGAAGGCCCCCGTCGCCGGATCGATGAAATAGCCGCCCTCGGTGATGGTCAGCGAGACGATGCGGATCGCCGGGTCGGCGAGGCGGGCGATCGTCGCCGCGGCGTCGCCCGGGGCGAGGAAGTCGATCATCGGCGCCGTGATCCGCGCCGCCGAGCGTCCGGCCTCCTGCTCCACCACCGTCGTCAGGAAGTCCTGCGCCGCCAGCTTCTCGCGCATCACCGCGTCGGACGGCAGCACTCCGGCGCCGACGATGGCGAAATCGGTGTCGAGGCCGAGGTTGAAGAGGTCGTCGAGATAGACCGCCTGATGCGCACGGTGGAAGTTGCCGACGCCGAAGTGGACGATGCCGGCCCGGAGGGTCGCCGGGTCGTAGGCGGGGACGGCGGCGCTCGCCGCGGCATCCTTCAGATTGGCGAGGGAGAGCGTCACGGGCATGGGATGTTGTCTCTCTTGGCCTTGGAACGGCGGGACGGCGGGCGAGAGGCCGGTCCGGGCGCGGTGCGGGTCAGGTCGGCGCGGTCCACTCCGCCGGCCGGACCCGGGCGCGGTCCGGCACCTCGGGAAGGGCCGCGATCATAGCGCACGGCCGTCGGCGTCGAAACGGTGGATCTTGCCGGGTTCGGGCGTCAGGAACACCCGGTCGCCGTGGTGGACGCCGAATTCGCCGCTCGCCCGGGCGGTCACGAGGCCGATGCCCTCGGCCTGGACGTGGAGGAAGGTGTCGGAGCCGAGATGCTCGGCGACGGTGACCGTCCCCGACCAGGCACCCGACGCCGTCGACAGGTTCATGTGCTCGGGCCGCACGCCGATCGCCGCCGCACCGTGCTTCTTCGCCTCCGCTCCCTCGACGAAGTTCATCTTCGGCGAGCCGATGAAGCCGGCGACGAAGCGGTTCTTCGGGTTGCGGTAGAGCTCCAGCGGCGAACCGACCTGCTCGATGTGGCCGGCGTTGAGCACAACGATCTTGTCGGCCATCGTCATCGCCTCGACCTGGTCGTGGGTGACGTAGATCATCGTGGTCTTGAGCTGCTGGTGCAGCTCGCTGATCTCGAGGCGCATGTTGACGCGCAGCGCCGCGTCGAGGTTCGACAGCGGCTCGTCGAACAGGAAGGCGGTCGGCTGGCGCACGATCGCCCGGCCGATGGCGACGCGCTGGCGCTGGCCGCCGGAGAGCTGGCGCGGCTTGCGGTCGAGATAGGAGGTGAGGTTGAGGACGCGCGCGGCCTCGGCCACCTTCTTCTCGATCACCGCCTTGTCCTCGCCCGCCATCTTCAGCGGGAAGGCGATGTTGCCGCGCACGCTCATGTGCGGATAGAGCGCGTAGGACTGGAACACCATCGACAGACGCCGCTTGGCCGGCGGCAGGTCGGTGGCGTCGCGCCCGTCGATGGTGATCTCGCCCGAGGTGACGTCCTCGAGGCCGGCGATCAGCCGGAGCAGCGTCGACTTTCCGCAGCCCGACGGGCCGACGAAGACCACGAACTCGCCTTCGTCGATCTGCAGGCTGAGCTTGGGGATGATGGTGACGTCGCCGAAGCTCTTGTTGACGTCCTTGAGCGTGATCGAGCCCATGATGTCCTCCCGCCGGATGACGGCTTCTTGTTTACTTGACGGCGCCGAAGGTCAGGCCGCGGACGAGTTGCTTCTGGCTGAACCAGCCGATGATCAGGATCGGTGCGATCGCCATGGTCGAGGCCGCCGAGAGCTTGGCGTAGAACAGGCCCTCGGGGCTCGAATAGCTGGCGATGAAGGCCGTGAGCGGCGCCGCCTTTGCCGCCGTCAGGTTCAGCGTCCAGAAGGCTTCGTTCCAGGCCATGATGATGTTGAGCAGCAGGGTCGAGGCGATGCCGGGGATCGCCATCGGCGTCAGCACGTGGACGATCTCCTTGGCGAGCGAGGCGCCGTCCATGCGCGCGGCCTCGAGAATGTCGCCGGGGATCTCCTTGAAGTAGGTGTAGAGCATCCAGACGATGATCGGCAGGTTGATCAGCGTCATCACCACGACGAGGCCGGAGCGGGTGTCGAGCAGACCGAGGTCGCGGAACATCAGGTAGATCGGCACCAGCACGCCGACCGGCGGCAGCATCTTGGTGGAGAGCATCCACATCAGCACGTCCTTGGTCCGCTTCGTCGGCGCGAAGGCCATCGACCAGGCGGCGGGGATCGCGATCAGCAGGCCGAGGAAGGTCGAGCCGAAGGCGATGACCACCGAGTTCATGACGTGACGGCCGTAGTCGGAGCGCGTCTGCACCTCGGCGTAGTTCTCGCTCGTCCAGTCGAAGAACAGGAAGGAGGGCGGCGAGGCGATCGCCTCGCCTTCCGTCTTGAAGCTGGTGAGCACGGTCCACAGGATCGGGAAGAAGATCAGGAAACCGACGGTCCAGCCGACGAGGGTGAGGATCGTCTTCCTGCGGGTCGAGACGGCGCGGGCCATGGCGTCAGCCCTCCAGGTTCTTGCCGATGAGGCGGATGAGGAAGAAGGCGACGATGTTGGCCAGCACCACGGCGATGATGCCACCGGCGGAAGCCCCGCCGACGTCGAACTGCAGCAGCGCCTGGGCGTAGACCAGATAGGTGATGTTGGTGCTGGCGTAGCCGGGGCCGCCGTTGGTGGTGACGAGGATCTCGGCGAAGACCGACAGGAGGAAGATCGTCTCGATCAGGATCACCACGGTGATCGCCCGGGCGAGATGCGGCAGCACGATCCAGATGAATTTCGAGACGAAGCCGGCGCCGTCCATCTCGGCGGCTTCCTTCTGCTCCTCGTCGAGCGACTGCAGCGCGGTGAGCAGGATCAGCGTCGCGAAGGGCAGCCACTGCCAGGAGACGATGGCGATGATCGAGGCGAGCGGCGCCTGGGCGAGGAAGTCGTAGGGCTGGAGCCCCAGGCTCTTGGCGATCCAGGCGAACAGGCCGTTCACCGGGTGCATCAGCATGTTCTTCCAAACCAGCGCCGACACCGTCGGCATCACGAAGAAGGGTGCGATGACGAGAAGGCGGACGATGCCTTGGCCGAAGAAGGGCTGGTCGAGCAGCAGGGCGAGGGCGATGCCGCCGAGGATGGTGATGACGATGACGCCGCCGACCAGCAGCAGCGTGTTGGCGAGCGCCGTGAGGAAGGCGGGATCGGTGAGGAAATAACGATAGTTGAGGAAGCCGACGTATTCCTCGAGGCCCGGCATCAGCAGGTTGTAGCGCAGAACCGAGAAATAGAGCGTCATCGTCAGCGGCACGATCATCCAGGCGAGCAGCAGGATGATCGCCGGGGCGGACATCAGCCGTGCCGCCGAGCGGGTGTGTAGCGTCGCCATCGGCCCCTCCCTGAAGGGTTCTTGCTGTTGTTGCGAGGCGGTGTTCGGCGCCCCGTTCACGCGGAAGATGCGCGTTTCGTCCTCCGGCGATCATCCCGCCCCGGGCGGGAACGGGCAGGCTCGCCGGTTCCCGTGCTCCGGGGCCGCTCGGGCGGCTCTTCGTCGGAGGACGGTTCCCTGCCGGTTACATGCTGCGGTCATGGGCTCGGAAGATCGGTTCCGGCGTCCGCCGGTCACATCCGGCCGCCGCGTCGCGGACGGGCCGGGGAAAAAGCTCCCGCGGCGGGCGGTCCTGCCGCCGCGGGAAGTCTCGGGAGAACCGTCTTATTTCGGGTAGCCGGCCTTCATCATCTCGCGGCTCGTCAGCGCCTGCGCACTCTGCAGCGCCTGATCCACGGTCATGGTGCCGGCGAGGGCGGCCGAGAACTGCTGGCCGACGGCGGTGCCGATGCCCTGGAACTCGGGGATCGCCACGAACTGGACGCCGGTGTAGGGCACCGGATCGACGGTCGGCTTGGTCGGATCGGCGGCCTTGATCGATTCCAGCGTCATCGCGGCGAAGGGCGCGGCTTCCTGGTACTTCGGGTTCTCGTAGAGCGAGGTCCGGGTGCCCGGGGGCACGTTGGCCCAGCCTTCCTTCTCGGCGACGAGGTCGAGATAGTGCTTGGAGGTCGCCCAGGCGATGAACTTTTCGGCGGCTTCGGTCTTCTGCGAGCCGGCCGGGATGCCGAGCGACCACGCCCACAGCCAGTTGCCGCGCTTGCCGAGGCCGTTGTCGGGAGCGAGGGCGAAGCCGACCTTGTCGGCGACCTGCGATTCCTTCGGGTTGGTCACGAAGGAGGCGGCGACGGTGGCGTCGATCCACATGCCGCACTTGCCGGTCTGGAACAGGGCGAGATTCTCGTTGAAGCCGTTGGAAGAGGCGCCGGGAGGGCCGGCCTCGGTCATCAGGTCGACGTAGAAGGTGAGCGTCTTCTTCCAGGCCTCGCCGTCGAACTGGGCGTTCCACTGCTCGTCGAACCAGCGCGCGCCGAAGGAGTTGGACATCGCCGTCAGGAAGGCCATGTTCTCGCCCCAGCCGGCCTTGCCGCGCAGGCAGATGCCGTAGACCTCGCCGTCCTTGTCGGTCATCTTCTTCGCCGCGTCGGCGATGAAGTCCCAGGTCGGGGCGTCGGGCATCGTCAGCCCCGCCTTTTCCATCAGGTCCTTGCGGTACATCACCATCGAGCTCTCGCCGTAGAACGGCGCGGCATAGAGCTTGCCGTCGGCGGAGAGGCCGTCGCGGATCGCCGGCAGCAGGTCGTCCACGTCGTAGTCGGCGCCGAGGTTCTCGAGCGGCTTCAGCCAGCCCTGCTTGGCCCAGATCGGCACCTCGTAGGTGCCGATGGTCATCACGTCATACTGGCCGCCCCTGGTGGCGATGTCGGTCGTCACCTTCTGGCGCAGGACGTTCTCCTCCATCGTCACCCATTCGAGCTGGATGTCCGGATTGTCCTTGGTGAAGTCGTCGGTGAGCTTCTGCATGCGGATCATGTCGCCGTTGTTCACGGTCGCGATCGTCAGCGTCTCGGCGCCGGCGAGCGAGGTGAGGGCGAGGAGCGAGCAGGCCCCGGTGAAGAAAGTCGCGAGTTTCATGTCTGTCCTCCCGGTGTGACACAGCCCATCGTCAACGACGTGAGCATTTGTCGTGTCTATGGGCAATTACCCATTTCGACGGATCAGCGTCAAGCCGCATTCGTCGCCGCGGTGCAGCATCGGGAGGCGGGCGGCCTTTCCCGCCGCCCCGCCGCGGTCCACACTCGCGGACGACTCACGGCCGGTTCGCGGCGCGGAACCGCGCCCGCCATCGGCGCGCGGCGGGCGATGCGGACGGAAGGACCGGGCGATGACGGGTGAGACGGGCGAGCGGGAGACGGGACCGGCGACGGCTCGGGCGGGGGTCCCGGCGACGGCACGGGTGGACGGAGCGGATCGAGCGCAGGGTCCGGACGGCGGCGCGATCCGCGTCGACCGGCTGACGATCCCGGTGCCGAGCGAGGAGATCGGCATCCACCGGGTGGCGACCTTCGTGCACATTCTCAAGCACGTGGTGGCGCCGGACCGACGCACCCTGGTCGACCTCGGCGCCGGCCATTGCAAGTTCAGCCAGTGGGCGGCAAAGCTCGGCTTCGAGGTCACCGCCGTCGACGGGCGCACCGTGCGCCTGCCGGAGGATCTCGGCGCGATCCGCTTCGTGCTGTCGGACGTACGCGACTACGACCCGCGCGGCCACGGCGTCGTCGCCCTCCTCGGCCTGCTCTACCACCTCGAGATCGCCGACCAGGAGAGCCTGCTGCGGCGCTGCTGCTACGGCGCGCCGGTGATCGTCGAGACCCAGGTCCACGTCCCGGAACTGGTGACGGGCGAGGCGAAGGACTGGCACGCCCTCGTCACCCGCGACGGCTACGAGGGTGTCGATTTTCCCGAGGGCGACAATCCGATGGCCTCGATCGGCAACCGGACGTCGTTCTGGCACACCGAAGCCTCGATGATCCGCCTGTTCGAGCGCACCGGCTACGGCGCGGTCACGGTGATCGACCCGGTGTTCGTCTCCGGCTACGGCGCGAGGCGCTTCTACGTCGCGAGGCCCTGACGGTCGCTGCCGCCGGGTTCAGCCGGCGAGAACGGCCGCGGCGGTCGCCTCGTCCGTTATGAGGCCGCTGAGGAGGCCGCCGCGCAGGGCGGCGCGGATCGCCGGGCGTTTGCGCTCGCCCATGGCGATGGCCACGACCCGGGTGCGCCGCGCCGACGGCAGCGGCGCGCCTGCGTTGCGCCGGCTGACCTCGTCGTCGATCAGCCGTCCGTCGGCGTCGAACACCCAGCCGCAGATTTCGCCAGCCGCGCCCTTTTCCTCGAAGCCGGCGAGTTCGTCCGCCGTGATGAAGCCATCGACCAGCAGCGGCGCCCGGGGGCCGAGTTCGCCGATGCCGACGAAGGCGACGTCGGCCTTCGCCACCAGATCGAGCGTGTGGCGGATGGTCGGCTGGCCGTGCAGCATGTCGCGCTCGGCCCGGCTCGCCGCGAACACCGGCAGCAGCATCGGGAAGTGATGGGCGCGCACCGCGTCGGCCATCGAGAAGATGACGTTGTAGAAGGCTGCCGAGCCGTCCGGGGCGATGTTGCCGGTCATCGAGACGATGCGGTGCTGCGGGCACTCCATCGGCGGCAGCTGGTCGACGGCCGCCTTCAGCGTGCGCCCGGTGCCGACCGCCATCACCACCGGCTCCGCCCCGCGCAGCACCCGCTCGATCTCCGCCGCCCCGGCCTCGGCGATGCCGAGCGTCGTCGAGGTCGAGCCGGGGTCGGACGGCACGACCTCGCAGACCGAAAGGCCGAAGCGATCCTTGAGGCGCCCGGCGGCGGCCAGGCACCCGGCGATCGGATGGTCGAGCCGGAACTTGATCAGCCGCTCGCTCATCGCCAGCGAGACGAGACGCTGCGCCGACTGGCGCGAGATCCCCATCTTGGCGGCGATCTCGTCCTGGGTGTTGCCGCAGATGTAGTAGAGCCAGCCGGCGCGTGCGGCGTCGTCCAGCCGGTTCCTGGCCTCGCTGCGGCTCATCGCCTCGGCTCGCTCCTCTCGAGCGGCCGGATCGCCCCGGCCGCATCCCCGTCCTGCGCGACGCGCGCCGCCCAACCCGTCAGTCGCGCGCCGCCGTCACGATGATCTCGACCCTGTATTTCGGTGCGGCGAGCTTCGCCTCGCCGGTGGCGCGCGCCGGCGGATTGGCGGGGTCGACCCAGCCGTCCCAGACCGCGTTCATCGCGGCGAAATCGGCCATGTCGGCCAGCCAGATCGTCGCCTGCAGGATCTTCGACTTGTCGCTGCCGGCCGCGGCCAGCAGCCGGTCGATCGAGGCGAGCACGTCCTTCGTCTGCTCGCCGACGTCCGCGCCCTCGCCGACCTGGCCGGCGAGCCAGACGAGATTGCCGTAGGTGACGGCCTGGCTCATGCGCGGACCGGGTTCGATGCGGGTGATGGACACGGGGTATGGCTCCTCGTCGAAACGGCGGGCGCGCGACGCGGCACCCTTCTCCGCCAAGGACATCGCCGACACGCCCGAAGTCAAGACCCCCGTCCGCGTCCGCGCGCGGCCGGCGCTCCCGCACCCTTGCGCCGGCCGCGGGATCGGATAATCTGCCGCTGGCTTAGGCATCTTTACCGGTTGGCTAAAATTTATGCCGGCGGGACGGATCGTCATCAGGCGCGGCCGCGACGGCCGGGCAGATCCGCCCGGACCGCCCCGCGGGCCGCCGAACCGGAGGGGTAGACCATGAAGGCCTTGGGAACCGCTGTCGCCGTCGTTGCCGCATCCGCCGCCCTCGCCGGGCCGGCGCTCGCCGCCGACAAGGTCACCTTCGGCACCAACTGGCTGGCCCAGGCCGAGCACGGCGGCTTCTACCAGGCCCTCGCCGACGGCACCTACGCGAAATACGGCCTCGACGTCACCATCCTCCAGGGCGGCCCGCAGGCGGCCAATCAGGCGTTGCTGCTATCCGGCAAGATCGACTTCTACATGCAGGGCAATCTGCTCGGCACCTTCTCCGCCGCCGAGCAGGGCGTGCCGGTGGTGGAAGTGGCCGCGATCTTCCAGAAGGACCCGCAGGTGCTGATCGCCCATCCCGACGCCGGCGTCGAGACCTTCGAGGACCTCGCCAAGCTGCCGACGCTGTTCATGGGCAAGGACGGCTTCATCACCTATTTCCAGTGGATGAAGTCGGCCTACACCGGCTTTTCCGACGCCCAGTACAAGCCCTACACCTTCAACCCCGGCCCGTTCCTCGCCGACAAGCAGTCGGCCCAGCAGGGCTACATCACCTCAGAGCCCTACGCGATCGAGACCGAAGGCAAGATCACGCCGAAGCTGTTCCTCCTCGCCGACGCCGGCTTCACCACGCCCTCGACCCTGATCGAGACCCGGCAGGACTTCCTCGCCGCCAACCCCGACGTCGTCCAGCGTTTCGTCGACGCCTCGATCATCGGCTGGTACACCTATCTCCACGGCGACAATTCGGCGGCCAACGCGCTCATCAAGGCGGACAATCCGGAGATGACCGACGGGCAGATCGCCTTCTCGATCGAGACGATGAAGGAGTTCGGCATCGTCGAATCGGGCTCCGCCGACGAGGGCGGCATCGGCTGCTTCACCGCCGACACCGTCAAGGATTTCTACGACAAGATGGCCGGCGCCGGCGTCGTCAAGGCCGACCTCGACCTCTCCAGCGTCTACGACACCTCGATGGTCTGCAAGAAGGTCGGCATCGAACTGAAGAAGTGAGCCGCCGGCGGGGCGGGCGATCCGGCATCACCCCGCCTCGACCGCCGCCTCCCCCGACGAACAGAGGACGCCGCACCCCGCCTCATGACCGATGACAGCGCCCCGGCGCCGGCCCGTCCGACCCTCGTGTCGCTGCGCGGCGTCGCCAAGACCTTCTCGACCGGAACCACCGCCCTTTCCGGCGTCGACCTCGACATCGGCGAGGGCGAGTTCGTCAGCCTGCTCGGCCCCTCGGGCTGCGGCAAGTCGACGGTGCTGCGCATGCTCGCCGGCCTCGCCGCGCCCTCCGCCGGCACCATCGACTGGAAGCGGGCCCGGATCGACGGCGCCGGCCGGCCCGAGGTCGACATGAGCTTCGTCTTCCAGGAGGCGACGCTGATGCCCTGGGCCACCGTGGAGAAGAACGTCTGGCTGCCGCTGCGCCTCAAGGGCGTCTCGCTGAAGGCCGCGCGGCCGCGGATAGACGAGGCGCTGGAGCGGGTCGGCCTTTCCGGCTTTGCCGGCGCCTATCCGCGCGAACTCTCCGGCGGCATGAAGATGCGGGTCTCGATCGCCCGCGCCCTCGTCACCCGGCCGAAGGTGATGCTGATGGACGAGCCCTTCGCCGCCCTCGACGAGATCACCCGCCAGAAGCTCAACGACGACCTGCTCGATCTCTGGCGGACCTTCGGCTGGACCGTGGTCTTCGTCACCCACTCGGTGTTCGAGAGCGTCTATCTCTCCGAGCGCGTGGTGGTGATGGCCGCCCGTCCCGGCCGCGTCGTCGACGACCTTGCCGTCGACCGCGACGATCTTTCCAGCGCCGACTACCGCAACTCGCCGCGCTATCACGCGATGTGCGCCCGCGCCTCGGCCTCGCTGCTCTCCGCGATCGGCGGAGCGGCCGCATGACCGGCGAGGCGATCCCGGCGAAGGCGGGAGCGGCCGCGCCCGGCGAGGCCTCCGGGCGCCGCCTCCCCGAACGGCTCGCCCGCGTCCTGATCCCCGTCGTCATGCTCGCCGCCCTCATCGGGATCTGGCAGGCCTACGTCACCGCCTGGGCGGTGCCGCATTACATCCTGCCGAGCCCGGTCCGCGTCGCCGAGGCCCTCGTCGGCGACTGGCCGATCCTCTCCGGCGCCCTGCTGGTGACGTTGAAGATCACCTTCACCGCCCTCTTCCTCGCCCTCGTCGGCGGGCTCGCCCTCGCCATCCTCCTCGTCCAGTCACGCTGGATCGAGCTCGCCCTCGGCCCCTATCTCGTCATCCTGCAGGTGACGCCGATCGTCGCCATCGCGCCGCTGATCCTGATCTATGCGCCGACGACCCAGACCGCGCTGCTGATCTGCGCCTTCATCGTCGCCTTCTTCCCCGTGCTCTCCAACAGCGTGCAGGGCCTGAAGTCGACCGACCACAATCTGCTCGATCTCTACGCCCTCTACGGCGCCAGCCGGCTGCAGACGCTGTGGCTGCTGCGCCTGCCCGCCGCGCTGCCCTATTTTCTCGCCGGCCTCAAGATCGCCGGCGGCCTGTCGCTGATCGCCGCCGTCGTCGCCGAGTTCGCCGCCGGCTCGGCCGGCGCCGGCTCCGGCCTCGCCTTCCGCATCCTCGAATCCCAGTTCCGCCTCAACATCCCCCGCCTCTTCGCCGCCCTGATCCTGCTGTCGGCGGCGGGCGTCGCCATCTACGCGGTCACCAGCTTCGTCTCCTGGCTGCTGCTGCATCGCTGGCACGAGAGCGCCATCCGCCGGGAGTCCTGACCATGACGCCGCCTCTCGCCGCCCTCCTCGCCGACCTTCCCGAGGCCTGCGTCCTCGCCGACGCCCGCCTGCCGGCGGTCTGCCTGCCGGACGACCTCGTCGCCGCCGCCCGCGCCGCCGCGCCCGCGGTGGCGGCCGGGGGTGCGG
>Ga0065721_10050809_pt1 | contig 17809 bp, 19 predicted proteins | sample Mesricmetagenome_FD_59108 | JGI IMG/M metagenome (GOLD analysis project Ga0065721, IMG submission 59108) | Mesophilic microbial community from rice straw/compost enrichment Sample: eDNA_1 v2 (version 2) | ecosystem: Engineered > Solid waste > Grass > Composting > Bioreactor | place: USA: Davis... | reverse complement strand
GCCGGCCGGCATCGGCCGGTTCGATATGGCGCGGGCTCTTGCCGAAGAAAATGAAGCCGACATGCGTGGCACCGAGCTCGACGGCGCGATCAACCGCCTCTTCGGTCTTCAGTCCGCAGATTTTGATATCGAGTTTCATCAGGCCCAAGTCGCATGAATTAGCGCGGGTGTCGAGGTGTTTTTGCGCCCAGAATGCGCCTGCATTACGTCAGCAAGTCAGCCAAAGTCGTGGACGTGCAACATGCCGCCATTACGCTTTAGCCAGTGCTTTGCCTCATGCATTTCCGGGCAGAGCTGTTCGCAGATCTTCCAGAAACGGTCGGAGTGGTTCATCTCGGCAAGATGCGCAACCTCATGGGCGGCCAGATAGTCGATGACATAGGGCGGCGCCATGACGATGCGCCAGGAAAAGCTGAGATTGCCGTCATGGGAACACGAGCCCCAGCGGCTTTTCGTATCCTTGAAGGTGATCTGGTTGATGCGCCTGCCAATGGCAGCGGCGTGACGGTGCGCCCGTTCACCCAGCTCCTTCCTGGCCTCGGCCTTGAGAAACTCGCGCAGGCGGCGTGCCAGATGATCCTCGGCGCCACCGACCAGAAGGATGTTCTCGCCGTCCCGCTCGACGATTTCGGTGACACCGCGGAGCTTGCCGGTGCGCTCGATGCGGTGCGGCACGCCTCGCAGCGTCACGTAGCGGCCTTCCGTCAGGGTATTGGTCCGCGGATACCGGGCGAGCTTGGTCATCAGCCAGCCCTGCTGGCGCAAGAGGAAATCGTCAATCTCGCGCTGCGGCAGTCCCCTGGGCACGGTCATTTTCAGCGCCTGGCCACCCGGTTCGATGCGCAGCGTCATCCGGCGCGCACGCGAATCCCGCTTGACGGTCAGTTCGAGCTTGCGGCCGTCGATCTCGATCGACCGTGTCTCGGACCCCTCGGGATAGACGGGCTTCTGCAGGAAGGTGAGGCGCGAAAGCATGGGTTCTAACTAGCAGATTCGAAGGGCAAAACAAAAGCCGCCCGGCAAGGGCGGCTCGTCAGGCTCGGATCAGGGGCCGAGCTATCAGGGATCAGCCGGAAAATCCGTTCTGCGGGTCGTCGACCTGGTTCCTGCGCGCATTGCGTTCGCGCATGAAGCGGTCGAACTCTTCCTTGTCGCGGGCGCGGCGGAGCTCGCGCATATAGTCTTCAAACTCGGAACGCATCTCGTCGAGCTTGCGGCGTTCTTCCTCGATACGATCGAGTTCGGCCTTTCGCCATTCGTCAAAGGCCATGTTGCCGGACGAAAAATGGCTCCAACCATCGTGCCGCCAGCGGCTGCCCTGGCTCCGGCAGAAGCGGCCAAAACCATCGACCTTGCCGTTCGCCTCGCGCTTGAACGCCTGCAGACGCTCACCGAACAGAATGTAGGCTAGCATTGCGAGACCAAGCGGCCAGAAGACGATGAAGCCCAGCACCATCAGCGCAATGGTGGCCGGCGTCCAGTCGGGCCGTATGAGTGCAGTGCGGTACATGTGTCGTTTTCCTCACGATAGCCCGGCCCACCCGATGCGGACCGGTACTTTCGATTTGGTGAATAAAAGATCACCTTCAAGAGATCGTGAGCCGAAAACGGACAGGTGCTTGATAAGGTTCGGCTAAATCGGAACGGGTCAGGCCGATTTCGGCGCACCGCGGCGGCGGCTCGAGCCTTTCCTGTCGTTGGAATTGCCGGCCTCGCCCGACTTGCGGGGATCGCGCACGAACTGGACGATGCGCGGCGCGATCTCGCGGCGAAAGCGCGAACCGTTGAAGACACCGTAGTGGCCGACATGCGGCTGCACATAGTGGGCGCGCATGTTGGCGGGAATGTTGCGGCAGAGATGGTGAGCAGCTTCGGTCTGACCGACGCCGGAAATGTCGTCGTTTTCGCCTTCGACGGTGAAGAGCGCGGTGTTGCGGATGCTTTCGGGCCGCACCAGCCGACCGCGATGCATCATCTCGCCCTTGGGAAGCGCGTGACGGATGAAGACGGTATCCACCGTCTGCAGATAGAATTCCGCCGCCAGATCCATCACCGCCAGATATTCGTCATAGAATTCGCGGTGCTTCTCGGCGGAGTCGCCGTCGTTGCGCACGAGGTGGAAGAAGAAATCCTTGTGGGCGATCATGTGGCGGTCGAGATTCATCGACATGAAGCCCGAAAGCTGCAGGAAGCCGGGATAAACCTTGCGCATGAAACCCGGCTGCGGCCAGGGCACATTCATCACCACATTTTCCTCGAACCACTTGAGCGGGCGCTCCTGCGCCAGCCGGTTCACCGCCGTGGGGTTGACGCGGGTGTCGATCGGACCGCCCATCAGCGTCATCGAGGCTGGCGACAGCGGATCCTTGTCTTCCTCCATGAGTGCGACGGCAGCGAGCACCGGCACGGACGGCTGGCAGACCGCCACCACATGGGTGTCGGGGCCCAGGAAGCGGATCATCTCGATCGTGTAGTCGATATAGTCGTCGAGATCGAAGCTGCCCTCGGCGAGCGGCACCATGCGGGCATCCTGCCAGTCGGTGATGTAGATCTCGCCATAGGGAAGCAGCGCCTCGACCGTGCCGCGCAGCAGCGTTGCATAGTGGCCCGACATCGGTGCGACGAGCAGGATCTTGGGGTCGCGCGGATGCCCCGGCGGCAGGCAGCGTTCGAAATGCAGAAGGTCGCAGAAGGGCTTGGACCATACGGTCTTCTGGTGAACCGAGACGGGCTCGCCGTCGATCACCGTGTGATCGAGGCCGAATTCCGGCTTGCCGTAACGGCGCGTGGCACGCTCGAAGACTTCCAGGCTTGCCGCCATTGATCGGCCGATCGCCGTATACGCCATCGGATTGAGCGGATGCTTGTAGGCCGCGCGAAGCGCTTCGGCGGTGGCGCGTACCGGAGCCATCGCCGCGTGGCCAAACTCGTAGAACTGATAAAACATCCGGACCTAGCCTTCCCGCGTTCTTTCACTTTTCCGACACACGCGCGGAACGCCAACGCTCGACGGAGGCCAGCAGTTCCGGCTTGGCAGATGCGAAACATTTTATTGCATCGAGATGCCGTTCGTCAAAAAGTACGACGAATGCTGCGTTTGTTGCATATTTGAGCATGTACGGTCAAACTTGTGCCTGGATGACGGCCTTGATCAGGCCGCTCTTTTCGCGTGCCCAGAGCGGCAGATCGCGCACCGCGCCATCGAGCGTCGTGCGGTGGGTGATCAGCCTGCCGGTGTCGATGCGGCCCGAGGCGATGCAGTTCACCACATGTTCAAAATCCTGGCGCTGGGCGTTACGGCTCGCCACGATCATCATCTCGCGCTTGTGGAATTCGGGGTCGGCGAAGCTGATCTCATCCTTCACCACGCTCACGAAAACCAGCACGCCGCCATGGGCGACATAGGGCAGCGCAGCATTCATCGACTGCGCGTTGCCGGTGGCGTCGAAGACCACCTCGAAACCCTCGTTGGAGGTCAGTCGCATCGCTTCGGAGAGCGCGTCCGGCGAAGCGGCGATCAAGCTGTCGAAGCCGAAGCGGGACCCTGCCTGGTCCAGCCGCTCGGCGCTGACATCCATGAGCGTCACCTCGTAGCCGGCAATGCGGGCAAAGAGCGCCGTGCCGAGGCCGATCGGGCCGGCGCCGATCACCAGCGCCCGGGCATTTTCGATTGCCCCGGCGCGGCGAACCGCATGGGCGCCGATAGCCAGAAACTCGACCGGCGCCGCCTGTTCGGGTGAAAGTCCATTAGCCGGGTAAACATTGCACTCCGGAACCACGATCTCTTCACAGAAGGCGCCGTCTGTATGCACGCCCAGAACCCGGATCGCCATGCAGCAGTTGGGTTTTCCGCGCCGGCAGGCAACGCAGCTGCCGCAGGCAAGGTAAGGGTTGACGATGACAAGATCACCCTCCCCAAAGCGGGATCCGGGTGAGGTCTCGCGCACATGCGCGGAGATCTCGTGGCCCATGACACGCGGGTATTCGAGAAATGGATGCTTGCCCTCATAGATGTGGAAGTCGGTGCCGCAGATGCCGACATGGCTTACGGCGAGCCGGATCTCGCCTTCCTGCAGTGACGTCTGGCGCGGACGCTCGACGATTTCCAGCTGGCCCGGCGCCCGACAAAGAACCGCTTTCATCAACGAGCCCGCCCCTCCTCGGCACTTTGGTTCGTTCATATTTGATTTTGTCTTTTATCCACAATATACAACTATCGCAATGGCAGATCGCCGTTAGCGACGGCGATCCGGTCCAGGGAAGAGTTGCGAGGGAGGTTCATGGCGCGGCAGAACACGCTCTTCAAGGAAGTCTACAATCGTTGTCTCGGCGACCTGGAGGGTGCGTCCACCCTGCCTTCCGAACCGGAACTCGGCGCGCGTTACGGCATCAGCCGCACAACAGTGCGCGCAATCCTCTCGCGGATGCGCGATCGCGGCATCATCCGCTGGGACAAGCGCGAGAAAATCGTGCTAAGGCCGCCGCAGATCGACGACTATTTTCCGGAGAACGAGACCAGCTCGGTCAATGCGGTGATCGAGCGCAACTTCATGAAGCTGATCCTGACCGGCGAGATCGAACCCGGCACCGAGATCAATGAAGCCGAGCTTGCCCGCGACATCGGCGCTTCGAGCACCAGCGTGCGCGAATTCCTGATCCGCTTCTCGCGTTTCGGCCTGATCGAGAAACGGCCGAACGGCCACTGGGGGCTGAAGGGATTTACCATGGATTTCGCGCTCGAACTGTCGGAAGTGCGTGAGATGTTCGAGGTGCGGGGGGCGGCCGCCTTTGCTTCGCTGCCCGACGATCATCCGGCCTGGGACGAGCTCGACGCCATCGAAAGGGAGCATCGCGAGATGCTAGCCGACTTCGAGGCACGCTACCGCGATTTCTCGCCGCTCGACCAACGCTTCCACCTGCTGGTCCACCGGGTGTCCGGCAACCGCTTTGTCATCGATTTCTATGACGTCATCGCCTTCATCTTCCACTATCACTACCAGTGGAACAAGAAGTTCGCCCGCGTCCGCAACGAGCGCGCGCTTCAGGAACATCTCACCTATATCGCCGCCCTGCGCTCGCGCGATCCCGCCCGCATCGAGGCTGCCTGCCGGGCGCATCTGAAGACCGCGCGCGACACGCTGATCCAGTCCATCCCGCATTGAGGCGAGACCATGGAAACCCCCATCCTGCAGTTCGGTACCAGCCGCTTTCTCCAGGCCCATGCCGATCTCTTCATCTCGGAAGCGGAGGATGCGATCGGTGGCATTACCATCGTCCAGACGACCGATGCCGGCGAGCGGAGCAGGCGGCTTGCGGCGCTGGCCGCCCCCGAAGGGTTCCCGATCCGCATCCGCGGCCGGCAGGACGGCCGCACAATCGATGAAGTCAGAACCGTTCGCTCGGTGAAACGGGCGATCTCGGCACTGAAGGACTGGGACGAGACCAGCCGCATCTTCTCGAATGAAGTGCAGGTGGTGATTTCCAACACCGCAGATCGGGGCTACGACATTTCGGCGGAAAGTCCGGACCTGCCTGAGGGTATTCCGGTTTCCTTTCCCGGCAAGCTCGCGAAGCTGCTCTTTCATCGCTTTGAGGCAAACGGAGCCGGCCTCACGATCCTTCCGGCCGAGCTGATTGCCCGAAACGGCGACGTTCTCAAGGGCATCGTCCTTTCTCTTGCCGATCGCTGGAAGCTGCCGGCGGCGTTCTCCGACTGGCTCGACAACGAGGTGGTGTTTTCCAACACGCTGGTCGATCGCATTGTCTCCGAAGCTCTGGAACCGGCCGGCGCGGTGGCCGAACCCTATGCACTCTGGACAATCGAGCGGAAACCGAAGCAGGTGCTGCCCTGTACGCATGCCGCAATCGTCGTTGCCGACGACATCTCCCCTTATGCCAATCTCAAGCTCTACATCCTCAATCTCGGCCACACTTTCCTGACCGCCGGTTGGCTGGCTTCCGATCTGCCGCGCGACATGACCGTGCGGGCACTGCTGGCGCAGCCCGAATATCGCGAACGGCTCATGGCATTCTACGAGAACGACATACTGCCGGGCTTCCGGAAGATGGGGCTGGGCGCGGAAGCGGAAGCCTATGTGGCCGCGACGCTTGAGCGGTTCGAAAATCCCTTCCTCGATCACCGGCTTTCCGACATTGCCCAGAACCACGCGGAAAAGATCCGCCGCCGCGCCGGCGGCTTTCTCGATTGGTCGGGCGTCTCTTCGCCCGCGCTCGAAGCCCTGCTTGCCTCCGCAGGTTGACGCTCGACCGGACCCTTGGCGGCTTCACGCAAGTCCTGCTTGCTTCCTGCCCGGCCAGGCCAGGGGTTAAGCTGGCGGACTGCGAAACTCTGTCGCCCGTTCCAGGTGTTGACGCCACATTTTCAGAGCGCATGAAAGTTCGAAGACCTTACAAGGTGATTCGCGGTGACCGCGAAGCCTCGAAGTCGTCCGCAGTACCAGAAGGATGCACAATGACCGAAATCAACAACCGCAAATCCGACTATCCGATCAATCCGGTATTTCTCGAACGCTGGTCGGCGCGGTCGTTTACCGGCGTGCCGATGCCGGAAGAAGATCTCATGACGATGTTCGAGGCTGCGCGCTGGTCGCAGTCTGCCATGAACCTGCAGCCCTGGCGGTTCACCTACACCCTTCGCACCGAGCCCGACTGGCAGAAGTACGTCGACCTGCTGGTCGAGGGTAACCAGCCCTGGTGCCAGAATGCCTCGGCGATGGTCTTCGTTTTCTCCAAACTCCTGACCGATCCGACCGACGGTTCCGAACGCCGCCCGATTCGCACCCATTCGCTCGATACCGGTGCGGCTATGCAGTCCTTCACCCTGCAGGCGGCAATGCTGGGCTACATCGCCCATCCGATGGCCGGTATCCTGGCCGACAAGATCCTCGCCGAATTCGGCGTCAGCGCTGAAGAATACAAGGTCGAGGCAGGCATTGCCGTCGGCAAGCTGGCGCCGGCCGAAATGCTTCCCGAGCGCTTCCGCGGCCGCGAGGTCCAGAGCCAGCGCAAGCCCCTGGCGGACATCGTCTTCAAGGGCCGCTTCGGCGCCTGAAGAGGTTAATGTTTCACGTGAATCCAAAGAAAAAGGCGCCGTCTGGCGCCTTTTTGATGACCTGTGACCGCCTTGCGGCCGATCAGATATCCAGGTTGGCGACGCTGAGCGCATTTTCCTGGATGAACTCGCGCCGCGGCTCGACTTCATCGCCCATCAGACGGGCAAACAGGCCGTCGGCGTCGGTGGCGTCAGAAATACGGACCTGCAGCAGCGAGCGCGCATTCGGGTCGAGCGTCGTTTCCCACAGCTGCTCGGCGTTCATTTCGCCGAGACCCTTGTACCGCTGCATCGCAAGGCCGCGCTTGCCGTAGCTGAAAATCGCGTCGAGCAGCTTGCTGGGCCCGGAAATTTCCTCACCGCCATCCTTGCGGTTGAGCACCGGAGGCGTGCCATAGATTTCCGCAAGCCGCGGGGCCATCTGATCGATCAGCCGGGCATCCTGCGAACCGATCAGCCCCATATCGATGAAATGCGACTCCTTCACGCCGCGGACGGTGCGCTCGAAGCGCAGCGTGCCGTCCTCGGCAATGCGGCCGGTCCAGCCGCGCTCGGTCTCTTCCGAGATCATGTCGAGACGGCGGACAATCTCGGCAATCACCGCCTCGCTGCGGACACGGTCGACCATCAGCTCGGCATTGAGCCCGCCGGCAATTGCTGCCTGCTCGATCAGCGACCGGCTGTAGCGGGAGTGCAGGCCATCGACGAGGTTGCGCAGGCGCTGGGCGTCATGGACGATTTCGCGCAGGTCTTCGCCGCCGCGCTGCTCGCCACTGCCGAGCTTGAGCGTCACATCCTCGAGACCGGCGTTGATCAGGTATTCCTCGAAGGCGCGCTCGTCCTTCAGATAGGTCGAGGACTTGCCGCGGCTGACCTTATAGAGCGGCGGCTGGGCGATGTAGACATGGCCGTGCTCGATCAGCTCGGGCATCTGGCGGAAGAAGAAGGTCAGAAGCAGCGTACGGATATGGGCGCCGTCGACGTCGGCGTCCGTCATGATGATGATCTTGTGATAGCGCAGCTTGTCGATGTTGAACTCGTCCTTGCCGATGCCGGTACCGAGCGCCGTGATCAGCGTGCCGATTTCCTGGCTCGACAGCATGCGGTCGAAGCGGGCGCGCTCGACGTTCAGGATCTTGCCTCGCAGCGGCAGGATCGCCTGGTTTTCGCGGGAGCGCCCCTGCTTGGCCGAACCACCTGCCGAGTCACCCTCGACGAGGAAGAGTTCGGATTTCGCCGGATCGCGTTCGGAGCAGTCGGCGAGCTTGCCGGGAAGAGAGGCGATGTCGAGCACGCCCTTGCGGCGGGTGAGTTCGCGTGCCTTTCGCGCCGCTTCGCGGGCGGCCGCAGCTTCGACAACCTTGCCGACAAGGGTCTTGGATTCGCTCGGATGTTCCTCGAGCCACTGGTTGAGCGCCTCGTTGACGACGTTTTCGACCACGGGGCGGACTTCGGAGGAAACCAGCTTGTCCTTGGTCTGCGACGAGAATTTCGGATCCGGAACCTTGACCGAGAGAACGGCCGTCAATCCCTCGCGGCAGTCGTCGCCGGAGACCGAGACCTTTTCCTTCTTCAGGATGCCGGAAGATTCCGCATAACCGGTGATCTGGCGGGTGAGCGCCGCGCGGAAGCCGGCAAGGTGCGTGCCGCCATCGCGCTGCGGAATGTTGTTGGTGAAGCACAGCATGTTCTCGTGGTAGCTGTCGTTCCACCACATCGCCACTTCCACAGTGATGCCGTCCTTTTCGGAGCGGATCGAGATCGGTTTTTCGACCAAGGGCTTCTTGGCGCGGTCGAGATAGCGGACGAATGCCTCGAGACCGCCGTCATAGACCATTTCCTCGCGGCGCAGTTCGGAACGCCGCTTGTCCGTCAGCACGATGCGAACGCCGGAATTAAGGAAGGCGAGCTCGCGCAGGCGATGCTCGAGCGTCGCATAATCAAACTCGGTCTTGCTGAAGGTTTCCGGGCTCGGCAGGAAGGTGACCTCCGTGCCGGTCTCCTCCACCGGGCAGGTACCGGTCACCTTGAGCGGCGCATCCGCCACGCCGTGGGTGAAGCTCATTTCGTGCACCTGGCCCTTCTGGCGGATCTTGAGCCGCAGCCAAGTGGAAAGCGCATTGACGACCGAGACACCCACACCGTGCAGGCCGCCGGAAACCTTGTAGGAATTCTGGTCGAACTTGCCGCCGGCATGCAGCTGGGTCATGATGACCTCGGCTGCCGACACGCCTTCGTCATGCATGCCCGTCGGAATGCCGCGGCCGTTGTCGGTCACGGTTACCGAACCATCCGGATTGAGAGTCACCGTCACGATATCCGCATGACCGGCAAGCGCCTCGTCGATGGCGTTATCCACCACTTCGTAGACCATGTGATGAAGGCCCGAGCCGTCATCCGTGTCGCCGATATACATGCCCGGCCGCTTTCGGACGGCATCGAGGCCCTTGAGAACCTTGATGCTGTCGGCACCATATTCGGTGCCTGCCCGGGTTTCGTTTTCGGTGGATCCGGTCATGGATGTCTTTCTCTTTGTTCGTCCTGGCGGAGCTTTTCGACAGGCGCTCCGAATCACTTTCGGAAGGGTGCTGGGACTATATATTTCTTGGGCGCAGCGGCCAAATCCTGACGCCCGAAATATGGCGGAAAACCGTGTGTTACCCGGTGTTTTCCCGTCTTTTTGTCGACTGCGACAGCAATTCGCTCATGGCCTTGACAGTTCCAGGCGGAAGCTTGCGGATTTCGGCCGCAAGCTGGTTGGCGAATGCGGTATATTCGGCCGGCAAACCCGATGTGTCCACCACCACGCGCGGATGCGACATGGCGGCGATGCGGAAGAGTTCGTCGGCTTCGTCCCAGATGATGTTGAAATAGCCGGTGACGCGCTGCAGGAAGTCGAAGCCGGGCTTGCCGCGCTTGCCGCTCTCCAGAGCAGAGAGATAGGATGGCGACACGCCCAATGCAATCGCCATCTGCTTCTGGGTGATGCCACGCTCGCGCCGGAGACGGCGCATCGCCTGACCGAACGGCGTCATTCGCTTTTCCCCGGTTTTGTCAGCCTGACATAGAGCGCGCCCTCCCCGCCATGCTGACGGGATGCGGTCTCGTAGGACGAGATCATGTAGCGGAAATCGGGACGCGCAAACCACATGGGCACGGCGCGTTTGAGCGCGCCTTCGCTTCCCATCGAGGAGCCCTTGCCGGTGATCACCAGCACATGCCTCAGCCCGCGTTCGTGCGCCCTGAGAATGAAACTGTGGAGCAGGGCATGTGCCTCGGACTGGATGAGACCATGAAGGTCGATGCGTGCCTCGAGTTCGAGCCTGCCCTTGGCGAGCTTGCGCTTGACCGGCGGCTCCAGCGGATGGAAGCGGTGCGGCGGCTTCTCGCGCTTCTTCGGCTCGTCGGGCGCGGCACTGGCAGCCTTCTTCTTCACCGTAACCGATATGGTCTCGGGTTCGGGCGCGGATGCTTCCTCGAGCGCAGCCTCGAAGGCCGCGATTTCTTCCATTCGTCCCGGGAGCGGCCGCGTCGTGCGTGCCACCCTGGCCCAGAGGATGCGGTCTTCGTCGGACAGCTTCTTCTTCCGGTCAGCCATCCAGCAACTCCGCCTGATCGCTGGGAACCAGGACATAGAAGTCGGCGGCATTCCTCACCGTGCCGGCCAGTTCGCCGGCAATGGCACCCGAGCCGGTGAAGATGTCGCCGCGGGCAGGCCCGACAATCGCCGTACCGGTATCGAGCGCCATCATCAGCCTTCGCAACGGCTGGCCATCCGTCAAATGCGTGAGCGTCGGACTGACGACGTAGAACAATGACGAAAAGGTGTGGATCTGCTTGTCCACCGCAATCGAACGCATCGGCTCGAGCGGGATCTTGGCCGCCGCGATCGGCCCGAGCCGCGGATCGTCAACCTCGGCTTCGCGGAAGAAGATATAGGAACGGTTCTTCCACAACACCTCGTCGACGCGTTGCGGATGGTCGGCAAGCCATTTGCGGATGGACTGCATCGACACTGTCTGTGCATCGAGTTCGCCGCTCTCAACCAGGTGGCGGCCGATGCCGGTAAAGGGATGGCCGGCCTTGGCCGCGTAGGTAATGCGCCGAACGGTGCCATCGCGATAGACGAGCCGTGCTGCGCCCTGAACATGAGCGAAGAACACGTCGACCTTCGAACGCGCCCAGGCGATTTCCAGCCCCCTGCCCGCAAGCCAGCCCCGGTCGATCGCCTGGCGGTCGGGATAGTAATCAATGCCCGTTTCGGTGCGCAGGCCGAACGCATAGCCCGCATCCATGCCGGCGGGACGATTTTCATCATCAAGATCGACCAGGTCGTCCGGGCGGCGATAGAAGGGATGGCACCAGGTTTCGTCCGGCTCGGCGGAGACTTCCACTTCCGGTTCGTAGAAGGCGGTGACGAAGCCATCAGCGCCATTTGCCGGTCTGATCCTGAAAGGACGGAAACGCTTTTCGATGAAGTCTCTGGCTTCGGCGGCATCGGCCGGCGCGAAGCCTTCAGCCTCGCGATAGATCTTCTCGAGGCTTGCGGCGGAGATGCCGAGCCTGCCCTTCCTGTAGGGCTTTACGTTGCGGATATGGTTCGAAGCCCGCGCCATGGATGGAAAAAGGCTGGAAGGATCATCTTCCTTCCAGCCCGGGAGCATGTCGTAAGTAACGGGCGTCAGCCGGTATTCCATCCGAAATCAGCCCTCGGATTGGGTCGCAACCAGCTTCCAGTTGGGATCGCGTGAACGTGCATCGCGGGCAAAGCTCCAGCGATCGATGACTTCCGCAACGGCATCTGCGCTGCCGTCAACGAGTTCGCCGGCGCTGTTGTAGGTCGCCGAAATCAGCTGGCTGACGATCTTCATGGTGATCGTTACTTCCGTACCGTCGATGGTCGCATCGATCATTTCGGCCTTGTCGATGCCGACGAAGGTGGACTTGACCGTCTCACCCGCCCTTTCGCGCTCGCTGATCGCCGCGTCGAAGCCTTCATAGACTTCGCTCGACAGCAGGCTCTTGAGCGTCTTGCGATCGCCCTCGGCAAAGGCCATGACGATCATCTCATAGGCCGCACGGGCACCTTCCACGAATTGCCGGGGATCGAAGGACGGATCGGCATCCTGGATGCGGCGCAGCGTCGTGTTGAGCTCGGTCCCGGGCTGGGCGAAGCTGTCGATCGCCTCGTATCGATCGTCGGCACCCGCGTCACCAGCCGTCGAAGGTGTCCGCCGCGGCAGGGTGATCACCTTGCCGTCATCGGTCGCGGGCGCCGGGCGATCCGCGTCACGCCGGGAAAAGGGATCGTACGGGGGCTTCTCATTGCCCGTACGCCTCCCCAGAACACTGCGCAGGTTGAGGAAGATCAACGCTGCCACGATCAGAAAGAACAGCGTGATGATGCTATCGGTGCCCATATGAAAGCCTTGGTTCCGGTCTTCATTTTTTGCTTCGCTTCCCCATATAGTCGTGATTTGGGTATCATTCAAACACCGACACAGGGAATTCCTGATGGCGCCCCTCGCTGCCTTGACTGCACTCCTCGCCTTTCCAATCCTCGAGATAGCCACCTTCATCTATGTCGGGCAGTCGATCGGTGTCTGGAAGACGATCGGGCTGGTTCTCCTTTCGGCCGTGATCGGCGTCGCCATCCTGAGATATCAGGGCCTGGGTGTCGTCCGCCGCATCAATAAGGATCTCAAGAAGGCCAATCGGATCGAGCAGAACCTCGTCGACGGCTTCATGATCGCGATCGCATCCATCCTGCTCATCATACCCGGCTTCATAACAGACGTCATCGGGCTCATGCTGATCGTGCCGCCAATCCGGCATTTTCTCTGGAAAGCCTTCGGGCCCAAGCTGACGATCACCAGCTATACGGCCGAATTCCATCAGCGCCGCGACCGGCCTGACGACTTTGTCGACCTTTCTCCGGAAGATTACCGGCGTACTGGCGAACAGCCGCACACGCCGCGGCGCCTGCGCGATTCCGACTGACGAGCCAAGGGTTGTAAGCAGCTGGGCGAAATGATAGATGGCGGAACCCACTGGGGTTTCGCATCATTGGTCTGGTATGGTCGTCACAAGGCGAGGACAAGCCAAACCATGTACGGCACCCGACATCAAATCATCCTGGCGGATCGCTGGGATCCGTATAGGGACGAGGAGCATCCTAATGGCCAATGAATCCGAATCCGCGAACGCCTCTGGCGTCCAGCCGTCGATCAACATCCTGGCGCAGTACACCAAGGACTTTTCTTTCGAAAATCCCGGCGCGCCCCGCTCGCTGCAGGCGCGCGAGAAGGCTCCGTCGATCAACATCTCGGTAAACGTGAACGCCAACCCGCTGTCGGACACCGACTTCGACGTCGTCCTGACGCTTGATGCCTCGGCCAAGGAAGACGACGGCAAGGTGGTCTTCCACGCGGAACTCGCCTATGGCGGGCTGTTCCGCGTCAAGGGCTTTGCCCAGGAACACATGCTCCCGGTTCTCTTCATCGAATGCCCGCGGCTGCTCTTCCCCTTTGCCCGCCAGATCATTGCGGATGCAACCCGCAACGGCGGCTTCCCGCCGCTGATGATCGACCCGATCGACTTCGCCCAGATGTTCCAGCAGCGCATGGCGCAGGAACAGGCCAAGGCGCGCGTGGCGGCCAACAACTGATTCGACCGCCAGGTCTGAAAAAGGTTCAATGCCCGGCTTTCGCCGGGCATTTTCATTTCTGGGTCTCTTCGAGCTTCAGGCCGTATTTCAGCCAGATCGCCTTTTCGCCCATCTTCTTGACGAGCGCTGCATGCGCCTCGACTTCCTCGGGTCTCAACCGCGAGCCGAGTGGCATCGGCCTGGCACGGAGCGTGACAGCGATTTCTTCTTTGATCGCCACCGCTTCCTTCTTGTCCTCGACGCCGGTGAAGCCGAAGCCGGCCTGGCGGCCGCCGATAAGCTCGATATAGACCTCGGCAAGCAGTTCGGAGTCGAGAAGCGCGCCGTGCTTGAGACGGTGCGAATTGTCGATGCCGTAGCGTTTGCAGAGTGCATCGAGCGAGTTCGGGCCCATCGGATGCTTGCGACGGGCAATCTGCAGCGTGTCGACCACGTTCGAATTCGGTATCGGCGGCAGGCCCAGCCGCTCGAGCTCCGCATTGACGAAGCTCATGTCGAAGGTCGCGTTATGGGCGATCCAGATTGCGTCGCCGAAGAATTCGAGGATTTCCTCCGCGACCTCGGCAAAGGTTGGCTTGTCGGCGAGGAACTCGTCGGTGATGCCGTGGACGGCCAGTGCGTCGGGATGGACCTTGCGATCACCGGGATTGATGTAGAGGTGGATTGTCCGGCCGGTCGGGAAGTGATCCTTCAGCTCGACACCGCCGATTTCGATGATCCGATCTTCGCGCGGATCAAGTCCGGTGGTTTCCGTATCGAAGATGATTTCGCGCATTATTCCGCCTTTGCCCGCAATTGTTCGAGGATCTCGTCTACCCGCTGTCGGGCGTGATCCATTCCAAGCCCGGTGTCGATGATGAAGTCGGCGCGCCGGCGCTTTTCCGCGTCAGGCATCTGGCGGGAGAGGATCATCCGAAACTTCTCCTCTGTCATCCCGGAACGGGCCATTACGCGCGCCTTCTGCACAGCTTCATCTGCAGTCACGACGACAATCCGGTCGACACGCGACTCCGCACCATTCTCGAAGAGTAGTGGAATGTCGAGCACGACGATGTCGGCACCCTGATCGCGGTAGCGGTCGAGCGCTTCCCTCTCCTTCTGCCAGACCATCGGATGGACAATGGCCTCGAGCGTCTTGAACCCTTCCGGATCCTTCGCCAGTTGTGCGGCAAGCCGGGCGCGATCGACGACGCCATCGACCGTCGTGCCGGGAAACGCGGCCTCTATGGGGCCCACCGCTTCGCCGCGATAGAGCGCGTGCACGATCGCATCGGCATCGATGACCGGCACGCCGCGGGCGCGGAACATGTCGGCCGTCGTCGATTTACCCATGCCGATCGATCCGGTCAGTCCGAGCCTGATCATCAGTGCCTCTCCAGGTCAGCGACGATGAGCGCGCGGAGTTCATCGGTGACGGTCGGCCTCTGTCCGAACCATTTTTCGAAGCCGGGGACGGCCTGGTGAAGCAGCATGCCGAGCCCGTCGGCCACCTTCCTGCCCTGCCCGATCGCCTGCTTCAGGAACGGTGTGATGAGCGGCACATAGACAATATCGGTGACCAGGCCGCTCTCGCGCATCGGCGAGAAATCGATCTCCATTGCCTCGTTCGAATCCATGCCGAGCGAGGTGGTGTTGACGAAGAGATCGGCGCCGGAAAGCCGTTCGGCGAGGGCGGAGATCGGCCCGGCATGCACGCGCTCGCCGAAGCGGTCAGCCAGCTCCTGTGCACGGGCCACCGTGCGGTTGAGCACATGGATCTCGCGGAAGCCGCGATTGCGCACAGCCTGGATGATCGCCCTGCTTGCTCCGCCAGCGCCGAGAATGACAGCAACGTCCTTGCGCTCGTCCCAACCGGCTACCCGGTCATCGAGGTTGGCGAGAAAGCCGTAGCCGTCCGTATTGGTGGCCTTCAGTCTGCCCTCCTCCAGGTACAGCGTGTTGGCGGCACCCAGTTCGCGTGCCAGCTCGTCGGGCTCGTCGGCCAGTTCGAAGGCGCGCTCCTTGTGCGGGATTGTCACATTGCCGCCGGAAAATCCTTCGCTCCGCTTCAGCGCGCCGATGAAGTCGGCAAACTTCTCCGGCGCCACCTCGACGGCTTCATAGGTGCCATCGATGCCGAATTGCCTGAGCCAGTATCCGTGGATGATCGGCGAGCGCGAATGCTTGATGGGAAAGCCGCAGACGAAAGCTTTCGTTAAGGATGTTTCACGTGAATCACGCATCGATCAGTCCCAGTTTGCGCAGTCCGGCGAGCAGCTTCAGCATCGGCAGACCCAGAATGGTGAAATAGTCGCCCTGGATTTCCTCGAAGAGCTGGATGCCCGGCCCCTCGAACTGGTAGGCCCCGACACTCTGCAGGATCCCCTCGCCCGCCACCTGCAAATAGTGCTCGAGGAAAGTCGGCGAAATCTCGCGCATCGTCATCGCGGCGATCGACACATCCGTCCACAACACCTCGCCGCGCCGGGCAATCGCCACACCGCAATTCAGATGATGCGTCTTGCCGGACATTTCGCGGATGTGATTGGCCGCGTCCTGCATATCCTTCGGCTTGTGGAACAGCTGTGAGCCGAGCGACAGAACCTGGTCCGAGCCGATCACATAGGCTTCCGGATGGGCTCTCGACACGTGCACCGCCTTGGCCTTGGCGAGTTCGACGGCGACTTCCGGCGGCTCGGCCTTGCGTGCGGCGAGCTCGTTTTCCACCGCGCGCTCATCGATGTCTGCCGCGACGGCTTCATAGTCCAGGCCGGCGCCGGTCATCAGCGTCCGGCGCGACGCGCTTTTCGAAGCGAGGATAAGCTGGGGTTTCATGCGGATCCGATCCTGTTGACGCAAGGATCAATTAACGAAGCTTCGGACGGAGGGCAACGATGGCCGCCGCCGTCTCCTCGATCGACTTGCGGGTGACGTCAATGACCGGCCAGTTGTGGCGGGCGCAGAGCAGACGGGCATATTTGATTTCCTCGGCAATCGCCGCGCGGTCGGTGTAGGTGTCCTGATACCCAACCGTGGAACCAAGCACGCGGTTCTGGCGCACCTGGTAGATATGGTCGACCGTTGCGACGAGGCAGACGATGAGCGGATGCCTGGCATTGACCAGCTTGTCCGGCAGCTTCATGCCGGCAACGATCGGAACGTTCGCCGTCTTGATGCCGCGGTTGGCGAGGTAGATCGCAGTCGGCGTCTTCGACGTGCGGCTGATGCCGAGAAGGATGACATCGGCCTCCTCGATGTCGTGCGGCAGCTGGCCGTCGTCATGGTCCATGGTGAAATTCAGTGCCTCGATGCGGGCAAAGTAGCCGGCATTGAGCGCGTGCTGGGCGCCGACCCTGCGGCGCGACGGTTGGCCGAGATAGGACTGGAAGATCTGTAGCACCGGTTCGATCACCGAAACGCAAGGCACCCCCATGGCCTGGCAGGCCTCGTCAATCACGCCCGCCAGTTCCTGGTCGATGACAGTGTGAAGCACGATCCCCGGCGCGCAGTCGATTTCCGCCAGCACTTCCGTCAGCTGCTTCCGGTTCCTCACCAGCGGATAGACATGTTCCACCGCATGCGCATCACCGAATTGCGAGGCGGCCGCACGGCCGGTCGCGATCAGCGTCTCGCCCGTCGAATCGGAGATGAGATGCAGGTGAAAGAACTTTTTTGGATTATCCACGTTTCACATTCCGCGCTGTTGATGGGTGGGGAAAACCTGGCCGCTTCCGCACACCGGCTCTTTCTGTCGTGGAAAAAGGCGAACTTGTCCACAGATCTGACCCGTCGGGACAGAGTCTGGCACGACCTGTTGATAGTGAGGGAAGGCTTGCGTTTACCAAACCGCCTCCACAGATTGTCCACAACTCGAAGGAGTCACAGCGACGAACCTAAACCTTTGATTCAGAATGCCGAATCCTGCATCTTTTGCAATCATCCACGGACGCCTGCAAAATCGATCCACGCAAGCGCTTTTGCGAAGCGGATTTTGGAAAACGGGGTGAGACACTTTAATCCTTGAATCCCACCGACTCTTAAGAAATAGCAGGACTCTATAAATAAGATTTGTTTTGTTTGAGGTGCGGCTT
>Ga0065721_10050806_pt1 | contig 17811 bp, 19 predicted proteins | sample Mesricmetagenome_FD_59108 | JGI IMG/M metagenome (GOLD analysis project Ga0065721, IMG submission 59108) | Mesophilic microbial community from rice straw/compost enrichment Sample: eDNA_1 v2 (version 2) | ecosystem: Engineered > Solid waste > Grass > Composting > Bioreactor | place: USA: Davis... | reverse complement strand
CCAGCTTCAGGTCCTTCTTCTCCACCTGCTGGGCGTTCGCCCCGCCGATGCCGAACACCAGCGCCACCGTCGCGGCGGCGATGAGGCTTTTCAGACGCATCTCTCTCCTCCCAAAAACGAACTGTTTGATTTGATTGCGGTATTGACGCGGTGGGCCGACGGGATCAGCCCTGCGCGTTGGTCGTGGCCGCCTCCTGCGGGCGCCAGTGCAGCAACCGCTTTTCGATGACGGTCACCACGGCGTCGATGACCACCACGAAGATGGTCAGCACCAGCATGCCGGAGAATACGCCGACCGTGTCGAACACGCCCTCCGCCTGATGGATGCGGTAGCCGAGCCCGGCGGCGGAGCCCAGGTATTCACCCACGACCGCGCCGACCATGGCGAAGCCGACCGCCGTGTGCAGGCTGGAAAAGACCCAGGACAGGGCCGAGGGCAGATAGACGTGCCGGAACAGGTGGCCGGAGTTCGCCCCCAGCATGCGCGCGTTGGCGAGCACGACCGGGCTGACCTCCTTCACGCCCTGGTAGACGTTGAAGAAGACGATGAAGAAGACCAGCGTCACGCCCAGCGCCACCTTCGACCAGATGCCGAGGCCGAGCCACAGCGCGAAGATCGGTGCCAGCACCACGCGGGGCAGCGCGTTCACCGCCTTGATGTAGGGGTCGAACACGACGGAGATCAGCGGCGCGCGGGCAAACCAGAAGCCGAAGGCGATGCCGGCCACCGTGCCGATGGCGAAGGCCAGCGCCGTTTCCAGCAGCGTGATGCCGAGATGATACCAGATCACACCGGACGCGAAATCGGCCCAGGTGCGCGCCAGCACCGCCACCGGCGTGCCGAAGAAGAAGGGGCTCAGGATCTTCGTCTCGGTCAGAACGTGCCAGAGCAGGAAGAACCCGACCAGGACCGCCAACTGAAGCAGCAGGATCACCGGGCGGCTCGGCAAACGTTTCGTACGGGCCATGGCCATGGAAATCCTCACTTCAGCTTGGTCTGGGCATAGCCCTTCAGCACTTCCTCGCGCAGCTGCCCCCAGATTTCCCGGTGCAGGTCGAGGAATCGCGGCGTCATGCGGATTTCCGCCACGTCGCGCGGCCGGTCCAAATCCACCCGGTATTCACCGATGAGGCGCGCGCCGGGGCCGGCCGACAGCACCAGCACCCGGTCGGACATGGAAATCGCCTCTTCCAGGTCGTGGGTGATGAAAACCACCGACTTCCGGTCCGCGGACCAGAGGTCGAGCAGTTCGTTCTCCATCAGCTGCCGCGTCTGGATGTCCAACGCCGAGAAGGGCTCGTCCATCAGCACGATCTTCGGATCGACGATCAGCGTCTGGGCCAGCGCCACGCGCTTGCGCATGCCGCCTGAGAGCTGGTGCGGGTAGCGGTCGCCGAAGCGGTCGAGCCCGACTCGGGCCAGCCAGGGCCGGGCGCGCTCCTCAGCTTCCCGTTTAGGAACGCCGCGGAACTCCAGTCCAGCCGCGACATTTTCCAGCGCGGACTTCCACGGCATCAGGGCATCGGCCTGGAACATGTAGCCGGCGTGCGGGTTGATGCCGCTCACCGGCTTGCCGAAGGTCAGGGCGCGCCCCTCGCTGGGCGACAGAAGCCCCGCGGCGACGTTCAGGATGGTGGATTTGCCGCTGCCGGTCGGGCCGACGATGGACACGAACTCCCCGTCGGCGACCGACAGGTTCACGCCCTGCACGGCTGTGTAGGTGCGCCCGCGGCCGTCGGGGGATGGAAAGGTGCAGGTCACGCCCTCCAGGCGGAGGGCGGGCGTGCCGGCCCCTTCCGTCGGCTGGGCGGCCGCCATGGCGGCGACTTCTGGCATTGGTCCGTCTCGTCCCTGATGTGTCTTTTCCGGCATCTTGGCGGAACGAACCGGCTACGGCAATGGGGGTGGCGCGCAATCCTGTATCCAGGCGGCGTTTCGGTTCAAACACTTGCCGGTTCAGGAGTTACCCAAGCCGCCCGAAGAAGGTCATGATCGCCTCGCCGGTGCCGGTCGGCCACTGGTGCGGATAGAAGCGGCCCGACGCGGTCCAATCGTCGGCCAGCGGGCACCACAGCACCGGGTTTCCTTCCTTTTCAGGGCCATAGCGCCGGCAGTTGAAGCGCTGTGGGAAGTCCGGTGCGCTGTCGCCGGGCAGATCGTCCTGGGCCAGCAGCGAGCGCCGCACGCGCAGCCCCTCCGCGATCGGCACCTGGGCATCGCGGGGATTGTGCATCACCATGGCGGCCACCGGCCCGCTGCATTGGGGAGTCCGCGACAATCCGCCACCCACGGAGGCCAGACCCCGGATGGCGCCTCCACGCGCGCAGGCCAGACTGATCGCAAAGGACGCGCCCAGCGAATGCCCAACCACGAACACGCTCCCGGTATCGAGGCAATAGGCCTCGGAAAGCGCTTCAAGAACGGCGTCGAACAGTTTGAAATCCCGCAAGCTTTCCGGCTTGTCGCCGGGATCGGCCCAGGTGTTCAGACCGCGTGAATCCTGGAGGCTGGCGGGGTAGACGAAGATCGTTGGCTCCGTCGCGTGCCGCTCCAGGTCGAAATAGCGCCGCACCTCAGCGTTGCTGTTCGTCCGCCCGTGAAAGGCGATGACAAGGTCGTGCGGCCGGTCCGGCCGGTAATCCGTGGGAACGACAGCGATGATGTCTCGCTTGCGGCCAGCGACCGTCACGGTGGCGGGCGGCGCATCAGGGGCCGGCAGACCACAGCCCGCAGATTTTTGCTGCGCCGCCACATTGTTAACCAATTCGGTCGCTATGCCCGAAACAGGGTACACAAACAGAACGATTACGGCGCAAAATGCGCAAACTTGCTTCTTCATGCGGCATCCGCGCTGCCATTTTCTTCTGCAAACAGCAGAATCGGACGGATGTTACCCTTCCGGACAGGTTTGTCGTTAACCATGACGCAAGCTTTTCGCGGCACCCTCCTCCACAGATCAAGGAGGTTGGGATGCTGGTTCTTCGCGCGACGGCACGGATGATGGTTCTGGGAATGCTGCTGGCCGTTGGCGCCACCAGCGCCGCCACCGCCGACAGCGTGTCCGTGAACCGCCCGACTCCGCAGCCCCAGCCGCAGCCGTCCTCGACCGAGTTTCCCGATGCGACGCTGGTCCGCGTCGATCAGGCCGCCTCCACGGTGCTGCGCCTGGACGGCATCATCACCCCCGGAGCGGAACAGCGCTTCACCGACGCGCTGCGCAGCCTGCCCACCGGCAAGCCGGTGGTGATCGAACTGTCGAGCCCCGGCGGCTTCACCACGGCCGGTTACCGCATGATCGACGCGGTGCTGGCGGAACGGCAGGCCGGCCGCCAGGTGGCCACCCGCGTCATGGACGGCCAGTCCTGCGAGAGCATGTGCGTGGGCCTGTATCTGGCCGGTTACCCGCGCTACGCCGCCCCGTCCGCCGAGTTCATGGTGCACGCCCCCCGTCTGGCCGAGAATGGCCGGATGACCCTGCGCTCCACCGACGTGATGGTGAAGCGCCTGGTCTCGCTGGGTGTGTCGCCGGGCTGGATCGAGCAGGTCAAGGCCGCCGGCGGCTTCTCCGGCAACCTCGACTATCGCGACCGGGCCGACCATCTGGCCGCCATTGGCGCGAACATCGTCACCGACCTGCTGCGCTAGACTTCCCTCAGCCCCGCTCGCTTTCCACAAGGCGGCGCGCGATCTCCGGCATCACCGCCGCGTCCACGTTGGCGAAGGCGAAGCGCAGGTAGGCGTCCTGGCCGGGGCCGAACATGGAGCCCGGCAGGCACAGGATGTTGTGATCGCGCGCCAGCCCCTCGGCCACGTCGTGCGCCTTCCGGTCGCCGAATGGGTGCCGGACATAGGCGAAATAGGCGCCGATGCTGGCGATGCGATAGCGGGTGCCGCTCTGTTCCATCGCGGTCTGGAAGGCGTTGACGCGGGCCAGGATGTCGCCGCGCTTTTCGGCCACCCAGCCGTCCAGCTTCTCCAGCCCGAACAGGGCCGCCTTCTGCCCGACATGCGGGGCGCAGATGGCGAGGCAGTCCATCACCTTGCGCGCGTGTGTTTGCAGCGCCGCATCCGCGATCACCGCGCCCACGCGGTAGCCGGCGAGGCTGTAGACCTTCGAGAAGCTGTAGAGGTGCACCAGCGTCTTGCGCCAATCCGGCCGGCGGAACAGGTCGTGCGGCGCCGTCTCTCCCCATTCCGGGAAATCGCGGTAGGTTTCGTCCAGCAGCAGGCGGATGCCGCGCCGCTCGCACAGCTCATACAGCGCCGCGATGTATTCCGGCGGGGCGATGGCGCCGGTGGGGTTGTTCGGCGTGATCAGGACGATGGCGCGGGTGTTGGCGTCGATCAGCCTTTCCGCCTCCGCCGGGTCGGGCACAAGGCCGTTCTCCTCGCGCAGCGGCAGCGGCCGAGCCTCGATGCCCAGCATGTCCAGCGTCATCTTGTGATTGAAATACCAGGGCGCCGGCAGGATCACGTTGTCCCCGGCGCGCGCGAGGCTCATGACCGCGACGGCGAAGGCCTGGTTGCAGCCGGCGGTGATCAGCACCTCGTTCGCCCGCACCTCGGCCCCATAGAGCTCGCTGGTGCGCTTGGCCAGCGCGGCGCAGAGCGCCGGCACGCCGTCGATGCCGGTGTAGCGCGCGGTGTCCGGCGCCCGAACCTGCTCGGCGAGGTAGGCGGTCAGCGCGTCGGCCGGCGGGTAGCCGGGCACCGCCTGGCACAGGTCGATCAGCGGCTTGTCCGCCGGGAACACCCGTCCTTCAACCCAGCGCCACGCCTCGGCGATGGGCGGGGCCTCGGTTGCGGCGACCAGCGGGTTGACGTCTCTCCGGTCCATATCCCTGATGTCCAGTCTTCGTTGGGCTTTTTGGGGGCGCCATGGTGGACCGCCGGTGCCGGCTTGCGCAAGAGAGCTGACGCTCCGGCCCCGTGACCTTCGCCCCGCCACACTGTCTTAAGCGGTGGCAAATCCTTTTCTCGGATTCCTTTGCTCAGGGGACGGGATCATGCAGTACACAGCACTCGCCACCGATTACGACGGCACGCTCGCCAACCGCGGCCATGTGGACGAAGCCGCCATCGCCGCCTTGAAACGCCTGCGCGCCACCGGGCGTGCACTGATCCTGGTCACCGGGAGGGTGCTGGACGACCTGCGCGGCGTCTTCCCCCAGTTCGACCTGTTCGACCGGGTGGTGGCGGAGAACGGAGCGGTGCTGCACCGGCCGAAGGCGAACGAGACCGTCGCGCTCGCCCCGCCGGTTCCGGCGAAGCTGGTGGAGGCGTTGCACCGCAAGGGCGTGCAGCCATTGTCGGTCGGCCTCGTCATCGCGGCCACCCACACGCCGCATGAGAAGCTGGTGCTGGACACCATCCGCGACATGGCCCTGGACACCAGCGTGGTCTTCAACAAGGGCGCGGTGATGATGCTGCCGGACGGGGTGAGCAAGGTGACCGCCCTGACCGCGGCGTTGAAGGAACTGGACCTCGACCCGCGGGAGGTCGTCGCCGTCGGCGACGCGGAGAACGACCACGCCTTCCTGCGCCTGTGCGGCCTGTCCGTCGCCGTGGCGAACGCCCTGCCGTCGGTCCGGGAGGAATGCGACGTCGTCACGCGCGGGGCCGCGACGGCCGGCGTCATCGAACTGATCGACCGGCTGATCGAGACCGACTTCGCCGACCACGCGCCGGAACCGCCGGAAGAGTCCGAGACGCCATTGCGGCCCGCGCACCACCGGCCATAAGGAAAGGGGGGCTGCAGAAAGGGGGGCAGCCGGGTGCCGCCCCCTTCCCGTCCTCCCCGAAGGCCCGCTATTTCTTCGGTTGGCCATTGTTCTGCTGGTTGTTCTGGCCGTTGTTCTGGTTTTGCGACTCGGCCTGCTGCTGCTTGGCCTCGGCCTTCTTCTTCGCTTCGTGGTGGCCCGCCGCGCAGCCGACCGCGGCACCCGCCACGCCATGACCGGACCCGACCTCGTGGCCGGCGATCCCGCCGACGGCGGCACCCTTGGTGCAGCCCTTGGCATCCGCCGCCTGGGGCATCGCCAGGGTACCGGCCAGCAGGGCGGTGGCCGCAATCGCCAGAACAGCTTTCATGACACCAGTCCTCCTTTTGCAACGCGCAAGGAAAACAAGCGGATCTGGTGGCCGTTCCTTTCCTAAACCATTTGTAATCAAGCGGGGTTCAACACCATCTCCGGCGCACGGCCCACAAGGCGCTCGTAAACCTCCGGGTCCGTGGCGCCCTCCGTCCCGAACACCAGGACGCGCGCGTCGGGCGCCAGCCCCAGGCCGGTGCGCGTCTCCGGATGCGCCGCCGCGCACAGCAGGGCCGCCAGACCGGCCACCCCGGACTCGCCGGCCACGACCGAGCGCCCGCCATGGGCGCCATCGGCCAGCAGGCGCATGGTCGCCACCGCCGCCGCATCGGGAATGGTCATGAAATCGTCGGCCCCGCGCTCCAGGATCGCCCAGGCGAGCAGCGAGACCTCGCCGCAGGCCAGCCCGGCCATGACGGTGTCGAGGTCGCCATCGACCGTCACCGGCCGGCCGGACATGGCGCTCTGGTACAGGCAATCGGCGCTGTGCGGTTCGACCACCACCAGACGGGGACGCTGCCGTCCCCACGTCTCCCACAGATGGCCGCAGACGGCCGCGGGCAAGCCACCCACCCCGCCCTGGACGAAGACGTGGGTCGGCCGCTCGCTGGCGGGAAGCTGGGACATCGCTTCCTCCACCATGACCGTGTAGCCCTGCATCACGTCGCGGGGCACGTCCATGTAACCGGTGTAGGAGGTGTCGGACACCACGTGCCAGCCGTTCGCCCGCGCGTCCGCCGCCGCCTGCCGCACCGCGTCGTCGTAATTGCCGTTGACGCGCACGACGCGAGCGTCAAACGCTTCGATGGCCCGCTGCCGCCCTTCGGAGCAGTTGGCGGGAATGTAGATCACGCAGTTGCAGCCGAACACCTGCGCGCCCCAGGCGACGGACCGGCCATGGTTGCCGTCGGTGGCCGTCGTGACGGTGACCGTGCGCGTCACCTTGCCGTAGCGCCCGACCACGAGGTCCAGCGCGGTCACCGGCACGCCGGGAACGCGCGCCTGCACCTCGCGCGCCAGCAGGCGCAGCACGGCGTAGGCGCCGCCGAGCGCTTTGAAGCTGTTCAGGTTGAAGCGCGACCCTTCGTCCTTGTACCAGATCCGGTCGATGCCGGCGGCGCGGGCGAGACCGCCCAGGGACCGCAGGGGCGTGGGCGCGTATCCCGGCCAGGCGCCGATCTCGGCCATCGCCTCCTGAAAGGCCGCGCGGCTGAGAATCGCGCGTTCCGATGGTCCGTAGACGCGCCCATGATCGGCGCGCGGGTTGGAAAAGAGACGCGGGGTGCCAAACGCGGGCAGGTCGGACATCGGTTTCGCTCTCCAGGGCGGAGTCACGAAAGCATTGCCAACCACGTTGCGTCAAGACACCGGCGTTATCCCCGGACAAAGGGTCACAAGCTGTGCTAACAGCCCCTCCCCCCGCGGCCGGACGGCGGCGGGGTCCATTGGATCAAGGGAGTTTTTCCGTCGTGACGATCGGGTTCAACAACACCGCCGCCGACCAGCTGAAGCAATTCGCCGACCGCATGGAGCGGCTGATGGACGAGATCGACGGCCTGAAGGCCGACCTGAAGGATCTGCGCAGCGAGGTGAAGTCCGCCGGATTCAACATCAAGGCGCTCGACAAGCTGGTGGCGATCCGCCGCAAGGATTCCAGCGAACAGGAAGTCGAGCTGCTGAACGACCTGATGCTCTACGCGCACGCCACCGGCACGCCCTTCGACGTCGTGATGCCCGAACCGGCAGAGTGACGAACGCGAAGTAATGAACGAAACGCGGCCCCTTCCTGCAGGGGCCGCGCGCTCATTCATCCCGTCCGTGGGCCTGGGCCGGCGGGGATGTCGCCTCCACCGCCTGGAAGCGCTCCAGGATGCGGTAGGTGTGCTCGGCCCCCTTGGGCACCACCCAGGAATCGCCGGGGCGGAGCTGGATGATCTGCCCTTCGATGTGCAGCTCGGCCCGCCCGGCGATGACAAAGCCCACGGTTTCGTATTCGCGCCGCGTCGGCTGCTTGTCGGTCGTCATCGGCGCCTCGTCCCACAGGCGCATCGACACGGATTTGCCGGAGGCCAGATACTTCTGCCCCATCGCCCCGGTGGGCGAATAGTCCGCATCCACCTTCTTCACGCTGCTGTCGACCATCGGTCCCTCCCCCTTGCCACAGTGGCAACAGGAGAGCCGCCGATATGGTCACGCTGCTTTGCAGATAAGGATGGTTTCGAAAGCGATATGACTCGTTGCGAGACCGGAATAAGCCATTTCGGTTTCGGAACAAGCCCGACGGATTCTTACCGCTTCCACTCGCGGCTGGATTTCACGAAGTCGGTCAGGGTCACGCCGATCTTGTCGTCGACGATCACCACCTCGCCACGGGCCACCAGCACGCCTTCAACATAGACGTCGGTGGGATCCTTCAGGTGGCGGTCCAGTTCCACCACGGCGCCGCGGCCGAGTTTCAGCAGGTCGCGAACGCGCAGCATGGCCGTGCCGATCACCACCTTGATCTCCACCGGCGCGTCGCCGATGGCGAAGGCATCGGCGCCCACGTCGTCGGACCCGGCGGCGCCGAGCAGGTCATCGATGTTGGCCATGCGGAACTCCTTAGCCGCACCGGCGCGGCTCCCTGGGATGCTTAAGAGTTACACCCTCCGGGTGCGGTTCGGCAACGCCGAGCATTGCACGGCGATGCGACAACGAAGGGAAAACAACAGCGCAGAATTGGTTTTCCCGTCCGCGCCTGTGTTGTTACCCTACTGGCCCGCGTGAATGAACCGAAGAAGCTGCGAGGGCACCCCATGACCACCGACACCCTTCGTCCGCTGGTGGACAGCGCTTGGCTCAAGGACGCCCTCGGCCGCCCCGACGTCGTGGTGCTGGACGTGCGCACGCCGCCGGCCGGCGGCTTCATCCCCGGTTCGGTTCATTCCGATTACGCAACGGCTGGCTGGCGCGCAACGGTGAACGGCCTCCCCGGCTTCCTGCCGGAGGTCGCCGACCTGGAGCGCCTGATCGGCGGGTTGGGGATCGGGAACGACGACCATGTGGTGCTCGTCGCCGCCGGCCAGAACGCGCCGGACATTGCGAACGCCACCCGCGTCTACTGGACCTTCCGGACTTTGGGCCATGACCGAGTGTCGGTGCTCGACGGCGGATTCGCGGGCTGGAGCGCCGATCCAGCCAACCCCATCGCCGACTCCGCCACGACCCGCCCGGCCAAGAGCTTCAAGGCAATGCCGCGGACCGATCTGCGCGCGACTCTGCCGCAGGTGGAGGCGGCCGTCGCTCAAGGCACCGTTCCGCTGGTCGACGCGCGCTCCGCCGACCAGTTCGCCGGTCAGGCCAAGAGCCCGCAGGCCCGCGCCGCCGGCACCCTGCCCGGCGCCGTGAACATCGAGAACGGCGCCTTCTACTCCGCCGCCGACAAGCACTTCCTCTCCGGCGACGCCATCAAGGCGCTAGCGGAGAAGGCCGATGCGCAGCAGGCCCCGATCACCTTCTGCAACACCGGCCACCTCGCCTCGGTGTCCTGGTTCGCGCTCAGCGAACTGGCCGGCATTCCAGGCGTGCGGCTCTACGATGGTTCCATGAGCGAATGGAGCGCCGACCCCGCGCGTCCGCTCAAGAACGGTCCGCAAGATTAAGGGTTAGGCGGGCTTGCGGCGCCGGCGGATCCGTCCAAGGTCGGACCGGCGCACCAGCCCCAGCACCACCGCCAGCACCGCATAGACCAGCAACCCGGCGACACCCAGCAGGACAAGGCCGCCCAGCCGCTCCAGCAAGACGTGGGCGGTCAGCCAGGGCGACAGCCGCTCCTGCACCAGCCACAGCGTTCCGCCCATGGCCAGCGTGGCCAGCGCCATGCGCGGGATGTTGCGGGTCAGCCGCGCGTCCGCGCGGAACAGCCCGCGCCGGGTCAGCAGCCACGCCAGAAGGCCGGCGTTGACCCAGGCGGAGACGGACGTCGCCACCGCCAGACCGACTTGCGCCAGAGGTCCCATCAGCGCCAGCTTCAGCGCCACGTTCACCACCGTCGCGGCCAGCGCCACACGCACCGGGGTGGCCGTGTCGTGCCGCGCGTAGAAGCCGTTGACGAGGCTGCGGATCACCACAAAGGCCGGCAGGCCCAGCGCGTAGGCCTGCAAGGTCGCGGCGGACTGCGCCGCGTCGGACGCGCCGAACGCGCCGTGCTGGAACAGAACCGCCACGATGGGCAGGCCCGCCACCATGAAGGCCGCGGCGGCCGGCAGGGTCATCACCAGCGACAACTCGATGGCGCGATTCTGGCTCTCCACCGCCCCGGTCTCGTCGCCGCTCTTGATCCGCCGGGCCATTTCCGGAAGCAGAACGGTTCCGACCGCGATCCCGATGACGCCCAACGGAAGCTGGTTCAGCCGGTCCGCATAATAGAGGTATGACACCGCCCCGGTCGGCAGCAGCGAGGCGACCAACGTGTCCACGAACAGGTTGATCTGCGTAAGGCCGGAGCCCAGCGCCGCCGGCCCCAGCACCTTCAGGAACCGCTTCACGTCCGGAGTCAGGCGCGGCAGCGCCGGCCGCAACCCCATACCGGCCCGGTTCGCCTCCCAGTACAGGTACAGGAACTGCGCCACGCCGGCTAGGAACACGCCCCAGGACAGCGCGTGTCCGACCGTCGGCATCAGCGGCGCCAGGATCACCATGGCGGCGATCAGGCACAGGTTCAGCAGAATCGGCGCTGCTGCCGCCGCCGCGAACCGGCCCATACTGTTCAGCACGCCCGCCAGCAGCGATTCCAGGGAGATGAACAGCAGGTACGGGAAGGTGATGCTGGTGAACAGCACGGCCAGCCGGAACTTCTCCGGATCGTCGGAAAAGCCGGGCGCGAAGACCGTCATGAACTGCGGCATGATCGCCAGGATGCCGGCCAGGAACAGGATCTGCACGGCCAGCAGCAGCGCCATCACCTCCTCGGCGAAGCGCTTGGCGCCCTCCTGCCCGTCCTGCACCAGCTTAGCCGAGAACAGCGGTACGAAGGCGGAGTTGAAGGCGCCCTCGGCGAACAGCGCACGGAAATGGTTGGGCAGCCGGAACGCCACGAAAAAGGCGTCGGCGACCGGCCCGGCGCCGAGCAGCGCAGCGGTCAGGATGTCGCGCAGGAAGCCAAGGACGCGGCTGACCAGCGTAAGCCCGCCGACGGACAGGATGTTACGGAGCACGGTGCGTTCAAATCCCCAGAAAGCCGTTCCCCGAATAACGTTCCGGGAGGGACGGCGCCATCCTAGCGCTTTCGGCGCCGGCGTCACGCCTTTCGGCATGGCACTGTTTGTGGAAATTGCGGGGCCGCGCGTGCAAGGCCTCTGCTAGGATCGGCGCCAACCTTTTGATCACGCAATTGGGATTTCCATGGCCCAGGGTCTCCCCCTCACCTATCTGGAAGCCGGCGAAGCGAACGGCGGCACGCCTCTCCTGGTCATCCACGGGCTGTTCGGCTCGGCCCGCAACTGGCAGACGCTGGCGAAGCGCTTTGCGGAACAGCGGCATGTCTACGCGCTCGACCTGCGCAACCACGGCGGCTCGCCCTGGGCCGACAGCATGTCCTACCCGGAGATGGCGGACGACGTCCTGCGCTTCCTCGACGACCGCGGCTTTCCGCGGGCCGCTGTGGTCGGCCATTCCATGGGCGGCAAGACGGCCATGACTCTGGCGCTGAAGCACCCCGACCGCGTGGAACGGCTGGTCGTCGCCGACATCGCGCCGGTGGCCTACACGCACACCCACGCGCCATTCGTCGCCGCCATGAAGCGCGCCAACCTGGAGGGCTGCACCCGCCGGTCGGAGGTCGAGGCCCAACTGGCCGACGCCGTGCCGGAGGCACCCCTACGCTCCTTCCTGTTGCAGAACCTCGTCATGGAGCAGGGCAAGTTCCATTGGCGCATCAACCTGGACGCCATCGGATCGTCCATGGCGGACCTGATCGGCTTCCCCGACCTGGGCGAGGCACGCTACACCGGCCCGACCCTGTTCATCGGCGGTTCGCGGTCGGACTATGTCCTGCCGGAATTCTACCCCGCCATCCGCGACCACTTCCCGACCGCACAAATCGAGATGATGAAGAACGCCGGCCACTGGCTGCACGCCGAGCGTCCCGAAGAGTTCGCGGCGATGGTCGAACGGTTCGCCTGACCGCGACGCAAGCCCGAACGCAAAACGGGGGCACGAAGGCCCCCGCGATGCGCATGCAGGTGGTGTCTGCCGTCAGAGGGCGCCCTGCCGGGCCCCCTCAGAGGGCGCCCTGCCGGGCGCCGGGCTTGGCCGCGGTGGCGGCCGACTGGTTGAAGGCCTCGCGCAGGTAGGGCGACAGGGCCTGCCGCATGTTGCGCAGCCACTCGTGGATGATGATCAGCGAGCGGGAGGCGACCGGCGGGGTCATGCCCAGCTTCACCAGATCCTCGCGCGTCATCTGGGCCACCTCATCGATGCGGTGACCAGTCAGGCGCGCCCAGGCCGGGGCGGTGCAGGGAGCCATGGAGATGACCTCCAGCCCTTCGCGCTCCATCATCTCGGCCTTGCGGCGGGCGTACTGGCTGTCCTCAAGCTGCGAGAAGGGGCCGGAGAAGCCGTTCTCGACCAGGACGCGCTTGGCCTTCGGGGCGATTGTCGCGATGCGCTCCAGCGTGTTCATGCCGGTGGACACCGAGGCCAGATCGACGGTCACCGGCACCATGAAGGTCAGCCGCTCGCCCTCGCCGACATAGTAGTCGAAACCCGACACCTCGGCCCAGTTGAAGAACCACTGGGAAATGTTGCCGCCGAAGTCGTACAGGCGGCCGCCGCGCTGCAGTTCCGGACCGATCAGGTCCCAGAACTCGTAGAAGCCGTCGCCCGAGCCCATCATGTTCATGAAGTCCTGGGTGATGCGGCGGTGTTCCACAATCTCCGGACCGAACAGGCGGTTCAGGCGCTCGTTCACTTCGTATTCGACGACCTTGAGTTGCAGGCCTTCGAGCATGGCGGTCGCCATCAGGTGATGGGACAGCAGCGTCTTGCCGACGCCACCGCGGTCATTGAGGACGAAGATCGTGCCCAGCATGCGATCGCCTTTCCAGAGTCTGGTCGTTGTCGAGTCTTGGGATATCGGGTCCTGAGATACCCGTGCCGGGGAAATCGGAACGCTGGATATCGGAGTTGGGGATATCGGAACCGAGGGTGTCGGTTGGGATGGCTTCGGCTCGGTGAAGACCGTCGGCGCAGCCTCCGCCTCGACCGGCTCCGCAGCCGTGGCTTCCGGTTTGGAAGCGGGCGTCTCGACCGGTGGCGGGGGCGCCATTTCGGCGGCGGTATCGGCCTTGGGCCGCTCCGCAGTCACCGGTTCCGGATTCTCCGGGATGACGTCGTCTTCCGCCGGATCGTCTGCCGCCGGATCGTCGGACGGACTGACGGCGTCGAGCGCCGCCCGATGCACGGCGTCGAGCGTTTCCCGCGGGGTGGTCGTCTCCCCCTCCTCCACGCCCGGCACGCCGCCGCGCCCCTCGTTGCCGACCAGGAAGAAGGCGGAACGCAAGGTCACCGGGGAAATCGGCTGGTTGTCGCGCGCGGTGATGCCCAGCTTGGCCAGAATGTCGGAAATTTCGGCCCAGGACAGGCCGCGTTCGCGCATCAAGCCGATATCGGCGTAGCTTTCGCGAACGGCCTGCATGGCGGAGCGGTTGCCGGTCGGGCGATCGGCAAGGAGCCGTTCCAGTTCCGTGCGATCAATCGACACCGTGATTACCCGGCATATGACATTGGAGGGCTGTGCGGAAAGTTGTGGGGGAGCGCGGTGGAGAGTTTGTGATACCGCAGGATTCCGTTCCCCACGGCCGGCAAAAAATAGTACAAGCCTTTGGGGTGCGCAAACGGTTTCCAACAATGTTCAACCGCATTAAACGTGTGACACGCCACCCTTCGTTGGTCCCAGGGTTGATTGCAGGATAGGCCCCAGGGTTTGGCAAAGATACCGTCCGATTTTCGTCATCAGGGCCATCCGCCGGCCGATTCCGGCCGCGCCGGATCGCAGTCCATCGGCTTCCAGGAGTTGCGTCAGGCCTGGGAGATCTCGACGCTGCGCGAAGACCTGGAACGCATCGTCCAGGACACCGAAGCCCTGCGCGACAGCATCGAGGACGCGGTTGAAAAGGTGCGGAACCGCTTCGCGTCCCTGACCGCGGAGGAGTTGGCGGATTCCGAAAAGATGGCGCCGCTGCTGCAATTCGCGGTGTCGTCGCTGCTGGACATCCGGGACAGCGCCCGGCGCATCAACACCCAGACCGGCCCTGTGGCCGACGAAGACCGGCCGTCCTGGGCCGCCGCGGAGACCCCGCGCCTGCGCCCGACGCCGCCGCCCTTCCCGCCCATGACCGCCTCGCCACCCGCTCCGCAAGAAACTCAGCAGGCGGCACCGGCGCCGCAGCCGATGCCCCAGCAGCCCACGCCACCTCCTCCGCCACCGCGCACCGGACCGCCCACGCTGTCCGCCCTGTCCCCGGTCGCGCCGGCCGTCTATGCGGCCCCTCCGCCACCGGTCCAGGAGGCGCCACCCGCGTCGTCAACCTCCTGGCTGTCGCCTCCGGGCACAGCCGCGCGCAAGCCCGGAGGGCGCAACGGCGCCGGGTCCGGCACGGCCAAGACCATCGATTGGCTCAGCCGCCCCGAGCGGTGAATCCGCGCGCCACACTGCCCACAAGCCACACTGTGTCCTTCCTGCATCGCGCGCCCCGCGAACATGTGTGTTCATTGCAATTTTGCTTGATATTCCGTTTGGGTACGGATACCACTTTCTTTGGTAAATAGATTTTTACCAATCCAGAAGGCGCCGGTGCAAAGCACCGGATCCGGCATGCGCAAGAGGCGCGAGGGCAGTCGTGGCACGGGACGAAATCGATACTCTGGCCAAGCCGGTTTCCAACGCGGAGCGGCGTCACCGCTGCGGTCCGTCGACGATCCTGCACCGGCATGGCTCCCCCCGCGGCAGCGCGCCGACCGCCGTGCGGTCCCTGCGCCTGCTGATCGTCGAGGATGAGGCCATCGCCGCCCAGGCGGTCTGCATGGCGGTCACCGACCTCGGCCACACCGTGTGCGGCACCGCCCGCACGGAGGCGGAGGCGGTCGAAATCGCCGGGCGCGAGCGTCCCGACGTGGCGCTGATGGACGTGCGTCTGGCCGGCGGCGACGGGATCGAGGCCGCGCGGCGCCTGCACGCCAACTACGGCATCCGCTCGATCTTCCTATCGGGCTACGCGACCCACGCGATCATGGCCCGGATCACCGAGACCTACCCGCTGGGCATCGTCAACAAGCCCTTTTCCCTGGCCCAGCTGAAGCTCGCGCTCGACCTCGCCGCCCGGCGGCTGCGCGGCCCGCGGGAGTAAGCGTCCGGCGTCCCGCGCGGGCTTGACCGATCACACGTTGCACTCCGATGATGCACCCTCAACAATAAGGGAGGGGCACGCACAATGGCTCCGGATCGCAACGTCACGCTGTTTCATTCCCCCAACACCCGCTCGACCGGCAGCCTTCTGCTGCTGGAGGAAATGGGCGTCCCCTACGCACTTCACGTCCTGAACATGAAGGCGGGTGAGCAGCGCCAGCCCGCCTATCTGGCCCTGAATCCCATGGGCAAGGTCCCCGCGGTGAAGCATGGCGAAGCGATGATCACCGAACAGGTCGCGGTGTTCGTTTACCTCGCCGACCTGTTCCCGGAAGCCGGCCTCGCCCCCGCCTTCGACGACCCGCAGCGCGGCCCCTACCTGCGCTGGATGGTCTTCTACGCCTCCTGCTTCGAACCCGCGGTGGTCGACCTGTCCATGAAGCGGGAGCCGGCGCCGGCGGCCATGTCGCCCTACGGCAGCTACGACCAGGTGATCGACACGATCGCCGAACAGCTCCGCAAGGGCCCTTACATCCTGGGCGACCGCTTCAGCGCCGCCGACGTCCTGTGGGGCATGGCTCTCAGCTGGACCACCGGCTTCAAGCTGGTGCCGGAGCGGCCGGAGATCATGGACTACGTGAAGCGCATCACCGCGCGCCCCGCCTTCGCCAAGGTGCGGGAGATGGACGCCAAGTTCGCCGCGGAGCACGAGGCCGCGGTGGCCGCGTCCAACGCGTAACCCGGAAACGGAAAGGGCGGCTCCGCGTGGGAGCCGCCCTTTTCCATTCACGCGCCTTCGCTGAAGGTCCCAGGATCACTCCTGAATAAAGGCCTTCACGTAGGTGTGGGAGATCGGCTGGATCAGGTAGTCCAGCGGCGTGCGGGCGGACAGGACGATGCGCGCCTCGACCGGCATGCCGGGCTTGATCTTCAGGTTGTGGACCGAGTGGGAATCGCTGTCCTTCAGGCGGATGCGGGCGATGTAGTTTTCCTGGCGGGTGATCGGATCCATCACGCGGTCGGCGGAAACGTAGGTCACCGTGCCGTCCAACGAGCCGACGACGCGGCTGTCATAGGCGGTCAGCTGCACCTTCACCGGCAGGTCCACGGTCAGCGACTTGATGTCCTTCGGCTGGATCTTCACCTCGGCCAGCAGGGCGCGCTCATCCGGGATGATGTCCATGATCGGCTCGTTGGCGGAGATCGTTCCGCCCGCGGTCCAATGGCTGTGCATCACCACGGTGCCTTCGTCCGGCGCCTTGATGGAGCGGCTCTCCAGGCGGTTGGCGGCGTCGCGGATCTGCTCGGCCAGCTTCACGATGTCGCCGCGCGCCTTCTCCAGGTCGACCAGAACCTTCTCGCGGAAGTCGTTCCGGCGGCGCATCAGGTCGCCCTCGGCATCGACGGCCGCCTGCTTGGACTGGGCGATCTTGGCTTCCAGCTCGCGGTCGCGGCCCATCAGCTGGGCCAGTTCCTTCTGCTGCTCCACCAGCTTGGTGCGCGTCGCGTTGCCGCGCGACAGCAGCCCCTGGGTGATGCGCTGGTCTTCCTCGCTCAGCGAGATCTCGCGGGCCAGGTACTGGCGCTGGCCTTCCAGGCTCGTGGCCTCCTCTCGCAGCGTGGCGACGCGCTCCTTGGTCAGGCGCGCTTCGGTGTCCAGCTGGCTGCGGCGGACCTGGAACAGGGTCTCCTGGTTGGCGATCATCTTGTCCACCGTGCGGTCGGCGCCGCGGCGGCGGGCCAGATCGTCCGGCCACTCGATGGAGGCCTGTTCGAACAGCTCCGCCGTCAGGCGGGCTTCCAGCGCCATCGTCTCGATCCAGGAGGTGCTCAGCACCTGCAGCCGGGTGGCGGCCTCGGTGCTGTCCAGGCGCATCAGGACCTGCCCAGCCTTCACCTTGTCGCCTTCACGGACCAGCACCTCGTCGATCTGGGCGGTCTCGGTGTGCTTCACAGTCTTGCGGCCGGTTTCCGGAGCCAGCGCGCCAGAGGCCATGACCGCGCTGTGAAGGGGGGCAAGGGCGGCCCAGGCGGTCATCCCGCCGAAGCCGACCGCCAGCACCATAAAGCCGCCGGCAAGAAGCCCGCTGACCCGGGTGTCGGGAACCAGCGCGCGCAGCGCGCCGATCGACGTCATGGTCTTCGTCTTGTGGGAGTTCATGGTGATGTCGGTCATGGAAGAAGGTCCTTATATCGCCCGAGTGTCGCCGGAGGTCGCTGCTTCAGGAGGCTGGCCTCAGCCAGCCGCGCTCTGCACCGGTGCCGGGCCGATGTTGCGCAGGCGGCCCCAGTTGGCGCCGGCCTGCGGCTGCTCCTGGCGTTGCGGCAGTTCC
>Ga0065721_10050810_pt1 | contig 17813 bp, 19 predicted proteins | sample Mesricmetagenome_FD_59108 | JGI IMG/M metagenome (GOLD analysis project Ga0065721, IMG submission 59108) | Mesophilic microbial community from rice straw/compost enrichment Sample: eDNA_1 v2 (version 2) | ecosystem: Engineered > Solid waste > Grass > Composting > Bioreactor | place: USA: Davis... | reverse complement strand
AACTCCTAACTCCTAACTACTAACTGCTAACTCCTAACTAATAACTAATAACTAACTCCTAACTCTTAACTCCCAACCCCTACCTAAACCCCGGATGAAACTGCTCCAGTGTCTTCCTCAAAAACTCCCTGTCGAGATGCGTATATATTTCTGTAGTAGTTATGCTCTCGTGTCCCAGCATTTCCTGTACCGCCCGAAGGTCCGCGCCGCCCTCTACAAGATGTGTGGCAAAGGAATGCCGGAAAGTGTGTGGTGAAACTTTTTTGCGGATGCCGGCTTTTTCGGCGAGTTGTTTTATGATCAGGAAGATCATTACCCTTGAGAGTTTGGTGCCCCGGCTGTTGAGGAAAAGAAAGTCCTCATGTCCCGGTCGTGGAGTGATATGTACCCGAAGGTCTTTGCGATAGATATTGATATACTTTGCGGCTGTCCGGCCGATAGGTATAAGACGTTCCTTATCGCCTTTACCCGTCACCCGGATAAAACCGGCGTCAAGATAGAGCTGCGATATGGCCAGATTGACGGTTTCGCTTACACGCAGGCCGCAACTGTACATGGTTTCAAGAATGGCTTTGTTACGGCCGCCTTCGGGTTTACTCAAATCGATTTGTTGCAGGATGGATTCGATTTCATCGAAGTGCAGAACATCAGGCAACGCGCGTTTGAGTTTAGGAGCTTCGAGCAGGGTAGTGGGGTCAGCCTTGCAGATTCTTTCGAGCAGGCAATATTTATAAAATGATTTTATCCCCGAGATCATCCTTGCTTGGGAAGCAGCCGTCATTCCCAGGCCGGCCACCCACCGAAGCAATTCCTGCAGGTCATTGAGTTCTACATCACCGGGTGTCTTCAGGGAGGCAGATTCCTGGAGATATTGCGTGAGTTTATCTATATCCCGCAAATATGCCTCCACTGAATTTTCGGAAAGCGATTTCTCGAGTTGTAAGTAAGCGCGAAAACCTTTTTTATAGCTTTCCCACACGGTAGTATTTCAGTTTATTGAACTGTTATTTCAGTTCAATCTTTTTTTCAAATGTTTCCCAGTTCTTACCAAGTTTCACACGTGCCCACATGCTGGTTGGTGTTACATTGACAGAGTCAACGGTCTCATGTATGGCATCGTAGTCGATGTCGGCTTTAGCGCCAAAAGTCATCATGGCCGTTTTACCAGTGGCCATATCCTCAACAAAGAGATTGCCCCGGTCTGTATATACAGCCAAACCCTCGGCAATATCAAACTTGGGATCAAATTTGTTGATGGCGCTGCTTTTACGGCCGATATTTTCTTTTTTATTGAAAGGAATTTTCAACGAGTAGCCGCGACCGTTGCTGCAATCATTGAACAGTACCCAGGCATAGCTGGTGTCTTTAATAAAGCAGCTGATGTAATCTTTATTAAGTCTTACTTCGGTACCCACCAGGTCAGGCAAACCCATTTTGCGGTTAATGCCCATGCCATTATAGCTCCAGGCAATGGTATCGGCCATGCAATTCTTTGCACTGATATATACATATGGCTCTAATGGATGATCATCTTTGATGAATTTGACAGAATCCTGGAGACAGGAAGTATCACAAAAAGCAGGTGGTGCATCAGAGGATTTGCAGGAGCCAAATCCCCAGGCAAGCAGGATCGTAACAATAGCTAAAAAACTAAGTTTCATATCAATTGGTTTTGTATGCGAACAAAAATAGCCATTGTTGTGTATATTGAAAATTTATTCCCACTATGATACACACGTATAATCACTGAGAAAACTCAACACATCAAAACCCTTAACTTCGGCCCATGAACGAAATGAAACCAGTGAACCTGCGAGTCTTCCGCAAAAACGCGCAGAAGAATAGAAATACATTCCGTCGTTTTCTCTCCCGGCTTGAGAAGCAACCTTCGAGAACAGTCAATACACTGATCCGAACGTTGGAGCCGGAGACCTGGAAGGAGATCGATTGCCTGAGTTGTGCCAATTGTTGCAAGACAATGACACCGACGTTTACGAACGCTGATCTCAGGCGTATTTCTGCTCACCTCGGGATGACTGTTGATGCGTTCAAATTAAAATGGCTGCGCAAAGAGAAGAAAAAAGACGGTGACTGGATCAACAAGCAGCAGCCCTGCCAGTTTCTCAATCTGGCAGATAATAAATGCAGCATTTATGAAGTGCGACCAGCTGACTGTGCAGGCTTTCCACATCTTCGAAAACAATTTGGAGAATATGCGCATGTGCACAAACAGAATGTGGAATATTGCCCGGCAACCTATCGACTGGTGGAGAAAATGAAAACATCGATGGAACGAATGATAGCTGTAAAGCGTTTGGAAAAACCGGTTTGATAATTTTATCTACATAAAAACATCCTCCAAAAGAAAAAATTCCGGTTCTTTCCCTTTGAAAAAAGTAATGGATAAAATATCGTACTGAATCCATTGATGACCGGGGTTTAGTTGCAAATACCGGTTTGCCGCCCTTTTCAGGTTTCTGAATTTTCTTTTTGTTACACTGTCTTCCGGGTATCCCATACTGGAATGATGACGGCATTTCACTTCTATAAAGTGCAGCATTTTGTTTCTTGTTGCTACAATATCAATCTCATAATACGAATGGCGCCAGTTGCGATGTTTCACCTGGTATCCATTCTTCTCCAGCCACGCTGCAGCTAATGCTTCACCGTCGGCACCAAACTTGTTGTGTAAAGCCATTGTCTATCTTTGAAACAAATTAATGGATAAGTTATGGAAGCCATCGGTGTTTTAAACGGCACAGTAAAGCATTATGACTGGGGCGGATACGCTTTTATCCCATCATTGCTCGGTATAAACAACGATGAAAAACGTCCTTATGCCGAATACTGGATGGGTGTGCACACCCAGGCTGAATGCCTCGTTAATCAATCCGATGGTTCCGTCCGGTTGCTGCGTGATTATTTTTCTTCGATGTCACCCACAGCACTTGGTGAATATGTGATCAGAAGGTTTGGCAATCTTCCATACCTGCTCAAGACGCTTGATGTGAGGGATATGTTATCGATACAGGTTCATCCTTCAAAACAAACCGCAGAGGAAGGCTTTGCTGAGGAAAACAAACGCGGCATACCGCTTGATTCACCACTCAGAAATTATAAGGATGATAATCACAAACCGGAACTCGCTGTTGCGGTAAGTGATTTCTGGTTATTGCATGGATTTAAACCGGAAAATGAACTGAAGAGTACTTTGGAATCGGTGCCTGAACTGAAAGCTTTTTTTCCGGAGTTTGAAAAGAACCGGTACCAGGGACTGTATCGAACACTGATGGAAATGCCGCAGGCTACTGTTAACCTGACGTTGCAGCCTTTGCTCGACCGGATTATTCCCTTATATAATCAAAATAAATTGTCAAAGGACTCACCTGACTACTGGGCCGCGCGTGCTGCAATCACTTTTAATAATACCAATGATAAACTGGATCGGGGCATTTTTTCGATTTATCTTTTCAATCTTGTCTATTTGAAAAGAGGTGAAGCGATTTTCCAGGATGCGGGCGTACCCCACGCCTACCTGGAAGGGCAGAATGTGGAGATCATGGCAAATTCCGATAATGTATTACGCGGTGGTCTTACAACCAAATCGGTTGATGTGCCCGAGCTGCTGAGAAACGTAGTTTGCGAGCCGACATATCCCAAAATTCTGACAGGTGAAGGGTCGGGTCCTGAATTGATCTATAAAACACCTGCACCCGATTTTGAACTCAGTAGTTTTAGCCTGAAGGCAGGTGAAACCATTGAATTGCATCCGGCTGGTGCTGAAATATATTTATTAATTGAGGGTGAACTGGAAATGGGTGACGAAAACAATCAGCTGGTTTTGAAAAAAGGCAATCCGTCCGCCCTTGTGTTACCTGGTCATGTACTCAGGATCAAAGCCCGGCAGGGATCCTGGCTGTTTAGGGCAAGTGTTCCACATCCCCATGTTGATAACTAATCCCGTAATAGAATTAAAACATTTATTTTTGTACAGATCAAATTATTCTATCTGTTCAAGGCTTAATAAACTATCATGAAGAATACCGGTAAACTGATTCTTTTTTCTCTTTTACTGATTGCATTAACTACCGCCTGCAAGTTTTTCTTTGGCGCTAATCTTACCTGGTCAGGATTTTCACCTGTAATCGCTATTGCGTTATTTGCAGGTTTTGTTATTCGCCAGCGGGATTATTCCTTCCTGCTTCCATTACTTGCATTGTTTATAAGCGATGCTATTATTCATGTACTTTACCTGCAAGGGGTATTTGACTATGCCGGATTTTACAGTGGCCAGTGGAAAAACTACCTGGTATTGCTGAGTGCAACCTTAATCGGCTGGTCTTTGAAAGGAAGAAAATTGAACAGCCTGTTTACCGGAGCTGTTGCTGCGCCAACTGTATTCTTTATTATTTCCAATTTTATGGTATGGTTGTCTGCCGGCGAAGTTGTATATGGTCGTGATTTCAGCGGTTTGATGACCTGCTATGCAGCAGGCCTTCCGTTTTACAAAAACGCTTTAATGGCAACCCTGGTTTTTCTGCCAGGTATCCTGCTTACCTATAACTATATGACCCGCCAGAAAGCAGTGCTGACACTGGCTTAGTTTAACTGGCAGCATTATAACCGGGATCCTGGTTATGGATGATGGACTCTGTATGGTTCCAGGGAATGTACTTGTGGTTAATATTGCCCGGAATTACGGATGGTATTCATTATTTATTTAGCTTCCGGGCATAAACTTTTACAACCATGACCACCACGAGGTTTCCTTTTTTGTTGTTCCTTTTATTTTGGAGTCTTCAATCTGTTGTTGGCTCAGCCCAGCTGACTACCGTTGAATCTTGTATTGAAGAAATCATGCAGCAATCACCGGTTGCAGGTCTGTCTGTGGCCGTGGTAAAAAAGGACCGTGTTGTTTATTCAAAAAGTTTTGGATGGAAGGATATTGAGGCCAAAACTACATTGGGCACAACCGACATATTCCGGATCGCTTCCATTTCAAAATCTTTTTCAGCAACAGCCATCATGCAGTTGGTGGAGGCAAAGAAATTATCTCTCGATGATGATGTGAGTAAACTGATAGGCTTTAAAGTAGGAAATCCAAAATTTCCTGATAAGGTCATTACGCTTCGCATGCTGCTCTCGCATCGCTCAAGTATTAACGACAGCCAGGGGTATTTCACACTTGATGCAATCAACCCTGATAAAAATCCTGACTGGGCAAAGTGTTATAGTGACTATGCTCCCGATGCGGGTTACAGGTATTGCAACCTCAACTTCAATATGGTGGGCACCATCATTGAACGCATTTCGGGTGAACGTTTTGATCAGTACATCCGTAAGAATATTTTAAATAAACTGGGTCTTTACGGAGGGTATTGCGTTGATTCGCTGGATAATTCACGTTTTGCAACTATTTACGAATATCGGCGTGATTCCAACCGCTTTGTTCCTCAACCGGCAGCTTATGCACCCCGCCGGGAAGAAATCAGCAATTATGTGATGGGCTACAGTGCACCGATTTTTTCACCTACAGGTGGAATGAAAATTTCTGCTGAAGATCTCGCCCGCTACATGATCATGCATATGCAAAAAGGTAAATACCGCGGCAAACGTATTATATCAAAAAAGAGTGCCCGCGAAATGCAGACACCCCTTTCCGAAAAGGAAGGATATGGCCTGGCTCTTTTGGTCTCCGAGCAATTAATACCGGGCAGAAAAATGACTGGTCATACGGGTTCGGCATATGGCCTGTACAGTGCAATGTTCTTTGATCCGGAGAAAAAGTTTGGCATTGTCGTTATCTCTAACGGCTGTGATCCTGCTTATTCAAATGGTTTTAATACAGTGATCAGAAAAACGGTTAACTGCCTGTACGATCGCCTCGTGAAATAATCCAATGAATTAATCACGCAGTTGTCCCCTTGCAATACCCGGAGGTGAAAAGTTTGAGTGCGCATTGACATAAGCCGCATCATTTAACAGGAACTGGTACTGTTCTTCCGTCAGTTCGGTTACCATGTTCTTCCCGAAGTCATCGGCTGTATGGCAAAGAAAAATTACAATAGGACCATTGACACCGGTAATGCCGGAATGGACATGTGCAAATCGCAGTGCATCTCCTTCTGCAAGTTTTTGAATGATCACTTTTGAGTAAAGCACCCGGTCACTGGTCAGACGAAGATGTGCCACACCCTGTGTTTCGAAATTCAATGCAGGTACTTCGTTGGCTGCTGATAGCCGGATTACCTCATTCAGCACATATGGGCCTGAACCATTTTTTTGCGAAAGAGTTTCCAATTGTCTTGACTGATTTTTTTGTTCCTTGGGTACGAGACAGGAGATCGTGTCTTTTTTCTGGCAGGAAATCCAGGCAATCATCACCAGCAGTAAGCCGGCAGCGGGGAGTGATTGTTTCATAAATAAATTTTATGAAGGTTAGATAATGGCCAGGGGTGGATACAAACCTGTTTGGCCTGTCATCAGGCTCCCGGGATACAATTCGTTTAAACGGGAAGGTTTGTTACGAGGTTGCCCCTCCCGGCAATTCAAACATGCTTTCACCACCACCCGCTACACCAGCCCTTTGGGCCCTCCCTCCCCCGCCACCACCACCGGGAAGAGTAGGGGGAGGAAATGAGGCGTGGGTTCGGTTAAGTGTTAACCGTCTTGTATTACATTTCCTGACCTACTTACTCCCAAAGTTTGTTTCAGCATCTGACCGGATCAAAGTCGCGCAACCAGGTTGATCAGAATGTAAAGTTCATTTCTACCTGTTCAAAAACAATGAGAAATTCCCCGGTTTTTTCCAGTAAAATAATCAGCCTCAATAGCGGAAACGACCATTGCTGGTTTCAACACTATTATACGTCAACCCTGACGAATCTTTACCAAATGTTCCTTCAATCTTTCCTGCAATTCGGGGCGCAACATTTTTTGCTCCATCACGTCTTGCTACGGACAGGTTGGGATTTGTTTCAATAACCAATTACTCAGCACCTGTTGCTATCGCCGCTTTAGCTAACGGTCAACAGGGGTTGTCACCGGTTACACCATTGGTTTGATTAAGTTATTGCAATGAATGCGTGACATCAGTCACAGGTACTTTATGCTCCTGAACTTTGTGAAAGGGCTTACGAAATCTCATTACCTTCAGCGAGATTTTAATTTATAAGCATGAGAAAATCAATTTTCGCCGCCATAATTACCATTACAATCCTTGTAAATAGCAATTGCCATGGTCAATTGCAAAAAACAGAATGGCCCAACTACGGCAATGATCCCGGTGGTCAACGCTTTTCAGCATTGTCGCAGATCGATACCACCAATGTACAGCGGTTGAAAGCTGTATGGACTTACAGAACCGGTGAACTGCAGACATATGAGGGCACCTATATTGCCGAAAAGGCTGCATTTGAAGCAACGCCACTGATGGTTGATGGAGTGCTTTATTTCAGCACGCCCACCAACAGGGTGATTGCCATACATGCAGAAAATGGAAAAGAAAAGTGGATATATGATCCCCGCCTGAATTTAAAACAGGAATATTCTGAAGTTACATCACGTGGTGTCTCCCGCTGGATTGACTCCGCGAAAAAGCCCGGTGAGCCGGGTTATATGCGAATACTGGTTGCAACCATTGATGGCCGGTTGATAGCACTTGATGCTGAGACCGGTCAGCCGGTAAGTACATTTGGCGAAAATGGTATCGTTGATTTAAAAAAGGGCGTTGGCAGGATCCAGGTCACATCTCCACCAGCGGTTATCAATGATATCATTGTAGTGGGATCTGCCATGGGAGATAATACACGTATTGATTTTCCCCCGGGTGTGGTGCGGGCTTTCGATGCCCGTTCCGGAAAAATGATTTGGTCATGGGACCCGATTCCGCGAGATGCAGGCGAACCAGGATATGAAACCTGGCAGGGAAATACAAAGCCCGGAGCTGCAAATGCCTGGGCACCCATATCATCAGATCCTGCAAATGGGCTGGTGTATGTACCAACATCCTGCCCAAGTACGGATTACTATGGAGGAGAAAGAAAGGGCAGTAACCTGTTTGCGAATTCGCTCGTTGCATTGAATGCAGCTACAGGTAAAATGGCCTGGCATTTCCAGGCTGTGCATCATGATATCTGGGATTACGATTTACCTGCACAACCAATTCTTACAGATATTACAAAGGACGGAAGGAAAATTCCGGCGGTGATTCTTGTCACCAAGATGGGACACATTTTTGTTCTTGATCGAAAAACCGGTGAGCATATCTTTCCAATTGAAGAAAGGGCGGTGCCTTCATCCGATGTGGCGGGCGAAGAAGCATATCCAACTCAACCCTTCCCGCTGAAACTTCCTGCCCTGGGTTTACAATCTATTAGTCCGGAAGATGCCTGGGGACCGACCGCTGAATCGAAACAAAAAGCGGAAGAGCGAATAAAAAGTTTACAATACAAAGGCATTTTTACACCTCCTTCGACAAAAGGAAGCATAATCACGCCGGGAAATGTCGGAGGCATGAACTGGAGCGGTGCAAGTTTTGATCCCAACAATCATCTGCTGGTAACAAATGTGAATCGACTTGCCGCAGTGATAACTCTTCATCCAAAAACTGAAACGAGCCGAAAGGCGGTTAACACCGCATTGCCCCGGGCTGAAGTGGCCCCGCAGGATGGAACTCCTTACATACTCAGTCGAGAGTATCTATTCACCATTGAGAATGGTGACTTTCTTATGCAAACACGTCCGCCCTGGGGAACCCTGGCTGCGGTTGATCTTCAATCCGGGCAACTCAAATGGGAAGTGCCCCTGGGTTTCCAACTTGACCCGCGCAAATATCCGGGTGCCGAAAACTGGGGCTCTGTCAACCTGGGCGGTGCTATCACGACGGCGGGCGGCCTTGCTTTTGTGGCCGCGACCATGGATGGCCATCTCCGGGCATTCAATATTGAAACCGGAAAAATGATGTGGCAGACTGCATTGCCGGCGGGAGGGCAGGCTACACCAATGACCTATGCCTGGAAAGGCAAACAGTATATTGTCATAGCGGCAGGAGGTCATGGAAAACTCGGTACCAAACTGGGCGATTATGTCATTGCATATGCGCTGGATTAAGGTTCTCTGCTTATAAAAAAAATCCGGTAGTATCAGTTGGACTGAAATTTTGTACTGGGAAATTAACCGAAAAGCTCTGGCATAAAATTCGAGTAGCGTTTTTTTATAAAATACTATTCAATGGATCAGCCATTCAAAATCAGGTTTGATTTTCCTGTGGCTAATTCTGGTATCACAATTTATTTAAACGCCACAGCTCAACTGCATCATTCGGATCCTTATTATGTCGTTCAGGATTTTTATTTCGATGAAGCCCCGGCCGGTCAAAGCTATCCTTCAGTACTGCCCCCGCAGGAAATTAAGTTGATTGAGCGGAATGGCGTTCCCACCTGGGTGCACCGCGATTCAGAACGGGAATCACAGCTGAGCGCAAGGCTTGGTAAAGCAATTGACGCAATGACCCGTTAGAATCCATTCATGCTGTTTCGAAAAATACCCTGAGACAGGTATTCCCCGTTCTGCCGGGAATACTATTTTTAGGACCTAACCATCCATATTGTACAATATGAAATCACTTACCCGGACTTTCTCTCTATACTTTCTTTTATTTCTTTCATGCAACAATGCGGATACGTCTGCAGGCAACCCGTCAGATCAAACGAGGGTGGAAAAAATTTCCATACCTGGTAAGGCATCAGGGATCAATCGAAAATTCAGCGGTGTTATTTCAAACGGGATGAAAGGCGATAGTATTTTCTTTGAAATTTCGGCAGATGGGAAGCGATTGGAAAACCTGGTGTTTAAAGGTTACTGGCGATGCAGCGGCAGGTTAGAACAAATCATTGCCGGACCGGACGGCGGATTTACCATTCGTGATGGTAAGGTCAATGACCATATCAGTGAGCCGCCGGATGGAGGATCTACTGCCTGGAGATTTGACTTAAATGCGGATATTGATGAGAAGGCGGCGTCGGGTGATTTCAGGATGAATATAAATAACCTCGGCTGTGACACTTACAAATTGAAATGGACAGCAAGTGTACAATGATCAGTTTGGCCTTTTTTGTAAACAAAAAAAATAGATAAGCAAAAGGCATCACAGGTTCCGGAAGAATTTCTGTGATGCCTTTAATATTATATGTGCAATAGTAAGGAATCAAAATCCTTTCGCAGTCTTGAATAAGGGCTCTTCTATAAATGGTTGACTCCTCAGTCTTGTTCCGGTTGCCTTAAAGAAAGCATTTGCTACTGCACCACCTGTTGGCGGCAATGCAGGCTCACCTAAACCGGTTGGATCAACTCCGTTATCAACAAAGTCCACTTCAACGGGCGGTACTTCCTTCATACGGATGAGGCGGTAGCTGCCGAAATTATTTTGTTCCGGTACTCCGTTCTTAAAACTGAGTTTACCATACATGGCATGACCGTAGCCATCGATGATTCCGCCCATTACCTGTTGCATGGCTCCGCTTTTATTTATCACTTCTCCACAGTCTGCCACAGCATAAATTTTTTGTACAACCGGTTTGCCCGCTTTCATCACCACATCACATACCTGTCCGACATAAGATAAATGTGAGTAGTAGACGCTGAATCCCTGGTGTACATCTTTCTTCTTACCCCAACCTGCCATTTCAGCTACTTTTTTGACCACAGTTTCCATGCGGTCAATATTATATTTGATGGCACCCACCGGTTTGTTGCGGGCCTTTTGCAAAAGTTCGAGTCTGAATTGAACCGGGTCCTTGCCGGCTGCGTGAGCCACTTCATCAAGGAAGCTTTGTTCGGCGAAGGCCAGGAAATTGGTTACCGGTGCGCGCCAGGCGCCTGTCGTGATGGGAGAGATGTGCTCTGCCGTGTCGATTAAAAGATTGTCTACTGCGCCGGATGGAAAATTATCTTCCCGGGTGGCGTTATTCAAATTAATACCAACGCCCCTGAGTTTGTAACCAATCATATTCCCCTTGTCATCGAGCGCCGCTTCAAAACGATATCTTGCCGCAGGGCGATAACTTCCTCCCATGGTGTCGTCTTCGCGTGTCCAAATAACTTTCACCGGTTTTTTTATGATGCTGGAAATCTCAGCGGCTTCCAGCACAAAATCAAATTTCAGCCTCCTGCCGAAGCCGCCACCAAGCCTTGTGATGTCAACCGTTATTTTTTCTTCAGGAATATTCAGCAATTTGGATACAGCCATGCGTGCATTGCCGGGAGTCTGCGTAGGACCAACAAGTTCCACTCTGTCCTCACGCACATGAGCGAAAAAGTTCATCGGCTCCATCGGGCTGTGTGGAATGAACGGGCACTGGAATTCGCTCTTAATAATTTTTGCCGCCGACTTAAAAGCACTTTCCACATCACCATCCTTACGCCGAACCGTTGCTTCTTTACTATCGAGCAGATCGCGTAGTATTTTGTCATGATCCGCGGTGCTTTCCGGTTTGCCGTCATTTTCATATTCCACTTTCAGCGCCTTGCGGGCTTTCATGATCTCCCAGGTAGTCGTGCCAATGATGGCCACATTGTCTTTGAATCTTATCACATCTATAATGCCCGGCATTTTGCGGACGGCTGCATCGTCAACTGATTTGATCTTTGATCCAAATGCCGGGGGTCTTTGCACCATGGCCAGCACCATACCGTCACGGTGAAAATCGGAACCAAAGATGGGCTTGCCTGTGATGATGTTTTTTATTTCGAGATTGCCCAAAGGCTTTCCAATCAGCTTAAAGTCTTTTCGGTCCTTTAGCGGAACTGATTCCGGTACGGGCATGGTAGCTGCCGCCGCAACCAGATCGCCATAGCCCGATTTCCTGTTGGATGATTTGTGTATTACAAAGCCATCAGATGCGGTACACTCCGACGGATCCACATTCCATTGCTTTGCAGCCGCTGCAATCAACAGGTGTCGTGCGGTGGCGCCGGCATTGCGCAGTCTTTTCCAGGAATGAGGAATAGCCCCGCTGCCGCCGGTAATCTGCCGCTCGAATTTCTGTGGATCGAGTGGCGCCTGTACCACTTTCACTTTTGTCCAGTCAGCATCCAGTTCTTCCGCAACAATCATTGAAAACGATGTCATGATATTTTGACCGAGCTCAGGGTTTGGTGAAAATATGGTTACCATACCGTCTGTGCCAATGGACAAATAGCTGTTAAAGCGAAGCAGATCAGCGCCGCCGGTTGCACCATTGATTATGGTGGCGCTTGTTTGAGCCTCGGAACTGAACCAGTTAAAACCAAGCAGCAAGCCACCACCGGCCATACCGGATAACTTTAGAAAATCTCTCCTGCTGGTTTTGGAAGAAATAGTCATGGGTCTGTATTTTCAATGAATGAGGAAAATCGTTTTTACCTGGGCATTATTTCAAAGTGCTGGCGAGTTTGACAGCATCGTGTATCCGGTGATAGGCGCAGCAACGGCAGATATTGCCATTCATCGCATCGGAAATTTCCTGGTCTGAAGGTTTGGGGGTCCGCTTCAGCAGTGCTGCAGCTGTCATGATCTGTCCTGCCTGGCAATAGCCACACTGCGGCACGTCTGCCTGTTCCCAGGCTTTTTGAACCGGGTGGTCTCCATTTTCCGAAAGACCTTCGATGGTGGTTATTGCAGATGATTCGATGGCCGCAACCGGCAGGGTGCAGGAACGTACCGGGTCGCCATCAACATGAATGGTACAGGCTCCGCATTGTGCGATACCGCAACCATATTTGGTACCAACCAATCCAAGATGATCTCGTAGTACCCAGAGGATCGGTGTGTCGGCAGCTACATCGGCCTGGTAATCCTTTCCATTGATACGAAGTTTGAACACAGGCATGGCAAAAGAGTTGTTTACTTCTAAAGGTAAGAAATAAGTGGATTGGCTGAGTGCCTCAGCATGCTTCTGCGTAGGGTAAAATATTCAATGCTCGACGATCAATTTTCAATGGGAAATGGGAGGGCGCCAATTATTTAATTATGAATGGAGCAGGACCGCTATTGGAGATGATTCTGCGTAGTACATAGGTAAAATATTCAATGCTCAACGCTCAATTTTCAATGGGGAATGGGAGGGCTCCAATTATTTAAATATGAATGGAACAAGACCGCTATTGGAGATGGTTCTGCGTAGGGTAAAATATTCAATGCTCAACGCTCAATTTTCAATGCGAAATGGAAGGGCACCAGTTATTTAAACGATAAATTGTCCTTTGATCCAAATCGAAGACAGAATCCTGTCTCATTTCAAGTTGAACATTGATCATTGATTGTTGAGCATTCAGCCTTACGCAGCGGCAAACAAACCTACTTGTCAAACCTATTTGTCAATCCTCACTTCTACTGCCTGCAGCCCGCGTGGTCCTTTCCTCACTTCAAACAGCACTTTCGCGTTTTCTGATAATTGTGACTGTGCATCGTTGACGTGAACGAAAATGCTTTCGCCCGTGCGACTGTCTTTTATGAAGCCGTAGCCTTTTGCATCGTTAAAAAATGTAACAGTACCGCTTCTGATCAGATCTTCGGGTGAATCGGATTGTTTGGGGATGCCGATCTCAATATCTTCGGCGTTGATGACAGTTCTTTTAGCCGGATCAGGAGGGACAGGCGAGAGGTTGCCGTTTTCATCAAGATACATCATCATATCCTCAAGGCTCTGACCTTTTTTCGCATTCTGTTTTCTCTCCAGTTTTTTCTCTTCCTTGAGCTTCTTATGTTGTTGTTTCTTGTTTTCCCTTTCCTTCTTGTTCCAGCTTGTTGCCATATTTGAGTTTTTGTTTTAAAATTTATTGCCGGTAACAAACCGCATTAATGTTCATCCCGGCGCCTACGGATGCAAAAAGGATAGTATCACCTTTATGCACCTGGTGACCTTCTACCTCGCCTCTCAACACCAGGTCGTAAAGGGTGGGTACCGTTGCCACCGAACTATTTCCCAGCCAGTGAATACTCATGGGCATGATATCATGCGGAAAATCTTTGATGCCATAGAGGCTGTACATTTTCTTTATGATACCGTCATCCATTTTCTCGTTGGCCTGGTGTATAAATACTTTTTTTAACTGATCAATATTCACACCGCTTTTTTCCATGCATTCCTTCATGGCGGCGGGAACATATTTCATCGCATATTCGTATACCTTTTTGCCCTTCATCTTGATATACCTGATCCGCGGGTCACTGCCGGGGTAATATGACATGCCCATATTGATGAAATCAACCTGGTCCACGGCGTGAGATTGCACAGCAGCTCCCAGAATTCCCGGTCCGTCTTCACCCGATTCCCTGTACTCAAGCACTGCCGCCCCGGCACCATCACTAAAGATCATACTGTCGCGATCGTATTCATCAATTACTCTCGACAGGGTCTCCGTTCCTACGATCAGGGCTTTTTTTGCCATTCCTGCTTTAAAAAAGGCATCAGCCTGTATCACACCCTGCAGCCAGCCGGGGCAACCAAATAAAATATCATACGCGATGCAGCCGGGGTTTTGTATGCCCAGTGTATGCTTGATATGACTGGCTAAAGAAGGTACGGCGTCCGTTTGAATGGTATCCTTGATCACGTTGCCAAAATTGTGCGCTACAATGATCATGTCCAGCGTTTCCGGATCCACCCCGCTGTCAGCGATAGCTTTCTTTGCCGCGATTCCGCCAATATCCGATGCCGTCAAGTCCGGTGTTGTATACCGTCTCTCTTCGATGCCCGTTATCTGGGCAAATTTTTTTACAACTTCTTCCGGCGGGGTGCTTAAGGCCTCCCTGTCTTCCGAATAAAAGACATGTGTTGCGAAATCAGAATTACATTTTCTGTGGGGTGGAATATATGAACCTGTACCCGTGAAAACACTTCGAAACATATACGAACGGGAATTTTTTGTGAAAAAATGTAATTAAAATTAGCATTTCTCACTTCAACGGATCGACAAACCTTTTTTTTAACTTTCTGAATTCAGCAGGCGTGTGAACGATGCTCCGTTGAACAACCGGCTCAGGTGAACATTCCTTGTTTTCTTCCAGGCCTCCACACGTTCTTCGCTCACCACTCTCCAAAAATTTTTGGCCTTCATTTCACTGTAGTCATTCGTTTGAATAAACAGGCCGGTTACATGTTGCCGGTCTTTGAAATGGATTTTTACAGTCTCTTCATCAGAAATACGTGGAGCTACAAATTTTTCAATCATCTCTGCTGTCATCTTCAAATTGGTTTTATTAAGAATAGAGTTTCCAGTATTAGTTAGGCGGAATTTTACCAGCGACGGTTATTGTCGTTGCGTCCCGTTTTTTCCCTCGCAACAGATACTCCCATAGCCCTGCCATCCACCTCTGTCTGGTTGAGCTGGTCGATCGCTTCGTTCGCTGCATCATCGGATTGCATTTCTACAAAACCGAATCCACGGCTGCGCCCGGTTTCCCTGTCTGTTATGATTTTTGCGGAAGACACTTCCCCAAAGCGTGAAAACATTTTTCTCAGATCATCATCAGTAGTCCGGAAACTAAGATTTGATACGTACAGGTTCATTTTTGATTTTTTTTAATGAATAATCGGTTACCTGTGTGAAAAAGAACCCAGCAAAAAGTAGAGAGGAGATAACAATTACCGTTAAGAGTAAGAATTGATGCTGATCCGGACTGAATGTTGTTAGTCCTTTTAGACACGGCGCAAAGATAAGCTTTTTATGGCCAACAGGGCAAACTAATTGGAGACCACGAAGTTTACCTACAAAACATGCTTTCGCGTTTGTAATACTCTTTCCACCTCGTACCGGTACATGCGGCTGATGGGGAGTTCCTGTTTACCGATCTCAACAAGTTCGGAACTGTAGGAGTCGATCTTATTTAATGCAACGATGAAAGACCGGTGTATGCGTACAAATTTAGAACGGGGCAGATTTTCTTCAAGTGAAGAAATGGCGTGTTTTGTCAAAATGGTTTTATTCTTTGTAACCACACGGATATAATCTTTCAGGCTTTCCACATACAGGATATCATCCAGGTCAACTTTCACCATTTTCCTGTCACTGCGGAAATAAATTGAATTACCGGCTGTGGTTGATATCGCATCAGGTTCCTTTACCGGTGTTATTTGCCTCGACTGATCCATGGCTTTGTTAACAGCCCTGAGAAAACGCTCGAATGATACCGGCTTTAACAGGTAATCGACTGCGTCCAGTTCAAACCCCTCAACGGCAAATTTGCGATAGGCGGTGGTGAAAATAACCCGTGGCGGATTCTTCAAGGTCTTTACCAGGTCCGTGCCCATCAGTTCCGGCATCTTAATGTCGAGAAAAAGGATGTCAACCGTCCTTTTCTGTAAAAAATTTATCGCCTCAATAGCATCAGCACAGGTGCCGGCAAGCTCCAGCGTATGCACGGATTGTATATATTTTTTCAAAACCTCCAGTGCCGGTGGTTCATCATCAACAGCGAGACAGGTAATCTTTTTTTCAGACATAAGACCTGGTTTGTATGGTGTACACCGGAAGTACCGGGTTAGATTCCAGTGTCACTTCCAAATGTACTTTATAAACCGTGTCTGTTGTTTCCGTTCGTAAAACATGTTGACCCGGGTATATCAGTTGTAACCTTTTCTTAACATTCGATAATCCCAATCCATTTTTCTCATTTGTCCGTGCAGGTACATGTTGAGGTTTGCTATTGCTTAAGTCAAAATAAAGCCTGTTGTTTTTTACAATGATCTCCAGTCTGACCCATTGCCTTCCCCTCATGGCACTGGCTCCGTGTTTGAAACAGTTCTCGGCAAATGGTATCATGAGAAGCGGCGCAATGATTTTATTTTTAATGTCCCCGCTGATCCCGACTTCGATATCAAGACGGTCGCCATACCTCACTTTTTCGAGAGCGAGGTAATCACGGATCAATGCAATTTCCTTTTCAAGAGATACTCTTTCTTTTTCCCCCTCAGTGCTCATATAATCCATCATATCAGAAAATCGTCCTGCGAGTTCGGGTGCACGCGGATGTCCCAGCAATGAAAAAGAGTAAATATTGTTAAGTGTGTTAAAAAGAAAATGAGGATGAATTTGGGCCTTCAGCAATTGAAGTTCAGCCTGGGCATTGGCCTGCGTAATGGCGACTTTCTCATCTTGTTTCAAATACCAGGTCTTGAGAATTTTCAATGCCAGGAAAACGGCACATACGGTGGGCGGGCCACTCAACACAAAATGTATGGCCTGGTACCACAACCTGTGATAAAGATGTGTGTCAGGATATGCGGTCAGGTTGTAGTAGCTGACTGTAAAGATCGAAAGGGATGCGAGGGTTGCCAAAGTAACTAATGCGAGTAATGCGCCAAACAGGATAAATCTTTTGCTGTAAAGAAATTTTGGGATCAGCCAATACACTACCAGGTAGCAATAAAAGATGTCGACAACCAGCCTGAATGACGATACTTCATAACATTCGCTGAAATTCTCGAGACAATATTCTCCACCGGAAGTAATATAAGTTAGTAATGGCGTGCCATACGAATACAAAAATATCAGGAGGAACCGCACTGCCCAAAAGATGAGGTGGCGCTGCATCCGGTAACGGAGCCGGGATGAAAATATAATCTTACGCATATTGCTCTATTCCCCTCGGGGAATCCTCCGTTTGATCTTCCTTCCGGCTGTGAAGCCCGGCAATCAGATCTAAAATGATGCAATCAGGGTGAATCTCAAGTTCCACTTCAGCATGATCGGGGTTGATAGCTGAAAGCGTTTCCCGGATGTTGTTGGCTGCTTCCCGCCATTTGGCTTCAACCTGTTTATGGCGGTTGGAT
>Ga0065721_10005069_pt1 | contig 17817 bp, 14 predicted proteins | sample Mesricmetagenome_FD_59108 | JGI IMG/M metagenome (GOLD analysis project Ga0065721, IMG submission 59108) | Mesophilic microbial community from rice straw/compost enrichment Sample: eDNA_1 v2 (version 2) | ecosystem: Engineered > Solid waste > Grass > Composting > Bioreactor | place: USA: Davis... | reverse complement strand
CGAGCTGGTAGAACTCGCCGGGCGAGCGGTCGGCACGCGCGTCCTCGTCGCGGAAGCAGGGCGCGATCTGGAAATAGCGGTCGAAGCCGGCGATCATCGTCAGCTGCTTGAACTGCTGCGGCGCCTGCGGCAGGGCGTAGAACTTGCCCGGGTGAAGGCGGCTCGGCACCAGGAAGTCGCGCGCCCCCTCCGGCGAGGAGGCGGTGAGGATCGGCGTCTGGAACTCGAAGAAGCCGCCCTCCTTCATGCGCCGGCGCAGCGAATCGATGATCTGGCCGCGCTTGACGATGTTCTGGTGCAGCTTCTCGCGCCGAAGGTCGAGGAAGCGGTACTTGAGCCGCGTCTCCTCGGGGAAGTTCTGATCGCCGAAGACCTGCATCGGCAGCTCGCCCGCCGGACCCAGCACCTCGATCTCGGCGATGTAGAGCTCGATGTTGCCGGTCGGCAGCTCCGGGTTCTCGGTGCCGGCCGGCCGGTTGCGCACCTTGCCGTCGACGCGCACCACCCATTCCGAGCGCAGGGTCTCGGCCACCTTGAAGGCCGGCGAATCCGGATCGACGACGCATTGCGTCAGCCCGTAATGATCGCGCAGATCGATGAACAGCACGCCGCCGTGGTCGCGAATGCGATGGCACCAGCCCGAGAGGCGAACGGTCTCGCCGACATGGGTTTCGCGGAGCGCGCCGCAGGTATGTGAACGGTAGCGATGCATGGGCACGGTGTTCCGGCTCGACGATCGGACGAAGGGTGAATGAGCGCCCGCGCGCGGCAACGGCGCGGCCGCGGGAGAAGCCCACGAGACGGCACGAATGTCAAGGATAGGCCGCGACAAGCGGCCAAGTCTGAGTTATAGCGCGAATACCATGGACTTGATTGCTACGACCGACGCCCTCGCCGCTGCCTGTGCACGCCTCGCCAAATTCCCCTTCGTCACCGTGGATACGGAATTTCTGCGGGAGACGACGTATTATGCCAAGCTCTGCCTGATCCAGATGGCGAGCCCGGCCGAGGCCGTGCTCGTCGATCCGCTGGCGGAGGACATGGACCTTGCGCCCTTCTATGCGCTGATGGCCGATACCAACGTGGTCAAGGTCTTCCACTCGGCGCGGCAGGACATCGAGATCATCTGGCAGGGCGGCGGCGTCATCCCGACCCCGCTCTTCGACACGCAGGTCGCGGCCATGGTCTGCGGCTATGGCGACTCGGTCTCCTACGAGCAGCTGGTCAACGATCTCGCCAAGGCGCGCATCGACAAGTCCTCCCGCTTCACGGACTGGTCGCGCCGCCCGCTGAGCGAGCAGCAGCTCGCCTATGCCCTCTCGGACGTCACGCATCTGCGCACGGTCTATGCGGCGCTGCATGCCGATCTCGCCGACAGCGGGCGCGAGAGCTGGCTCGACGAGGAAATGGCGGTGCTGACCGCGCCCGCCACCTACGATACCCATCCCGAGGATGCCTGGCAGCGCCTCAGGGGCCGCATCAAGAAGCCGAAGGAGGCTCTGGTGCTGATGGAGATCGCGGCCTGGCGCGAGCGCGAGGCGCGCAGCCGCAACGTGCCGCGCTCGCGCATCATGAAGGACGACGCCCTCATCGACATCGCCGTGCACGCGCCGACGACGCCCGAGGCGCTCGGCGCACTGCGCTCCGTCCCCAACGGTTTCGAGCGCTCGCGCCCGGCGGGCGACATCCTCGCCGCCGTCGCGCGCGGCGTGGCGCGCGATCCGAAGTCCGTCAGCCTCGGCGAGCGCGGCCGCAAGGCCGGCTCCAACGGCGCCACCATCGAGATGCTCAAGGTGCTGCTGAAGGCGGTGGCGGAGAACGAGGGGGTCGCCCCGAAGATCCTCGCCACGGTGGATGACCTCGAGGCCATCGCCCTCGACGACGAGGCGGACGTGCCGGCGCTCACCGGCTGGCGGCGCCAGCTCTTCGGCGAGAAGGCGCTCGCCCTGAAGGCCGGGCGCCTTGCGCTCACCGTGGACCGCGGGCGCGTGCGCCTCATCGAATATTGATCAGGCCGCCTCGCTGAGGAACTCGTCGAGGGCACCGACGAGGAACTGGGCCGACCGGGTGAAGTCCTGCGACAGGGCGGCGAGGCTCTGCGCGGCATCGCGCGTCTTGGCCACCGTCTCGCCCATGGCGGACAGGCTCTCGTTCATCAGCGTCGCCCCGCGCGCCGCTTCCGACGTGCTCGCCGCGATGGCCGCCGTCGCCTGCCCCTGCTCCTCGACGGCGGCTGCGAGCGACGTGCTGAAGAGATTGATGGCCCTGAGCGCCTCCTCGATCTCGCCGACGGCGGTCAGCGTCGTCGCAGTGTCGTTCTGGATGCCGTCCACATAGGCGGTGATGTCCGCGGTCGCCTTCGCCGTCTGCTGTGCGAGCTGCTTGACCTCGCCGGCCACGACGGAGAAGCCCCGCCCCGCCTCTCCCGCCCGCGCCGCCTCGATGGTCGCATTGAGCGCGAGCAGCGCCGTCTTCTCGGCGATGGACTGGATGAGGTGGACGATGGCCTCGATGCGGCGTGCCGCATCGCCGAGGGTACGCGCCTTCTCGCTCGACCGCTCGCCGACCGCGAGCGCCTCCACGGCGACGCGCGAGGCCTCGAAGGAGCGCTGCGAGATATCGTTGATGGAATGGACGAGCTGATCGGTCGCCGAGGCGACCGTGGCCATGTTGGTGGAGGTGTCCGCCGCCGTGCCGTGCGCGCGCGCGACGAAGGAGGCGGAAACTTCGACTTCCGAGCCGAGTTCGTGGGACAGCCGGCCAAGGGAGCCCGCCCCTTCGCGCACCGCGACCAGAATCGAGGTGGTGCGCTCGCGCAACCGGCCGATCGCCTGTTCCAGTACGCGCCGCCGCGTCTCGTTCTCTTCGGCGGCCCGCTCGGCCTCGCGCTGCAGCGCCGCATTGGCCAGGGCCTGGTCGCGGAAGACGCCGAGGCTGCGCGCCATGATGCCGATGGCATCGTCGCGGTCCACCCCGGCGATGGCGATGGCGGCGTCGCCCGCCGCCAGCCGCTGCATGCTGCGGCCGAGGCCGTCGAGGGGCGCGACGATGCGGCGGTCGAGCCAGAGCAGCGTCAGGCCCGCCGTGACGAGGCCGCCGAGGAAGGCGAGCACGAGACCGCCGAGCAGCATCTTCGTCAGCCGCCCGATCTCGGCAACGGCACCGGCGGATGCCGTCTCCGCCGCGGCGCGCATGTCGCGGGCGAGCGTGCCGGCCTCCGCCACCGCCGCCTCGAGCGCCGCGGCAGCACCCGCCGCCCGCTCGCCGGCGCCGGCCTTCTGCGTCACGAAGCCGTAGAGCTTGGCGCGCTCGCTCTCGGCGGCGCGCAGGAGAGTGCGGGACGAGACCCCGAACTCCCGCAGGCGGGCCCCCGCCATGTCGAGCCGGTCGATGAAATTCGAGATCCGGTCGCGCAGCGCCTCGAACCCGGCCGCATCGTTGTCGCCGAGAAAGGCGATGGCGCCGGCGGCAATGGCCGAGGCCTCCTCGCGCAGGCGCGCGACGACCGCCTCCTCCGCCTCGCCGCCCGCCGCCGACAGCGCCCGGGCGATCGCTTCCGTCGCCGCCAGGAAATCCGTCACCGTGCCGGGATAGACCTCGTCGAGATCGTCGAGCGCCCAGCGCGAGACCACGGCATCGCGCGCCCGCGGCCCGAGCGTGCCGCTGATCTCGGCAACGCGCTCGACATCATCTGCAAAGGGTGTTCCCGCCGCGAGAGCTGCCAGGTCCTCGACCGCGCCCGTGAGGCGCGCGAGCTCCGGATCGACCAGCGCCTCCGGCGCACGCCCGAAGGCGCCCTCGGCGGTGCGCACGCGCAGCACCATCTGCTCGAGGTCCGACACATAGCCCGCCGCCCCGCCGACGACGCGCATGAGCGCCCCCGTCTCGCCGGCGAGACGCGCCATGTGCGACACCGTGGCCCCCACCACGGCGAGCACGAGCCCCATGCCCACGACGATGAACAGCGCGATCGGCGTCGAAACGCGCAAATTGATCCTGCTTCTCAGCGATAATGCCGCCACGCCAGCCCCCGAATCCCCTTTTGTGCAACGCACCCGTTGTGGGGATCCGGCATTGCGGAACGGTTACCCTCACATGAATTTTTTGTGACAGGCCTTTGTAATAGAAGGTGTTTCAGACCGGGCTCATTTCCCGTTCTGGATCACGGGCTCGCGGCCGACGAGGCGGGCGAGCTGCTTGACGCGGTTGAAGAGCCGGTCGCTCGCGAGCGCGGCAAGATCGCCCGGCAAGGTCAGCACCAGCTTGCCGCCGTGTCCCGCGATCGGCGCCCGCGGCAGAACCCCCGGCATGGCGGCCGAAACGAGATAGGCGACCCGCATGGCGCCGCCGAGGATGCGCGCCCGGTCGATCATCCGCGTCGTCACCAGCTCGCGGATGCGCGGGCTGATGTCGTCCACCGAGAGGCCGACGTGGCGGAAGAAGACCGACAGGGCGAGGAAGGCGCGGCCGGGATGGTCGACGCCGACGAAGGCGGCATGGGCGATGATGTTGAGCCCCTGCTCGCCGCGATAGTCGGGATGCGCGCGCCAGCCGATATCGGCCAGGAGACAGGCGGCATGACGCAGGCGGCGCTCCTCCCCCGTCTCGTCGAGGTGGAGCGAGGCGACGAGCTTGTCCGTCCAGCCGATCAGCTCCTCGCCGTGCATCGGCGCGCGCGAGCGCAGCAGGTTGAGCTCGCGCGCCGCGGAAAGCAGCGGATCCATCCGCCGCTCCTCGTTGGAGAGCTTTTCGTAGAGCAGGCCCTCGCGCACCCCCTGCGCCGAGATGACGACCTTCCTGGGCTTGCCCTTGCGGATGATCTCTTCGAGCAGCAGCGCACCGTAGCCGAGCAGCGGCCGGCGGGCCGCGGAGACGGCCTCGATCGATTCGAGCGTTTCGGCATCGACCCGCTCGACGATCTTGGCGAAATCGGTGACGTCCCGCGGCGCCACCGTATAGCCGTGCATCACGTGGAGCGGATAGCCCTTCTGCGTCATGTGCAGGCGCGCCAGCGCGCGCCAGGTGCCGCCGACGGCATAGAAGGTGCGCCCCTTCAATCGCTCCAGCGGCTCGGCCCCGGCGAAGGCGTCGCGCACCACCTTCGAGGCCTTGCGGATGTTGCCGCCTGTCGTGTCCTGCAGGGCAAGGCCGCCGAGCGGCAGCGAGACCCCCTTGCCCAGCTCGAAGCCGCGCACGTCGATGAGCTCGAGGCTGCCGCCGCCCATGTCGCCGACGACGCCATCGGCATCGTGAAAGCCGGACATGACGCCGAGCGCCGAGAGCTGCGCCTCGCGGCTGCCGGAGATGAGCTCGATGGGATGGCCGATCGCCGCCTCGGCCCGGGCGAGAAAATCAGGCCCGTTCTCCGCGTCGCGCGCCGCGGCCGTCGCCAGGACGTGCACGGAGCCGACCTGCATGAGGCCGCACAGGACGCGAAAGCGCGCGAGGGCTCTCAGCGCCTTCTCGACCGCGTCGTCGCGCAGTCGCTTCGTCGTCGTCACGCTGCGGCCGAGGCCGCAGAGCACCTTCTCGTTGAAGATCGGCGTCGGCGCCCGCGTCATGCCCTCGTAGGCGACGAGACGGACCGAGTTGGAGCCGATATCGACGATGGCCACCGGTGCGCCGACATCGAGCCGGCCCGGGGCACGCAATTCAGGCAGAGGATCCCTTGGCGAGGGTCCTGGGGCGCGAATCCTTGAGAGACTTTCCACGTCCAGACAGACTCGGGTTCGTCATGAAGTACTGATGAGCGTTGAAGGACTGCTCCCCCTTGCCCGGGATGATGCGCTTGCTCGTCCCATCGGGCAATACAGTCCAGCTCTGCTCGTTGTCCAGCAGATTGGCGAGCATGATCTGCTCGAGGATCTGCTCGTGGACCGTCGGATTGGAGATCGGCAGGAGCGCCTCGACCCGCCGGTCGAGGTTTCTCTGCATCAGATCGGCCGAGGAAATGTAGAGATGCGCCTTGGCGTGCGGCAGCCCGTGCCCGTTGCCGAAGGCATAGATCCGGCTGTGCTCGAGGAAGCGGCCGACGATGGACTTGACGCGGATGTTCTCCGAGAGGCCCGGAATGCCCGGCCTGAGGCCGCAGATGCCGCGCACGATGAAATCCACCTGCACGCCGGCCCGGCTGGCCTCGTAGAGCGCATCGATGACCGCCGGGTCGACGAGCGAGTTGCACTTGCCCCAGATCTGGGCCGGGCGGCCGGCCTTCGCATGGGCGATCTCCTCCTCGATATGCTTGAGGAGGCGCGCCTTGAGCGTCACGGGCGAGACGGCCATGCGCTCGAGCTCGGCCGGCTCGGCATAGCCGGTGATGAAGTTGAAGATGCGCGCCACGTCCCGGGCGATGACGGGATCGGCCGTGAAGAACGACAGGTCGGTGTAGATGCGCGCCGTGATCGGGTGATAGTTGCCCGTGCCGACGTGGCAATAGGTGACGAGCTGCCCGCCTTCGCGGCGCACCACCGACGAGAGCTTGGCGTGGGTCTTGAGCTCGATGAAGCCGAAGACCACCTGCGCCCCGGCGCGTTCGAGGTCGCGCGCCCAGCGGATGTTGGCCTCCTCGTCGAAGCGGGCCTTGAGCTCGACGAGCGCCGTCACGGACTTGCCGGCCTCGGCCGCCTCCGCGAGCGCCTTGACGATGGGGGAATCGGACGACGTGCGGTAGAGCGTCTGCTTGATCGCCACCACGTTGGGATCACGCGCCGCCTGCTGCAGGAACTGCACCACCGCGTCGAAGGATTCGTACGGGTGGTGGACGACGATGTCCTTCTGGCGGATGGCGGCGAAGCAATCGCCGCCATGCTCCCGGATGCGCTCGGGAAAGCGCGGATTGTAGGGCTTGAACTTGAGGTCGGGCCGGTCGAGCCCGACGAGCTGGCTGAGCTCGTTGAGGGCCAGCATGCCCTCGACCACGAAGATCTCGTCGGCGGTCACGTTGAGCTCGTCGGCCACGAAGGAGCGCAATCCCTCGGGCATGGCCGCCTCGACCTCGAGGCGGATGACGCTGCCGCGCCGGCGCTGCTTGAGCGCCGTTTCGAACAGGCGCACCAGATCTTCCGCCTCTTCCTCGATTTCGAGGTCGCTGTCACGGATGACGCGGAAGCACCCCTGCCCCTTCACCGTGTAGCCGGGGAAGAGCTTGGCCGTGAACAGGACGATGAGCTGCTCGAGCGCGATGAAGCGCTGGGCCCCCGTCTCGGCGAAATCCGGCAGGCGGACGAATCGCTCCACCCGGCTGGGCACGCGGATCAGCGCGTTGAGCGAGCGGTTGTCGCTCTGGCGGAAGAGCGCCAGCGCCACCGTGAAGCCGAGGTTCGAGATGAACGGAAACGGATGGGCCGGATCGACCGCGAGCGGCGTCAGCACCGGGAAGACATGGTGCAGGAAATAGTCGTCGAGCCACAGGCGCTCGGCCTTGGTCAGCTGGCTGGCGTCGACCAGGACGATGCCGTTCTCCAGAAGCTCGTCCCTGAGTTCGCGCCAGCGGCGCTGCTGGTCGCTGGCGAGCACCGACACCTCGGCGCCGATGCGCATGAGCTGCTCGGCCGGCGTCAGGCCATCCTGCGACTGCGTCATGACGCCCGAACGCACCTGCCCGCGCAGGCCGGCGACGCGCACCATGAAGAACTCGTCGAGATTGTTGGCCGAGATCGACAGGAAGCGCAGCTGCTCCAGCAGCGGGTGGCGCTTGTTGGAGGCCTCCTCCAGCACCCGGCGGTTGAACTGCAGCCAGGACAGCTCCCGGTTGATGAAGCGCTCGGGCGAATGGCGCAGCGCCTCGGCACCGGCCTCGACGGCCCCACCCTGATCGAGCTTCACCGCCTCGCTCGGCCCGCCCGCCGGCTTGATCGCCTCGACGTTCACCGTCCCGCTCCCTTTAAAATGTCGCAGCCGCCTTGTCCCGTCCTTGTGCGTCAATTCCAAGACAGACGCATGACGGCGGTGCGGGCGCCCGGCGGCTCCCCGCACCGCGCATCAGCCTCCCATCGGCGCGACCGGGATGCAACCGTCTCGGGGGTCAGCCGTCGCCCATCGCAAGCGTGTCGAGCACGGCAAGGGCGAGCGGGCGCGTGATACGCCGACCGCGGCTCAGGGCTTCGCGGTCGAGGGCGCCGACGAGGTGCTGGGCGGCGGCGAGCGAGCGCTCCATGCGCGGCAGGATCGACTCGACGACGCTGGTGTCGACGACGAGCTGCCGGTCGACGAAGAGCTTGACGAGGACGGCGCGCAGCAACGCCTCGTCCGGCGCGCCGATGTCCACCGCCGGCGACTGGCGCAGACGCGACAGGAGGTCGGGAGTGGCAAGGCCCCACGCTTCCGGCACCGTCCGGGCGGTCAGCAGCAGGCTGCGACCGGTGCTGCGCATGGCGTTGAGGAGGTGGAAGAAGGCGTGCTCGTCGATCGCGCTGCGGTCGCAGTCCTCCACCACGAGCGCCGGCGCGCCGGCGAGTTCCGGCACGGCAGGCATCGTCACGGTGGCAGCATCCGCCACGGTCGCACCGGCGCGCTCGGCCCAGATGGCAGCAAGATGCGTCTTGCCGGCCCCCTCCGGGCCGACGAGGCGCAGGACCGGATGCGGCCAGTCGGGCCAGCGCTCGACCAGGGCATAGGCGGCCTCGTTGCACGGGCTGACGAGGAAGTCCTCGGCCCCGTAGCGCGGCGCCAGCGCAAGATCGAGCGGCAACTGTCGGGGTTTGTCCGCCATCGGCCCGCTCACGCATCCGTCTCCGGCCGGGGCGGCGGCGGCATGCCCTCGTCATAGAGCGAGCTCGCCAGATACTGGCGCACGGCAAAGCGCGCGAGGACGCCGAGCGCCGCCGCGATCGGCACGGCGAGAAGGAGGCCCACGAAGCCGAACAGCGAGCCGAAGGCGAAGAGCGCGAACATCAGCCAGACCGGATGCAGCCCCACCGCGTGGCCGACGAGCTTGGGCGAGAGGATGTTGCCCTCGAAGAACTGGCCGGCGAAGAAGATGGCGAGCGTCGCGCCGATCATGATGTAGTCGGGCCAGAACTGCACGATGGCGACGCCGACGGAGAGCACGAGGCCGGTCAGCGAGCCGACATAGGGGATGAAGCTGATGAGCCCGGCTCCGAGCCCGATGAGGGCCCCGAAGTTGAGGCCGATCAGCGAGAGCCCGACGGCATAGAACGTGCCGAGGATGATGCACACCAGCGCCTGGCCGCGGATGAAGCCGGCGATCGCCCCGTCCATCTCGCGGGCGAGCTGACGGACCGTCGGCGCGTGCCGGCGCGGCAGCCAGCTGTCAAGGGTCGCGATCATCCGGTCCCAGTCGATGAGGAGATAGAAGGCGACGACGGGCGTGACGACGAGCAGGGCGAAGACGTTGACGATGGCCTGCCCGCCCGACCAGAGCGACTGCAGGAAGGTGCCGAGCCAGCGCGCCCCCTCCGAGACGACGTCGCCGAGCGACTGCTGCACGTCCTGCAGCACGGCCGGGCCGCCCAGCCGCTCGAGCAGCGTCCCGCCCTGTTCCGCCGCCAGCTGCTGCAGGCGCGAGACCGTCTCCGGCAGCTTGCCGATGAAGGCGGCGAGCTGGTTCGCGACGATCGGGACGAGCAGGACCAGGGCGACGATGAAGACGAGGATGAAGATGCCGAGGATCAGAAGCGTCGCCCACAGCCGGTTGAGGCCGAGCCGCTCCAGCCGGTCCGCCAGCGGATCGAGCAGATAGGCCAGCGCCAGGCCCGCCACGAAGGGCAGCAGCATGTCGCGCAGCACATAAAGCCCCGTCACGACGAGGATGAGCGCCACCAACCAGAAGACGACCTGCCGCTGAGCGATCATGCCGATGTCCCGAGCTGCCGCGGCAGCATCCGTTGCTTCTGCGGCCCCGCCGGGACGCGTTTACGTGGCCATATGCCGCAGCCACAGAGCGAGATAGGCGCCCGCCGACAGCAGCGTCAAGAGCGCCACGGCCGTGAGCGCGAGATCGTGGACAACGGCGAGATCGAGCCCGAAGGCCCTTGTCCCGAGCACGAGGCCGGCAAAGCCGATCTGCGCCACCGTCGTCATCTTGCTGATCCAGAGCGGCCGGATGGCGAGCGGCCGCGCCATGAGCCACGACAGGACGACCGCCATCAGGATCATGATGTCGCGGAAGACGACGAGGATCGCAACCCACCCCGGCAGAACGCCGACGACGGCAAGGCTCACGTAGATCGAGATGAGCAGCGCCTTGTCGGCGAGAGGGTCGAGATAGGCGCCGAGCTCGCTCTGCATGCCGAAGCGCCGGGCGAGGAAGCCGTCGATCGCGTCGGAAATACCGGCGACGGCGAAGAGCACGAAGGCCGCGAGCCACTGCCCCCAGCCGATCATGGCGATGACGACGGGCACGAGGATGAGGCGGGCGATCGTGATGAGATTGGGCAGGGTCATGATGGCAGGTCGGGACGGCGATGCCCTCAATCTAGGCAGCGATGCCGCACTGTGCGAGCCCCCGGGGCACGGGGCCCTCGCGTCGGGTCTTGCACAGCGGCGCCCGGCATCGTACTGCCCGGACCTTAAGAGCGCGTGCGCGCGCCCCGGAGTTGGTCAGATGCAGAAGCCCCCGAAGAACGGTCTCACCTATGCCCAGTCCGGCGTCGATATCGATGCCGGCAACGCCATGGTCGAGGCCATCAAGCCGCTGGTGCGCGCGACGAAGCGTCCCGGCGCCGACACGGAGATCGGCGGCTTCGGCGGCCTCTTCGATCTCAAGGCGGCGGGCTTTTCCGATCCCATCCTCGTCGCCGCCAACGACGGTGTCGGGACCAAGGTGAAGATCGCCATCGACACAGGCATCCACGACACCGTCGGCATCGACCTTGTCGCAATGTGCGTCAACGACCTCGTGGTGCAGGGCGCCGAACCGCTCTTCTTCCTCGACTATTACGCCACCGGCAAGCTCGAGCCGGAGGCGGGCGTCGCCATCGTCAAGGGCATCGCCGAGGGCTGCCGCATCGCCGGCTGCGCCCTGATCGGCGGCGAGACGGCCGAGATGCCCGGCCTCTACGCGAAGGGCGACTATGATCTCGCCGGCTTCGCCGTCGGCGCCGCCGAGCGCGGCACGCTCCTGCCCCGGCCCGACATCGGCGCGGGCGACGTCGTGCTCGGCCTCGCCTCCTCGGGCGTTCATTCGAACGGCTTCTCGCTGGTGCGCAAGGTGGTCGAGACGACGGGCCTCGGCTGGGAGGACGATGCCCCCTTTGCGCCCGGCACCCCGCTCGGCCGCGCGCTGCTGACGCCGACGCGCATCTACGTGCGCTCGGTCCTCGCCGCCCTGAAGGCCGGCGCCGCCATCAAGGGCCTCGCCCACATCACCGGCGGCGGCTTTCCGGACAACATCCCGCGCGTCCTGCCCAAAGGGCTCGGCGTCAGGCTCGACCTCTCCGCCATCGCCGGTCCGCCGGTCTTCGGCTGGCTGGCCCGCGCAGGCGGCATCGCCGAGGCGGAGATGCTGCGCACCTTCAACTGCGGCATCGGCATGGTCGTCATCGCCGCGGCCCACGAGGCCGATGCTGTCGCCGGCCATCTCACAGACGCAGGCGAGACGGTCTGCCGGCTCGGCGAGGTCGTGGCGTCCGCCGCGGGCGGCGAGCGGGTCGCGACGACGGGACATCTCGCGCTGTGACCGCCGCCCCGACAAAGAAGCGCGTGGCCGTGCTCATCTCCGGCCGCGGCTCCAATATGACCGCACTGATCGCCGCCGCGACCAGCCCGGCTTTTCCGGCGACGATCGCCCTCGTCCTGTCCAACCGGCCCGATGCGGCCGGGCTGGCCGTGGCCGCCGAGGCGAACATCCCGACGGCGACCGTCGACCACAAGCCCCACGGCAAGGACCGTGAAGCCTTCGAGCGCGTGCTGGACGAGACCCTGCGGTCGGCCGGCATCGACATCGTCTGCCTCGCCGGCTTCATGCGCGTGCTGACGCCCTGGTTCGTCGAGCGCTGGACCGGGCGGATGCTCAACATCCACCCCTCCCTCCTGCCCGCCTTCCGCGGCCTCGACACCCACGCCCGCGCGCTTGCCGAGGGCGTGCGCCTGCACGGCTGCACGGTGCATTTCGTGGTGCCGGAGCTCGACGCCGGCCCTGCCATCATGCAGGCGGCCGTGCCGGTGGTGCCGGGCGACACGCCCACGAGCCTCGCCGCGCGCGTCCTGACGCAGGAGCACCGCATCTACCCGGCCGCCCTCGCGCTCGTCGCCTCGGGCGCCGTCGCGCTCGATGCCGACGGACGCATCGCCGGCCCGCCGGCGGCGGAGCTCACCGCCAACGAGGTGCTCGTCAGCCCACCGATCGCGGGGTGAATTCCAGGCACGGCGAGAATGCCGGCCTTCTCCCGTCATGGATGCCCCGGAGCGCCCGGCTTGCCAGAGCTGGAGCGGGAGCAACAACCCCCTCCCCCAGTCATGGCCGGGCTTGTCCCGGCCATCCACGCCTTCAACGTCGCACAGCGGTCAGGGCGTGGATGCCCGCGACAGGCGCGGGCATGACGGTGGAGACGGTTGATCGTCGCAGTTCACGCCGACATATCGGAGCCTGAACAGACCTAAGACGGCCGGCTGTGGCACCGGCGAGCCGGAGCGCGTCGCCGGCCAGGTCAGATCGGCCGTCTCAGGTTGCAGGCGTCGAGCGCTTCGAGCGCCTTCCCCCGCGCGCTGTCGTTGAAATAACCGGTCTGGCGGAAGGCGGTGATCTCGTCCTGCGTCATCGCCGCGATGGTGCGGCGTGCGTAGCAGCGGCACGGCTCGCGCAGCGTCTCCCGTGGCGTGGCCATCACCTTCGCCTGGGTGACGAGGCAGGCGTCGTAGGCCCGTTCGCGGATCTGGGCCGGCGAGAGATTGGCGGCCGTCGGGTCGGGCGGCGGCAAGGGTGCCGTCGTTCCGGAAGCAAGCGCCGGCAGGGCTGCGGCCATCAGGGCCGCAAACACGAACGCACCCGAAACAGTCGCAAAGCGCACGATCCACCTCCTTCGCTGAAGACCCAAGGTTTTTTTCCGGATGGAAGCAGTCGGAGCGTCCGTCCTTCCCCACGTGCGGGATGCTTGTCCAATCCTGGAGAGGTTCCGTGACGCCTGCACGCCGACCGCGTGTCTGCGGCACTACCCCGTGCCCCGCCCCTTCCCACTGTCGTGGGGGAGAATGCCCGCTCCGTCCGCTTCGATCTGCACCCCGAAGTATTAGACCAAAACCTCCTCCGCCGGCTGGAGCCAGACGCGGTTGTCGTGGAATGCCGCGCCGCCGTAGGGCGCCACCTGGTCGGCCCCGGTCAGCGTGTTGATGCCCTTGCCGTCGACGAAGCTGGCGTTGGGCCAGATCGATTCCGCGATGAGCACGCCGCGCCGCACGCCGTCATAAAGGTGCGCATGGAGCCGCACCGTGCCGCGCTCGTTGCCGATGGCGACGAGCGTGCCATCCGCGATGCCGCGGGCGGCCGCGTCCTCGGGATGGATGAACAGCTCCGGCCGGCCCCCCTCCTTCTGCGCCGAGGTCGGCGTCTCGGTGAAGGAGGAGTTGAGGAAGTTGCGCGCCGGGCTGGTGGCGAGGCGGAAGGGATGGCGCTCGTCCGCCGTCTCGATCGCCGTCCAGTGGTCCGGCATGGCCGGCAGGCGCTCGTGCGGACCGAAGAGGCCGCTGCGCGGCGCCGGCACCTTCGTCCAGTCCGGCTTGAAGCGGAACTTGCCGTCAGGCCAGTTGAAGCCGTCGAGGAAGTGCGCGCGCCGGAACGGCGGCTGGATGTCGATCCACCGGTTCTCCTCGAGCTCGGCGAGCTTGCCACGCTTCGAGTTCTCCAGGGTCCAGTCGATCAGCTCGCGCGAGCTCATCGCAAAACCCGGATGCTCGGCGCCGAGCCGCTCCGCGAGCGCCGCGATGACCTCGTGGTTGGAGCGGCATTCTCCCGGCGGCTCGATCAGCTTCGGCCCGAGCAGGATGTGCTGCTGGCCTCCCGCCTGGTAGAGGTCGTCGTGCTCGAGGAACATCGTCGCCGGCAGCACGATGTCGGCCATCAGCGCCGTCTCGGTCATGAACTGCTCGTGCACACAGACGAACAGGTCCTCGCGGGCGAAGCCGCGCTTCACCAGTTCCTGCTCCGGCGCGACCGATACGGGATTGGTGTTCTGGATGATGAGCGCCTTCACCGGCCCGCCGCCGCGCAGCGCTTCGGCGTCGCCCGTCAGCACGCGCCCGATCTGCGACTGGTCGAGCTGGCGCACCGAGCGGTCGAGGGCGTCGAGCCCCTCGATCATGGTCTTGCGCCAGCCGTAGACGCCGCTGTTGCTGTGGAAAGCGCCGCCCCCCTCGTACTGCCAGGCGCCGAGCACCGCGGGCACCGAGAGCGCGGCATGCATGTTGACCGAGCCGTTGCGCTGGCGCGCGAAGCCGTAGCCGAGGCGGAAATAGGCCCGCGGCCGCTCGCCGAGGAGCCTGGCGAAGGCCTCGATCTCCTCGACCGCAAGGCCCGTGATGGCCGAGGCCCATTCGGGCGTGCGCGTCTCGAGATGCGCCTCGAGCTCCTCCGGGCAGTCGGTATATTGCGCGAGATAGGCCCGGTCCGCATGGCCGTCGCGGAAGAGCACGTGCATGACCGCGCAGGCGAGCGCCCCGTCCGTGCCGGGCTTGACCAGCAGCGCCATGTCGGCCTGCTTCATGGTCGCATTCATGTAGATGTCGATGGCGACGATCTTCGCCCCGCGCTCCTTGCGGGCGCGCAGGGCGTGGGTCATCACGTTGACCTGGGTGTGCACCGCATTGGTGCCCCAGATGACAACGCAGTCGGACTTCGCCATCTCACGCGGATCGGCGCCCGCGAGCAGCCCCGTGCCGGCGATGTAGCCCGTCCAGGCCGAGGTGGTGCAGATGGTCGAGAACTGGCCGGAGTATTTCTTGACGTGGCGCAGGCGATTGATGCCGTCCCGCATCACGAGGCCCATGGTGCCGGCGTAGTAATACGGCCAGACGGCCTCCGCGCCATATTCCGCCTCGACGGCGCGGAAGCGCTCGGCCACCGTGTCGAGGGCCTCGTCCCAGGAGATGCGCTCGAACTGGCCGGAACCCTTCGGGCCGGTGCGCTTCAGGGGGTAAAGCAGCCGGTCGGGATGGTGGATGCGCTCGGCATAGCGCGCCACCTTGGCGCAGATGACGCCGGCCGTGTAGCTGTTGTCCCGCGAGCCATGGATGCGGCCGATCGTCTTGCCGTCGATCACCTCCACGTCGAGCGCGCAGGTGGAGGGGCAATCGTGCGGGCACGCGGAATGGCCGCGGGTGATCTTCGGCTGGACGGTCATCGTTCCACGAAAGCTGCGTTACGGCCCGCGATCATGCCGGGAGCACCCCGGCTCTGTCGAGTGCGGGGCCCATGAAAAAAGGCGAGCCGAGGCCCGCCTTTTCGTCATGGCGTCAAATGCGGCTTGCGATCTCAGCCGACGATCTCGTTGCCGGCGAAGAACTGGGCGATCTCGACCGCCGCCGTCTCCGGGGCGTCCGAGCCGTGCACCGAGTTCTCGCCGACGGACTTGGCGAAGAGCTTGCGGATGGTGCCCTCGGCGGCGTTGGCCGGGTTGGTGGCACCCATCACCTCGCGGTACTTGGCGATGGCGCCCTCGCCCTCGAGCACCTGCACGACGACCGGGCCGGAGACCATGAAGTCGACGAGTTCGCCGAAGAAGGGGCGCTCCTTGTGCACGGCGTAGAAGGTCTCGGCCTGCTCGCGCGTCATGCGGATGCGCTTCTGGGCAACGATGCGCAGGCCCGCCTTCTCGATGACGGCATTGATCGCGCCGGTCAGGTTACGCTCGGTCGCGTCGGGCTTGATGATGGAAAAGGTACGCTCGAGGGCCATCGGTCGCTCGTTTCGCTCGCTGGGGGTTGAATGAAGTGCGGGGCTTATAGCCGCCGACGCCGCAGTGCACAAGCCGCCCGGCGGCTCCACCCTCCCTGCGTCAATTGAGCGAAAGGCGCACTTGGCCGGAGTTGCCGGCAGTCCTTAAGCTCTCCTGCCCCTCAGGGAGGAAACGATGAACCACGCAGCAAGAAGCCTCGGAAAGACCGTTGCGTCCCTCGCCGGCCTTGTCGGCCTCTGCTTCGCCGCCTCCGCCGCAACGGCGCAGGAGGTCAACGGCCAGTGGCTGACGGAAGGCGGCAAGGCACGCGTCAGTATCGCCAGTTGCGGCGCCCGGCTGTGCGGCACCATCGTCTGGCTGCGCGATCCGAACGACGAAGCCGGCCAGCCGAAGCGCGACGTGCGCAATGTCGATGCGAGCAAGCGCAACCGCCCGCTCATCGGCGTGCCGATCCTGCTCGGCATGGCGCGCGAGGGCTCCGGCCGCTGGAAGGGCGAGATCTACAACGCCGAGGACGGCAAGACCTACACCGCCTTCCTCACCCCGTGAGTGCCACCGAGGTCAAGGTGGAAGGCTGCGTCATGGGCGGCCTCATCTGCAAGGAACAACGCTGGACGCGGGCTCGCTGACGGGTTCGCCCGGTACGAGCGCGGCGGGAGCAATGTCCGCTCCCNCCTTCCCNGTTTCAGCTGCGGAAGCGCCGTCCNGCCGCGCGCCGCAGGCCGTGGCCGCCGTGAGTTCTCCCGGGCCGTGCCGGGTTTCACGCACCGGTNGTCCCTCCNNCTGCGTCATCCCGGGCAGTACGGCATCGGGAAATACCTGGATCTCGAGCTGTTGCAGCGTCCAGCGCAGACTTCTCGGAAAATCGGGGAACTGCGAGACCGGCGCGAACCGGGAGAAGCTGTAGGGCAGCTCTCTCTGGCCGAGGAAAACCGCCACTTCCGACCTCAGGACCACCACATCGCCGCGCCTCAGCGTCACGTCATGGGCGAGGTCGCCGAGCGGGTCCCTGTGCCGCTTGACCGCCGAGGCACATTCCGGCCGGTTCTCGCGGCGATATGCATAGGCATTCGGCAGGCTCGCATAGGGCGAACCGCTCGCCGATCTCGCCGCATCGATGCCCATGTCCAGGGACGGCGAACGGTAGATGGCGGCTTCCACGTGCGGCCAGACGTTCCGGCATTCCTCGACACCGCGGCGAGGCTGCGCCATGGGAAAGTAGCGCCCGTCGCAAAGGCGCACGCAATAGGCCGCGGCCATCCTTCCCTTGCTGCCGGCCTTGCGCACCGCCTTGCCCCTGCCACCGGCCCTCGGCGCCGCCTTCCTCTGCGGCTTTCCGACGGGGACCGGCTCCACTTGCGGGGAAAGACGCTGCCAGATCCAACCGCTGCGCAGGAAGAAGATGACGGTGCCCCCGCCTACCTCGGCGTGCGCCGCGGGCATCAGCATACTTTCAGACAAACATGAGAGCAGCACCACGCATAGATAGCGAAACCAGGTCGCTCTTCCTCCACTTACATCAGAAAATGAGCGAAATACGCGCATGCAACAATAACAGAGTTATAAATGATGCGAAAATATATCAGTTCTATAACAATCGTCGCAGCAAACAGACGTGATCGAAATCGCAGCCCGTGCAACTCCTGCAGCAGCGGGGCGTGCTGGTCGGCGGATCACCCGGCAAAGCGGAGGCCATCGCAGCACCAACGAGTCCGCAAGCCGACGCGGCAAGGGCCCTGCCGCGTCGGCGATGTTCTCATTCTGGGGCACCGGCTAGGCGGGTCCGGCGTCGACCGGAAACGGCCCTGAGAAGCCTGCAGCGGCCGTCAGTGAGCGGCCGCGCTGATCGGAGCCGGGTACCTCAGCGCGCGCGCTGGCCGAAGAGGACGGCCTGCGCCTCCTTGTCCTTGGAGAGGTCGACCTTGCCGCGGTCCTCGGAATTGACGGCAAGGCCCTTCTGCACGGCGGG
>Ga0065721_10005192_pt1 | contig 17819 bp, 17 predicted proteins | sample Mesricmetagenome_FD_59108 | JGI IMG/M metagenome (GOLD analysis project Ga0065721, IMG submission 59108) | Mesophilic microbial community from rice straw/compost enrichment Sample: eDNA_1 v2 (version 2) | ecosystem: Engineered > Solid waste > Grass > Composting > Bioreactor | place: USA: Davis... | reverse complement strand
CAATCGCATTCTCGCCAAAAAATACGGCCAGGCATTTCTTGATGCGTTACCGAAATGCCCGGTGGAAGTGGTGTAAATCAAAAGGCAAAAATTCATCTCGAACGGCGTTTCCGAGGCTTTACTGAATACAAAACAGGCCGACGAAAGCATTCTCATCGGCCTGCGTGATTTCAGTGACGCTCTTGTAGCGAAATTTTCGAGCGTTAAAGTTTTACCGATTCCAAAGTCATCGCGTGTGCTTCAGCAACAGCTTTGTGGGTCAGTTTGCCGTTCATCACATTGATGCCACCGACGAGGGCGGGTTGCCGATTACACGCGTCGGACAAACTGAAATCCGCCAACGTTTCGATGTAGCGGAAGGTCACATTGGTCAGCGCCTGGGTGGCAGTGCGCGCATACGCGCCCGGCATGTTCGCCACGCAATAATGCGTCACGCCTTCTTCCACGAATACCGGATTGTCGTGCGTGGTGGGACGCGACGTTTCCGCGCAGCCACCTTGATCAATCGCAATGTCCACCAACACGCTGCCGGGCCGCATTTGTTTCAACATTTCGCGATTGATGAGCTTGGGCGCTTTCGCTCCGGGTACGAGCACGGCGCCGATGAGCAGGTCCACCTCCGGCAACAAATCCATTAAATGCGATTCACTCGAATACAACGTGTGTGCGGTGTGCAGGGTGATATCGAGAAAACGCATCCGTTCCAAATCCACTTCAAGAATTGTGACGTCTGCACCAAGTCCTTGCGCCATGCGCGCGGCATTGATGCCTGACGAACCACCGCCGAGCACGACTACTTTCCCTGGTAACACGCCAGGCACACCACCGAGCAACACGCCGCTACCGCCGAAATGTTTTGCGAGAAAATAGCCGCCGACCAATACGCTCATGCGACCGGCGATTTCGCTCATCGGCTCGAGCAACGGCAATCGCCGATTCACTTCAATCGTTTCATAGGCGATGCACGTGGCGCCGGATTTCATCAACGCTTCGGTGAGTGTTTTGTTCGCGGCGAGGTGCAAATAGGTGAAGAGCAACTGACCAGGGCGGAGCAGACTGTATTCTGCAGGTAGCGGCTCTTTCACTTTCACAATCAGATCCGCCTGTTCAAACACGGCCGCGTGAGTGTCTAAAAGTGTTGCGCCAGCGCGCTCGTATTCAGCGTCGGAATAACCGGCGCCCGCACCCGCGCCGCGTTCGACGACAACTTTATGTCCGCGCTTGATGAGTTGATACGCGCCGGAAGGCAGAAGTGCGACGCGATACTCTTGAGTTTTGATTTCTTTGGGAACGCCAATGATCATAAGGGGAAGGATTCGTTTTCGTTGTTCGGGGTTGCTGCGACGGGTGTGGTGGGAGCAAAACTTTTCTGTGGCGCGGGTTCTTTCTTTTCCGGCTGCGCTTCGGGTTCGTGCGATGTGATTACGGGTTCAACCGGTTTCGCGTCGTATGGTGCGTCAGTGGTTGGTTCGGAAAATTTCACTGTCGGTGCGGCGCCGGATTTTGGCGCCAACGTGTCGGCAGGGTGTAACACTGCCGCGGCGACAGGGGGCGTAATTTCCGGCAACGTCGGTGTGGACTTCGCGTTGAGTCGCATTTGCGCGCGATTAACCAACGCGAGCATGGTCACCGCGGACGCGGCTTCGCGTTCCGCCGCTTGGATGCGGGCGAATTCACCGAGCACTTCAACGCGTACGGGCTCGTCACGCGTTGCCGGCTCCTGACCGTGCGTGGCGCGCATTGCGAGCAGAACGTGATGACAATTAATGGCGTCGAGCGGACGCGCGGGCGAATAACCCGATTCGCGGCCCGCGACTTCCACCACCAGATTAGCCGCAAGCAATGTGCGTAACACCTGTTGGACGAGTTTGCTGGGAATTCCGAGTTCAGCGGAGATTTCGCTGATGGTGATTGGCGGACGACCTTGATTGAACCGCTGACCGATGCACGTCATCAATCGCAGTGCCACGAATTCGCGCCCGCGTTGATTGACGTTTTCCACGAGTCGATCGAGCAGATAGGAAGAGCGATTCTGAAATGCGTAAGCGATTTGCGCTCCCGCGAGAATTGTTACCCAGACGATGTAAAGTCCGCCCATCAACAGCGGGAGCATGAAGAGACTGCCGTAGATGGCGCTGGCACTGACCGCGCGCGATGCGAGTACCCAACCGAGATGATTGTAGCCGTGCCACGCGAGACCGGCGAGCGAGCCGCCGACCAATGCCGCGGTGAAGTAAACTTTCGTGTTCGGCAACAGCTTGTAGAGCATGGCGAACGTGAAACAGATAATCAGCGCGGGAAGAATGTTCGTCAGCAGCGGTTCTAAAAAGGGCACGACTCGGATAATCTGTCGCGACTTTTCGAAATTCGGTCCGTTCATCAAACCAATCGCGAGCACCAACAACACCGTGCCGGCGACGATGGTGAAAAAGTAATTCGTGATGCGTGACCACCAATCGCGTCCTTGCGTCACGCCCCAGATATCGTTGAACGTTTCTTCAACTCGCGTGAGCGTGAGAATCGCGGTTAACACGAGGAAGATCATACCCGTCGCGCCGAGCGTTCCGCTGTAACTTCGGCGTGCGAACTCGTAGATGAAGTTGGCGGCCTCGTGCGAAACGTTTTTCTTCACCTGCGTCGCGCCTTCCGTTTTGGCGGCATGAGTGGAAGCGTCGTCGGGCGGGGGATTCGTTGCAACTTCACTGCTTAGCAGCGGCGCTTCCGATGCGTCGTTTGTGCCCGCACCGTAAGCGGAGCGAAACGCGTTTTCATCGAAATAGATATTTTCAAACGGCGCGCGCGACACAGCGGGTTCATCAGATGACGCAGGCGGAGCGGTGATGTCCGGATCAACGTGTGCGGTCGGAGCGATGCGATCCACAAATCCTTCAATCGCCTGGCGAATGCGGGCTTCGCCTTCCGATTTGAGCAACACACTCGCGACGCTCATCGCGACCGCCAGCATGGGAATGAGCGAGAGCAACGTGGTGTAGGAAAGCGCCGAAGCGCGAACGAAGCAGCGGTTGCGGACGAAACTGCGTCCCACCAGCACCCAGAAATGAAAAAAGCGTTCGAACTTCGTCAGGCTGTTTTCCAAAGAGAACAGGTCCTCTTTGGCCGAAACAAAAGAGCCGGATGCCACGCGGGCGAGGCGGGTGAACCAATGCTTCAACATGACGCAGATGTCACGCTAACAAAGCGCATCGCCAAGTCAATCGGCGCTCCGTCCGGAAGCACGCATGTTAATGCGGGCCAGAATTTATCCGATTCACGCGAATTCAAACCCCACTTGACACGTCGGAGGATTTCGCGAAGGCTCGCCCGCATCAATCAACATTTTGATTTCATGAATTTACACCGCAAAACCTGCTTCCCACGCGCCCATTGGCTTGCCGTCCTGACCGGCCTGGCGACGCTGCTGATCGGTTGTCAACAAACCCACATCGCCGTCAGCGATGGCGGATTCAAACCGCTGTTTGACGGCAAATCCCTTGAGGGATGGAAGGTCGTGAACGGCAAGGAAGGCGCTTACGGCGTGACAAATGGAATTCTCTATTGCGCCAGAGGATCGGGCGGAAATCTGATGACTGAAAAGGAGTACGAGAACTTCGTGCTGCGCTTCGAATTCAAACTGGAGGAAGGCTCCAACAACGGTCTCGGTATTCGCGCCCCGTTGGAAGGCGACGCGGCGTATCTGGGAATGGAAATTCAAATCCTCGATGAAGTTGCGGCGGAGAAAGGCAAGTGGGGACGATTGAAACCGGAACAATTCCACGGCTCGATTTACGACGTCGTTGCCGCGGAGAAAGGCGCGTTGCTGCCGCCCGGCCAATGGAATGCTCAGGAAGTCGTTGCGGATGGTCGCCAAATCAAGGTGACGTTGAACGGAAAGACGATTCTCGATGTGGACATCAACAACATCAAAGACCCGATTCGCATCGCGAAGCATCCGGGATTGTTCCGGCCGCGCGGGCACATTGGTTTTCTTGGACACGGCGATTACGTCGAGTTTCGTAACATTCGTATCAAAGAATTACCGCGTACCCGTCCGACCGAAGGCTTCACGTCCTTGTTCAACGGAAAGGATTTGACCGGCTGGAAAGGATTGGTGGGTGATCCCAAGAAACGCGTGGCGATGACGCCGCAGGCGCTGGCCGCCGCGCAGGAAAAAGCCGATGAACTGGCCAAATTGAACTGGCGCGTTGAAAACGGCACCTTGGTGTATCGCGGTACCAATTACGACAATCTGGTGACGGTTAAAGATTACGTGAACTTTGAGTTGCTCGTGGATTGGAAAATTGAGCCGCGCGCAGATAGCGGAATTTATCTCCGCGGCACGCCGCAGGTTCAAATCTGGGATCCGTACACGGAGCCGGTCAAAGCCGGTAACGAAATCGGCAGCGGTGGCTTATTCAATAACAAGGTGAACGCGAGCAAGCCACTGGTCGTCGCCGACAAACCCATTGGCGAGTGGAATCAATTCCGCATCATCATGGTGGGCGATAAAGTGCATGTGTTTCTGAACGATCAACTCGTGGTGAACGGCACAACGCTGGAGAATTATTGGCAACGCGATTTGCCGGTGTTGCCGTTTGGACCGATTGAACTTCAGGCGCACACCACCGTCGTGTGGTTCAAAAACATCTACGTGCGCGAATTGCCGACGCTGCCGCGCTGAAGCAAAACGGTTGTCGAATCAGGTGAGCTTGCGGTGGCGTAAGCGGTCAATCGCCACCGCGACGATAATGATGCCGCCGATGACCATTTCCTGCACCCACTTCGGCCAGCCTACCTGTTGTCCGCCCATGTAAAGAATCGTGATCAACAGCGCACCGATGATCGTTCCGAGAATGGAACCTTCACCGCCGCTGAAGCTCGCGCCGCCGATGATGACTGCGGCGATGATGAACAATTCATACATAACCGCCGTGGTCGGTTGGCCGACGCCGCTGATGTAGGAGAACTGCATCAATCCCGCGACCCCGGCGAAAAATCCGCCCGCCATGTAAACGAACAATTTCGTTCGGCCCACCGGCACGCCGCAGAGCCGCGCGGTTTCTTCGTTCGAGCCCACGGCAAAGATGTGTCGGCCCAGTCGCGTGTAGCGCAGAATAAACGACGCCACCAACACGCCTGCCAGCAACATCCAGACGCCGGTCGGCAATAATTGCCAACTGCGGGCCGGATTGGTGAATACCGGATCCATCACCGTGTTGAGCCACGATTCTTCCGGCGGATAAATATCGCGTTCGTTCGCGATGCCTTTGCCGAGGCCGCGAATCATTCCCATCGTTCCGAGTGTGACGATGAACGGCACGAGGCGCAGTCCGACGACCAGACTGCCGTTGATCAAACCTGCGAGTGTAGAAATTAAAATTCCTGCGCCCGCCGCCAGCAGTGGCGTTAACGTCGGATGCAAAGCGGCTAACGATTGCGTTTGCCCATCGGCACCGGCGACTTCGAGATTCATGACGTGCGCTACGGTCACGACGGAGAGGGCAATCAACGAGCCGGCAGAAAGATCGATGCCCGCCGAAATGATAATCATCGTCATGCCGATTCCCGCCGTCGCGTACACGCAGGATTGGCGGAGAATGTTTTCGAGGTTTCGCGCGGAGCAAAAGTCGCCGCCCGTGGATTTAACGTAAATCGCGAAAAACGTGAACACCACGATAAGCGCAAGAAAGCGCCCGAGCAGATTTCCCCAGCCGGAGTGCGGCGATAATTGGCGGACTCGTTTGACTCCGTCGCTCATGATTCTTCCTGTCCAATCGCCGCGGCGAGCAACGAATGTTCATCCCACTCCGCAACCGCGCGCGCTTCACTCAATCTGCCGCGTGACATGACCGCGATACGGTCGCACGTGCCGAGTAATTCCGGAAGATAACTGCTGATCATCAACACGGCTTTGCCGCGCGCGGCGAGTTCATCAATCAATTGATAAATCTGTGCTTTCGAGCCGACATCAATCCCGCGCGTCGGCTCATCGAGCAACAACACATCCACATCTGCATGCAGCAAACGGGCGATAGCCACTTTCTGTTGGTTGCCGCCGGAAAGCCCGCTGATGCGTTGCGCCGGGCCTTGGCATTTGATGGGGATTTTCTCAATCCACGGCTGGCACGCGGCGCGTTGGCGTGATGGCAGGACGAGACCGATCGGCCCCAAGCCGGTGAGCCGCGACATCGTCAGGTTATCCGCGATGCTCAATCCCAGTGCGAGGCCTTCGGATTTGCGATCTTCACTGACAAGACCCACGCGTTGCGCCCAACGGCGTTGTGGCGTGGCGCGACCGGAAAAATTCGCGACGCGCACCTCACCACTTTTCACGCGATTCAAACCGAAGATGACGCGCATCAATTCCGTGCGCCCTGCCCCCACCAATCCCGAAATGCCGAGCACTTCACCGCGACGCAATTGCAGCGAAGCCGATTGCGGTTTGGTAAATCCGGCGAGGTCGTTGACTTCCAGAATGACTTCGCCTGCGGTTCGAGTGGAACGCGGATAAAGATCATCCATCTGTCGCCCGACCATCATGGCGATGATCTGTTCGTTGCGCGTTTCTTTGGTGACACCGTGACCGACCGTTTCGCCGTCGCGCAAAACCGTGAAGCGATCCGAAATCGCCTGTACCTCTTCGAGAAAATGGGAGATGTAGATAATGGAAATATTCTTCGCCTTCAGTCTTCGAATCAGCGCGAACAGCTTTTCAATGTCTTTGCTGGTCAGCGAACTGGTGGGTTCATCGAGCACGAGCACGCGACAATCCAGAGCGACCGCGCGCGCAATCTCGACCAATTGCTGTTGCGCGATGGAAAGTCGCCGCACTTCGATTTCCGGCGCCAAATCGGCAAGTCCGACTTCTGCGAGCGCTTCCGTAGCGCGACGTTTCATTTCCGTCCAACGCAACAATGGCCCGCGTGTTGGTTCGATGCCGAGAAGAATGTTCTCCATCACGGACAAATGCGGCGCCAGCGCGAGTTCCTGATAAATCATCGCCACGCCGGATTGGCGCGCGTGCAACGGATTTCCCGGAACGTAATCGGCGCCGTCGAGGAACATTTTTCCGTCGTCCGGCTGAATCGCGCCGGAGAGGATTTTCATCAATGTGCTTTTGCCGGCGCCGTTTTCGCCGATGAGCGCCATCACTTCGCCGGGTTGCACGGACAAATCAACGCCGCGCAGCGCTTTTGTCGCACCAAAGCTGCGACAGACGCGGCGCATTTCAAGACGTGGCACGGTGGCGGATGAGTCGGGCATGATAGGCGCATGATGTAACAGAGCGACCTCGCGGACGCAATGTCGCGAAACGGCAAGACTGTTTGAGTAATTTGCGGTGCGCGCCTCACTGAAAACACGACAAAATCCGCGTGGCAAAAACATTTGAGCCGAATCAGGGGGCAAGGGTATGTTGAGCGCGCATGAATGTCTTTGTTACGGGTGGGGCGGGTTACATCGGATCGGTCTGCGTGGAAGAACTCCTCAATGCCGGATACCGGGTCACGGTATTTGACAATCTTTCCGAAGGGCATCGTTCGGCCGTGGACCCGCGCGCGCAATTCGTGGAAGGCTGTTTCAGCCATCGCGAACTCATCAAGCAGGCTATCTGCGAATCGAAGGCCGAAGCGATTTTACATTTCGCCGCCAACGCACTGGTCGGCGAATCCATGACCAACCCGTCGAAATATTTCCGCAATAACGTCAGCAACGCGTTAAATCTGCTCGATGCGGCCGTGGAATGTGGTGTGAAGAAATTTGTCTTCAGCTCGACCTGCGCCACGTATGGACCGCCGGATCGCGTGCCGATGACGGAAGATCTGCCGCAACGTCCGATTAATCCGTACGGCGAATCCAAGTTGATGTTCGAGAAAATCCTCCAATGGTATCAGAAGTTGCACGGGCTGGAGTTCATCGCCTTCCGTTATTTCAACGCCGCCGGCGCGAGTGAAAAATTCGGCGAACATCATCGCATTGAAACGCATCTCATCCCGAACGTGCTCAAAGTCGCCTTGGGCCAGGCGAAGCAATGCGAGATTTATGGCACAGATTATCCGACGCCGGACGGGACGTGCATCCGGGATTACATTCATATCGTGGACCTCGCGCAGGCGCATATTCTCGGTCTCGCCCCGGGCAAAACCGGATTTTACAACCTCGGCAATGGCGACGGTTATTCCGTGAAGGAAGTCATTCAGATGTGCGAGACGGTTACGGGCGTGAAGATTCCGGCGATTGAAAAACCGCGGCGTCCGGGCGACCCGCCCAAACTCGTCGCCGCCGCCACCAAAGCGGTGAATGAACTCGGTTGGAAACCGAAATATCCGAAGCTCGAAGACATCGTCGCCACCGCCTGGGCGTGGCATAAGAAACATCCGAACGGTTATCCGGATTGAAATGGAATTGCAATTAACCCTGAACCTCGATTCCTAACATGGACCCCTTCCTTCAGGCCGCGATTGACGAAGCCCAAAAAGGTCTCGCCGCAGGCGGCATCCCCATTGGCTCGGTGCTGGTGTTGGACGGAAAAATTATCGGACGCGGCCACAATCAACGCGTGCAACAAGGAAGCGTGATTCATCACGCGGAGATGAATTGCCTCGAAAACGCCGGGCGACTGAAGGCGTCCGTGTATGCGCGATGCACGCTGTACTCGACGCTGTCGCCCTGCCCGATGTGCAGCGGCGCGGCGTTGCTCTACAAAATTCCGCGCATCGTCATCGGCGAAAACGTCACGTTCCAAGGACCGGAAGCGTATGTGAAATCGCAAGGCGTGCAGGTGGAAATCCTGAACGATCCGACGTGCATTCAGATGATGAAAGACTTCATCGCCGCGCACCCCGAACTGTGGAACGAAGACATCGGGGTTTGACGCGGCTGAACAGAATCCGCCGATTCTTCTCGCTACGGATGTAGTTTTCGGCGCGCGATTTCCGACCCGCAACCGGTGGGGTGAGGCTGCCGACGAGCCGGCTTCAACACGTCTGACCAAAAAACCAGCAGCTCACGGAGCCGCGCTTCAAAAAGATTTCCCGGTAGGGACAGGTTCCGCCTTGTCCCAGATTTGGAAGTTATCTTTCTTGCTGTCATTACGCGGTATATCTCCACCGCGAATTCAGTCCTTGATCCGATCCGCCCTTCTGATCAATTGATCCCGGCGTGCCGAAGAAACCGAAGCGCGTCGAACGCTCACTTTACCGCCGCAATCCACCCAAGCGCGGTGACCTGACCTGTGGCCGCCGATGCAAACAGGCGGCTCGCGAGGACGCTCGCCCCACCAACCACTCTGTCCTCCACGATGCGCAACTCCTTTTGGGAAATGTAGATGCCGTAGTGCCAATCGCCGCACAACCGTTTCTCAAATGGGTTGGCGGCAAGGGCCAGCTCCTGTCGCAACTCGACAAATTTTTCCCGAAGAAAATCAATCGTTACTTTGAGCCCTTCGTGGGTGGTGGCGCCGTTTTCTTTCACCTTAAGCACCGCTTCCCCCGGATGCGTGCTTACCTGCGCGACATCAACCCCGAACTCATCAACACCTACCGCGCCGTCCGCGACTGCCCGCAGGAACTCATGCACCGGCTCGACGAACATGCCGCCGAATTCAAAGCCAAAGGCGACGACTACTTCTACTACGTCCGCGCGCAACACCACCTGACCGGCGACGACCAGAAAATTGTCGAACGCGCCGCGCGGATGATTTTTCTCAACAAAACCTGCTTCAACGGCCTCTGGCGCGTCAACGCCCGCGGCGAATTCAACGTTCCCGTCGGCTCGTATAAAAACCCCCGGCTCTACGACGAAGAAAACCTCTGGGCCGCCCATCGCGCCCTGCAAGACGCGGACCTGGCCGTGCAGGACTTCCGCCGCACCTTTGATGAGACCGGGCGCGGCGATTTCATCTACGTGGACCCGCCGTATTATCCCGTTTCAACCACCGCCAATTTCACCTCCTACGCCAAGGAAGAATTTGCCGAAGACGAACAACGCGAACTCCACGCTGTGTTTGCCGAAGCGGCGCGGCGCGGCGTACGGGTGGCGCTTTCCAATTCCGACACCCGGTTCATCCGCAAGCTGTATAGCAACTTTCAAATCCACACCGTTCAAGCAAAGCGGCGAATCAACTGCGACGGCTCAAAGCGCGGCGAGGTCAATGAGGTGGTAATAACCAACGAGGGTGGCAATGAACATTAAGGAGTGGCTGGAAGAAAATGACTATCGCGACGTACTGAGCAAGATTCGCCGAGTCGAAGAGGGCTGGGAGAAAAAGGGAACTGGAACGCGCCGGAATTGGGCTGACGTGCTGGCCGGGCATGAGGACGGCAGCCCGCGTATCGTAGAAGGCATCAAATTTCCGGTTTTGCGTGCGGCGCGAGAACGGAAAGGTTGGGCAAATGTAGACGGCTCTATATGCCGCCGTCCAAACGAGAAAATGCCACCAGTTATTCGGCAAAAGCGCTGGGAGAAATTCTCTGGTCATTCTCCCAATAAAAAGCAGACGACAGCATGAGTGAAAACAGAGAACAGCAAAAGCGAGCGTTTAACTTCTTACTAGAGAAGTGCAATACCCAGGAGCTTTTTTCTGTCGCCCAATTTGGTGCGGCAACAGGATGGTCAGATGTTTCATTTCGCACGTACCTGTCGAAGCAGTTCAAAGATCTCTTGATTCCAGTCGGTGATAAATTCCGTGTCAGCTTTGCGTTCAGACGTTTCGGCACGTGGCCAAAGTTTCGTGACAACGTAGTCACCCAGAAGCGAAAACTCACACGCGCATATAAACCTAACCTGCATGAGAATGTTGTGATGTTTGAGTTCTTCATGCCGCTTCGCAACGAGGAGTTCTTACGTGACGCGCTTGATGGTTTGTTTTACAAAGATTCACTTCGTTTTCGCCTAAAAACCCTGTCGCAGTCAGAACTGCAAAAGCAGATCCCGCTAAAACAGAACGAACAAGAAGAAGCGTTTCTTGATCGGGTTTGTGAATGGCTCGCCAAAAAATTTATCGGCTATTCAATTAGCCATGTCGCTGGTCGTTTTCGTGCTGGCGACCTGAGAACTCGTCAAGAAGCAGCGGAAGCGAGCATTAGCAATACGCAAAAGTATCTCATTGATGAAACGACGGCTGTCGTTCGATTTATTTTTCCCTGTGCGCCTGAACAGGGGCTTTTCGCTGGATCAAAAGGGCAGGAAGCCGTGCAACTTGAAGCGTCCCGCATAAGGTGGTTTTTTCACCAGTTGTTCGTCGGCAGCATTTTGGAAGTTGTCAGTGGCGAGGATGAAATTTGGCTCTTGGAAACAGGGATGATCAACCAACTCCACATATTCAGCGCAGAAGACTAGGAGGAAAACATGCCCGGCCGACAACATGCGGTTTCAAATGGTGATCATCTAGTCAAAGCGGTTGCACAACTTGCACGAGATCTCGGACTTGAAGCTAAAGAGCAAGTCCGTGTAGCACGACGAATTTGGGGCGCCGTCCGCAGAATTGACGTCGTCATCACGCACCCGCAGACGCGGAAGACTTTAGGAATTGAATGCAAGTACCAACGTGACAAAGGAACCACAGAGGAAAAAGTTCCAGCCACAATCAAAGATATCGGTGCATGGCCAATCCCGGGGCTTGTTGTTTTTGCAGGAGACGGCTTCACCCAGAATATGAAGATGTTTCTGATTTCCACAGGCAAGGCCGTTGAGTTTTCCGAGTTGAAGCCGTGGCTCTGCTTGTTTTTTGGATTGCCATTAGAATGAATCCGGCTCTTAACGGAATCTGGGAAGGAATTCAGCGTTTGGGCTTGGGCGCTTTAGCTCATGCAAATCATCATGCCGCATTCGGACACGCGCCGGGCGTTGAAAGCGGTTCATGGCCAGAGCTATCGATTACTCAAGCAGCACACGCAGCTGAATTGTTGATCAAATCACGAATAGCTCAAGAGCATCCACTTTTGATATTCGACCAATTGCCGAAAGGCCCAGAAGTGCCGGGGAATGAACTAGAGTTGCGCGATCTAATGTTGAGAGGCAGAACTGTTCAATGGTCCGACCTACCGTCTCGCCTTTGGGCAACGACTGGATTGGTGATTCCAAACAAAGACAGATTCGAACACTTTGGGAAGCTCCGAAACAGCCTACAGCATTTCGGCAAGATGGATGCCGCAGATTCAGCAGGAGAAACGCTGAACTTCATTTTTGAAGTGATTGACCCTTTTGTAAACCAGTGCTGGGGACTTTTCGCGATGGATTACGACGAAGATTATGAACCATACCTGTATTTTGTGAATGCGCTTGTCCAACGAGAGATTCTGTTCCTAGTTTCACCCGGAAGCGCGACGCACTTTAAGGATTGGGCCGTCGATTGGTCATCTGTTAGTCCCCTATACCGAGATGAAATGCATGCTCGGGTTGAACAGATGCGCTCAAAAAACTCACAGGAGAACTAAAACTATGGCAACGCATTGGAAGGAATGGGAAACAAAAGTCGGACAGATTTTCGAGAATGTCGGCTACACGAAGATTCCTGCACCGGAAAAAATAAGCAGCTTGCCTGAACGCAGTTTTTGTTTGGAGAGATTGAATCCGGTGATGCAGGTGGACGTTGTTGTTCGGGTTGACCGCTATCGCTGGATACTCATCGAGTGTCGCGACCGACGGAATGCTACAATCAAGCAATGGCTCCACGAAGTTCATGGCCGGTGCACAGACCGATTGAACAAGTTGAAGAAGGAACTCAAATCAAAATCGCACAAAGTGTTTGGAGTTGCGGCCACCTCGCTCCGGAGCCTGGACGGCAAGATTCAAGCGACTGCGGATGATACCGGCGTCGCCCTCTGGCATCACGGCGTGGTTGATTACTTGAGGGCGATCACTAAAGGGGCGAAATCGCAGGTGGAAGAACTCGTGCTGTACCGCTGCGGAATCAGAAAAGCGACGTACCCGCCAATCAAACTTCAAGTTCAGGCATGGCCTGGCAACGGAGAACCATGGTTCGTCGGCTTTGTTTCACCATTACAAGTTGCACACGCAGCATTTGTTTACCAGCGAGGTCAGGGCTTTGGTGAAGCCGCGTATCAACGATTCCTTAAGCCGCAACGCATCACGGAAATTGGAAGATTTGTGAGCAACGGCAAAGTATTTCCGAACGCCATCGTGATGGCGCTACCATCAAATACGAATCTGCCAAAATCGAGTGATAGAACCGGATTGATGACAGTTGTGATTCCAGGAAATCCCGAAGCGATCAAAATCATTGATGGCCAGCACAGGTTTTTTGGCGCGCTTGCTTCAGGCAAAGATCCGAAGCTTTTATGCACGTTTGTGAAATGCGACGACTTGGACCAGGCAATAATGTTTGCAACCATCAATGGCAAACAAGTCAGCGTAGACAAGAGCCAGCTTGTTTCGTTGTTTGGTATCCCGGGCTTTGCCGCCAAGATTGCAGCGGGGCTCTCCGATAAAGACCAGGTCCGGATTGACTTGGAAGAGGCGGTTTATCGATCGCTTGAGCGTATGAATCAAAACGAACCGTTGCTCGATAAGCTGAATTTTTATCCTGGACGGCCTGCGAAAGACAGCATCCCTTTCAAGACGATTTATGATGCGCTGCTCTCAATAGCGAAAGTGGAACAGTCTGGGTTCAAGGCGCTGCAAGGGTCGGCGCAGGATCGTGGGAGAATTTTCGGCGAGCGGTTGGCCAGATTCCTCGAAGCGTGGGAAGATTTGATCGGGGAACATTTCCGCAACGAGAGCGTCTGGTTTCAACCGACAATGTTAAGCGCGCTCATTTACTCGTATCCCGATTGCCGTTGGAAAGCGGCGAACAAGGAGACAGATCGTTGGCTGAAAGCGCAGCAGTTCAAGAATTTCAAACCAACTCCTGAAACGTATCGCGGTGCTGCGGGAGCGCGGAAGCTCGCAAAAGTTTTGTGTCGGCGGATTGGCTTAACACCGCAATTCATCTAAAACAGATTTTGGCGTCATCGTGGCTTTGCGTCTTTGCGTTGAATGCCCGTGCGGCTCGCACTTCACTCCGGCTTGAGCTACAGCAGGTGAATCTCCGCGACGGTTTGGTCGGAATATGGTTCTTCCCCGCGCGTTTCGTTGGCGGCTGCCGCAATCAGACTGCCGAGCAAACCTTCGCGCGCGCGCGGCGGGAATTGCGGGGGCAGGTCGAACTTCGTCGCGAGTTGGTCCTCGGCCAGCCGGCAGAGCCGGTCGAATTCCGCCGCGGAAAATTCCGGTTGGAGTTCCGCGCGGGTCGGCCACGAGGAAAGGAGCTGTTCGGCTCGGGCCAGGGCGATGGATTGTTCTGCGGCCGGAAGTTCACGCCAGTAATGCACGCGCCGATTGGATCAAAGAATTCATGCGGCAACAAGAACGCGGTTTAGCCATGGCAACGTAGCGACCGTCGGCGAACCGCTGCATTTTTCATGGAATCGAGAAGGCAGCAACCCGTTCAGAGATTTCTGATGTGATTAGGAGCGCGACTGTGTCTGCAAAACCGGTCGCAGCTTGAATGGGCGGAGAAGGTTGGAAATGTTTAGCGACTCGGATTGCGGACATGCTCCGCGAGAAAAGTGAACCGCGAAATACACCAACTACGCGAAAAGGAAAATCGGGGTTTGGAATTGTTCGCGTATTTCGCGTGGTTTGCGGTTCAAGTGATTGATTTCCCGATTCAATTCGTCCCTGCCGATTGGGATTCTGTTAATCCGGTTAATCCTGTCCTCTGCGTCTCCGCGTCTCTGCGGTTTTTCCGGTCACTGAATCGCGGCTTGAATTGCCAGCGGGGCAAAATACCTTGTTCCGCGCTGTCGCCGTCCGTTTTCGATGCACGGACGTCGCACCGCGACCTGAAGCGTCATGGCGATTAATCGCAAAACGTGGAATTCGTTCGATGAGATGCGCAAAGCCGCCGAGGAAGGCGACGCGCAGGCGCAATCTTATCTCGGGGTCGCGTATCAGAACGGCCAGGGAGTGAGTCAGGATTTCGCTGAGGCGGTGAAGTGGTTTCGGCGCGCGGCGGAACAGAACGACCCGGTGGCGCAGTGTTATCTCGGTTTTTGTTTTCTGTCCGGTCAGGGCGTACCGCAGGAAATGGGCGAAGCGGCGCGTTGGTTTCGCGAAGCGGCGGAACAAGGCGATCCGGCGGCGCAGTTCAATCTCGGTATGCTCTACGAGACCGGCCAGGGCGTGCCGCAGAATTATGCGGAAGCGGTGAAGTGGTATCACGCGGCGGCGGAACGCGGCGAACCGCAGGCGCAGTTCAATCTCGGCGTTTTTTACGAGCAAGGTCAGGTTGTGCCCCAGAATTTTGAAGAAGCGGTGCGGTGGTATCGCGCGGCGGCGGAACAGGAGGTCTCTCCCGCGCAATGCAATCTCGGCCTGTGTTATCAAACGGGGCGAGGCGTTCCGGAAAACATGCAGGAAGCTGTGCGTTGGTTTATTCGCGCCGCGCGTCAAGGCGACAAAACCGCGCAGCATAACCTCGGCGTTTATTACGCGCTTAAAGAGGCGGAACAACAAGCGGCGGCGGAAGCCGCGGAAGGCGAATCCGAGGCTGATGTGACGACAACGGAATCGTCTGACGAAAACAATGCCAGTTGAATTTCACGCGCGCTCTTCATTGTGCCCAAAAAAGTTCTCATCATTGACGACGACGCCGAGTATCGGCAGTTGATCGGCCAGGTGCTTTCACTGGAAGGCTGGCGCGTGTTGCAGGCGGCGGACGGACAAATCGGTCTGGAAGTTGTGCGCGCGGAGCGACCGGATGTGGTGCTGTGCGATTTGTTGATGCCGCGCAGCAACGGGTTTCTCGTGTGCCGCAAAATTCGCAGCGACTTCACCTTGCGCAACACCCGGATCATCGTCACGTCCGGACGCGATTATGATTCGGATCGGATGGCGGCGCGCGAAGCCGGCGCGGATGAGTATCTGACGAAACCGATTAAACCGTACGATCTGATGGCGGTCATCGCGCGGTTGACGGATGAAACTTCGATTTTCACGCCGCAAAAATCTCGTGAACCGGCGGCCTCTCCAGCTCCGGCGCGATTGAAATTCTGGGGTGTGCGCGGTTCGATTCCGGCGCCGGGCCCGACGACGGTTCGTTATGGCGGCAACACGACGTGTGTCGAGGTGCGCGCGCAAAACGAAATTATCATTCTCGACGGCGGCACGGGATTGCGTCCGCTCGGCCGGGAATTGCAGAAGGAATTTGGAAACGAGCCGCTGAATCTCACGCTGTTGCTTACGCATACGCATTGGGATCACATTCAGGGCCTGCCGTTTTTCACGCCGATTTATCAGCCGCAATGTCGCTTGCGCATTCTGGGTTTCGAAGGGGCGCGGCGCGGACTCGTGAATGTGCTGACGGGCCAGATGGAAAGTCCTTACTTCCCCGTGCCGTTCGGCGAATTGCCCGGCAACATTGAAGTCGAAGAACTCAAAGACCTTGAGTTTCAGGTCGGCAGCGTGCGCGCGCAGGCGTGGTTCGCCAATCATCCGGGAATCTGCGTCGGTTATCGGCTCAACACGACCGAAGGCTCGATTGTTTTCTTCCCTGACAACGAACCGCATTGTCGTTACGACGCCGACGGCACAGCGCATCCGACGCGCCGGGAAGCGTCGCTGGATTTCGCGCGCAGTCAGGAAGCGAAGATGATTGATTTCATCCGCGATGCCGATGTGGTGTTGTTAGACTCGCAATACGATTGCAACGAATACGCGCAGCATGTCGGCTGGGGACACGGATGCGTGGATGACGTGGTGACGCTGGCGATGAAAGCCAACGTGAAACAGCTCTTCCTGTTTCATCACGACCCCGACCATGATGATGCGAAAATTGACGCCATGCTCGCGCATGCGCGGGAATTAGTCGCGCGACAAAAATCCTCCCTTCAGGTAGAAGCCGCCACGGAAGGTCGCGTGGTCGAACTCGCGCCAGCCCAGAAGTAATCGCGTCGGGCTGAGGGCAGAAAGCCACTTGCGCCGCGTCGCAACGAATACGAGATTCGATCCGGGAGTCTGATAAACATGCGCTCACGTGGTTACATATCGGGGTTGCTCAGCGTCAGCTTGCTGATTAGCGCGACGGTATTCGGGCAGGATTTGAAAGATCCGATTCGCCTGGTGCAGGGCCAACGCGTAAATCTGCAGCCGCTTTTCCATTGGTGGACGAACGCGACGTCGATCGTGGAATCCAACAAATTGCTTTCCGAGGAGGAACAAATCGAGTTGCCGCCCCGCCCGTTGCAAGCGTGGGTGCGGATTATCTCGAATGAATTGACCAACAATGGATTTGCGTGGTTTGCGCGGGCGCAGATTCAGGAAGTGCCGTACGGCCCGGCGACGAATCAGTTGATAGTGTTGCAGCACGGTCCGTTTGAGGAGAAGAAGGCGTTGGATCGCGCGGTGCAAAATTACGATCGAACCACGGAACGGTTGTTGGTCACGAGCAATCAATACGTCGCGCAAATGGAACGCGCGACGGCCTGGAATCAGAAAGCGAATCTCTACGAAGAGATGTATTCGATTGATCCGGGGCGACACATCAATCTGGGCCGCGCGGCGGTTGTGTATCGCGATGCGGCCACGCGCGCGCAGCGGGAGGCCAATGCTGCCGCGCGGCGTTACAATCAGCTCGAAGATCGGCGCATTGAGATTTATCGGTTCACGCAAGGTCGCGAGAGGTTGACCGTGGATACCTTCGCGCTGCGGACGGGTGGGACGTATCAGAATTTACCGATTTACGACATCGGGCTGATGTTTGGACGGTGAGATGGTGGGCGCTGAGGGATTCGAACCCCCGACCTACTCGGTGTAAACGAGTC
>Ga0065721_10050808_pt1 | contig 17820 bp, 12 predicted proteins | sample Mesricmetagenome_FD_59108 | JGI IMG/M metagenome (GOLD analysis project Ga0065721, IMG submission 59108) | Mesophilic microbial community from rice straw/compost enrichment Sample: eDNA_1 v2 (version 2) | ecosystem: Engineered > Solid waste > Grass > Composting > Bioreactor | place: USA: Davis... | reverse complement strand
CCGGGTCGCCGGCCTTCCCGTCGAGGGCGGTGTCGGTCCGGATCTCTCCCACGTCGGCGGCCGCCGCACGCTGGCGGCCGCGACCCTCGCCAACACGCCCCAGTTGCTCGCCGCCTTCATCGCCGACCCCGGCCGCTACAAGCCGGGCGTTCGCATGCCGGCCTATCGCATGTTGCCCGAGGACGAGATCGCCGCGATGGCGGCCTTCCTCTCGGCCCTCAAGGAGGAGGGATCGTGAGCGAGACCATGACGTCCCCGGCGCCCCTCCCCGCGCCGGCGCCGGACCAGGACGATCCTGCGGTCCGCGCGGCGCAGGAGGGACGGCTGCGCGAGGCCTGGAAGCAGCCACCCGGCTGGCGCTATCTCAGCGCCGTCAACAACACCGAGATCGGCGTTTGGTACATCGCCACCGCCTTCGTCTTCATGATGTTCGCGGGCGTGCTCGCTCTTCTCGTGCGGGTGCAGCTCGCGGTGCCGGGCAACGATTTCCTGTCGGCGGAGACCTACAACCAGGCGTTCACGCTGCACGGCACGGCGATGATGTTCCTGTTCGCCGTGCCGATCTTCGAGGCGGTGGCGATCCTGATCCTGCCCTCGCTGCTCAAGGCCCGCGACCTGCCGTTCCCCCGGCTGTCCGCCTTCGGCTACTGGTGCTTCCTGATCGGCGGCGTCTTCGTCTGCGGCTCGATCTTCTTCGGCGTCGCGCCGAACGGCGGCTGGTTCATGTACCCGCCGCTCTCGACCGAGCAGGGCGGCCTCGGCGCCGACATCTGGCTGCTCGGCCTCTCCTTCATCGAGGTCGCCTCGATCGCCGCGGCGGTCGAGCTCATCGTCGGCGTCCTCAAGTGCCGCCCGCCGGGCATGCACCTCAACCTCACCCCGCTCTACGGCTGGTACGTGCTGATCGTCGGGGTGATGATCCTGTTCGCCTTCCCGCCGCTGATCGCCGGCGACCTGCTGTTCGAGATGGAGCGGGCCTTCGACTGGCCGTTCTTCAATCCGGACCGCGGCGGCGACCCGCTGCTGTGGCAGCACCTGTTCTGGATCTTCGGCCACCCGGAGGTCTACATCGTCTTCCTGCCCTCGATCGCGCTGCTGGCGATGATGGTGCCGACCTTCGCCCGCCGGCCGGTCGCGGGCTATTCGTGGATCGTGCTGTCGGCGGTCGGAACCGGCTTCCTGAGCTTCGGGCTCTGGGTCCACCACATGTTCACCACGGGCCTGCCGTCGATCTCGCTCGGCTTCTTCTCGGCGGCCTCGGCGGCGGTGGCGATTCCGACCGGCATCCAGATCTTCGTCTTCATCGCGACGCTCAGTCTCGGCCGCGTCGTCAAGTCGGTGCCGCTGCTCTACGCCATGGGCGCGCTCGCCATCTTCGTCGCCGGCGGCCTCACCGGGGTGATGGTCGCCCTCGTCCCCTTCGACTTCCAGGCCCACGACACCTATTTCGTCGTCGCGCACCTGCACTACACCCTGTTCGGCGGCATGGTGTTCCCGCTGTTCGCCGGCATCCATTACTACTACCCGCTCCTCGGCGGAAACATGCTGTCGCGCAAGCTCGGCATCGTCTCCTTCTGGATGATGTTCACCGGCTTCAACGTCACTTTCCTGCCGATGCACCTCACCGGCCTTCGCGGCATGCCGCGCCGGGTGTTCACCTACGACCCCGACCTCGGCTGGAACGCGCTCAACCTGGTCTCGACGGTCGGCGCCTTCCTCTTCGCCGCCGGCTTCCTCGTCTTCGTCTGGGACGTGCTGCGGCCGAAGGGCGAGAAGGACCGGGCGAAGCGCAATCCCTGGGACGCGGGCACCGTCGAATGGCTGCAGAGGATGCCGCCCGAGAACTGGGGCGCGCGCTGCGTGCCGCGGATCGAGAGCCGCAACCCGCTGTGGGAGGATCCCGAGTTCCTGCGCAAATACGACGAGGGCCGGTTCTACCTGCCGGACGCGGAGGATCTGAAGCGCGAGACGCTGATCACCTCGGTGCTCGACGCCGAGCCGATCCAGTGTCTGCGCGTCTCCGGGCCGGCGTGGATCACCCTCGGCGCGGCCTTCAGTCTCGGCGGCTCCTTCATCTTCGCGACCTTCCACTGGTGGACCGCGACGATCCTCGCCGCTCTCGCCGCCCTCGCCTGCATCCTCTACTGGCTCTGGACCGGCACGGCGCAGCATCCCGAGCGCAACGAGCGCGACATCGGCCTCGGCACACGGGTGCCGCTCTACGTCTCCGGACCCAAGGCGACCGGCTGGTGGGCGATGTTCATCACCATGACCGGCGACCTCACCGCCTTCTTCGGCCTCGTCTTCGGCTATTTCTACTACTGGACCATCGCGCCGGTGTTCCCGCCGCCGCAGATCGAGGGGCCGGGCTGGGGCTGGCCGCTCGCCGCCGCCGCCCTCTTCGTCCTCGCCTGGGCCGCGACGCTCGCCGCCCGCGAGACCAACGCCCGCGGCCGGATCGGCCTCGCCCGCGGCGCCCTCGTCGTCGCCCTCGGCGCGACGGTCGCCGGCTCGGCGGCGATCCTCGCGGGACCCTGGACCCACGGCATGGACCCGACCGTCAACGTCTATCCGGCGATCGTCTGGCTGCTCGGGATCTGGACGGTGATCCACGCCGGGGCCGGCGTCGTCATGCTCGGCTTCTGCCTCGCGGCCAGTCTCTTCGGGCGGATGACACCGGACTATGACGCCGACATTCGCAACGTCGCCCTCTACTGGCATTTCATGCTGCTCACGGCGATCGTCACCGCCCTCGTCACGGGAGGCTTTCCGCTAATCTCATGACCGAGACCGACACCAGATCCGGCGAGACCGAGGAAGCGGTCCGCGACCACGAGACCGGCATCGACCTGTGGCGGGTCGTCACCGCCCCGACGGTGTGGGCGGCGCATTTCCTCGTCTGCTACGTCGGCGCCGCCGTGGTCTGCGCCAAGACCGGCCGCGACGCGCCGCTCGGCGCCGCCCGCGACCTCGTCGGCTGGACCACCGTCGTCGCGCTGGCGCTGCTCGCCGTGCAGTTCTGGTCGCTGTGGCGCGCTCGCGGCTTGTCGGTGTCGGGCGGCGACCTCGTCTTCGAGCACAACTCGCCGGAGGAGCGCCACCGCTTCCTCTGCCACGTCGCCCTGATGCTGACGGTCCTCTCCGTGATCGGCGTGCTCTACGTCGCGCTGCCGGCCTTCCTGCTGGAGACCTGCCGATGATCCGGCTGCGGCTGCGCACGCTCGTTCTCGTCGCCGCCGGCCTCGCCGCCGGCGGCTTCGCCGTGTTCTGGGGCGGCTTCGTCAACATCGGCGCCAGCACCGGGCATTCGGCCGTCGCCGACGTGCTGCTGCACACGGCGATGCGCCGCTCGGTCGCCTTCAACGCGCCGGCGACGGTTCCGGTCGATCTCGCCGATCCGGCGCTGGTTCGGCGCGCCGCCGGGCACTACGAGAGCGGCTGCGCGCCCTGCCACGGCAGCCCGGCGGCACCGCGGGGAGCGGTCGCCCTAGCGATGACGCCTCCGCCGCCCGATCTCTCGACCCGGATCGACGACTGGCGGCCGCAGGACCTGTTCTGGATCGTCAAGCACGGGGTCAAGATGACCGGGATGCCGGCCTGGCCGACCCAGCAGCGCGACGACGAGGCCTGGGCGATGACCGCCTTTCTCACCAGCCTTCCCCTGCTCGACGCCGCCGCCTACCGCGCCCTCGCCCACGGCGAAGAAGCCCCGGCGGCGGTCGGTGCCTCCGCCCTCTCGCTTCCCGGCCGGCCGGCGCTCGCCGCCTGCGCGCGCTGCCACGGCCGCGACGGCCGCGGCGAGGCGAGCGGCGCCTTCCCCCGGCTCGACATCCAGAGCGAAGCGTATCTGCTCGATTCCCTGCGGGCCTTCGCCTCTGGCGCCCGGGCGAGCGGCATCATGCAGACGGCGGTGGCGGGGCTGTCGGAGGCGGAACTGGCGGACCTCGCCCGGCACTATGCAGCTGCCGGTCGTGACCGCGCCGCGGAGGCCGACGGCGCCGCGGACGCGGACGGCGCCGCGGCAGGTGCCATCGGGGCAGCCGACGCCGGCATCCCGACCGCCTCCGACACGCCGGCACCGCCGATCCCGGCGGCGACGGCGACCGCCGGACCGCCGACGCCTCAGGGCGAGACCGCCGCCCGTCTCGCCCGGGGCGAGGCCATCGCGCGGCGCGGCCTTCCCGAGGACCGCATCGGCGCCTGCGACGGTTGTCACGATCCCGAGGCCGGCGGCGGACGCGATGCCTTTCCGCGGCTCGCGGGCCAGTACCGGGCCTACCTGACGCTCCAGCTCGAGTTGTTCGCCGACGAGGAGATCCGCCGCGGCGGCGGCCCCTTCGCCGACCTGATGGCGACGGCCTCGCACAAGCTGAAGCCGGCCGACCTCGAGGCGGTCGCCGCCTGGTACGCCGCGCGCCCGGCCGGCGGCCCCGGGCGCTGAACGCGGGTGCCGGCAGGCGATCGCGTCAATCCCGCCGCCCGAGGGCTGCGGCGGCCGGAGGACGAACGGACGGCGTCTTCCGGCGACCCTGCCGCAGCGGTGCCCGGTCCGCGGACGGAACGCATCCGGAGCGAAGGACCGGATGGTCCTATTGCGCGACTTCGGCGAAATGACGCTCGCAGATCTCGGCCCGCACCGCAGTGAGTGCTTCGTCGCTCCAGTCGAAGTCGAGCGGCGCGACGAAGACGAAACGGGCTTCGTGGCGGTTGCAGAGCCAGTCGATCCGGAAGCGACCGGCAGGCCCGAGCGAGCCGCCGGGCTCCGACCAGAAGACGGCCGGGGCCGGCAGGGCGGCGAGATTCGACCAGCCCTTGTTCTCGGCCTGGAGGCGGAAATAGGCGATGCGTTCCTCGTGCGGGAGCGCGATCGGAACGGCCGGTCCGTCGGCCTCGCCGGTGTTCGGCTCCGAGCCCGGCGGGGGCGGATCGGGAGGAAGATAGACCACGGGCTTGTAGTCCGCGAGGACGGTGTTGAGCCAGCGGATCACCCGGACGACACCGTCGAGCGCCCGCTGCTGCTCCGGGAAGCAGACGAATACCGCGCGCCGGCATCCCTGAAGGCTTGGTCCGGCGATCCAGCCGGACTTGTCGTCGCGGCGCACCGGCTTTTTCATCGCAGCCTTCGACTTCGATGGCTCGCCCGCCGTCAGCCGCTCTCGTCCCGCGGTCGCCGGACCGGACGTCGCGGTGTCTGCAGCCGTCCCGGGGGCTTTACCGCCCTTCGTGGAAACCGCTTCCATGATCCCTCTCCTCGAAGATCCCTCGTGCCGACGACACCGCCACCGCGGAAGAATCCCGCGATCGTCACGCCGCCCGGCGGGCGCCGACGACCCCGAAGCCTTCGAGCCGGCGCAGATGCAGTTCCGCATCGAAATGGCGCCGGACGTAGGACGCGGCCGCATGCGAGCGTTCGGCGAAATAGGCCGGATCGCGCAGCCGCTCCACGATGTCGGCGACACCGGCCGGCTGCGTGTAGAGCGCACCGTCCCCGAACAGCGGCTCGAAATGCGGCGGCAGGATCGTCGGAGCGCCCGTCGCCATCCCCTCGGCGATGACCCGGCCGAAGGCCTCGACCCACCGCGGATGGTGAAAATAGACGAAGACGTCGATCTCGTGAAGAAACGCCTCCACCGCTCGGGTGCCGAATTCGTGGACGACCCAGTTGGCCGGCCGGTAACCGAGGTGGCCCTCGGGAATGGCGGTGCCGCCGAGGACGTGGACCGCGATGTCGGGCCGATCGGGATAGGCACCGAGGATGTCCGCCGGATCCTCAGGCCATTTCTCGCGGTTGGGCCGCGAATGGCGTCCGATACGGATCGGATCGTGGGGAGCGGGATCGGTACGGGCGCGGAAGCGGGTGAGGTCGAAGACGTTGTTCCAGTCTGTCGGCGAGAGCACGTCGGCGGCGCCGTAGTAGCGGGCGACGGCGGTGCGCACCACCGGACCGATCGGCATCACCGCCACCGGCACGCCGTAGACCTCGGCCAGTCGGGTCCGGGCGTAGGGCAGCAGATAGTCGATCCGCCCCTTGGAGTTGATCGGGGGGTGGTTGACGACCAGCAGCACCGAGCGGGCCGCGATCCGAGGCAGCGGTCCGTCGTGATGGTTGATCACGCTCGGATGGCGGTAGATCAGGAGATCGGTCTCGATCGGTCCCGACACATCCCCGGCTTCCGGGTTGAGGAGGACGGCCTTGCCGGCGAGGATCGCCCGGGTGATGCCGGGATGGAAGTTGCGCCGGCGCATCAGCGTCGTCGAGGGGAGGTGATAGAGTCCCGTCCGCAGTCCGGCGGCGTGCTGGATGTTGATTTCCTCGAGCGTTGATCCGCTCGACCCGCCCGGAAAGCGAAGATCCGTCACGGTCACGACATCGAACTTCATCCACTCCCCCCGGGAGTTGCCGCGACGGTCGGGCCGGAACAAAGCAACCTGTTCCGCTATCGCCTCCGCTGAACGAAAGAAAACCAGTCCGTCGGTCGTCCCACCGACAGGAAGGCATCAATGACACGGCGAGGGCTCGCCGAGCAACCCCGACTGGCGCGACGGAAAGGGCGCGAGGATGCCCGCTGCGCCCCCGGCCTCCGGCGCCTTTCGGTACGTCGCCGTCTTTCGCGCCGTCGCAATCCTCTGGCATGATCCGGCGCCCCCGCTCCGGGGGCGGCGACGCGCCATCGGCGAGCGGGTGAACGACGGACCCATGGATCTCGATCTGAAAGAAATACCCGGGCTCGTCTGGGCCTATCGCTTCGACACCGAGGGGCGGGCCCACCCCCTCGTCTCCGGCTCCCACGAGGAGGCGGTGGTGCCGCAGAGCGGCTTCCTCTGGCTGCACCTCTCGGTGACCGACATCCGTCTGCCGGGCTTTCTGGAACGGCTCGGCCTGCCGGAGGAGGCGCGCCGCTCGCTGGTGCTGCGCGACCGCCACGCGGTGCTGCGGACCTCGTCCGGTGTCGTCCACGGCGTGCTGCCGGGCTACGAGACCGATTTCGAGCACACCGACGAGACCACGGCCCCGATCGGGCGCTTTCACCTCGCCGCCGGCGACCACTACATCGTCACGACGCGGCCGAAGCCGCTGCGGTCCTTCGCCTCGGTGCGTGCCGCGCTCGACCGTGGCCAGCGATTCCAGCGTCCGGCCGCCCTGCTCGCCGCGCTGATGGACGCCTTCCACCGCGAGGCCGGCGACATGGTTGCCCGGCTCACCGACGCGATCGACACCATCGAGGACGGCGTCTTCGACGCCCGGCTTCACGACGAGAGGCGCCAGCTCGGCCTGATCCGCCGCCGGCTCGTCATCGCCCACCGCAACCTGCGCAGTGCCTCCAACCTGGTCGAGGAGCCGGAGGAGGACATGGCCCACGACCTGCCGAGCGGCATGACCGCCGTGCTCGACCGCCTCGCCCACCAGATGGAGGCGCTCGACGTCGACATCTGCGCCCTGCAGGACCGGGCGCGACTGGTGCAGGAGGAGATCTCGGCGCAGCTGTCGTGGGAGATGAACCGGCTGCTGTTCCTGCTCTCGATCATCTCCGGCCTGCTGCTGCCGCCGACCCTCGTCACCGGCTTCTTCGGCATGAACACCCGCGACCTGCCGTTCGAGGACGTTGCCCACGGCACGCTCCTCGCCGCCTGCATCGGCGTCGCGGCGGCGCTGTTCGTCGCCGGGCTGATGTGGCGCTTCGGGATGCTGTATTTCGGCCGCAGGCGCTGAGCGCCGCAGCCGCGTTGCCGGTGCCGGTCAGGCGTCGGAGGCCGAGAGCGTGAGGCCGAGCGGCTGGTCGGCGCCGCTGCTCCAGACGATCCGGCCGGCGCCGGTCTCCTCGCCCGCCGGCCCCGCCCAGAGGCTAGCGGTCACGCTTCGCCCGTCGTGCCTGCGCACCAGCCGCCGCACCGAACCCTCGACCTGCCACAGCACATCGCCCTCCGCGAAGAGCGCGGGCTCGGCCCGTCGCAGCGCGAGGCAGGCCGTGAGCAGGCCGGCTTTGGCCCGCGACAGCGCGGAACCGGAATGCGGCAGGGCGTCGAGAGCGGCCCAGTCCGGCCGGCGGCGGTTGTCGGGGTCGGTCAGTTGGAACAGCGCCCCTTCCCCGCCCTGGTAGACGTCGGGCATGCCCGGCATCAGGCACCGAAGGGCGAGGTCCTGGAGCGACAGGGCTGCTCCGATGGCGCAGATCCGGGCGATGTCCTCGGGAGGATCGCCGTCCCAGCGCGCGAGCAGCGTCCCGGCCCAGGCGCCGAGCCGGCGCTCGAGGGTTTCGTCCGGGGCGGTCCAGTAGCTCTCCTCCTTGGCCTCGCGCAACGCCTTGACGAGATGGGCAGCGACCCGGTCCTCCGCCTCCGGCTCGCCCCACAGCGCGACCGCGGACTGGAGGGCGTAGAAGCGGTGATTGGCGCCGATCCTGTCGCCGCCGGGGATCGTCTCGCTGGCATGCCAGAGCCGCGTCAGGGCGTCCGGCGCGTGGGAGAGCGCGAGGAGGCGGGCGCGGGCATCCTCGGAGCGCTTGGTGTCGTGGGACGAGCCGAGGTTGAGCGCCCGCGGCCACGACCGGCGGCGGTCGGCGAGGAAGACCTCGACCTCGGCCTCGTCGGCGGAGGGCAGGTCGGGATTGGCACCGACCTCGTTGTGGGCGAGGAAGCGGTTGAAGCGGAAGCCGGCGGTGTCCTCGTGGGCCTTGGCGAGCAGCGCGCCGGTGACCTGCTGGAAGCGGTGGGCGAGCAGGCGGGCCTCGGGCGTCGGCAGGCCGACGATCGCCTCGCCGACCCAGCGGATGGTGTCGGGAAGCCGCACGCCCTCCGCCGCCTTCGCCGCCGTCTCCAGCCACAGCGCCGCGTCTGCCGGATCGACGACGTCGGTGATGTAGCTTCGATAGCGCGGGAAGGCGACGAGCAGTTCGACGAGGGCTTCGCGCAGCATCTCCGGTCCGGCGGCGTGGCCGGAGGCCTCGGCGGCGGCGCGGGCGAGGTCGCAGAGCTGGCGCAGTTCGGCGGCGAGTTCGTCGGTGAGGACGGCACGCTTGGCTTCGGCGACCGCGGCGTGGAAGTCGCCCTCGATGCCGGTGGCGCCGCGCCACAGCGCATCGATCCGGGAAAAGCCTTTCGGATCGGTCAGAATCCGCGCGGTCAGCGCCGCCACCTCGTAGCCCGTGGTGCCGGCGACCGGCCAGGCCGGCAGCGCCTCGCCGTCGACGAGGATCTTCTCGACCCACACCGGAACGCCCGGCAGCCGGGCGGCGAGGCGGGCGAGATAGCCGGAGGGGTCGACCAGGCCGTCGACGTGGTCGACGCGCAGGCCGGTGACGAGGCCGCGATCGACCAGATCGAAGATGCGCTCGTGGGTGAGATCGAACACCGCCGGATCCTCGACGCGCACGCCGATCAGGCTGGTGATGCTGAAGAAGCGGCGGTGGGTGATGCTGTCGCGTTCGAGCTGCCAGGGCACGAGGCGCCAGTGCTGGGCCTCGTGCAGGGCGTCGAGCGCGGCGGCGTCGAACGCCCCGCTCTCGGCCACGGCCGCGGCACTGCCCGGGGCGAGCGGCAGCACCAGATCGCCGACCACCAGATCGTCGCCCGACAGGCGCAACCGCCGCTCGGCGAGCGAGGTCGTCAGCGGCTCGCCGAGCCAGGGCAGCACCAGCGGCCCCTGCTCCCAGCCGATGTCGAAGATCGGCGCGAAACGGCTGGCGCGACCGTGCCGCAGCACGTCGACCAGCCAGGGCGTGTCGAGGCCGAAGGCCATGTGATTGGGCACGATGTCGAGGATGATCTCGAGGCCGCGGCCGCGGGCGTCCTCGGCCAGCGCGACGAAACCCTCCTCGCCGCCGAGGGCGGGGTCGATCGTCGTCGGGTCGGTGACGTCGTAGCCATGGGTCGACCCGGGCGCCGCGGTCAGGATCGGGGCGAGGTAGAGATGGCTGACGCCGAGCGCGACGATCCGGTCGAGACGGGCGCGCACGGTCTCGAAGGTGACGCCGTCCCTGAGTTGCACCCGGTAGCTCGCCACGTCGCTCATGTCCGCCCTCTCCTGCCGATCCAGACGGCGACGCCGTCGTCCTGCCCGATCCGGGCGATCTCCTCCGCGCCCGCGGGCGGCGCCGGCAGCGGGCCGTCGAGGGTGAGGCGAAGGTCGAGCGTGCCGGCCTCGAACTCCCAGCTCGCGGCGAGGCTCGCCGGACCGGTCCGTTCGGCCGTCGAGCGCAGCCAGCCGCTCTTCAGCAGCGGCACGACGTGACGCATGCGCTTCTCGATCAGGGCGCGCGTCAGCAGCCGCCAGCTCTCCGCGTCCTCCGCCGGCGCCGCGTAGGGCCGCGAGGCCGCGAAGGTCGCCGGGTCGTTGGGATCGGGGATGTCGCCCGGATGGTCGGCGAACTCGGGAAACTCGGACCGCCGGCCCCGGCGCACCGCCTCGGCGAGTTCGCCGTGGAAATCGGTGAAGAACAGGAAGGGTGCCCGGGCGCCCTCCTCTTCGCCCATGAACAGCATCGGCACGAAGGGCGAGAGCAGCAGCACGGCATGGAAGACGCGGACCGCCTCGGGATCGGCAAGGGTGATCAGCCGCTCGCCGAGCGCCCGGTTGCCGACCTGATCGTGGGTCTGGCAGCTGTTGACGAAGGCGGTCGGCGGCAGGTGGCCGGAGGGCTCGCCGCGCGGCGGGTGACCGAACGGCCGCGGCTGGCCCTGGTCGACCTGCCCCTCGGCGAGGGCGGTGACGAGGTCGGCGAGGGGATCGGCGGAGAAGGGCCGGTAGTAGCTCTGCGCCTCGCCGGTCAGCAGGCAGTGGACGGCATGGTGCCAGTCGTCGTTCCACTGGGCGGCGAGCTTGCCGCCGGGACCGGTGTAGCGGGCGAGGTTGCGCTCGTCCTCGGCGACGAGGTGGACCGGACGGCCGAGGTCGAGGGCGGCGACACGGTCGGCGAGTTCCTCGATGAAGTCGGTCGAGCCCGGCGGTCCGATCTGGTGGACCGCGTCGAGGCGCAGGCCGTCGACACCGTATTCGGCGACCCACATCGCGGCGTTCTGCAGGAAGAAGGCCCGCACCTGCGGCCGTTCGAAGGCGATGGCCGCGCCCCACGGGGTGTGGCGGGAGGCGTCGAAGAAGGCCGGGCAGAGGGAGGAGAGCGCGTTCCCCTCGGGCCCGAAGTGGTTGTAGACGACGTCGAGCAGCACCATGACGCCGAGGCGGTGGGCGGCGTCGACGAAATCGGCGAGGTCCTGCGGCGAGCCGTAGGCCGGGTGGACCGCGTGGATCAACACGCCGTCGTAGCCCCAGCCGCGGGCACCGGGAAACTGGTTGACCGGCATCAGCTCGACCGAGGTGACGCCGAGGGCGGCGAGGCGCGGCAGTTCCCGGGCGGCGGCGGCGAGGGTGCCCTCGGCGGTGAAGGTGCCGACGTGGATCTCGACGATCACCGCCTCCTCGAACGGGCGGCCGACCCAGCCGGCCTCGTCGCCGTGCCGCGGCGTCTCGACCAGCAGCGAGCGGGCGAAGACGCCGCCGGCCTGCGCCCGCGCCGCCGGGTCGGGATGGACCTTGCCGTCGCCGTCGCGCTCGAAACCGTAGGACTCGCCGGCGGGCGCCGCCGCCGTCGCCTCGAACCAGCCGCCGGCCCGCTTGTCCATGGGCAGGCGCCGATCGTCGAGGTGCAGCGACATCGTCGCCGCATTGGGAGCCCAGAGGCGGAAGCGCCAGCGATCCTCCCCGACCGGAACAACACCCCAGAGGCCGTCTTCGGTCAGGGTCGGATGAAGCATGATGGGCGGGTTCCTCGGAGCCGATCGGACGCGATCGACAACTCAACGGGGACGAGGCGTCGTCGTTCCCTCGCCGCGGGGCGGAATCGTATCGCAGCGGGTGAACGGTCGGCGGTGTTCAGAGTGCGGCGCGACGGTCCACGGCGGGAGTCAGGTCGTCACCGGCCAGCGCCTCGATGGTACGGGCAAGCAGGCCGGCGAGATCGGCGACATCCTTCCGGTCCGGAAGGCGGCCCTCGCCGCGGGAGGTGCGCTCGATCGCCGCCGCCGCCGCGGCCACCGCGCGCGCGCCGACGTTGTGGCTCATCGACTTGAGGCCGTGGGCCGCGGCGCCGATCTCCTCGGTGTCGCTCTTGTCCAGCGCCATCTCCAGCATCTCGATCGCCTTCGGCGCGTGGTCGCGATAGAGCCCCGCGACGCGGCGCGCCACCGCCTCGCCGTTCATCATGCCCCGAAGGTCGTCGAGCACCGCCGGATCGACCAGTGGTTGCTCCGCTTCGGTCGCGGCGGGCTCGTCGGGGCGGATGTCGGCGGCAACGGCAGACGAGAACGCGCCCGCCCCGTCTTCCGAACGCGGACAGTGGGCCTCCAGCACCGCGGCGAGCTGTTCGAGCTTGAAGGGCTTGTGGAGCACGCCGTCCATGTCGGCCTCCCGCCATGCGTCGGCACCGCTGCCGACGACGTGGGCGGTGAGGGCGACGACCGGCGTGCGCGGCCGGCCGATTTCCGCCTCGAAGGCGCGGATCGCCCGCGAGGCGGCGAAGCCGTCGAGTTCGGGCATGCTGCCGTCCATCAGCACCAGATCGTAGCGCCGCGCCCGCACCGCCTCGAGCGCGAGGCGGCCGTTCTCGACGCAATCGGCGACGATGCCGAACTCGGCGAGGGCGGCGCTCGCCACCTCGCGGTTGACGGCACCGTCGTCGGCGACGAGCACGCGCGCGCCGGCGTGGCGCGGCAGGCGAGCCACGGCCGAGGTCTCCCGCCGACGGGCGGCGGGGTCGCGGCCGGCGGCGAGATCCTCGACGATCTCGGACAGCTCGGTGCGCGACACCGGGCGGGCGAGGTCGACGTCGGCGCCCGCGGGTCCTGCGGCACCCGGAGCCCCGACGACGGCGACGACCGCCCCCGGCGCCAGCACTGCCCGCACACCGGCGAGCGGGCGACCGTCCTCGGCGATCACCAGCCGCGCCCCGCGCGCCGCGGCGGCGAGATCGGTCGCCGCATCCGCCTCGATCACGCGGAAGCCGGCACCGGTGAGCATGGCGCAGACCACGCCCGAGGTGGCGGCGCCCGCGACAGCGACGAGGGCGAACGCGCGATCATCCGGCGCGAGGCGCGGCCAGTCGGTCGTGGACGCCGCGGGATCGACCGGCAGCGAGAAGAAGAAGGTCGAGCCCTCGCCGACGCGGCTTTCCACGGCGATCGTTCCGCCCATGGCGCCGACGAGGTGGCGGGCGATGGAGAGGCCGAGGCCGGTGCCGCCGAAGCGGCGGGTCGTCGACTGGTCGGCCTGGGAGAAGGCGCCGAAGATCGTGCCGATCGCCTCCGGGGCGATGCCGATGCCGGTGTCGGTGACAGAAAAGCGCAGGTGCCCGGGCGCCCTCGCGTCGGGCTCTACGGCGAGGACGACGCCGCCGCTTTCCGTGAATTTCAGCGCGTTGTTGACGAGGTTGCCGAGCACCTGGCCGAGGCGGACCGGGTCGGCGGTGACGGCGGTCCCACACGGCAGGTCGAGCCGGCAGGCGAGGTCGAGGCCCTTGCCGCGCGCCCGCTCGCCGAACAGGCGCATCACCGTGTCGGCGGCGGTGGCGACGTCGACCGGCATCGGCTCGAGATCCATCCGGCCGGCCTCGATCTTGGAGAAGTCGAGGATGTCGTTGATGATGGCGAGCAGGCTCTCGCCGGAGCGAGCGATCACCTCGGCCTGGCGGCGGGCGGAGGGCGGCAGCGGGCTCGCGGCCAGCAGTTCGGCCATCACCAGCATGCCGTTCATCGGCGTGCGGATCTCGTGGCTCATGGTGGCGAGGAAGTCGGACTTCGCCTCGCTCGCGGCCTCGGCCGCCGCCTGCGCGCGGCGATAGTCCTCGGTGCGTTCGGCGACGTCCTGTTCGAGGCGGGCGCGGTGGCGGGCGAGCTTGTCGTCGCGGCTGCGGATCTCGCCGATCATGCGGTTGAAGCTGGTCACCAGCGCCCCGACCTCGTCGTCGGCCTCCGGCTTCAGGGTGACGCGGTAGTCGTGGGCGCGGCTGACCTCGGTCATGGTCGCGGCGAGATCGACCAGCGGGCGGGCGATGCGGCGCTGCATGCGCAGGGCGAAGGCGATGACGACCGCGAGGGCCAGCGACGTGCCCGCGAGGCTGAAGCCGACGGCGCGCAGCAGCCGGGCGGGCAGATCGGAGACGTCGGCGACGAGCGCGAGCCGGCCGAGGGTCTCGCCGCCCCGCACGACCGGCACCGCCGCCTCGATCACGCCGCCGCCGAGGAGTTCGGCGAGGCCGAAGAGGCCGTTGCCGCTCTCCACCACGGCGCCGCCGGCGAGCTTCACGCCGGTGCCCATCTCCGCGAAACGCTTCCCGGAGGAATCGTCGACGGCGACGTGGAGGATGCCCGGCATCCGGGCGATGCTGGCGAGCACCGGGTAGGCGCCCTCGACGTCGCCTTCGGCGAGCGGGCGCGAGACGCCCGAGGCGAGAACCGTCGCCGACTGCATCAGCGTCGCCCGCCTCAACTCGACGTGGCGTAATCCTTCGAGGCCCGCCGAGACGGCGCCGATGATGACCTGCGACAGGCCGACGGCGGCGACGATCAGCAGGACGAGACGGCCCTTGAAGGTGAGCGGTTTTCGAACTGGCATCGACGTCCCCGCCCTCCCGGCGGCCGGCCCCGTCCGGGTGAACAGGATGCGCGGCGGAGTGTGCAGGCAGCTTGCCAGCTGCGCCCTAAGAAGGGGTTAGGGCGGGGGGTGGCGGAATGGGCCGAGGAGGCGCCGGGAAGGCCGTCAATCTTGACAGGCACCATGCTTAACCTCGCGTTACTAGACCGAATACAATTTCTGAATAAAGATCATGATGCTTTAAGAGGTTATCTGCTAAGACGACCATGGACCCAAAGATAAAAAGCAAAGCCATGCCCTTTTCGCTTTCGCGCTTCCTGTCAGACCGCGGAGGAAACGTCGCCATGATGTTCGCCATGGCGACGCCGGTCGTCGCCATGGCGCTCGGCGCAGCTATCGACTATTCCCGCGCCGCTTCGGCGAGGTCGGATTTGCAGACGCTCGCCGATTCGGCGGCGCTCGCCGGGGCGAAGGAACTTCGTCTGGCCGCGGCGGACAAGGAGATCGCCATCGCGGTGGCCCGCCAGATGGCGACGGCCAACGCGCAGGACGGGACCTCCTTCGACTTCTCGGCGACGGTCGGCGCCGACCGACAGACGATGCAGGTGACGCTGACCGCTTCGATCGAGACCGTCTTTCTCGGCTTCGCCGCCATCCCGACGATCGAGGTCGTCACGCAGGCCGAGGCCCGAGTCTTCGGCGGCGCCCCGACATGCCTCATGGGCCTCGACCCGTCCCAGTCGTCGACGATCGCCGTCGACAAGGCCAAGGTCACGGCGCCGGGCTGCGCCATCTACGCCAACTCGACGCACACCAAGGCACTCGTCATCGGCGGAAAGGGCATCGCCAAGGCGGCCTTCTTCTGCTCGGGCGGCGGGGCGAAGATCGACGGTACCGCCCAGCCCGCCCCGCGCCTCGACTGCCCGCTTTCACAGGACCCTCTCGGCGACCGGCCGCCGCCGACCTTCGGCGGCTGCAACCATGTGAACTACAAGGCGAAGGGCATCGCGGTCCTCACGCCCGGCGTCTACTGCGGCGGACTGGAAATCACCGCCGCCACGATCGCCACCCTGACGCCCGGCGTCTACGTCATCAAGGACGGTCCGCTGAAGGTGAAGAACGGTTCCGATATCACGGGGCTCAACGCCGGCTTCTATCTGACCGGCGAGGGCGCGGTGATCGACATTGACAAGAAGACGATCGTCAGCTTGTCGGCACCGAAGTCCGGGCCGCTGGCCGGCATGCTGTTTTTCGAAGACCGGTCCAATCCGCAGGGCAAGCACAAGATCAACAGCCGCAACGCACCGGTTCTGCTCGGAACGTTCTACCTCTCCCAGGGGGAACTGGAAATCGGAGCGGCGGGAGGCCTCGCCTATCTCACGGACACGATCGGTTTCCTCTCGGCGTGGACCATCGTCATCGCGAGAAAGGTGAGCGTCAACGACGGCATCAACCTGACGCTGAACACCGACTATTCCGCCTCGTCGGTACCGGTGCCGGAAGGTCTCGGGGCCGAATCCTCCGTCATCACGCTCACGCATTGACGCTCGCCGCGGTCCGGCCACGACGAGATCCGTTCGAAAGCCTTAACATTTCTCGCGCAGGATCGCCCGGAACGCCGCACCAGTCACCTTGGACAGCTCGCCATGACCGAAGAGCCCGCCGGCCCCGCCCGTTTCGCCTATGTCCTCGACGGCGACCTCAGGATCCTCGCCGTCGACGACGACCCGATCGCGCGCGAGTTTTCCGCGGTCTACCTGTCGACGCCGACCGTGACGGTCGACACCGCCGCCTGCGCCGAGGAGGCGCTGGAGAAGCTCGCGGCGGCGCGCTACGACATCGCCCTCGTCGACATCGACATGCCCGGCATCGGCGGCTTCGAGCTGATCCGGCGCATCCGGTCCGACGCGCGGCTCGCCGATCTTCCGGTGATCGTGGTGACGGGACGGGAGGACATCGCCTCGATCGACCGCGCCTTCCACCTCGGCGCGACCTCCTTCGCGGTCAAGCCGGTGAACTGGCGGCTGATGAGCTACCAGGTCCGCTACGTGCTGCGCACCAGCCGGCGAGCGGACCGCGCCGCGGCCTGAACGGCTCCGCGCCTCGTCTCGCCTCGTCTCATCTCGTCTCGAGGCCGACCGAAGCCGCCGGCGTCAGGCCTGGCCGAGATCCTTCAGCATCGCCGTCAGCGCCTGCGGATCGAGCGGGCGGGCGAAGCGATAGCCCTGGAGATAGTGGCAGCCGGCCGCCTTCATGAAACGCTGCTGCTCCTCCGTCTCGACGCCCTCGGCGGTGATCTTGAGACCGAGCGCCCGCGCCAGCGCCACCACCGCGTGGACGATGGCGGCCGACTGCATCTGGTCGATCTCGCGGACGAAGGACTGGTCGATCTTGATCTTGTCGAGCGGCAGACGGCGCAGGTAGGTCAGGCTCGAGTAGCCGGTGCCGAAGTCGTCGAGGGCGATGCGGATGCCGGCCGCTCGAAGGCGGTCGATGGCGGCGGAGGTCACCTCGAAGTCGTCGATGAAGGTGCTCTCGACGATCTCGAGTTCGAGGCGGGTCGGGTCGAAGCCGAGCCGCTCCACCGTGCCGAGGACGCCGCCGACGAAGCGCTCGTCGCGGAACTGCTGGGCCGAGACGTTGACGGCGAGGCCGATCTGCGGCCAGGCCAGCGCCTCGCGGCAGGCCGCCTCCAGCACCCAGGCGCCGAGTTCCTGCTCGAGCCCGTGCTGCTCGACCTTGTCGACGAAGGCGCCCGAACCGAGCGGCCCGTCGGTCGGGTGGTGCCAGCGCACCAGCGCCTCGACCGCGACCATCCGGGCGCCGTCGGCCGTCATCTGCGGCTGATAGAGCAGGTAGAGCTGGTCTTCGTCGATGGCGGTGAGGAAATCGGATTTCCAGTCGGTCATGCGGGCTTTCCGCGCGCGGCGATCCGGGACGGTCGAGACGACCGGCGAAGAGGGCGGACCGAACCATCGGCAGACCCTGAGATAGCCGATGGCCGGGCCGGAAAGCAACCACGGGCGGATCGGCATCGGCCATCCGCGCCGCCCTCCCCGCCCGGGCCCTACACCCCGAGGAGCGCCGGCGCAGCGGCGCGGCGAGGACGGGTCGGCGAGAGCGGGCCCGGAACCAGGCGCACGGATGACGGTTCGTCGGACATGCAAACGCCTCCCGCCCCCGACACGCTCCCGCGTCGCCGCGACCTCGTCGTCATCGGCGGCTCGGCCGGAGCGATC